>Ga0187892_10012246_pt1 | contig 10255 bp, 4 predicted proteins | sample MA1701073metaG_FD_139345 | JGI IMG/M metagenome (GOLD analysis project Ga0187892, IMG submission 139345) | Bio-ooze microbial communities from a basaltic lava cave in the Kipuka Kanohina Cave System on the Island of Hawaii, USA - MA170107-3 metaG ...
ATCCGGTCACGCCGCTGCGCGGGATTCGCGAAGCCGTGTCCGCCGGCACCCGCGTGACCTATGCGCTCGGCGCCGACCTCGCCGATGGGTTCCCGACCTTCGGCGTGGTGCCCGGTCGCGTGCTGTTCACACCGGACGGCGCCCCCGGGCTGCGGGTCGAGTACTTCTCGAACTATGCCATGCAAGGCGACCCACTCTTCACGGGCGTCGATTCCACGCTCGATGCGAACTGGTGGGACGGCGCGCCGCGCGCTGACATGAACAACGACGACTTCGCGGTCCGTTGGAGCGGCACGATACGGCCTGAGCGCACGGGGGCCTACCAGGTCGGCGTCATTGGTACGAGCAAGTACGAGTTGTTCCTGGACGACCGCCTCCTCGCACGCTCGACGTACGAATACCGTGATGAGTTCGGCGACCCGCGCATCCGCGCCAGCGAGCCGCTGCAGCTCGAAGCGGGGCGCTCCTATCGCTTGCGTGTGACCGGCCAGGAGTCGTACGGGGACGCGCAGGTCCAGCTGGTATGGGCGGAGCCGCCGAGCTCGCTCGAGACGCGGGCCCTCGAAGCCGCCCGCGACGCCGATGCGGTCATCATGTTCCTCGGCCTCTCGCCGCGCCTCGAGGGCGAGGAGATGAACATCACCATCGAAGGCTTCCGCGGCGGCGATCGCACGAGCATCGACCTGCCTGCGGCGCAGCAGCGCCTGTTGGAGAGGGTCGTGGCGCTGGGCAGACCCACGGTCGTCGTCCTGCTCAACGGCAGCGCGCTCGCGGTGAACTGGGCCCACGCCAATGTGCCCGCGATCCTCGAGGCATGGTACCCGGGCCAGGCGGCGGGCACCGCGATCGCGGAGGTCCTGTTCGGCGACTTCAATCCTGGCGGGCGCCTGCCTGTGACCTTCTACCGCGGCACCGCGGACCTGCCGCCCTTCGAGGACTACCGGATGGCAGGCCGGACGTACCGCTTCTTCAAGGGATCACCCCTCTACCCGTTCGGCCACGGCCTCAGCTACACCACGTTCCGCTTTGACCGGCTCCGGACGAGCGCTCCGGCCATGCGGCCCGATGGATGGGTGACCGTGAGCGTGGACGTCACCAACACCGGCACACGCGTCGGCGACGAGGTCGTGCAGCTCTACGTTCGCTACCCGGGCTCCAGAGTCGATCGGCCGATCCGCGACCTGCGCGGGTTCCGCCGCCTCACCCTCGAGCCCGGCCGGACGGCCACCGTCGAGTTCACACTCGCGGCGTCCGACCTCTCCTACTGGGATACGAACGCGGATCGCTGGATGATCGAGGAAACTGAGGTGCGGATAGAGGTCGGCGCCTCATCCGCCGACATCCGCCAGGAAACCACCGTGCGCGTCAGCCGCTCGCCCTGAACGCCGGGGCCCCGCCCGCTCGCGGCGGCCGAAGCGGTCCCAACGAACGGTGGCCCGGCCTTAGTCGACGCAAGCGGGCATTGACCTCCACGGTTGCACGCGTGAGGATGTCATGGGCTGCAGAGGCATTTGGACTGCCCTCGCGCATGACAGGCTCCGATCGACTATGAACGCCTATAATGCAGTCGTCAAATCGGCGCTGGCGCTCGCGCTTCCGGCAGTCCTCGCCGATTGTCGCACGTCGTCTCCGCCCGGGCCGGGTGTCACACCGGACGTGGCAGCGGCAACTCCAGGGCTGAGCGACGCCTTCGAGTCCGGGGCGGTTCTGCAGGCAATGGCGGTGGTTGCCAACTGGCAGCTCGAGCACCCGTCGGCACACCCGGCAACCGAATGGCACCAGGCACCGTTCTGGGCGGGTGTCTATGAGTTGGCTTTGATTTCGAGTGATCGCGAGAGATACGTCGACGCGCTGCGCCGGCATGGCGAACGCACTCAATGGCGACCGGGGCCGAAGCCGTTCCTGGCGGACGACCACGCCATCACGCAAAGTTACTTCCTCTACTACAGGCTTGTGCCGGACCGGCGCGTGATCGAGCCGTCGCTGGCTCGCTTCGAGGAGATGGTGCGGGCACCGTTTGCCGAATCAATGGAGTTCAGTGATGACAAGACCGATCGCGAGTGGGTCTGGTGCGACGCTCTGTTCATGTCGCCTCCCGCACTGGCGCTGGCCACGAGCACTACCGGCGACCGACGTTACGCGGATCTGATGAACCGCCTGTGGTGGAAGACTGCAGACTACCTTTATGACAGGCAGGAACACCTGTTCTACCGCGACAGCCGATTCTTCGATCAACGGATGCCGAACGGCCAGAAGGTTTTCTGGAGTCGAGGCAATGGTTGGGTGCTGGCTGGGCTCGCGCGAGTACTGCAATACCTGCCGCCGGATTGGGCGGATCGACCGCGCTTCGTCGAGCTGTTCCAACAAATGGCCCGCAGGATCGCGAGCTTGCAGGGTAACGACGGTTACTGGCGCTCCAGCCTGCTCGACCCCGCGAGCCAGCCCTCGCCTGAGACGAGCGGGACCGGATTCTATACCTACGCGCTGGCCTGGGGAGTGAACGAGGGCCTGCTTTCGCGCAATGAGTACGAACCGACTGTACGACGCGGCTGGTCCGCTTTGGTGAAAGCTGTGCAACCGCAGGGAATGCTCGGCTATGTGCAGCAGCCGGGGCCCGCTCCGGGTGGTACCGGCCCCGAGCAAGGGGAAATCTACGGGTCAGGCGCATTCTTACTGGCAGGCAGCCAGGTCTATCGCTTGACTCGCCGGTAGTGTGGGGGCACCGTGTGTTCTTCGACTCAACGGTGCGCGCGCTTCGAATGCAGAGCCGTGACAGGCAGGGGGCCTGAATCCCTGGGCCCCACGCGCACCTCGTCCTCCCAGAATCGCCACTTCACATAGCCGACGCGATCCGACGACCCGTCCAGTTGGAGGCCGTGTGTGTTCGGGAGAGCCTCCAGCAGCGCCCTTCCGTCATAGACCAACTTGAGCACTTCCGAAGCCGCGTAACGCAGGGAACCGCTGCTGATGGTTGCGTAGAAAAAGTGTGCGTCCGTCTCGATCGGACCGTACGTCGTTCGCCCCGCTTCCCAGGTGTATCGCGGGCGGATGTTCTCGCGCACGACCTCGGATTCGAGATCGAGCTTGAAGCCGACGTACGAGACCCGATCACCATCGCGGATCTCGAAACCGATGGCTTCGGGATAGCGGGTCCCCTCGAGCAATCGAACCCGGCTGGCAAGCGGCGCGATGGCAGCGCCCGAGTCATGCGGAGTCAGCACCGTGACGAATACTTCACGGTCGCCCGCACGATACTGGCTCGATTTGGTCTGATAGATCGCTTTCTCCTCCTGGAAGTGCCGGGTTTGCAGGTAGAGATTGTCCTCTTTCGCCTGATTGTCGAGGAACTGGATCAGCAGACGTTTGTCCCGCGGCAGCGTGACGGATTGTATGGAGTCGATCGACGTGTCGTAGTAATGCGGACCTTGGGAATGCAGCGTCTGCGTGTGCCAGAGATTCGTGAAGGTGTAATAGTCCGTCTGCAGCACCTTGACGGCGTCAACAACCAGAAACAAGCCGTGCGACTTCAGCCATGCGATGATACGGTCACCTTCATAGCCGACGATGTCGTCAGAAAGGCGAGTGCGGCTCATCTCGACATCACGGAACGTGAGAAAATCGACCTTCTTCGTGCGTACGGGCCGATAGGCCCCGGACGTGCGGATGAAGTCTGGAACCGTCTGCATACGGTCGCGCTTGTCCTTGCGGGCGACGAGCCGGTTATGGAAGTAATCGGCGCGATAGCCGCCGTAAGCCCCGCTCGGAAGACCATCGCGATAGCCGCCGTCGTGCAGGAGCAGTGACCCGCCATCCGCCAGCATCACGATGCTGTTCTCATCCGAGTTGCCGTGATGCATCTTCTCTTCTTCCACCGAGATCGTGTTCCGAAGGAATTCCCGCGTGTTGAAAGCGCCCTCGCCTTCATCACGGTAGTTGAGGAGCAGATAGGTGCTGCGCGGCTCCCATCCACTGCGGAAGACGATCTTCTTGCCAACGATGTCGTCCAGCACGTCCTGGCTACCCGACGTCGGCTGCACCGGCTGCAGCGCCTCATCCGTCCAGTGATAGGCCAAAGCAAGGGATGACGCGGCCCAGGGCGAGGCTTTCGGATAGGCGTCTCGGGCCCTGCTGAAGAAGGATTCCGCGACCCACTTCAGCTCGCGGTCCTGGTAGCGCGCAGCGAGGTTTTCGAGCGCAGCGATGTAATAGAACCATGATGGGTCCCAGTTGGCGTCGCCATAGTCCGGCATACTTCGAAATGGCGTGAACTGGCGCTTGAAGTACTCCGCATAGTATCGCAGGAACGGCTGATCAAAGATCTGCGCGTGACCGGCGATTTCGGCGTACGCCATGAGGGACTGCAGAAACACGGGATGGTAGATGCTCGCGTCCTCTGCCTCCCAGTTTGTCAGGTTGTCGTACGCCAGAGAGCGGGCCATCTGCCTCCATTTGGAGGCGTTCGGATGATCGGGCAGCGCGAGCGCACCCAGATGAAGCGCCTCGGCGCGCACCATGGCCCGATTGTGCGCGCCCCACTCGGGAAAGTGAAACATGAAATCCAGACTGTGCGCCAGCGTGGTCTCGATCTTCCGGCTGACGGCCGTATCGGGCACGCCGCTGTTGCGAATCAGCATGTACGCGCGGGCATAAGGCGGCAGCAAAAAGAAACTCGTCATAGCCGGCAGACCGTTCGCGTACTCGGCGCGGGCCGTCAGGAGTTCGCGAGGATACGCAGCTCGCAGATCGCCGAACTCAGCCAGAAGGCGCGCCGACCACTCCGCGCGAGCACGGTCTCCGGTCTGCTGGAAGAGAAAAGCTTCGATGTGGGCCAGGTAAACCGGGTCACCCGGCGGATTGTATCCCCAGAGCGGATTTGGATCGATGCTCCTTTTCCAGTTGGAGATAAGGGCGGCGTAATCACGCTCACCCTGCTCGGCGGCCTTGCGGATGTAGTTCAGGTAATCGGTCTTCGGTGACTGCGCTCGCGTGTCCGGCGCCACGAGAGTGGTCAGGAGGAGGGCCGCGAGAACGCTGCTGCGGGTGATTCGAATCGGCATAGATCGCGTCAGTCTCGAGATTGGAACGGGCGGTGGAACGTCACTTACCGAATCTGGGGCCATGGATGGCAATCGACCAGCGTTTCGTGGTGTCCGCCCTCAGGACAGCTGGCCGCAGGATCGCCGCGTTGGCGCGCGACACGAAGACGCCATGGTCTCCGCGGCCAGAGAGCAACCCTGCTCTACAGCGTCGATACGCTGCTGGAAGGCCTCCAGCATGACCTGCCGATCCCCTGGCGGAGAAACGTGATGCGATGGTCCGCCATGAGGGCGCCACGGCTATTGCCGTACGGATCGAGCCCGGGTTTCAGGCGCGCTGAACGGGTCGCGATGGGCTTCGGCCCGCTCCGGCATGAACGGCTGCGCTCCTCCCTCTGGCGGGGATGGCCCTCGCATTTCCCGGTGTGCTCCTGCTGCAAGCAGTCCGGCGGAACCAGGCGGAGCTCTCGTTCCGCCGAACCTTCCTGGGCATCAGCTTGGCGGTCGATCGCCCAGAGACCAGCCGATCCGTTGAGATTGTCGAGAACCGGGTGGATCGTGCCGCGAGAGGCATGCAGCGCGCCTTGCTCCCCCACGCTCGTGACATCCGGATCTCCCGTGCCATGCAACTGCGCTGCGCGACACGGCACTCGACGCGACGGGCGAACTCCTGCACCCATTGATCCGGGTGTTCGACACCGGCAAGTCCGTCATCGAGGCGCTGGGTCCTTGCGGAGAATGGTCCTGGATGTAGTGTCGTCTCCATCCAGGTTACGAACGAGCAAACCCCTCGTACCCTCATCTGCGAGCACATCATGAAGACGACCGTCCGATTCCCCTCGGCCGCGCTCGGGCTCGTTGGCATCCTCCTGCTTCCGGCCCGGCTGGCGAACGCGCACGCGACAGCCTTCCAGGTTGAGGAAGCCACGATCGACGACATCCAGTCCGCCATCAGGCGGAAGGAGGTCACCTCGACGCGCGTGGTCGAGCTCTACCTCGCCCGCATCAAGGCCTACAACGGCACGTGCGTGAATCAGCCGCAGGGAATTCTCGGGCGGATCACGACGATCAAGAACGCGGGCAGGATCAACGCGCTGATCACGCTGAACCTGCGCCCGGCCACGCGCCGGGCCTGGGGTTTCGACGACCGCAAGGCGCGCAGCATGACCGACGGGGTGGACAACAACCCTGCCATGCTCGATGCGCTCGAGGTAGCGGCTCGTCAGGACGCTCATTTCGCGCGCACGGGCCGGCTGATCGGGCCGCTGCACGGTGTCGTGCTCGCGATCAAGGATCAGTACGACACGTACGACATGCGCACGACGTCGGGCGCCGACGCGTTCTACGCGAACGATCGGCCGCCTGACGACGCCACGTTCGTGAAGCGGCTGCGAGACGCCGGCGCGATCATCCTCGCAAAAGCCAACATGGGGGAGTACGCGACCGGCGGCATTGCCGGCACGCGCAGCACGTTCGGCGGCACCAACTGCAACGCGTACGACACCGAGCGCGATCCGGGCGCATCGAGCGGCGGCTCCGGCAACTCGGTAGCCGCGAATCTGGTCACGTGCGCGATCGGCGAGGAAACCGGAACCTCCATTCGCGAACCGGCGAAGAACGCCAGCGCGGTCGGGCTCGCGCCCACGCGAGAACTGGTCAGCGCGGACGGGATGATGCAGCGCGGCATCACGACGCGCGTCGGTCCCATCTGCCGTACGGTGCAGGACGTGGCCAGGATCCTGGACGCGTACGCGGGCTTCGATCCGAAAGACGAACTGACCGCGTTCAGCGTGGGCCGGAAGCCGGAGCAGCCCTACGCGAGCTTCGCGCGGGGCGGGCGTCTCGAGGGAATCCGGATCGGCGTTGTTCGCGAATACATGAATCGCGACCTCTTTACGGTTGCCGACAGCGAGTCGATCACGCTCATCGAGCGCGCGATCGACGACCTGCGCGCACTGGGCGCGACCATCGTGGATCCCGGGCCGAAAGGCGCGCTGTTTCAGGAAGCCGTGAACCGCTACGTGCCGGCGTGGCGCAGCGCGGCCTTCATACGGCAGTTCCGCAACGTGTTCCCGGACTCGGCCGATCACATCTCGAAGCTGATCGACATGTATGCCGACCCCTCACTCGTGCCTCATGACTCGGCCGGCCGGCCAAACATCCGCAGTTTCGGCGGCGGGCGCGGCGGGCGTGGTGCCGGCGAAGGGCGCGGCGCAGGCGAAGGACGTGGCGCAGGCCAGGGGCGCGGCGCCGGCGACGGCGATGTCGGCGGCGGGAAGTACAACATGGAAACGTATCTGCGCGAGCGCGGCGATACAAACATCAGGACGTACCGCGACCTGGCCGAGAAGGCCACCTTCTGGGCCGATTCGCAGTTCGGTGCCAACCGTCAGCGGGGTATGTTCGGCACCGACTCCGCGAGAACGTTGGCGATCGGAAACTCGCTGCAGGATCGCTTCGTGCTGCAAACGATCGTGCACGCGGTTTTCGCGCAGCACGACCTGGATGCGGTGATCTACCCGACCGGCAGTGTCCCGGCACCCATCCTCACGAACCCGGACGAGCCGGGCAGGAATGACCGGCCTGCGGGTGTCTGGACGTTCATCAATAGCAGGGGCTTCCCGGCGATGACGGTGCCCGCGGGCTTCACCACGCAGGTCTACGACCGCGTGCGCATCATTCCGCGCGACACCACGCAGCGCGACAGCACTCGTCTCACGGGCCCCATCCCGGCGCGGCTACCCGTCGGGATCGACTTTCTGGGCCTGCCGTTCGGGGAGCCAATGTTGCTGCGGATCGGGTCGGCCTACGAGGCGAGAACAAAACATCGCGTGCCGCCACCCGGCTTCGGGCCGCTGCCGGCGAGCGCGTCGTCGCAGCGATGAGCGCGGGAGATTGTTACTCACGCGAACATGTCCCTGGCCTTCAGACCGTGTAGCGCGCCTGTCGATTACGAAGTGTGCGTCGAGGAAGGGCACGGCGTCGGCGCCCGACGAAACGATTGCTGCTGCACTGCAGCGCATCGTGTGGAAGCAGCCGCGCAGTGAAATGCGCAGCCATTCACTGAGTACCCACCCCCGGATTGGGGCGCAGTAGTGGCGCAACGCGTCGGCCGACAGCGGTAATGCGATGAAACGCACGTGGACGATCATCGGCGTCCGGGACGTTGCCGGCAGCCTGAAGTGGTACCAGTCGCTCTTCGGTCAGCCCGAGACGCCTCCGAGCCATGACCACTTTGGTCAGATCCTGGATGCGGATGGAACCGTCTTGCTCTGCCTGCACCGGTGGAGCGCGCACGAGCATCTAGCGGCCTCACGACCGTGATCTCGAGGAGACGACATGCGAAGTCTGGGCGCGTACAACTTCCTCACCCTGAACGGGTTCTTCCGGGGCCCGCAAGACGACATCAGCTGGCATACGCATGGCGGAGAAGAGGAGCAGTTCTCGGTGGAATCGCTGCAGGGCGACGGAATTCTCGTGTTCGGGCGCAAGACCTACGAGATGATGGCGAGTTTCTGGCCAACGCCGGCAGCCGCGGCGCAGTTTCCCGAGGTCGCCGCAGGCATGAACCGGGCCGAGAAGATCGCGTTCTCGAGGAAGCCGTTCACTCCGCGGTGGGACAACACCCGGGTCATCACCGGTGATATCGTCAACGAGGTGCGCGCGCTCAAGGCCACGCCCGGCAAGAATCTGACCATCCTCGGATCCGGCAGCATCATCAGCCTCTTCACCGAGCACCGGCTGATCGACGAGTACCAGTTCATGATCGATCCCGTGGCAATTCCCGACGGCACACCCGTGTTTGCCGGCATCACGAGTAAGCTCGACCTCGAACTCACTGGCTCGAAGGTGCTCGAGAGCGGTGTGGTGCTGCTGTCGTATCGGCCGCGCCGACTCCGCACTGCCCGGTGAACGGTCGATGAACCGGCTGAGGAGGATGCCTTGGAATCGCTGCTGATGGATGCCACCAGGCGCGCCAGTCGCTATCTGGCGGCGCTGCCCGAGCGGCGGGTCTTCCCGTCCGCCGCGGATCTGAGGGGCCTCGAGCGGTTCAGTGTGCCGCTGCAGGCCGATCCTATCGAGCCAGCGGAGGTGCTGCGCGAGCTGGACGCGATCGGCTCGCCCGCCACGGTCGCGAGCGCCGGTGGCCGCTATTTCGGCTATGTCGTGGGAGGCTCCGTGCCGGCGAGCGTCGCGGCACACGTGCTGGCCGCGGCGTGGGATCAGAACTCAGGGCCGCACGATCTATCCCCGGTCGCCCACTTTCTGGAACAGGTGTGCCGCGGATGGCTGACACGTCTGCTCGGCGTGCCGGATGGCACCGAGGTGGGGTTCGTCTCCGGGGCGACGATGGCGAACTTCACCGGCCTGGCCGCGGCGCGCCACGCTGTGCTGGCGGCCGGCGGCTGGGACGTCGAGCGCGACGGACTGTTCGGCGCTCCACCGGTCACGGTCATCGTTGGGGATGAAGTCCACGTGAGCGTGGTCAAGGCGCTCGGCATGCTTGGGTTCGGACGCGAGCGCCTGGTGCGCGTGCCGGTGGACCACGAGGGCCGGATGCTCGCGTCGCGGCTGCCGCCAGTCAGAGGCCCGACCATTGTCTGCATCCAGGCCGGGAACGTGAACAGCGGCGCGTTCGATCCGGCGGCGGAGATCGCGGCGCGGCTGGAGGGCAGCGGTGCGTGGATCCACGTGGACGGCGCGTTCGGCCTCTGGGCCGCGGCCTCTCCCGGCTTGCGGCACCTGCTCGCGGGGTACGACCGTGCCGACTCCTGGGCCACCGACTGCCACAAGTGGCTGAACGTGCCGTACGACAGCGGTCTGGTGCTGGTGCGGGAGCCGCGGCATCTGAGCGCCGCGATGAATGCCCGGGCCGCGTATCTCGCCGAGTCGGACGATCGCGACTGGCTCACACCGGAGATGTCGCGCCGCGCGCGCGCCGTGGACATCTGGGCCGCGCTGCGTTCGCTAGGCACCTCGGGTGTCGCGTCACTCATAGACAGGACCTGCGCCCACGGGCGTCGCTTCGCCACCGGGCTGCGGAGCGCCGGCTATGAGGTGCTGAACGACGTGGTCATCAACCAGGTGCTCGTGTCGTTCGGCACGCCGCAGCAAACCCAGCGCGCCATCGCCGCCATCGTCAACGACGGCACGTGCTGGGTCGGCGGCACCGTGTGGCAGGGTCGCACCGCGATGCGAATCAGCATCTGCTCGTGGGC
>Ga0187892_10012247_pt1 | contig 10254 bp, 8 predicted proteins | sample MA1701073metaG_FD_139345 | JGI IMG/M metagenome (GOLD analysis project Ga0187892, IMG submission 139345) | Bio-ooze microbial communities from a basaltic lava cave in the Kipuka Kanohina Cave System on the Island of Hawaii, USA - MA170107-3 metaG ...
ATGAACAGTCTCCTTCTCTGTTGACCGTTGGGCGGTTCACAGAGCGGAGGCTGTTCCCTACTCCCGCAACTGTCAAACTCTGCGAGTCCCCCAGCAAAGCTGGGGGATTACCTGTTTATAATTTAAGGAAAATTTTAGGACTCAGCGACTACTGTAGTGGTAGAGTGTCAGCCTTGACCTCAGAACTGAGGGGCGTACAAGTGTTCAGACAGAGTGAACAATTTGTTCAGTCTTTTGTTACGCCTTCTAAGGACGCAGCGTGGTGGCGATTCAGGCTGAACGTGAACAATCCCGTTTGGGACCGTGCCCTGAGCACGGCGTTGGGTGTGCACAGGAGATCAGGTGTGATAACCGGTAGGGAACTGCTCCGGCAAGAAATCGAGCAAGTCTGGACTATCGACCGCAGTAAAGTGACAGACAACATCTATCACCTTGAGCACGGCACTTTGGTGCTCAGGCCAGAACATTACGATATCTCTGGCTGGCCACCGGGCGAGGCAGAGATATACACGCCGCTCCTGCTTGACTGCTTCGACCGGGGGGGATGGTGCTATGGTGCATTCGACCACGCAGAACTCATCGGCATAGTCGTCCTGGAAAGCAAGTGGATCGGCACGCACAAAGATCAACTGCAACTCAAGTTCCTGCACGTGAGCAGATCATATCGCAAGAGCGGCTTGGGCACGCAGCTCTTTGCACGAGCCAAGGCTATCGCACGCGAAAGGGGAGCCAAGCGGCTGTACATATCGGCAACGCCTTCTGAGAACACGGTGAACTTCTACTTGCGGTTGGGTTGTGTAGTTGCTGGAGAGCCTGACCCAGAGCTCATCGAGCTTGAACCTGACGATATTCACCTGGAATGTGAGGTGTAAGCCAGTATGTGGCAGCTGTTGGCGAGTTGTTGGCAATGCTCACCGAGGCAAGGTTCACGGACATCGAGGGAAAGCCGACCTTTACTTACAAGAGCAATGTCACAGGGCAGAAGCCGTGAGGATAGCCCGCTCACTCCGTTTGCTTTATGGCTTATGGCCTATCGCAAGAACCTTCTACCGTAGAGCGAGCGCAGCGAGTGAGCCATCAGCCAAGACCCATAAAGCGAGTGCAACGAGCGAGCCATCAGTAGCAGGTCCTACGGCCAGAACATCTTCTTGGCGGCTTTCTGCAACTCAGGTTGAAAGTCAGGATGTGCAATGCTGATGAGCGCCTCGGCCCGTTGCCGCTGCGTCTTGCCTTGCAGGTTGACGATCCCAAACTCAGTCACCACAAAATCCATATACTGACGCGGTGTGGTAATCGTACTCCCCGGTTCCAACATCGGCACGATGCGTGAGAGTTGCCCTTTCTTCGCGGTGGACGGTAGTACCATAATCGAGCGTCCACCTTTGGAATACATCGCGCCCATCATGAACGTCATTTGCCCACCAACCCCAGAATACATTTGCGGGCCCAGGCTCTCAGCTGCGGCTTGTCCAGTCAGATCGATAGCAAGAGTGCTGTTCACGGCGACCTGGTGATTTTGGGCGGCAATAGTCAGTAACGAGTTGGTGTGCAGCACGCTATACAACTCGAAGGCAGGATTGTTATCGACAAACTTGAGGTCCGCGGCGCCAACGATCATCGCGGCAACCGCTTTTCCTTGGTGCAGCGTCTTATACTTCCCGTTGGCCACCCCACGTTTGACCAGTTCCACATGGGTCACGGTCATGATCTCGGAGTGAATACCGATATCGTTTTTATCCATGAGGAAGTAACCGATGGATTCGGAAATCGCCCCGATACCCATCTGCACCGTGTCTCCATCGCGGATGAGCGACGCAGCAAATTCTCCTATCACTTCTAGTGTTCCCCGCTCTTCTTCCGGTGGCGGTGGGGTTCCTAACGGGAAGGCCTTGGTTTCTTCGACGAGGTAGTCGATCTCTGACACGTGAATCCAGTTGTCTCCCTGGGTACGAATAAAAGTCGGATCAACTTCTGCAACAAAGCACTTGGCAGTCTTGGCTACGTCTTTGTTGTACCAGAGTGCGTTACCGAAGCTGCAGTAGCCTTTCTCGTCCGGCGGAGAAACAACCCCAAAGAAAATATCAGGCTCCCAGGTATTGGTCCGTCCGTCTTCGAGTTGCTTAGCATATTGTGGATAGTCAAGCGTGATAAAATCGACGTAATGCTTTTGCATCCCCTCGCGACATCCGACACCAACGTAGTCCACTACACGATTGAACGATTGATCGTACTCCGGTTGGTTCCAGAAGGGATGGCTGTAGAGCGGATAGCACTGGATCACGGTCACGTCGTTCAGTTCGCCATTGCGTTTCGCCAGCGCCTCAAGAATGGGGATTGGCGGTCTGCCGATATGAAAGCGCACCAGGTTGCCCGATTTCACTAGCTTCGCCGCGGCTTCGGCGGAAATGATCTTGTCTTTGTAGGTGTGTTGCCAGGGGTTCATAGGTATCCTCCTATCCGACCAAACTATGCCCACCGTCGATGAACAGCGTCGTACCGGTCATGAACGAATTGGCATCTGAGCACAGAAACAGAATCGCCGGTTTGATCTCTTTGGTGTCTCCTACTCTTTGCATGGGAATCTTTTCGATGACGCTCATCCCGCCTTTGGTCTGCCAAAAGTCGTGGTTCATCGGTGTGTCGAAGTACCCAGGGCACAGCGCGTTGACGCGAATGTTATAGCGTGCCCATTCCAGCGCCAAGGTTCGTGTGAATGAGACCAGTGCACTCTTGGTCGCTCCGTATGCAGCCATGTAACGAGCAACTATTTTGGCAAAGAGCGAGGAGACGTTGATGATGTTACCTTGCTTGCGCTTGATCATCTCTGCCCCTACGTGCTTGGAGCAGAGGACCGGACCTTTAAGGTTCAAGTCCATGTAGCGATCCCACTCTTCCTCTTTGAGATCCAACACTGGAGTCGTCCCACCGATCCCAGCATTGTTAATCAAAACATCAATCTTGCCGAACTCAGCCATGACTTTTTGCACCATCATGGCAATATCGGCCTCTTTGGTGACATCGGCGGCGATGCCGATGACTTTCCGTCCACTTGCGGCATGAATGGCAGCAGCCACGGTATCAAGGTCAGCTTGCGTCCGGCTCACCAGCGCCAGGTCTGCTCCCGCTTCCGCTAGTGCATACCCCATATTTTCGCCGAGACCTTTGCTGCCCCCAGTAATGATGATCGTTTTGCCAGTTAGATCGAAATACGGCATCACTGTCGTTCTCCTCTCAGCGTTCAGCGTTCAGCAGTCAGCATTCAGCCCAAAAATGCATGAAGTCCCTACTCTCGTTCTCCGGTCTGGCTGACCGCTGAAAGCTGACGGCTGACTGCTCTTTAGCAGCCAAGCTGTCGCGCAATCACCATCCGTTGTACTTCGCTGGTTCCTTCACCAATGGTGAGAATTTTGGAATCGAGATAGAAGCGAGAGACGGGGAACTCACGTGTATACCCGTAGCCACCATGAATCTGCACCGCTTCTTCTGCTGCTTTGACGGCAATTTCCGAAGCCGCGAGTTTCGCCATCGCTGCTTCTGTGGCAAAAGGTCGGCCTTGGTCCCGCAGCCAGGCGGCCCGATAAATCATCAGTTTTGCCATCTCCGCCTGCGTGGCCATGTCCGCTAGCTTAAACTGAATCGCTTGGTGCGAGGCTAAGGGCTTCCCGAAGGTCTTGCGCTCTAGCGCATACTTCACCGACATTTCTAAACAACCCTCAGCGAGCGATAGCCCAAGGGTTGCCACCGAGATCCGACCGCACTCAAGCGTCTTCAGAAATGCCCGGAAACCGGCCCCCTCTTCTCCTAACAGGTTCTCACGGGGTACTCGGACGTTATCGAAAATCTGCTCGCGGGTATCGACCCCGTGCCAACCAATCTTCTTGTAGCGTCGGCCAACCGTGTAGCCAGGGGTGCCTCTAGGAATAATCAGTGCACAGTAGCGCCGTTTTCCACCTTCGTCTTTGCCGCTCGTTGTCAGCGCCACCAGACCGTAGCTGATCGGCGTTCCGGCATTAGTGATGAAACATTTCGTGCCATTGATCACCCATGAGTCACCATCTAAGCGGGCGGTCGTTTGGATGTTCGCCGCGTCAGATCCAGCTTGAGGTTCAGTCAGTCCGAACGCACCCAACCGCTCACCACGCGCCAGAGGCGTCAACCACTTCTTCTTTTGTTCCTCTGTGCCAAAGTGAAGAAATGGCAGTGAGCCGATCGTGAGATGCGCTTGGAGCGTCGTAGCAATCGACTGATCGACTTTACCAAGTTCTTCGAGTACAGCCACCATCGCCATTGTCCCAGCGTTAGTACCCCCATACTCTTCTGGGATAAGCAGTCCCATGAGGTTGAGGTCGGCCATCTTACGGTAGACCTCAACCGGGAAGTGCTCGGCATCGAACCATTCGTCGGCATAGGGGGCGATCTCCTTGCGCGCGAAATCGCGGCAAAGGTCTTTCAACATGAGGTGTTCAGGGGTGAGTTCAAAATCCATGTGTTCGTACCCTCTTTCGCTGCACGACGGCATCTTTTCTCTGGCTACGGAGAAAGTCAAGGAGAATGCGCCAAGCTTTCAGCGGTCAGCTTTCAGCGGTCAGCAAAACATCTTCCTGAACCCTCCCCTTTTTGGCTGAAAGCTGATAGCTGATAGCTGATAGCTGATAGCTCTCATAGAGAAGGAGGACCTATGCCACGTCCCATTCAATTCGCTCTCTTTCAGCCACAAGTAGGATTGACGTTTCCCATCCTCAAAGAACGTGCCTTGGCGGCTGAGGAGTATGGGTTTCACTCGATCTGGTTCCCGGACCACATGTGGGTCCGCGGTGCACCAAAACTCGATTATCTGGAAAGTTGGACAGTGTTGTCCGGCTTGGCTGCGGCGACGACAAAACTCCGGCTCGGTGGCCTGGTGTTCTGCAATTCTTACCGTAACCCCGCCTTCTTCGCCAAAATGCTGACGACGTTGGACAACATCAGCAACGGGCGCGTCGAAGTTGGCCTTGGTGCAGGCTGGATGGACGAAGAGTACAAAGCTTACGGCTATGAATTTCCCTCCGGTGGTGTCCGTGCCAGTCAATTGCGAGAAGGGGTGGAAATCATGAAGAAGATGTTTACCGAGGAGAAGCCATCCTACGAGGGGAAATACTATCGGATGACCGAAGCCTACAATAACCCGAAGCCGGTCCAGAAGCCGCACCCCCCTATCACCATTGGTGCAGTCGCCGAACAAAAAATGCTCAAACTCGTTGCCCAACACGCCAACGGCTGGAACTGTCCCGCAGCGGCGTCGCATCGGATCGAAAAGAAGTGGGGTGTGATTGTCGAGTATTGCAAAACCTTTGGGCGCAATCCGGACGAGATCACTATCTCCGAGCAGGTAGTTGGTGTGCTCGGCAAAGACAAAGCGGACTTTGAACGTAAGTACCCGATGGCCAAACAAACGCTGGGACGCCTCGCTGACCTCGACAAAACCGCGCTGCGGGGCGATCCCGCAGGTTTCATTGAAGGCGTCAAAGAAAAGAACCGCAAAGGCGTCACCCTGTTTACTATCGTCTTCAGTGACATTGCCCAAGATGACTTCTTGTCTACGCTCAAACTTTTCGCGCGAGAAGTGATGCCAGCATTTCGGTAGATGACCGTCCAAATCGCGGCCACGGTGGGGTGCTGCTCAAGCTGAAGAGGCGCAGTGTGACCGCTTTCTGGATACGTCCGATGTCTACGGGCTCGGGCAGAGTGAGAAATTGATCGGGCAAGCAATTCGCGGAAGGAAGAGAGACACAGACAACTGAAATCCACTCTAGGGCTGCGGCATGTTGCTTCGCAACCAGGCTGACTTTTCCACTCAAATAGCGTATCTGAGGAGGAGCACTTCCGAGGAGACACGACAATGGCAGAAATTGGCATATACGAAGCGATGCGCACGCTGCGCGCAGTCCGGCGACTCAAACCAGACCCGATTCCGGCTGATGTTCTGCACAGAGTGTTAGAAGCGGCAACCTGGGCACCAACCGGTGGCAATCGCCAACCGTGGCGCATCATCGCCGTCAAGGATACGGAAAAGAAGAAACGTCTTGGAGCCCTCTACGCCGAGCGCTGGGCAGGGTTCGCTAAGATGTATCGCAAGCTGTTGGACACTATGCCAGAGCCTGCCCGGCAAAAAGCGGCAAAGATGCTTGGGGCTGGCGATTATCTCGGTGAACACTTTGGTGAAGCACCGGTCATTTGCATTTTCTGTTTTAATCCCAAAGAAATGGCGATTACCGATGCCAAACTTGATCGTGTTTCGGTTGTCGGAGGCGGATCGGTCTATACTGCGGTGGAGAATCTGCTCTTGGCATGTCGCGCTGAGGGGCTGGGCTGCGTGCTCACGACGCTCTTGTGTGAGTGTGAGCCGGATGTGCGGGAGTTGTTGAGTATTCCCCAACCGTGGGGCACGGCGGCAGCGATCCCGATTGGCTATCCTGTGCTACGTGGGCACGGACCGATTTCGCGACGCCCGGTGGAAGAATTAGCGTTTCGAGATTCGTGGGGAGTCGCCTTCCCATAAAAGGAAACGATGGTGAAGCTCTCATACACCGCCCTCAAGACCTTCCAACAATGTCATTTTCGCTATCACCTGCGCTACAATCGGGGCTTGCCGAATCGCCCGCGTCCGGCTGCACAATCATCCCGCGCGTTACATGGGGCTTTACATCTCTTTCATCAGGGCTTGCAGCAGCAATCTCCCCAAGACACAACCTTGTTTCCTGCACCAATCAATTCGCTCGATCGGCTCTTAGCCTTCTTGAAAGGATATTACGATAATCCTCTGCACCCGTTAACAGATCAGCAATATCAAGAAGGCCGCACCCTGCTCACCCGCTATTGGGAAGCTCACCGCGGGCAATTTCCGACACCGTATCTTTTGGAAGAGAAATTCACTCTGCATGTGGGCCCATTCGTACTCACCGGGCGGATTGATCGTGTTGACGACACACCAGAGGGCTTTGAGATTCTTGACTACAAGTTAGCCCAGCGCAGTATCATTCCACCTGATCCGTTACAATTGGACGTATACCAACTCGGATTTCATGCGCAAACCGGAGAGGCCGCCAAGCGGTTATCGTTTTACTATCTCCGCACCGGTCAGGTTGAAACCGTCGAGGCCGATGAACCAGCCGCCGCCCAGTCACGGGTGCGGGCGCTGTGTCGCGACATTAGTCGCGAGCAAGACTTTTCTCCCCATGAAGGCGCGTGGTGCTCAAGCTGTGACTTCCGCGAATTTTGCCCGGTGCAGAGCAAAAATCCGAAACCCATTCCCCCCAGAGGTCGAGCTACGCAGTTGGGATTTGATTTCTGAAGTAGCGACTCGTTTACGTTATTTTTCTTTGATTGGTCGCACGGTTGTTTTCTCACCTGTACTGCCACGGTTGACGCGGCTGCGGTGCGCTTTGGCCTCTTGCGGGATGCCCATCCGTCGCCACATGTCCGGCCCAATCGCGGTCAGTCCACCATCAACCACTAACGCCTCTCCCGTCACAAACCCGCCATCATCACTGGCCAGAAACAACGCTGCACCAGCAATATGTTTCCCTTGTCCATGCTCTGGCCACGGCTGCATCGAGGCAAGGGTCTTGATCGCTTCTTCGGGATTGCCTTGGTTCGTCAGTCCGGTCAAAATTCCGCCCGGACAAATCGCGTTCACCCGAATCCGGTCAGGCGCTAATTGCACTGCTGCCGCTTTCGTTAAGTTGATGACCGCTGCTTTTGCCGCTGAGTACACCAACGGACCTGACCCGCCGCTGAGACCTGCGGTTGAAGCAGTATTGATGATGACCCCACCCTGCCCTTGTTGTTTCATCACGCGCGCAGCATACTTGATACCGAAAAAAACACCTTTAACCAGCACGTCAAATGTATAGTCCCACTCGTCCTCTTCGATGTCCCACACTGGCCCGATGGCGCCCCCAACACCAGCATTGTTGAATACGATGTCGAGGCGACCAAAATTTGCTACCGCGCAGTCAATCATCGCTTTCACATCCGCTTCTTTCGCAACATCGGTGCGGATGAAGCGAATTTCTTCTGCATGACCAGCTTTCGTAGCAAGAGTGATAGTTTCCTTGCCATTGGGTTCATTGAAATCAGCAACCACGACACGAGCGCCTTCGTCAAGAAAGCGCAGCACTGTTGCTTGCCCCATACCACTGGCACCGCCTGTGATGACGGCAACTTTATCTTTGAGTTTCATTGTCTATTCCTTGAGGAACTACTCATCCATCCGTTTTCTTGATCGCCCTCACCCTAGCCCTCTCCCATCCGGGAGAGGGAATTTTCGCAGGACTCACGGATAAAATGTGGTCGGGGTACTACTTCCGTGCTCGTTGACCAAAGAGCACCTTTTTCGCCTCTTCACTCATCTCTTGTCGCAATTCACTACCAACAGCGAAACCACGATCCACTGCGGGCCGTGCTTTCATGGTGTCAAACCAACGCTTGAGATGGGGAAACTCTTTGAGGTCCTGCCCCATACGTTCGTACGGTACTATCCACGGCCACGAAGCCATATCTGCAATCGAGTAGTCACCAGCAAGATACTCTCGGTCTGCGAGGCGAATGTTCATCACGCCATAAAGCCGATTTACTTCATCGGTATAGCGGTTGATGCCATAGGCAATTTTGTCGGCTGCATAGTGGCGAAAATGATTAGCTTGTCCTGAGTTCGGGCCTAGATTTGCCATCTGCCAGTACAGCCATTGCAGCACTTCGTATTTACCGCGCGTGTCTTTAGGCAGAAACTTGCCATGTTTCTCGGCAAGATATTCCATGATCGCACCAGACTCAAAAATTGGCAGCGGTTCACCCCCACCAAGAGGTTCGTGGTCCACGATCGCCGGCATGCGATTATTGGGAGAAATTTTGAGAAAGTCAGATTTGAACTGCTCTCCCTTGCCGATGTTGATCGGAATAACGTTGTACGGTACGCCGAGTTCTTCGAGCAGAATCGTCACCTTCCAACCGTTCGGCGTCGGCCAGTAATACACATCAATCGGACGAGCCATAGTCTTACCTCCTCAAGCAAGCGTCTAGTATTCGTCAATGAGTTGAGGAAAATCCTCCCATCCCCCCTTTGCAAAGGGAGGCAACGCGAAGTGCAGGGGGATTTTTCAGCAGTCATTTCGCAGGACAAAAACGCCGGTGGCAGGAACCTCGCTTTTCCTGCCACCGTAACGTTCACTGCTGTTGTGGTGCTTTTACATACCAGCGCGTAGGACTTGTCCAGGCAGCGCACCAGTGTGATTACCATTTTCGAGTAGCACCTGGCCGTTGACGAGCGTGTAGCATACACCCTTCGCCGGCATCACTAAGCGGCGACCACCACCAGGTAGGTCTTGCCGCATCTCGGCGCGTTTTCCAGAACCAATGGTGTTGTAATCAAAGATGGTTACATCAGCCGCCATGCCGACCGCGAGCCTGCCTCTGTCCCTGAGACCGAAGAAATTCGCCGGTTCAGAGGTAATCCGCCGTACTGCATGTTCCAGCGTGATTGCGCTCTTGTCGCGCACCCACGTCCCGATGAGATAGGTACAGTAGCCCGCGTCGCACAGCATATCGACATGAGCACCACCGTCCGACAGGCCGATCATAGTCCGTGAGTCGGTAATCAGTTCAGGAATTCGCTCTTCATTCGCATTAAAGATTTCCATGGTGAACTGAATGTCCAGATTGTCCTCAATCGCCAGTTCAAAGAAGGTGTCGAGCGGATCTTTGCCACGATCTTGCGCGACCTGCGCCACCGTCTTCCATTCCAGCGACTTCAAGGCAGGGTTCTTGACCTCTTTCACGTTGAGGCGTCCCCACAGCGTCTTGTCAGAGAAGATTCGCGGTTCCTGCAGCGCTTTGCGGAAGGCCGCGCGGAAAGAGGCATCGCGGTAAAGATTGATCTGGGTTTCGACCGTCTGGTTAAAGGCCGGTTTCCATGACGGCATATTGGCAAAGATAAACGGATTGCGCAGGTCAATCTGGACAATCAACGGACGGCAGGTTACCTGCGGCACTGCACCGCGTTTGAGCAGGGATTCGGTCTGGCGCAACGTCTCCAGACAGATTTCCGGTTTGTCGTCACGATTCAGCAGCGCCAGCCATGTCACCGGGCGATTGCTCTCGGCCAGTAAGTGATTCAGCAAGTCATAGTCACTTTCAGAGACGACGCCAGGAGAATCATTCAGCGCGAGTTCGATCACGCCGCGCCCGAGTTCTTTCAGCGCATTACAATACGCCGTC
>Ga0187892_10012248_pt1 | contig 10254 bp, 10 predicted proteins | sample MA1701073metaG_FD_139345 | JGI IMG/M metagenome (GOLD analysis project Ga0187892, IMG submission 139345) | Bio-ooze microbial communities from a basaltic lava cave in the Kipuka Kanohina Cave System on the Island of Hawaii, USA - MA170107-3 metaG ...
AAAATCCACCGGAGCTACAATATCAGATATGTCGGACAAACCGAAATTGTTGGAAAGGGTTCGCATGGTTGCTCGGGCGAGACATCTGAGTAACCGTACGGAAGATACGTATCATAATTTCATAAAGCGATATATATTGTTCGAAGCCCGCTGGATGATTAAAACCTGGCTTTACGAGGGATCTGGGTTTGATGAGAGCATCTCCGAGTTATTCGTCACGGGTTTCTTCACAACCTTTATAAACCGCTCGAACAAATACTCTGAATCATGAGGCCCGGGTGCGGACTCTGGATGATATTGGACGGAGAAAACCGGAAGTGTTTTGTGCCGTAGGCCAGCGATGGTTTGGTCGTTGAGGTTGATGTGCGTTACCTCGACATCGGCGGGTAAATTTTCAGGCGCGACGGCGAAGCCGTGATTGTGTGCGGCGATCTCGATCTTTCCGGTCGTCAGATCTTTTATCGGCTGATTACCGCCGCGATGGCCGAATTTTAGTTTGTAGGTTTCCGCTCCGAAGGCCTCGCCGATCAATTGATGCCCGAGGCAGATGCCGAACATCGGAGTCTGCGACTCAGTAAGTTTCTTTATCTCATCTACAACTTTTGTCATTGACGCCGGGTCGCCGGGACCGTTTGAGAGAAAAATGCCGTCGGGTTTTAGCGCAAGAACTTCATCAGCCGAAGTTTTGGCAGGCACGACAGTAACGCGACAGCCAAAGCGTGCAAACTCTCGCAAGCTGTTTGTCTTTACTCCAAAGTCGTAAGCGACGATGTGGTATTGCGCGTTGCGCACCCTCCCTACCGGTCGGGTTTCCGCCTTCACGTATTCGTATCGCTCTTTGACCGTGACCGTGCTTGCAAGCTCGCGATTCGCCATCTTGGGTGTCGCAAAAATTTTTTCGAGCAGCGATTTTGCATTAGTGTCGGTCGTCGAGATGCCTGCTCGCATCGCGCCTTTGTCGCGGATGTGACGAACGAGCGCACGTGTGTCGATGTGCTCGATGCCGACGATGTTGTTTTGTTTTAAGTAATCTTGGAGCGATGCGGTCGAGCGATGATTTGATTTGATGCGGCTGGCTTCGCGCACGACAAAGCCCTCGACCCACGGGCGTCGCGATTCAACATCTTCTTCATTGACTCCGTAGTTGCCTATCAGTGGATACGTCATCGCAACGATCTGGCCGGCGTAGCTCGGGTCGGTCAAAATCTCTTGGTAGCCCGACATCGACGTGTTAAAAACCATCTCGCCGAAAGTTTCGCCGTCCGCTCCAAACGATCTGCCGACAAACGTTCTGCCGTCTTCGAGAACTAAAATTGCGTTGCTCATTCGAAAAGCATTTTACCGCAGAGAAGCTGAGACGCAGAGCGGCCAACGCATTAATTTCTCTGCGCCTCAGCGTCTCTGCGGTTGAAATTTAACGCTCCTCGGCGCGGAGGTCGGTGTCGTCGGGTGTTGCGGTCGGTGAAGGTTTGGGAGCTCTCTCGTCGTACTCGCCATGTTGGAGAAAGCCGACATTCGACGGTTTCCAGTAGCGGAAAAACGCTTTGCCGTAGATATATTTTTCGGGAACGAGTCCCCACGAACGCGAGTCGAGCGAGTTATCGCGATTGTCACCGAGCACAAAATAATGATGCTTTTCAACAAATTTGCTCGGCACATTTGGCAGCGCGCTGTTGTAGAGCGGGTCGAGATAATCTTCGTTGAGCTGAGTGCCGTTTACAAAAACGTGGCCGTTGCGAAGCTCGATCGTCTCGCCCGGAAGACCGATGACGCGCTTTACAAAACTTTTATCCGGATCCTCAGGAAACCAAAACACGACGATGTCGCCGCGTTCGATATGACCCCAACTCACACTCTGAATTTTGTAATAGACAAGTTTATTTACGAGTAAACGCTCGCCGTCGTGAAGCTGCGGCAGCATCGACGTGCCTTCAACGACGACCGGTTGGACAAAGAAAACACCGAAAAGAATAAAGACGACGATGATCAAAAAGATGTCGCGCAGCAGCTTAAAACTCTCGGTCCACAGCCCTTGTCGCGATTCGCGGCGAAGCTCGGTGACCTCGATCCCGCTGTCGTCACTGACGGAAACGAAGCCGAACTCCGATTGGTTTTTCCTCTTCAAATCGAACATAATCAAGCTGTTTAGCAACTCGGACGAAGCGCGTTTCGCGCGAGCGGCAATCTTTATAATCCGCCTATTTCACGCGGTTTGTAAAGAGAAAAAAAGAAAAAGTCAAAAAACTTTATGGTGAAGAGTTACTAGACCCTTGGAGTTTCACCTTCCTTTTTCACTTTTTCACTTTTAACCTTTTAACCTTTGTCTATGAACGAACAGATTCGCGCTCTCTTTCTCGCCGCACAGCATTATACATATCTCAACAGCGCCGCCGTCTCGCCGATGCCCGCGACCGCCGTCAAGGCCGTGATCTCGCAACTCGTCGATGTCGCCGGCGGCGGAACGCTCGGGTTTCAAAAGTGGGTCGATACCAAAAATCGCGCTCGCGTGCTGGTCGCTGAGTTGATGAAAGTGCGCGCCGATCAAATCGCGTTTACGCGAAACACTTCCGACGGATTTTCGTCGATCGCTGCCGGTTTAGATTGGAAGCAAGGCGATAACATTGTGAGTTTCGAAAATGAATTCCCTGCAAATTTTTATCCGTGGCGGCGCGTGCGTGACGATCACGGCGTCGAGCTGCGTTTGTGTCCCGAGCTCGACGGCCGCATCGATCTCGACGAATTAATTTCACTGATCGACTCGAATACAAAAGTTGTCACGATCAGCGCCGTGCAGTACGCGTCCGGCTTTCGCGCCGATCTGACGCGAATCGGGCGCGCCGCTCGCGATGTCGATGCGTTATTTTGCGTCGATATTATTCAAGGACTCGGCGCCATGGAATTTGACCTGCCGGCGCAGTTTGTCGATGCCGCGTGTGCGGCGAGTCATAAGTGGCTGTGCGCACCGGAAGGCTGCGGAATTATTTATCTCTCTGATCGCGCCCGTGAACGAGTGAAGCCGACGCTCGTCGGTTGGATCAGTGTTGAAGAGCCGTGGGATTTTGCCGACCGCGAACAATCTTTTAAATCGACCGCCCTCGCCTGGGAAAGCGGAACCGGCTGCGCCGCCCTGTTTTACGGCCTCGAACAAAGCTTGAAACTTCTCACCGACACCGGCATCGGCAACATCGAACGGCACTTGAGTGATTTGACCGATCAGCTTTGCGACGGCGTCGCGGGGAAAAATTACGAGATCGTCAGCTCGCGTGCGCCGGGCGAAAAGTCGGCGATCGTCTGCATAAAAAACAACAACGACTTGACGTCAAACCAAATAGCCAAGCAGCTCGAACGACAAAAGATCATCGTCAGTCCACGTGGCGAACGTCTGCGCATCGCTCCGCACTTTTACAATAATTCAGAAGATATTGATCGATTGATCGTAGCTTTGCCGTAAAACAGCTATTCGCCGAGCAGCCGCTCAGGTTGAATGTCGGGCGTAAAGCCGTCGAGATTGAGCCGCGTCATTCCGCCGGCGTCGGTGAATGTTGACAGGGCGGCGCGACGGCGTTCGCGAGTTTGAAAATAGATAAATCCCGCGATCAATCCGCTGACGATCGAGACGGCGATACCAATCACTATCACCAACAAAGTCGATATAAAGATGTCCGACGTGGTCAACACAAACGCTCGCTCGGCCGAGATGATAAACGGATTGTCGCCGAGCCAATGAATTTGTTTTTCGTATTTAACCTCATCAAGCAGGGCGCCCGCCGCCGCCTTGTCGGTCACGTCAAAAACAAACGCGTTGTAGTTGCCGATGCGACGATAGACCGTCGCGCCATTTTCGCCTTCGAGAATTTCGGTAAATTTTGTATCGGCGTCGATCGATGCTTGCGGGCTGGTGTATTCGATTATAAGCAGTTTACCGGCGTCGTATTGAGCCGTCGCGGCCTCTGTCCCGGAGGCAAAATCAATAACAGAAAGCACGGCTCGCTCGCCCAAAGCCGTCTTGAGCGTCTCGCTATCGGTCGCAAAAACCGCTCGTTCGCGCACGTTTTCCCAGTCCGGTAAATGCTTGAGCAGCACCGGAATACCGTCGATCTCGGACAGCTCCTGACTTTTATATTTTGGCGTCGTGCTCGTCTGGGCGCTCGCAAACAAAGCCGCAAAAAGCACCGCCGTCAGAGCAACCGCAATTTTTCTTAAACATATCGAATTCATCAGATGATCTTCTCCGACGGTGCCAAACAACGGTTTGTTTGTAGGGATTTTAGCATCTTTAGCCGAATTTGCGGCTCTTAAAAGACGCGCACGAAAACGTGTAGCATTTGATGCACGCCGCGCACGAAAGGGTAGCGCGAATCTACATGTCCATTCGCGACGAATCAACCAACGTATGCCAGAAAACCGAACAAAACATCTGTTTTATCGTGAAATATCAGTATTGAGCCGCCACGCCACAGTTTGGCACGGCATTTGAGAAGTGATGCTTCGGAGGGAAAACAATGACAACTGAAACATTAAATTTTCCGGTTTTTCATAGCGAGCAAGGCGTCGATAGCGACTATGTGGTTTTCAAGGCCGAAAGCTCGTCATTAGATATTAGCAAGGTAAAGGACTTTGATCTTGCGCAGAGCGCGTCGAAGGGCGATATGGTCGCCTTCGAGGAACTTTACAAACGCCATCATCGGCGAGTGTATTCGATCTGTTTGCGAATGCTGCAAAATTCCAGCGAGGCCGAAGACCTCACGCAGGACGTTTTCATCCAGCTTTATCGCAAGATCGGTTCGTTCCGCGGCGACTCAGCCTTTACGACGTGGCTGCACCGAATGACTGTCAACCAAGTGCTGATGCACTTTCGCAAACGCACGGTGAAGTTTGAAAAGACCACCGAGGAAGGCGAAACGCCCGATCAGATCGTGTCGGGCACCGCGAACCCGGAAAAGATGCGCATCGTCGATAAGATCGCCATCGACAACGCGATCGCGCAGTTGCCGGCCGGTTACAAGAACGTTTTTCTCTTGCACGACGTCGAGGGCTTCGAGCACGAAGAAGTGGCGCGAATTCTCGGCTGCTCGGTCGGCACGTCGAAGTCGCAGCTTCACAAAGCTCGGCTCAAGCTGCAAAAGCTTTTGAAGAAGAAAGCTAACCCGCGTCTCGTCGGCATCGAGACGTAATTGATAACGAAATAATAGTTTTTTATTTGAGGCTTCTCGGCAACGAGAAGCCTTTTTTATTCTTCGCTGACCTGGATATTTATGTTGCGTCGCGTGAGCTCGACAACAAACTTGTCGGCGTCGATCGCCTTTTCCTGCGGCGTCGCACCACGAGAAATAACATCGCCGCGCGCCATCATTTGAGCAATGATCGAGGCCGGAAAAGCGGTAGTTCGCATCATCGCGCTCATGCCGGTTGCTTCGTCGAGTTTATCGACGATGTCATAGCGCAAGGTCTTTGGTCTTTGGCTTTCGGTCTTTGAAGTTCCTTTGAATTCAAGACGAACGAGAACGTAATCTGGGCCGTCAGCAGGAAGGTGTTTTTGTAGCAGCTCCCCGAAAACCTTTCGCGGCGTGATCTTCGGTGGATCACTGTCCATTGTCCACTGTCCACTGTCCACTGTTATCTCTTCGCTAGAACATAGCCCGAGGTCGATCATCGTTTTGAATTTTTCGCAGTGCCCGGCGTAACGAATCGTTTTGTAATCAAGCTCGCGAATGTTGCCATGAAATGTGTCCGGCAGCGTCGATGTGCCGCCGCTGGTTTGAAAGGCTTCGAGCGGCGGAAAGCCGTTGAACGACAACGACTCGATCTCGGTCATCGATTCGACCTTGGCGATCTTGTCATCGCGAATGACGCGTGCGACCTCGATGTATTCGTTGATTAGACCTTCGACCGAAAAGACGAGTTGGTAGTTTAAGGGTGGCTGTGGATCTTGCGGCAGACCGCCGACGCGGATGTGAATTTCGTCAATTTGATCAAACTTTGCCGCGCCGTGCATAGCTAAAATAGAAACCATCCCCGGCGCGAGACCACAATCGGGAATAATGTTTACACCGGCAGCTTTCGCTTCCGCGTCGAGAGCAAGCTGCGAATCAACGACATAATTATTCCCGCCGAGGTCGCAAAAATTCGCTTTAGTCTCGATCGCGGCACGCGACAAAGCTTCGTTATACCAATAATTTACGCACGAAATAACCGAATCGTGTCCACGCATCAAAGCAACGACATCATCGTAATTCGACGCGTCGATCTGACGAGCATCGACATCGCCGCCGACAGTTTTTGCTACCGATTCCGCCTTTGCAAGATCAAAATCCGCGACCGTCACACTCACGACATCAGGCGAGTTATGTATCAAATCAAAAACGGCGCCGTGTCCCATACGTCCGGCGCCGAGCACTAAAATCTTCATCTAAAATTTTTGCCTTTTTACTTTTACTTTTTACTTATGCCTTGAGTTACCAATCATCCAATTCTTCTGGCTGCTGTGCCGAGATCGTCTCGCCGGCAAACTCCCACACTTTTTTCTTCCATTCACGCAGATTGTCGAGCAAATGCAAAGCAACTTGAGGATGCGACGCATTGCGTTCTAGACGGATGACCTCGGCGGCGACGGTGACTTCGTCATCTGGGTTCTCGGTGATGGTGAGTCGCACTTTTCCACCGACGAGCGGCAAAGCACGCGGAAGATAGATAAGCGTCCCGTGCGGGCCGACGTTCTCGGTCAAGCCATCTTGCACGACCTCTTTTCCACTCTCGTCTTTCCAACGGACACGCACCGGAAATGAGATCACATGCCGCTCGCCGCCACGTTTTTCACGCATAACTTTAACCTCGTCTAAATAGCCGTAATCGATCTGGAATCGCCCGAATCAGGCCACTAAAGTCTATCAAATCCAAAAAAAATTGCCACACGTAAGCGCCTGAAAACACAGTAAGTTGTCGCGAAATCAACATTTTGTGGTCGCAGAGGCGGTGGACACTATTAGGCCGAAATGTTACTATTTGGTCAAGTTTCGCCCATTGGCGCGGAAAACAGGCAGACAATGAATCTGCCGAAACGGTCTTGCTAAACGTGAATAGCGGCTGACGACACAATCTTCAGACGCTATTTTTGCATTTAAAAGACAAACAAAAATAGGAGAATTCGTAATGAAAAATCTCGTTAGAGGAGGATCGATTGCCGTGGCACTTTGTATGCTCGCAGTATTTATCTACGCGCAGACAGGCCAGCAAAAAGACCTCCCGATAGCGAATGATTCGCAAATAAATTTAGAAGATAATATCGTTGATATAGCTCTATTAGATAATAATTTAGTTTCTTTGGCAGATAACAATGTGGTTCCGCAGGACGATTCGAAGTTGGTAAATAAAACCGCTTCGGTTAAATCGACCGGTGCCGGCGCAAACCGCGGCGCGTTTAGCGCGACCGCATATTGCCTTCGCGGAAAAACCGCTATGGGACACGGCGTTCGTCGTGGACTGATCGCAGCCGACCCGCGTGTTTTGCGGCTCGGTTCGCGCGTTGTGGTTAGCGGCGGTGGCTATTCGGGAACATATCTCGTCTCCGACACCGGCGGCAAGATCAAAGGAAAAAGGATCGACATCTGGATGCCCAGCTGCTCGGAAGCAAAACGCTTTGGCCGCAGAACAGTTCAGATTTTTTCGGCAAATTAAGTCAGAAACGCCTGCGTCAGTGGGCGACCAGTTCGTAAATTCAATAACCGCTTCGAGAAATCGAAGCGGTTTGTTTTTTGCGTAGAGACCAGCCGAGTTTAGTCGCTACCACTCTGTCCCTTGAACGTCGCGTTGGCGATGTCCTTTCGCGACGGAAAGTGAAGCAACGTGGCCGAGAATCCAATGATCATCCATACAAAGAAGTACTGGTAATGTATTGCAAAAGCTAAAAACAGTCCCCAGATCGTAACCGTTTCACTTAGCGCAATACTTGTGATCAAAGCCTGCTGAACGATCTCAAGCTTTTGTTCCTCAACAGATTGTTTCCGAAGTCGTGCTCGATAGTAAAAAGAAAATATCAGAGCATCTACAGATAGAAACGCCACAAAGTATAAAATCCATGCCTGATCCCCGACGCCTAAAATCGGTTGTGAAAAATCAATTGGAAAAACCTCTTCTACGGTGAAATAGGTAAGCGCCAAGAAAAGCACTTGCGAGAAGAGTAAAGCCAGCCAAATAACGACGAATGTCTGAAATGCGTTAGCGGGGTTGAGCTTCTTTTCCATCAATCTGTTGCCTCCAATTCTTCTTCCAGTAACTGTCGTTCGTAAAGGTCGGCGTATTCGCCGTCGAGAGCGATGAGTTCGTCGTGAGTGCCGCGTTCGATGATGCGGCCGTCCGAGAGGACGCAGATCAGGTCGGCGTCGCGGATGGTCGAGACGCGGTGCGAGACGATCAGCGTCGTGCGTCCAGAGCGAACGTCGCGCAGGTTGTGAAGTATCTTGTCCTCGGTGTGTGTATCGACGGCGGAAAGCGAGTCGTCGAGTATCAAAATCCTCGGGTCGCGCATAACGGCGCGTGCGATAGCCGTTCGTTGCTTTTGTCCGCCTGAGAGCGTAATGCCGCGTTCGCCGACGAGTTGTTCGTAACCGTTTGGAAAATCGGCAACGTCGTTTGCAAGACCGGCGATCTCGGCTGCGGACCGGACAGATATTTCACCGTCGAGAGGCTGAGACGCAGAGAGAAGACTTTTATTGTCGCTAGCGCCGCCGTTTGCCCCGGTCACCGCCGTTACCGGTTCTGACTCATTCTCTGCGTCTCCGCGTCTCCGCGGTTTAAAATCTTCTACTCCGAAGGCTATGTTCGCGGCGAGTGTATCGCTAAATAAAAAAGTTTCCTGCGGCACGAAACCGATGGCTTTGCGCAATTGCGCGATCGGGAATTCGCGCAGAGGCCGGTCGTCTATGAGGATGCTGCCGTCTTGCGCGTCGAGCAGTCGCGGTATCAAACTCACGAGCGTCGATTTGCCGCTGCCGGTTTTGCCGACGAACGCAACGGTCTTGCCTTGCTCGATCTTAAGATCGATATTTTTGAGAACGGGTCGCGAGTCAGAACCACCTGCGGTAGCGGGTGGTTGAAGATGGTCATTGGTCTTGCCTGCGGCTCCCCTATTCGACATTAAACCACCCGCTACCGCAGGTGGTTCTGACTGATACGCAAATGTTAGATCGCGAAATTCGATCTTGCCCCTTATCGGCGGTTGTTCGACAACTGTTTCGTCGTCTTTAATCGACGGTTCGGCTTCGAGGATCGCGCTGAAACGTTTCAAACTCGCGGTGCCGCGTTGATAAAGATTTACGACGTAGCCGAGCGCGATCAGATACCAGATCATTCGCTGCAGATAGAGAATAAACGCCGTAAAATCGCCAGCGGTGATCTCGCCGCGAACGGCCATCGGCACTCCGACGGCGACGATGATCACAAATCCGAGGCCGATAAAAAAGAACAGCAGCGGACGCATTGCGGCGGCGTAGCGGACAAGGCGAAGATTTTGCGCCGCGTATTCGCGATTTAAAACTTGGAACTGCTCGATCTCGGATTCTTCCTGAGCGTAGGCGCGCACGACGCGCACCCCGGTAAAATTCTCTTGCGCACGCGCCGAGATGTCGGAGAAGAATTCCTGAATCTTCTCAAATCGCATGTGAATTTGATTGCCCAAAAATTTTACCGTGAGCGAAACCAGCGGCATCGGTATGAGCAGCAGCAGCGTAAGTTTCCACGAGATATTGAGCATTATCGGTAAGCTTATGCACAGCGCAAAGATCGCCTGAAAACTGTAAAGGATCATCGGCCCGACGATCTGACGGATCGCGGCGAGGTCGTTTGTCGCACGCGCCATCAGGTCGCCTACGCGTGTGTTGTGAAAATACTGCAGCGATTGATCGACGAGCGCCGCATAAAAATCGCGCCGCATATCGTACTCGATGTGTCGCGAAGTATTTATCAACAACCTTCGCTGCAAAAACAAAAAGACGCCGCTCATCGCGTTGATGCCGAGTATGACGAGCGGATAGTAAATAATTTTCGCCCAAGTGAATTCGGCAGAAAGATCGTCAACCGCTTGCCCAACCATAAACGGCACGACAAGACCGAACGACATCGACACGGCAATGCACAAGATGCCGACGATGATCGTGCCTTTATACGGTGCAAAATATTTGGCGAATTTCCTTAACTGTTCCACATCGGTCTAAGTCTGGGAAGTCTGGGAAGTCTGGGAAGTCTGGGAAGTCTGGGAAG
>Ga0187892_10012249_pt1 | contig 10253 bp, 14 predicted proteins | sample MA1701073metaG_FD_139345 | JGI IMG/M metagenome (GOLD analysis project Ga0187892, IMG submission 139345) | Bio-ooze microbial communities from a basaltic lava cave in the Kipuka Kanohina Cave System on the Island of Hawaii, USA - MA170107-3 metaG ...
ACCAGGTTTTAGGAGAGGTTCTTAGTTGTCACCCTGATCCCGCAAAGCGGGAGAAGGGTCTCAGGGGGAGATGCTTCTCCCGCTTTGCGGGATCAGAAAGACATTTTTCGGATGGCTACGGTGTCACGATGCGCCCTTGCCACAGCCTTTCGCGTTGAAATTTTCTTCATCGTCCAACAGTATCGCCTCCGCATCAAACGGAATGGAGGGTTCCAAACCATGAACGGTCAAATGCTCGACGCTGCGCGGTGGACGTTGTTGGCGGCGTTGGTTGTGACGTTCGGTTGCGGCAGTGGCAACGGCGGCGGGCGCGTTGAGTTCGCCGAACAGGGCGTGACGTTGGAGTTGCCGCCCGATTGGAGACGCGACCCGAAAAGCCCTCACTTGATCGTCGGGCGCTCCAATCCCGACGACAATCTTGGCACTGTGGAGCGCTCGCCGTTGCAGGGTAAATCGCTCGAAGCTTACGTGGACGAGATGCTCAAAACGGGCGGGCGCGTGCAATCGCGGACTGCAATGAAAATCAGCGGATGCGATGCGGTGGAAGTGATTTCGCACGCGGCGTATTCGCTGGCGGAGGTTTTCATCGTGAAGAACGGCAGCGTGATTCGCGTGTCGTTCCGCGCGTTGCCCGACGATTTCAAGAAGCAGGAAGCCGCGTTTCATAAAACGTTCCAGTCCATCACCGTCAGATGACAACACTGCGCGACGAACATTTTCCTCGCGCTGTTTACGTTACGCTCAATACCAAACAGGAGTAACAGAATGCGCCAACAGTCCGTTGAATTTCTCAAGCAACTCGTCAATACCCCCAGCCCATCGGGGTTCGAGGCGGCGCTGCCTGGCAACGGCACGAGCGGACAGCGGGTCTGGCTCGATTACGTGAAGCAGTTTGCCGACGAAGTCGGCTCGGACGCTTACGGGAATTGCTACGGCGTCATCAACAAAGGCGGTTCGCCGCGCGTGATGCTCAGCGGGCACGCCGACGAAATCGGACTCATCGTCAGCTACATCAACGGCGACGGTTACGTCTATCTGCGCCGCATCGGAGGCGTGGACGCCGCCATCACGCGCGCGCAACGGCTCACGATTCACACGGCGAAAGGTCCCGTCTTCGGAGTCGTCGGTTCCATCGCGCCGCACATGCAGAATTACGCGGGCGACGGTCAGCAGCAGAAGCCGCCGAAGATTCACGAGTTGTTCGTGGACATCGGCGCGAAAGACAAAAAAGAAGCGCAAAAACTCGTCAGCATCGGCGACCCCGCAACACTGGTGGATGAATTCCAAGTGCTGCGCGGAGACCGCGTGGTGGCGCGCGGGTTCGACAACCGCATCGGCACGTTCGCGTCGGCGGAAGCGTTGCGGCTGGTGTCGGAAAGGAAATCGTCGTTGAAAGCGGAAGTCTACGCTGTCTCCAATGTGCAGGAAGAAGTCGGCTTGTTCGGCGCGCGGCAAATCGCTTACACGCTGAAACCTGATGTCGCCGTGGTCGTGGACGTGTGCCACGCGACAGACATTCCGAACGTGCCCGCGACAGTGTTTGGCGAAGTGAAGCTCGGCGGAGGTCCGAGCATTTCGCACGGCGGTCCTGCGCATCCGCAAGTCGTGGCGCGACTCAAGGAAGTGGCGAAGAAACAGAAAATCAGCCTGCAACCCGAAGCCGCGGGCGGCGCGGGCGGCACAGACACCGACGCGATTTTCTGGACGCGCGGCGGCATTCCCAGCGCGTTGGTGAGTTTGCCGAATCGCTATATGCATTCCCCAGTCGAGATGATTCACCTGAAAGATTTGGAGCAAATCGCGCAGTTACTGGCGTCGTTCAGTTTGTCGTTAAAGAAAGGCGAGAAGTTCAGAGCGCCATTGCAAACTGCAGCGCAGATATAGCGGTGACTTGAAATTGTAGGGCGGGAATGCCCCGACGCAGGAGGGGTTTCCCGCCGATGGATGGAAGATAACGTATGTTGAAAACGAGTCGGCGCGAAACCCCGCAGCGGGGCATTCGCGACCTACAACAATGAGCGAGACTCTATTGCCACAATGCAAACACCTAAGACGGATTCCAGTGTGGTTGCCGCTCGAACAATCCGTTGTTTATTTTGTGACCGCATGTTGTCACCAACGGCGCAGGATTTTTGAGGAGGCAGAGAACGCGCGCATCGGGGCGGAATGTTTGCGCGACATCGCAGCGCGTTACGAATGGAACGTGCTGAATGCCTGTTTTATGCCCGACCATTTTCACATGCTCATTTCACCCTTGAAGGAGCGCGAGCAGAAATTGTCGGGGTTCATGCAAGCGTGGAAAAGCAGCGTGACGTTGCGACTACGGCAAAGCGGTATCGAGGGTGAAATCTGGCAGAAAGAATTTTTTGATCGTTTGCTCCGTAGCGATGAGAGCATGAGTGAGAAGTGGGCGTATGTCGTGGAAAATCCGTTGAAAGAAGGGCTGTCCATTGACGTGGAATCTTATCCCTTCATCGGCACTCCAGAGGAAATTTTGGAGAAAATTAGCAAGGCGGAGGCGGCGCGAAACCCCGCAGAAGCGGGGCATTCGCGCCCAGCGCGCCAAGCCAGCAACGCAACAGGCGCGGCGCGAAACCCCGCAGAAGCGGGGCATTCGCGCCCTACAAATTTCAAATGACCGAACAAAATTACAAGGTTCAACTCCCCGTTTTCGAGGGTCCGCTGGATTTGCTGCTTTACCTCATCAAGAAGGAAGAGGTGGACATCTACGACATCCCCATTGAGCGCATCACGACGCAATATATGGAATATCTCAGCGTGATGCGGTTGCTCAATCTCGACATCGCGGGCGAATTCATCGTGATGGCGGCGACGCTGATGTATATCAAGAGCCGCATGCTGCTTCCCGCCGACCAGCAGGTGCGCGACGCGGAGGAGGACGAGGGCGTTGACCCGCGCTGGGAATTGATTCGCCAACTCGTCGAATACAAAAAATTCAAAGGCGCGGCGGAACAATTGCAAAAGATGGCCTCGGACCAGGAAAATCTTTTCGTGCGGCAGGGAATGGAAATTGAAACCGCGCCTGAGGAAGAAGTCGCGATGGGCGACGTGAGTTTATTCGATTTATTGAATGCGTTTAAGGAAACGCTCAAGCGCGTGGAGGAACGCGAGGATTTTCGAGAAATCTCCGACGAGCGTTTCACGGTGACGGATAAAATCGGGGAAATCATTTTCCTGCTGAAAGAACGCGACTCAGTGCTGTTCCACGAATTGTTTTCCAAGCTGGCGTCGCGCGCGGAAATCGTAGTGACATTCCTCGCGCTGTTGGAATTGATTCGGCTCAAACAAATCCGCGTGCGGCAGGGAGACCATTTTGGGGAGATTGAGATTTTGAAAGCCGTCACCAATTGATACGCATTTTGTTTAACCGCAGAGGCGCAGAGGACGCAGAGAGCGGAAACGAGCCACGAATGAACACGAATAACCACCAATGTTTAATCATTCGTGCAGATTCGTGTGGATTAGTGGCTAATTAATCCTCCGCGAACTCCGCGCCTCTGCGGTGAGAAAGAACTTATGGAACTCAAACAAGTCATCGAAGTGTTGATTTTTCTGTCGCAAAAACCGCTCACGGCGAAGGACATTCGCGGCATCCTCAACGACGCTGCGGAAACGGGCGGCGCGTTCAAGGGCGTGAAGGACGCCGCCATCGCCGCGGCGATTCAGGAATTGACCTCCGAATACGCATCGAACAACCGCAGTTTCACAATTCAGGAAGTCGCGGGCGGTTATCGCCTCATCACCAAACCCGAATTCGCGCCGTGGGCGAAACAACTCGCCGAGCAACGCAAATCCGCGCATCTCTCGCAACCTGCGCTTGAGACGCTCGCCATCGTCGCCTACCGCCAGCCCATCACACGCGCGGAAATCGAAGCGGTGCGCGGCGTGAACGTGGACGGCGTGATGAAGACGCTGCTCGAACGCAACCTCGTCACCATCACAGGCCGCAGCAAACAACCTGGCGCGCCGTTGCAATACGGCACAACGCAGAAATTCCTCGAACATTTCGGGCTGCGCTCGCTCGACGACATGCCGCAGTCGGCGGAATTGAAAATGAAACCGTTGCCGCCGCCAAAAGAAAAACCCGCGCCTGAACCAAAGACGGTTGCGTCAGAAGCAACAACACAATCAGCCGCGCCAGAATCCGCGCCCCCAAAACAGTCAAATTAGTTCTGTTTGCTCGGACGTCCCTAAAATCTGGGGAGCGCACGCGCCCCGCGTGCGGTGACGGACGCCTCGTCCGTAACATTCCGCCCCGATGTTCCACGCGAGGGCGCGCGGAACAACACGCGGGGCGCGTGTGCTCCCCATCATGTCGCTTCACCCTATCGCTGAATCTTGACCGACGAGTTTTTTCCGCCTCGTGAAAATTCCAGCGTGAGGACATCGCCCTTTTTCGCGTCGGCAAGCGAGGCGGTGGAATTTCCCCGTTGTAGCGGGGCTTCTGTGAAGCGCCGATCCATTTGCACTCGTTATGTTCACTTTCGCGCCAGTTGAATCCTTGGGCGTGGAGTTTGATGGCGAGGTCGAGGAGCCATTGCAAGGTAGGACAAGCTTCCAGCTTGTCCCTCGATTTCATCCGCAAGCTGGAAGCTTGCGCTACCTTCTGCTCATACAGATAAAAAATGGCGATGAGGGATTCGAACCAGCGGAATTGCCCCCAATTAAATAAGGGGGCGCCGTCGATGTGGCGGCCGATTTTGCGGAGGGCTTTTTGTAAGGCGGTGATGGCGCGGGGGTCGGCTGTGGCGTCGTGCCATTGGACGAGGACTTTGGTGGCGAGGAGTTGTCCCCATAAATCGTAACGGGCGTCGGGTTGGGCGGTGGCGTGGGCGACCATTTCTTTGGGGCCGAGCCAGCCGTCGTCGTGTTGGTGGGTGAGGATGTAGTCGCAGTGGCGGGTGACTTTGGCTTTGAGGGCGGGGTCGTCGAGGAGGAAGGCGAGTGGGAGGACGCCGTCGAGCCAATAGGGGGCGCGTTCCCAGCCCTCGGTGTTGCCGCCGAACCAGCGGGAGTCTTTGATGTCGGGCCAGAAGTCGTCGAGGTGTCCGCTGAGACCGTGGGCTTGGATGCGGAGTTGGTCGAGTAGCCAGCCACGGGGTTTGATGGCGCCGAGGGGAAGCGGGGAAAATGTGGGGGCGCGGAGCATCGGATGTTTTTAACCACTAAAGACACAAAAGACACCAAAAGAATTATCCACGGATTGCACGGAGGGGACACGGATTTTTGTGACAGAATTAACAAGATTATCAGAATTATTTTTTAGCCACGAATGCACACAGATTGGCACAGATGACAACTGTAGGACGGCTGTTTGTCCTCGCAACGCGACGACCTCTCGGCGAGTCAGCCACTGAGCCAATTGAAAAAATGAGCGCTTGGATTGTCCGGTTGTATCCTCTATAAAAGTGCAGTGAAGAAAATTTCTCGTAAACCGCTGAAAGCAAAGGCCAAGACGCATCGCGCTGTGAGGGAGTCACCCGGAAAAATCTATGAGCCGGAGTCGAACAACGGCGCGACTGCTTTTTTCGACCGCGAGAATCTCACCATCTATAACGAGAACATTTTGACCACGGAATCCATCCCCGACAATTCCGTTGACCTCATCGTCACTTCACCGCCCTACAACGTGGACATCGCTTATGGGACGCACAACGACGAACTCAGCTACGAAGACTATCTGGCTTTCACTCGCGAATGGATTGCGAAATGTTTTCGGCTCACGAAGGACGATGGGCGCTTCTGCCTGAACATTCCGCTCGACAAAAACAAGGGCGGACAGCAAAGCGTTTGCGCCGACATCACCACCATAGCCAAAAGTATCGGCTGGAAATATCATTCGACCATCATCTGGAACGAACAAAACATCTCGCGCCGCACGGCATGGGGTTCGTGGCTTTCAGCTTCCGCGCCGTTTGTCATCGCACCCGTCGAAGTCATCGTTGTTCTCTACAAAAATTCATGGAAGAAAACTTCGGGCTCGGGCGCGTCCGATACCACGCGCGACGAGTTCATGCAATGGACGAACGGCGTCTGGTCATTCAACGGCGAAAGCAAAAAGCGTATCGGCCATCCAGCCCCGTTTCCTGTCGAGCTTCCGCGCCGTTGCATCAAACTTTTCAGTTTCGTCGGCGACACCGTTCTCGACCCGTTTCTCGGCAGCGGCACGACGCTGCTCGCGTGCCTCAAGACAAAGCGCCGTGGCATCGGCGTAGATTATGACAAGGCCTATTGCGCGTTAGCCGAGCAACGGCTCATCTCCGAGGGACACATCAATCAACTCAGCCTTCAAGTTGCCTGAGCACGAACCGCCATGCCCGATAGCATCAGCGACCTAATCCTCCAGTTTTTCAAAACTCATCCTAAAGAAGATTTGCAGCACGGCCCGGTGGTGGATTGGGTTGAAGAAAAATATCTGGCGCTCTACCGAAAGAAACCTCGCGACACTTGGCGCGCGATTCGGATGCTCCACCAGCAGGGCGTTCTTATCAAAGTCAGAAAAGGCGTTTACCGATACGACCCCGACGCAGTCGCCGAAACGGAGTTGTTCGACTTCCCGGCTGAAGTTAAGGCGGCGATTTTCAAACGCGACGATTATCGCTGTGTCGTGTGCGGTCGCGGGAGAAAGGACGGCGTCGAAATTTGCGCCGACCACAGGACGCCCAAAGACAAAGGCGGCTCGAACACGCTGGACAACGGACAGACGCTCTGCACCGAACACAATCTCATCAAGAAAAATTATTCGCAGACAGAAGCAGGCAAGCGTTACTTCATCAGACTTTATCAGCAAGCCGTCGAGAGCAACGACATCAAGATGGTCAGATTCTGCAAGGATGTCTTCGATGTTTATGACCGACACGCGATTGACGGTCACATTCCCCGACCTGATCGAAGATGAACGAACCAGCGAAGAGGAAACCCAATGATTATCGAATCTGTCCACGTTAAGAGTTACCGGTCTGTTTTCGACGAAGTGCTCGAATGCGAGATGTTGACCGCGCTTGTTGGTGCAAACGGGTCGGGAAAGTCCACGTTTTTGCGAGCGCTGGATTTATTCTACAGCCCCTCTCCCAAAGTGGACTTGGAGGATTTTTATAATCGAGACACATCTGCTGAAATTGTTGTCGCCATCACGTTCAAAGACCTCTCGGCTGAAGCGAAGACTTTTTTTTCGAGTTACCTTCAAGGTCAGAGACTCACCGTCGAACGAGTGCTTAAACTTCAAGACGGCAAATTGGAAGCGAGGTATCACGGGTCAAGTCTTCAATGCCCTGAATTCCAGAAGATACGGGCAGGCTTCGAAATCAAAGACAGAGGCAAAACGGCGAAAGACGCGTATGAGTCGGTTCGCGCTAACGCAGATTTTTCCAGCCTGTCCGCGTGGACGAACCTCGGTGCTGTTGCGACAAGCCTAAAGGAATGGGAAGCCTCCCATCCAGACAAGTGCACCCGACAACGTGACGACGGGCAGTTCTTCGGCTTTAAGGAGGTCGGTCAGGGGTATCTAGGTCGGTTTACAAAATTCCTGTTCATTCCCGCTGTCCGAGATGCTGCTTCGGATGCGGCAGAAGGAAGAGGCTCTGTCTTTTCCGACTTAATGGATTTGGTCGTGCGTAGTGTTCTTGCAAACAAGGAAGCCATCAAGAAACTCAAAGAAGACACACAAAAGAATTATGAAAATATCTTAGACCCTACCCGCTTGACGGAGTTGACTGGGCTCTCCGCAGACATGACCAAAACTCTCAAACTGTTCGTCCCGGATTCAAGCGTTGAACTTTTGTGGCTGCCGCTTGAGGAAGTGAACATTCCTTTGCCAAAGGCGGACGTCAAACTTGTTGAGGACGGCTTTAAGGCATCGGTTGTCAGGACAGGCCATGGTCTACAACGAGCCTTCATCTTGACGGTTCTCCAGCATCTGGCGTTCGCCCAGACGTTAGGCACACAGATTTCTGAAAAAACTGACGGAACGGAGACTTCTGCCCTAGTAAAGAGTTTGCCGCATCTAGTTCTGGCCATCGAAGAACCCGAGTTGTATCAGCACCCAAGCCGACAGCGACACCTAGCAAAGATTCTTCTGCAATTGTCGAGCGGGAGAACTCCTGGCGTTGCGGAGACGACGCAGATCATTTATGGAACGCACTCGCCGCTCTTCGTGGGAATAGATCGAATCGAGCAAATTAGGCTGTTAAGAAAATCAGCAAATGGAAATGGCAAACCCAAAGTGACCCGCGTCATCCGCACAAGACTCGACGAAGTAGCGGAATCAATCTGGTTGGCCGACGGCAGCCCAGGCGTGAAATACTCAGGCGCTACCTTGTTGCCCCGGCTGTTTTCAATCATGACGCCGTGGATGAGCGAAGGTTTTTATGCCGATGTTGCCGTTTTAGTGGAAGGAGAAGATGATCGCGCAGCTATTCTGGGCACTGCTTCATTTATGGGCAAGGATTTGGAGAGTTCTGGGTTTTCTGTCATTCCGTGTGGCGGGAAAACTAGCCTAGATCGTCCCGCGACAATTTTTAGTAAACTCGGAATTCCTATCTATCTGTTATGGGACGGTGATCAAGGAGTCAAGGACGCGAAACCGCAGGATAATCATCGGTTACTACGTTTGTTGGGCGAGCCTGTAACCGATTGGCCAAATTTTATCGGAGCGCGATGCGCGTGCTTCGCACAAAACTTGGAGGCAACGTTGCGACTGGAAATCGGTCCAGAAGACTTCGACAAGTGGGTCAGCGAGTCTCAAGCGGAGTTCACCATCAGCAAAAGAGCTTTCGCCTTGAAGAATCCAATGGTAGTTGCCTCCGTCCTGAAAAAAGCTCACGAGCAAGGAAAGGAAAGCAAGTCATTAAGGACGATCTGCGAAAAAATTGTCGCCCTTAAATGTAAGTGAGATTCTTGCTCGCCATCACGTCGTGCCGAATCCGCAACTCGACGAAGCGAGCCGGGCTAATACTTCGGCCACTTCAAGCCGCCGTCGCCAAACTCCTTTGCGATTTTCTTTTCTTCCTTCGGATTTAGTTTTGCCAATTCTCGGCGAAATCGTGCAAGGCGCTCTCTTCGACTGAGCTTTCGGATTTGTTGTTTCTTTTTCATTGGTTAAGCGTTTGCCGTTTCGGAAGCGGCTCTCCGCGTGGGGGCACGCGGCCTACAGTGAGGAGTTACTTTTTGGATTTTTCACGAACCCATTGCGACAACTCTACAGTGGTGTCGTATCTGGCTAATGGGGTGATGAGGTAGATGGCTTGGAAGTGTTGGAGGACGGCGTCGGCCATTTCGCAGGCGATGGTGACGCCTTCGACTTCTTGCCGTTTAATTAACATCTTCTTTCCTCCAATCAAAACTTTTTCGGTGAATTGCGCATGGGCCGTGTTGCTTCAATGATTCGACGTGCGCGGCAGTGCCGTAGCCTTTGTGTTGGGCGAAATTATATTGGGGGAACTTTGTGTGGTATTCAAGCATGAGGCGGTCCCGCCCTCCCCTTCGGATTAGTCGCGGACATTTCCTAAAAGTTCGTCGAGACCGTCAAGCACAGTTTGCACTTCGTCGTCGGTCACCTTTGCAATCCGCGAACCAAAGCGTGAGGCGTCGAGCGTGCGCACTTGAAAAATTTTTGCCCACGAGCGTTTGGGCAATTTCACCGAGTGAATTTCCATCGTGAAGGGAAAACCTGCGCGCGGTTCTTGGCTGGTGAGCGGGACGACGATGGGCGTTTCGGAGGCGCGGTTGAATTCGTCCACGCTCAAAATCAAGACGGGACGCTGACCTGCTTGTTCGCGTCCGCGCGTCGGGTCGAGGTTCGCCCACCAAATTTCGCCTCTCAATAATCGGGCCACGGCACTCCTCCGTCACCGAATTCCGCCGCCATCGCTTTTTCTTCTTTGGGATTGAGCTTCGCGAGTTCGCGCCGAAAACGGGCGCGCCGCTCATCGCGAGTGAGTTGCTGGATTGCCGAAGCGATTGCTCGACTGCGATTCGGGAACAGACCTTCGCGCACGAGCTTGTCCACTTTGGCAAGCAACTCCTCCTCGATGGTGATGGCGATTTTCTCAGTGCTCATGGCATGACAAAGTATCATACCGAAAGGTGGAGTCAATTCCGTTGATGATTTCGCAGAACTTCCCCAAATTGGAGGGACGCGCTCTGTCGCGTCCGATTCGCCAATGCGGTCACGACGGAGCGTGACCCTCCAACTCGCTCTGCGTCAATCTTCTGAATCAAAATGGGGAATGTCT
>Ga0187892_10012251_pt1 | contig 10251 bp, 10 predicted proteins | sample MA1701073metaG_FD_139345 | JGI IMG/M metagenome (GOLD analysis project Ga0187892, IMG submission 139345) | Bio-ooze microbial communities from a basaltic lava cave in the Kipuka Kanohina Cave System on the Island of Hawaii, USA - MA170107-3 metaG ...
CGTGCGTTCAAGCCCGATGCTTAGACAGCATCAAACCGGAGGACGTGCAGCAATGAGCACGACACACTACGGCCGCCTGCTTCTGATGGCTGCTCTATGTTTCGTTTCAATGTATGTCCTCATGTATGCGATGGTTGATGGGTTCGCAAACGTTCATGCGAACTTCAATCAGTTTTATATGGCGGGACTCATGACCGCTCCGATGGTGATCCTCGAAATTGCCCTCATGGGCGCGATGTATCAGAACAAGAAATTGAACATGGCAATTATTGGCGCAGGTCTGATTGCGCTGGTCGTGTTTTGGACCCTGATAAGGCAACAGATCGGGATTTCCGACACGCAGTTTTTGAGGTCGATGATTCCGCATCACGGAGGGGCATTACTCATGTGTGAGCAAGCGCCATTAGAAGAATTCCGGATCACGGAATTATGCCGCACGATCATTTCAGGCCAGCAGGCGGAGATTGATCTAATGAAGGGCCTATTGAGTGAATTGGAGAAATGAAGCGCCATGATCATGACACCCACTCTTCGCAAGTTTGCGCTCACGACCCATGTCACAGCTTCGATCGGTTGGTTGGGCGCGCTGACTGTTTTTTTGGCCCATGCCCTCGCCAGTCTATTTAGCCAGGACGAGCAGATGGTGCGCGCTGTCTCCATCGCGATGGGCTTGAACGCTTGGTTCGTGATCCTGCCGCTGAGTCTCGCCTCGCTGCTAACCGGACTTGTGCAGGCACTCGGCACTGCGTGGGGCTTGTTTCGGCATTACTGGGTGTTGTTCAAACTTGTGTTGACCGCCTCAGCTGCCGGCGTGTTGTTGCTCAAGTTGGGGCCGATCAGTTACTTGGCTGACGCGGCAGCAGAGACGGCGTTTTCGAGCACTCATCTTGTAGGCCTGCGAACCTCCATTTTGGTCCACGCCATAGGCGGGCTATTGGTATTACTCGCGGTCGTCACGTTGGCGGTGTACAAACCGCAGGGCCTGACTCGATTTGGGATCCGAAGGTTACGCGAACAGGGGAACGCGGAGGCAGAGTCCAACCTCGGAGCCGCGACAAATACTCCGCACTGGGTGAGAGTTTTTGGCTTTGTCGTCGCCCTCCTGACGCTAATGCTGGGTGTGATGTTGTTTGGCGGTGATCACGGCCCGAGTGCCCACTTGTGACGGCTAACCCTATCGATCCCGTGTGCGGCATGAAGGTGGCTGCGGATTCGCCGCATCAGGCAACTCATGCCGCGAGCGACTACCGATTCTGCTCGGCGGGCTGCCGCGCGAAGCGGGCATGTGAGCAACGGTCAAGAAATTCTTCCCCCGGCCATAGGATTTTATGACGTTGGATTCGATTTCAAGTAAACATTGCCGTTTTGTCGTGCTGTCAATCCTGTCGGCGCAATTCCCTCCGTCGCAGCAGCCGATAAGTCAGCGGGATAACGAACAGCGAAAGTAGCGGCGCCGTAATCATGCCCCCGATCATCGGCGCGGCGATGCGTTGCATAAGCTCCGAACCGGTGCCGTGACTCCACAGGAGTGGCAGGAGCCCGGCAATGATCACACTGACCGTCATTGCTTTCGGCCGCACTCGGAGCACCGCGCCTTCGCGGATGGCCTCGTCCAGCAACTCGAAGGTCGGCGCCCGGCCGGCCGCAAGCCGCTCCTCCCAAGCCTGCTTCTGGTAAATCAGCATGACGACGCCGAACTCGGCGGCGAGGCCCGCGAGTGCAATGAAGCCGACGGCGGTCGCGATCGAGACCTCGTGACCCAGCAGCCAAACGAGCCAGAATCCGCCGATGACCGCGAACGGCAGCGTCGCTAGTATCAGGAGCGCCTCGTCGATGCGCCGAAACGTCAGATAGAGGAGCACGAAAATCACGAGAAGCGTCACCGGCACAACGATCCGGAGCCTTGCCTTGGCGCGCTCGAGATACTCGAATTGGCCTGACCAGGAGACGGAGTAGCCCGCGGGGAGCTCGATCTCGCGCGCGACGCGCTCTCGCATCTCCTCCACCGCCGATTGCAGGTCACGGCCGCGCAGGTCCACGTAGACCCAGCCCGAGAGGCGCGCGTTCTCGCTCCGGAGCATCGGCGGCCCGCTGGTGATCTGGAGCCGCGCGACCGTGCCGAGCGTGATCTGCGCGCCTTCCCTCGTGACGATCGGAAGCATGCGCAGGTCGGCGAGGGAATCCCGGAGCTCCCTCGGATAGCGGACATTGATCGGAAATCGCTGCAGGCCCTCGATGGTTTCGGCGATGGTCTCGCCGCCGATTGCCGCCGTGACGACGCTCTGCACGTCGTCGATATTCATGCCGTAGCGGGCCGCAGCGTCCCGGTCGATGTCGACTTCAATATAGCGGCCGCCGGTCAGGCGCTCGGCAATCGCGGAAGTCACGCCTTTAACATTGCGCACCGACTGCTCGACCTGACGCGCAATCCGGTCGATTACGGCCGGTTCCGTTCCCGCAACTTTCACGCCGACCGGGCTTTTGATGCCGGTCGCGAGCATGTCGATGCGGTTGCGGATCGGCGGGATCCAGACGTTGGCGAGTCCCGGGATCGTCAGCATCCGGTCCATCTCCTCGATGAGTCGGTCCGTCGTCATGCCGGGCCGCCACTGGTCGCGCGGCTTGAAACTGATGGTTGTCTCGAACATCTCGAGCGGCGCGGGATCGGTTGCGGTCTCCGCCCGCCCGGCCTTCCCGAACACTTGCTCGACCTCGGGCACCGTCTTGAGCAGCCGGTCGGTCTGCTGGAGGATCTGCGCGGCCTTGCCGGCCGAAAGTCCGGGCAGGGCGGATGGCATGTAGAGGAGGTCGCCTTCGTCGAGCGGAGGCATGAATTCGCCGCCGAGCCGCAGCACTGGAATGCTCGTGAGCGCGAGCAGCGCAAGACTGACGACCAGGGTCGTTCTCGGATGGCGCAGTACGCGATCGAGCAGCGGCCGGTACGCGCGCACGAGCCAGCGGTTGATCGGGTTGCGCTCCTCGCGCGGAATACGCCCGCGGATGAAGTAGCCCATGAGAACCGGCACCAGCGTCACCGCGAGCCCGGCCGACGCCGCCATCGCGTACGTTTTGGTGTAGGCGAGCGGCGAAAACAACCGCCCTTCCTGCGCCTCGAGCGTGAAGATCGGGATGAACGAGAGCGTAATGATGGTGAGACTGAAAAAGAGCGCCGGTCCCACCTGCACGCTCGCCCGACCGATCAGCGACCAATGTTCGGAACGCCCGAGCTCCTGACCGGGATGTTCGTCCTGCCAGCGCTCGATCTGCTTGTGGGCGTTCTCGATCATCACGATCGCCGCATCGACCATGGCGCCAATCGCTATCGCGATGCCGCCGAGCGACATGATGTTGGCGTTGACGCCTTGGTAGTGCATGACGATGAATGCCATCAGGACGCCGAGCGGCAGCGACACGATTGCGACGAAGGCCGATCGCAGGTGAAACAGGAATGCGAAGCAGACGAGGGCGACGACGATGAATTCCTCGACGAGCTTGCCCGTGAGATTGCGGACCGAGCGCTGGATCAGCTCGGAACGGTCGTAGGTCTCGACGATCTCGACGCCGGGCGGCAGGCCCGCCTTCAGCGCCGCGAGCTTGCGCTTGACCGCGGCGATGGTCTCGAGCGCATTCGTGCCGTAACGCAGCACAATGACGCCGCCCGCGACTTCGCCTTCGCCGTCGAGTTCGGCGATGCCGCGGCGGAACTCCGGCCCGACCTGGAGATGCGCGACGTCCGAGAGCTGCACCGGGACGCCCGCCGTGCCGACGCGGAGAGGGATCTTCCGGAAGTCGTCCAAGTTCCGCAGATACCCTGTTGCCCGCACCATGTATTCCGCCTCACCCAGTTCGAGGACCGAGCCTCCAGATTCCTGATTGGCGCCGCGGATCGCTTCGATGACCTCCCGGTGCGTGATGCCGTACGCGCGGAGTCGGTCGGGCATCAGGACGACCTGGTACTGGCGCACCTGACCGCCGATGCTCGCGACTTCGGCGACGTTCGGCACCGTCTTCAGCTCATACTTCAGGAACCAGTCCTGGAGGGCGCGCAATTGCGCGAGATCGTGGCGCCCGGATCGGTCGACGAGCGCGTACTCGTAGATCCAGCCGACGCCGGTGGCGTCCGGCCCAAGCACGGGCGCGACGCCCCGCGGCAGGCGGCCCTGCGCCTGGTTCAGGTACTCGAGCACGCGCGAGCGCGCCCAGTAAAGATCCGTGCCGTCCTCGAACAGCACGTAGACGAATGAGTCTCCGAAGAACGAGTAACCGCGCACAGTCTTCGCGCCTGGCACCGACATCATCGTCGTGGTGAGCGGATAGGTGATCTGGTCCTCGACGATGCGCGGCGCCTGGCCGGGGTAGGGCGTCCGGATGATGACCTGCACGTCCGATAGATCGGGCAGCGCATCGACCGGCGTGCGCGCGACCGCCCAGACGCCCCAGGCCGTGACGAGCGCGGTCGCGAGCAGGACGAGAAAGCGGTTCTCGAGCGACCAGCGGATGAGCCGCGCGATCATGGGTGGTCCCCGTGCGGCGCGCCCTGCGTCTCGAAACGCGTGACCGCCGACTTGAGGCTCGCCTCCGAGTCGATCAGGAACTGGCCGGAGAGCACGATCGACTGGCCTTCGCTGAGGCCCGACAGGATCGCGGTCTTGCCGTCCACCTCGGCACCGGTCGTCACCCCGGCGACGTCGAAGCCGCCGCCGCCCTGCGCCACGATCACGACGCTGCGCTCGCCCGTGACGATCACGGCCTCGCTCGGCACGACGAGCTGCGGTTCGCCCGCCTGGCCCGTGAATTCGAGCGACACGAACATTCCGGGTGCGAGCTTCCGCTCCGGGTTCTCGATGACGATGCGCACCGGCAGCGACCGCGTTTCTCGATTGACCTCAGGCAGGAGCGCCGCGACGTGGCCCTCAAACTTCACGCCTGGCCACGCGGTCGCGGTCGCCTCGACGGCCGAGCCCGGCGGAATGGCCGCGATCTGCGCCTCCGGCACTTCGGCATTGACCCAGACGCTGCCGAGCCCGTTGATGCGAAAGAGGGGCGCGCCCGGCATGAAGGCGGCGCCCTCGCGCACCGCGAGCTCCGTCACGACGCCGTCGGCGGGCGCGAACACCGTGGTCGTGGCATCAGCCTTGCGCGTCTTTTCGATTCGCCGGATGATCGGCTCGGGCACGCCGAGCACGATGAGGCGCTCGCGCGCGGCGTCGCGGATCGGGCCGGCGCGCTCGGATTCGGCGTCGAGGAGCACGAGGTACTCCTCCTGCGCAGCGCGCCATTCGGGCGCTAGGATCTCGGCAAGCGGCTGCCCGCGTTGCACGCGCTCGAGGGGCGACCTGACGTAGAGGCGGGTGACGTTGCCCTGGACGCGCGCCTGGACGACTTCGAGCAGCCGCTCGTCGAAAGCGACGGAGCCGACCGCGCCGAGCCGCGACGCGATCGCTGCCTTCTCGACTTTGCCGACCCGGATGCCGAGATTCTGCACGACGCCCGGGGCGATTCGCACGGCAGTCGCCCCGGCTTCGTCCGCGTACCTCGGCACGAGCTGCATGTCCATGAAGGGCGACTTGCCGGGCTTGTCGAACTTCACGTCCGGCTTCATCGGGTCGTACCAGTAGAGGACCTGGCGTTCCCCTGGTGCAGGCTGCGTGGCACCCGCTCCTTGGCCGGCGCCGGCAGCCTCGGGGGCCTGCCGCCCCGCGAGCCAGTAACCGAGCGCAGCTCCTCCAAGCAGTGTGGCGAGAAGAGCGATGGCAATCGTTTTGAGATTCATGGTTGGTTCTCCCTTCAGCCCGGCAGGTGCCGAGCTTCGAGGTATCGGAGAAACGCCCAGGCGCGTCCGCGCGCGTCGAGAAGCTCGGCGCGCTCGATGTGAAGATCGATCTCGTCCTCGAAGGCGTCCACGGCCGAGCGCAGGTCCGCGCTTCCAGATCGGTAGGCGGCGAGCGCAGCGCGCGAGCGCTCGCGCGCGAGCGGTAAGAGCTCGCGGTCGTATTGCGCGAGCTGCTCACCCGACTGCTCCCACTCGATCAGCATCTGGCGAAGCTCCGCTGCGTGCGCGCGAAGCTCGGTCTCCAGTTCGGCCTCCAGCCGCCGGAGGTCGGCGCCGCGCGCCGCGATGACCGGGTTCTGGCGGTGCTTCGCGAAGAACGGCAAGTCGATCGTGAACTGGAGCGAAGCCATGTTGGAGAATTCTGGCCCGCGCTTCCCGTAGACGAGCTCAGCGCTCCAGTCGGGACGCCGCTCAGCGCGCGCGAGCTCGACGTCGGTCCGCCCGGCGACCAGGCGCGCATTGAAGGGAAGAATCGCGCCGTGACGCTCCATCTCCGCCAGCATGACCGCGGCTGGCACCGGCAGCGCATCGAGCGCAGGCGGCGGCCCGGGCGCCCGTTCGGCGTCCGCGCCGATCCAGCGGGCGAGCTCCACGCGCGCCTGGCGCGCCTTGCCCTCGAGATCGAGGATGCGCGTCTGGAGGCGCGCGGCTGCCGCTGCCGCGGCAAGCGCCTCGACGGTCGACGCCTTGCCTGCCGCCACGCCGACGCGCGCTGCGGTCGCGCCAAGCTCGATCTCCGGCCGCAGGCGAACGAGCTGCTCGAGCGTGGACTCGGACGTCGCGCGGCGGAACCACGCTCGGGCTGTCTCGCGCGCGACCGCGAGTCTCGTTTCCTCCAGTTCGGCATCGGCGAGCTCAACGCCGGCGGAGGCGCGCTCGCGTTCGAGCCGGCGCTTCTCGCGGCGCGGGAATTCCTGCATCAGCCCGACATTGCGCATCGTCATGAAATCGGCCGTCGTGGACCAGGCGTCCGGTCCTTCGACAGGCAGGTTGTCCACGCCGACGACGAGCGCGGGATCGGGCAGCCGTCCCGCGCTCGCCGCGAGCTCCCGCATCGAAGCCGCGCCTTCCGCGGCCGCTGTCACCTGCGGCGCGCGATCGAGCGCGAGCGCGACCGCTTCGTCGAAAGACAACGCAGACCCGTCCGCGGCACTGGACAAAGGGCTGGCGATGAGGAGCAGCAGGCAGATGGGCCAACGCATGTGATCTCTCCCGGGATTCGGATCACGCCGCCGGACGACCGCAGGGCGCGCGGGCGCCGCGGCGGTCATACGAAGACGCACGGAACCGGCCGCATTGGCCGGTCAGGCGGGAGTGGAACTTACAACCGCAGGCGCTTGGTGCGGAGGTACGTCCGCGAGGCGTCGCGCCGAGGCGGGTTCGGCGGCGCGAGCGTTTCGTCATGCCGAGTGGCGGGCTGCGCGAAAGCGATTGTCGAGACGGGAAGGAGCGGGAACTGCGGCGAGCCGAAATGCATCGGCTTTGGAAGTTCGACGCGAATCGGCGAATAGGACGTCGCCTGTGCGGTAGTGGGCACGCTGGCGCAGCAAGCCGCCGCGTTGCCGGCAAGGGTCCCCGACCCGTCTTCTGGGCAGGGTGCGGATCCACGGTCCGGGCAGCAGTCGCCCGCGGAAGCGGCAGCGCAGGCCAGAGCCGGCGCAGTCCCGCCCAGCAGGGCGAGCCAGAAAGCGAGCAGTGCGGCAGGCAGGCGCGACACCCGTGAATGCTCCGTGATGCGTCGGCTGACAGATTCGACAATCGGCAGAATCCGCCGTTCTATGCCTTCAAGTCAACCGAATGAGGGCACAATCGGCCCTATTTTGGCGTGCCGGGCGACTTCGGCCCTTGATCCGGCTCAAGTTGTGTGCGGTCGCTCACGTTCGGTCCGCTCGAGCCGGTCGAGAACCGGGCAACTCGCATCGCGTTCGTTTGCATCGCAACGAACGACGAGTTCAGCAAGATCCTTTCGCAACCGGCGCAGCTCGCGCAGGCGCGCATCCACGTCCGCAAGCTTCGCCACAGCGAGTGCCCGCGTGGCGCGTCAGGAGGCGCGGTTCCGGAGCACGAGCAGGCTCTCGATTTCGGTCAGCTTGAATCCCATCGCCTGAGCCCGGCGGATGAAGCGCAGCCGTTTGGCGTCGGCGCCGCTGTAGCGGCGGACGCCGCCAGGAGGCCGCGCGGGCTCCGGCAAGAGCCCGCGGCGCTGGTAGTAACGCACCGTCTCGACGTGCACCCCGGCAGTCGCCGCAAGTCGTGCGATCGTGTAGGGCGTGTGCATGGCTTGACTCCGTACCGTGCTACGGAGTCTATCGTAGCGCCATGAGCGAAAAAGGACGTGTCATTGGCGCCGCTGGAGGTGCGCTTGGCCTCGGGGGCTTTGCTGCGGCGCTCGGCCTGTGTTGCAGCCTGCCCTGGGCGGTCGCGTTGCTCGGCGTCGGCGGGGCCGTCGCATTTGCGCGGCTGGCATTTCTGATGCGGTACGCGCTAGTCGCATCCGCCGGTTTGCTGGTCGTGGGATTTTGGTGGGCCTATCGTCCGCTTCCGCGCTGCGCCGACGGCAGTTGCGCGCCGGAGAGCCGCCGTACATAGCGTCTCGTGGTCTGGATCTCGGCGATCATCGTCGGCGTGCTCGCATTCGCGGCGCTCACGACCGCGGCGACAGCGGAACCGAATGCGGCGCCTGGCTATGTCGAACTGGATGATTCCGCTACGGCGCTTCGCGACGATTTCAACCGCGCCAAGGGATCGGTGCGGTTGCTGTTCGTGGTCGATCCGATCTGTCCGGGCTGCCTGCGCGGGCTCGACGATGTCAACCGCTCGCTGCTTTCGAAGGTCGCTGACGCACGGCTTCAAACCTTCGTCGTCCACGTTCCCGTGATCGGGGCGAAATCAAAAGACGTGGCACCCGCGATGGAGCTGCTCGAGAACGGGCACGTACGGCACTACTGGAATGAAAGCGGTGCATTCGGCTGGCTCGTGAGGGACGCTACGGGTCTCCGGCGGGGCGATGAGCGGGTATACGCTTGGGATGTCTGGCTGATTTACGGCCCGGAGGCCGTGTGGGACGGCAAGCTGCCGCCGAAGCCGCGGCGTCTGATGCATCAACTGCGTGCGCTGCAGGGCAGCGCCGAGTTTCCGCGGCTCGACAGCGAGGAATATGCGCGCGAGGCGCGTCAGCTCCTTGCCGGGCTTTCCGATCCGACTGCGAAGCCGTGAGCGCGGGCGGCGGTCAGCGCGTTGCGACGGTTTGCGAGCTGACCTGTCCGGAGTGCGGGCATGCCTCAGTGGAAGTCATGCCGACCGATGCCTGCGTGTACTTCCATCGCTGTGCCGCCTGCGGTGCGCTCATCGCGCCGAAGACAGGCGACTGCTGCGTGTTTTGTTCCTATGGCTCAGTGCCGTGTCCGCCGGTGCAAGCCGCCCGTTCATGCTGTGGCGCCAGCCCTGCCTGACACACGACAATTCGCGGCTCATGGCCGGATGCCGAGCCGCTGAAGTACCCCAATCAGCGCGAAGTACGTTGCCGCGGTGATCGAGCAGGCGACAAGAAGGCTCGGCCAGAACGACCATCCCCTGTCCAGCATTGCGGGCAGGATGGCGAACAGCGGCAAGGAAGCAATCACGAGCCAGAAGATGCCACGGGAGAGCGAGGCGATCGTTTGTGGATCGCCCGTATCGACGTAAAGCCAGACGAAAGCCAGGAGCGACGTCAGCGGAAGAGAGGCGAGAACCGCTCCCCAAAACGAGCTGCGCTTGGCAATCTCGGCCACCGCGACGACGACGATCGCCGTGACTACGAATTTCAGTATCAGCTGCCACCCCACGGTTCGCCACATTCCACTTGGCGAGCCGACGGGTCAAACGCGCGTTCAAACAAACTGTGCTTGACTCTGGACTCAAGTCCAGAGTTTAGACTGTGGCCCTCTGGAGGTGCGGCCATGACGACCACCATCGGCATCGGGCAACTGGCGCGGCGGGCGGGCGTGCCCATCGATACTGTGCGCCACTACGAGCGGATCGGCCTGCTGCAGCCGACCGTGCGGCTGGCGTCCGGATACCGGCGGTACGGCGAGGCAGAGCAGAAGCGCCTGCGATTCATCCGGCGCGCCAAGGCGCTCGGCTTCACGCTCGAGGAAATCGAGGGCTTGCTTTCGCTTAGTGCGAGCCGCAACGTCGGCCAGGTCCGCCGCGCAGCGAGCGAACGGCTCGCCGACGTCGAGCGCCGCATCGGGGAGCTCGCTCGCATGCGCGACAGCCTGCGCCAGCTCATCGCGGCCTGCCCGGGTCACGGCCGCGCCGAGGATTGCCCCATTCTCAACGCCCTCAGCCAGGAATCCGACCCGTGAACGACCGGCGCGCCCATGACTGTCATCACCGTGGCCTCGCGCACGGTCACGGCGGTGCACCGGCTGCATTGC
>Ga0187892_10012252_pt1 | contig 10251 bp, 11 predicted proteins | sample MA1701073metaG_FD_139345 | JGI IMG/M metagenome (GOLD analysis project Ga0187892, IMG submission 139345) | Bio-ooze microbial communities from a basaltic lava cave in the Kipuka Kanohina Cave System on the Island of Hawaii, USA - MA170107-3 metaG ...
ACGGCGTATTGTATTGCAGAGCGCCTCGCCGCTGAATCCGTGATGCCTTCTCTTTCAGTGCAACAAGCCGCTACCACGGCGATACTGCTGCTCGCGATGCTGCCGATCGGCGGTTGCGGGCATGACCGGGACGGTTATTTTCCCCTGGCCGAGGGCTGGCAATGGGTCTACCGGATCGACGTCACCACCACGGAGGGCCCAAGCACGAAGAAGTATGTCGTCGCAAACATCGGCCGCGTTGCGCTGGGCGATGAGATCGTCAGCGCCCGCCGCAGCATCGACGGCGCCACCCACTACTACCGCGAGCAGCGCGGCGGGGTGCTGCGTATCGCTGAAGCCCGCCCGGGCGCGGCTGCGCATCTCTATCGAACACCGAGGGTCGTGCTGCCGAATCCACCGGTCGAAGGCGCCGCATGGAGCGACCGGCAGTATACGTTCGCGCTGGAACATCGGGGACCGCCTGAGGAGTCTCTGAACCGGATCACCGTTCTGCTGACGATCAACTACATCATCGAGACTTCCACCGACGAGGTAGCCGTCCCCGCCGGGCGCTTCACGAACTGTCTGCGCGTCCGGGGCACCGGCATCGCCCGTCGAGATGTCGGCTTCTACGTAGGCGAGACAACCATACGCGTGGAATCGACCGAATGGATGGCGCCAGGCATCGGATTGATAAAGGTCGAGCGGAAGGAAACGACCACCAGCCCAATGCTCCCCGCCGGTGAATACCGCATGGAGCTGGAGGAGCTTCGGCGCGGCTAAAGACCCGCTTCCCTGGCTGCGCGACTGGAAGCGAGAATATCAGGCGCTATTGCGCACATTGATCTCCACGGTCAGGTGCGCCAGCGCAGTCACCTCGTCGAGTATCCTTTGATAGTAAGCGGGCGATCTCGGTGTGTCCGTATCGATGGAGACGATGGCGGCGAGACGGTGAGGTGCGATGTGCCAGAGATGGAGATCGGCCACACGACTGCCGGCGTCGCGCTCCAGCGCCGCGCGAATAACGTTCACCGTCTGCGTGTCGCTGGTGCTGTCAAGCAGGATAGCGGAGCTATCGCGCAGCAGGCCGTTGCACCAGCGCGCAATTACCGCCGCACCGACGATGCCCATGACCGGATCCATGCGAACCCAGCCAAACAGCATGCCGCAGGCAAGCGCCATGATGGCCAACAGCGAGGTAAGCGCGTCGGCAAGCACATGAAGATAGGCTGCGCGCAGGCTGTGATCGTGGGCGTGCCCGCCGCCGCCATGATCGTGCGTCTCGTCACGCAGCCACCACGCGCTCAACAGATTGACACCAAGGCCCAGCACGGCGACCGTCATGGCCTCATCGAAGCGGATCGGGGACGGCTGCCACAAGCGCAAAGCGCATTCAACAGCCATTAGCGCTGCGACGACAAGCAGCGCCACACCACTGGCGAAGCCAGCGAGCACGCCAATCTTGCCGGTGCCGAAGGAGTAACGCGGATCCTCAGCGTGCGTGCGCGCGTAACGATACGCAAACGCGCTGATGCCGAGGGCGGCGACGTGCGTGGCCATATGCCAGCCATCGGCGAGCAATGCCATCGATCCAAACATTGCACCCGCCGCGATCTCCACGACCATCATCACGGCGGTGAGCGCCACGACGCGCCTCGTGCGCTGCTCCGCCCGGCGATGTGAGCCGCTCAGCTCAAAGCGGTAATGGCAGTGTCCCGCTTCTGGCATCGCCTTATCCTGCGCGGAGCGCAATCCTACAAGGCAGCCGCGCCCGCCGCGGCGATCTGGCCGTCTTCCGAGGACTTTACCCCGCTGACGCCGATGGCGCCGACGATGTCATCGGCGCAGGTGAGCGGAACACCGCCCTCGAGCGGCAGCATTCCCGGCATCGCCAGATAGCCGTACCGGCCGCTCGCGACGGTTTCCTCCCAGACCCGGGTGGGGCGCCGGAACATCAGCGCCGCTTTGGCCTTGGTAATGGCCACGTCGATCGATCCCAGTTGAACCTTTTCTCGCTGCAAGTACATCAGATGGCCACCATCATCAACGATGGCGATGACGACGTTCCAGTTGTTGCGCTGTGCCTCGGCTTCGGCCGCCGCCGCCACGCGCTTGGCGTCATCGAGGCTCAAGATTCTCTTGTCGTACATGCACCGCCTCCCCGCGAGTCCAGACGACATAATTCTGTCATAAAAAACCTCCGCGGCGCGGGGCGTGAACAGGGGGTGCTGCTTGACACGCGCCTCTGGTCGATCGGCTTCTGCACAGCCTCGTAGAAGCTCGTCCGAGGATGGTCACCACAACACTCGCCAATCCGTTTCCCCTCGGGTCTCGACTCGGTTCGTGAGTCGTTGCAGCACTTGCTGCTCCGCAATAGTATTCGCCTCAGGTTCAACCGCGCCGCGGCGAGCCTGCGTGCTCGCTTAAAGCGCCCACTCGTGCGCTGGAGGGAATCGCGACAGGCGTCGCGCAGATATATCGGCCTGCCGCTGGCTAGGTGCGTCATGAACGGATCGACGATTGACTGGGACGGCATCGCAACGGTGCTGCTCGACATGGATGGCACGCTCCTCGATCTGCACTTCGACAGCCACCTCTGGAAGCGGCACCTGCCGTGGCGCTACGCGCAGCAACACGGAATCGACCTCGCGTCCGCATCGGCAAGGCTGGTGCCTCTCCTTGCAGCGCAGGAAGGGACGCTTAACTGGTACTGCCTCGACTATTGGACGCGCGAACTGAATCTGGATATCGCGACGCTGGAGCAGGAGGTCGGGCACCTGATCGCGGTTCGACCGCATGCGATCGAGCTGCTCGAGTTTCTAAGGCGGCGCCGCCAGCCCGTCGTCCTGACGACCAATGCGCACCGCCGCAGCATGGAGCACAAACTCGTGCGCACCGGGATAGCCGGGTATTTCGACCACATCGTGAGTGCTCACGATTACGGCGTGCCCAAGGAGCAACGGGCCTTCTGGGCGCGCCTGGAACGGCACGTTCGCTATGAGCCCCGCCACACGCTGCTCATCGACGACAATCCGGCCGTGTTGCTGGCCGCGCGCGCGCACGGCATCGTGCACTTGCGCGGCGTGGCGCAACCGGACAGCCACGGTTCGCGGCGCACGCACGACGATTTTCAGGTCATCGACAGCTTCCTCGATCTCCTGCCGGTCCAAAACGCTCAGACACAACCATAAACGAAATCGTGTATGGCGCGGCCTGCACCGAGCGCGCGCTGCTCGTAGCGGGTCACGGGCCGCCAGAGCGGCCGCGGGGCGGCCATGGCAGGCCCGGCCAGGTTCACGAAGCCGGGAGCCACCTCCATCACTTCCCAGAGGTGATGCGCGTAGTCGTCCCAATCGGTCGCAATGAACAAGCGGCCGTGGGGCCGCAACTTGCGCCGCAGCGTCGCGGCAAAAGCCGGTTGCAGGAGCCGCCGCTTGTGGTGCCGCCGCTTCGGCCAGGGATCCGGAAAGAAGAGATACACGCACTCGATGCCTCCCTCCGGGAGCTGTATCGCCAGCGCATCGGCAGCATCGCGGCAGATTACTTTAACATTGGCAAGCTGCTTGCGGCTTGCACGCAGCAGGAGGTTGCCTATCCCCGGCCGGTGCACCTCGACGCCGAGATAGTCGTTCTCGGGATGCTCCTCCGCCAGCGCCAGCAGGAGATCGCCGTTGCCGGTGCCTATCTCCACATGGCAGGGAGCGCTGCGCCGGAAAAGACCGCGAAGATCGATCGGGCGATCCACGGGCGGCACCAGATAGGAATCGCCCAATGCGAGCAGGGCGCGCCCCTGCGCGGCCGTCAGGCGTCCCTCCCGGCGCACGAAACTGCGCACCGCTCGGAGCGAGCGCCCCGAGGCAGCAGCGCCAGGCGTGACCCTCATGTAGGGAAGAACAACGCCACCATCGTGCGGTCAATTCCCGCCTTGTACTGCAGCGCCAGGCGTGACCCTCATGTAGGGAAGAACAACCCCTCGATGGGCGAGGAGGCCGCGCCGTAGGGGCGGCGCGGCATACGCCCGGCGAGAAACGCTTCGCGACCGGCCTCGACAGCCTTGCGCATTGCGGAGGCCATGAGGATCGGATCGCGAGCCTCCGCGATGGCCGTATTCATCAGCACACCGTCACAGCCGAGTTCCATGGCCACGGCCGCGTCCGAGGCGGTCCCCACACCGGCGTCGACGATGACAGGCACCTTTGCGTTCTCGACGATCATGCGGAGGTTGTAGGGATTGCGGATCCCCATTCCTGAACCGATGGGCGCCGCAAGCGGCATCACCGCCACACAGCCCATCTCCTCGAAGCGTTTGGCCATGACCGGATCGTCGTTGCTGTAGACCATGACGGCAAAGCCCTCGGCGATGAGCGTCTCGGCGGCGGTGATCGTTTCAGGAATGTGTGGAAACAGCGTCTTCGCATCGCCGAGAACCTCCAGCTTCACGAGGGCGTGGCCGTTGAGCAACTCACGGGCGAGCCGGCACGTGCGCACGGCCGAGGACGCGTCGTAGCACCCTGCCGTGTTGGGAAGCAGCGTGTAGCGCTGAGGCGGCAGAGAGTCCAGAAGGTTTGCCGCCCCCTGCTGCTGGCCTATGTTGGTCCGCCGGATCGCCACAGTGACGATCTCCGCGCCGCTCGCCTCGACAGCCGCCCGCGTCTGCTCGAAGTCTCGGTATTTGCCGGTGCCGATGAGCAGTCGCGAGTGGAATGCGCGGCCGGCGATCGTCAACCTGTCCTCGGGCGCAGTCACTGCTGCCGCTGGTGTGGAGGGCTGCATGGATCGACTCAATCAGGAACCAGCTTGGGCGAAGCGCACAGAGTATAGATTGCGGCAACCGTCCTGTAAGCACCCGCGTCAGCCGCCACCTATTGCCTGCACTATCTCGATGCGATCGCCCCGCTGCACCCGGTAGCTGGCGTATTGCGAGCGGGGCAGGATTACTTCATTGATCTCTACAGCGTAGCGACCGGAAATATTCAGTCGCACCAGCAGCTCTGCCATCGTGCTGGCCGCAGGCAGTTCGTGCGGCTCGCCGTTGACGGTGACAGGTTGCATGGCGGTATCGGCGGAATGCACTGACGGTCGATCGCGGATTAGATATCGACAACCAATCCTTCGTGCGCAATATGACACTGCATCTTCGAGCGACGATCGGCAATCAGCGCGAGAGAACTTTTGTGGATGGCCGCGACATCGTTGTCATCGTACGTGGGATCATGATGATACAGATACAAGGACTTCACTCCCGCGTCGATCGCCGAAATCACGGTATCGATGTAGCAGGAGTGTCCCCAGCCGCGCTTCTTGAGGTAATCCTCGGGCGTGTATTGCGCATCGTGGATCAGGATGTCGGCGCCGCGAATGAGGCTGAGCTCGGTATGCCGCTCCTCGCGCTTCATGCGATCAAGCAACGCCTGTTCCTCTCGACTGAACTCTCCGTAGCGCATTTCGATTGACCGCTCAAGGAACATGAACTCATTGTCCGACACGTAGACGATCACCTTTCCGTTGACTTCTATGCGGTATCCGTAGGTGACGCCGGGGTGATGCACGCTCTGATAGGTTATCCGCAGGGGACCATGGGTGAATCCGCTCTCGGTCGGCGCCAGGTAGCGGATATCGGCGACCCAGTTCTCCGTTTCCACCGGAAAGTACGGAGCCTTCATCTGATCAGAGAGCCTCTTTTCGATGTCAGCCCGGCTTTCCCCGGGACCGAACAGCGCGATGTCCCAGTCGCGCCGGAACGCCGGCACGAAGAACGGCAGACCGCAGATGTGATCCCAGTGGTAGTGCGTGAACACGACCAGCAGACTGCGCGTGCCGCCGTCGGCGAGCAGCTTCTCGCCGAGAGGAATGATCCCGGTTCCACCGTCGCAGATGAGGATGTGGTCGCCGGCACGGATCTCCACGCACGAGGTATTGCCGCCGACCTTCATGTGAGTGGAAAACGGGGCTGCGTAGGAACCGCGGACGCCCCAGAAACGAACGTAACTTCTAACCATTCGCCGTCCGGCTGCCGCTCTTCGCCCTGGCCCCCGTATACCTGGCGATCAAGTCGCGGATGGTCTGAGTGCGCATCGGCTTGATCACGAATTCGACCGCGCCAAGGTTCTTGGCGACACTTCGATCCTGCACGTAGTCTTTGGAGGTAATCATGATGACCGGCGTGTCGGCCTGTCCCGGCATCTTGCGCAGCTCCTGCAGAAAGGTCAGGCCATCCTTATCGGGCATGATGATGTCGAGGAACAGCACGTCCGGCCGATGGCGGCTGAGAAAGTCCATGGATTCTGCGGCGGAATTGAAGGAGTGGCAGTGCGCGTCAAACGGCACAAGGCAGCGTTCAAAGAAGTCGTGCACGCTGGCACTGTCGTCGATGACCACTACCGTGGGAGCCTGTTTATCCATTCTTCTTGGCCGGAACTGGCGTCTGCGCAATCCAACCTGAAAAGTATATACGTCTCAACGGTTAACGCCGACGACGACGCCGCGATCGGCAACGACCCCCATCGGGCTTCGTGCTGATGCATCGCTGGAGAACCGCTATCGATCCCGCGCCTGATGTCCCTTCATCGTAGCACTAGCGGGGAGGGCTGTCCTGTTCAGGGCAGCAATGCGCCGCTCCGGATGAGAAGGCTGTCGCGACTTTGAGCTGCAAGGGACTGACCCGCTCCGTCGGTCGGGCAGAGGTGCCCCGGCCAGTACCGCTTGTTTCGCGGCGGCACTAATTTTATTAGAATTTTTGCAGCGCCAGCGCGGGTGTAGTTCAATGGCAGAACATCAGCTTCCCAAGCTGAGAACGTGGGTTCGATTCCCATCACCCGCTCCATCCGCTATCGCTCCCCCTCTTCGGTACCCTCGGCATGGTCCGTGACGAGGCGCTGGAGGCGCGGGCCGCGCAGCTGTACGACGATACTCTGCCCTATCACAACTTCGGGCACGCCCTGGAAACGGTGAGCAGCGGTGCGGAGATCGTGTCACGATGCCGAGAGGAAGGTGTGCCCATAGACGAGCAAGTGGTGTACTACGCCCTGCTTTTCCACGATGCCGGCTATCGCGACGACTACCGGCAGCGGGGCTACTCAAGCAAGGAAGACTATGCGGCCGCGCTTGCCGCGGAGTCTCTGCGCGAACACGGCGTGCAGCAGGCCGTCATCGGCGAGGTCGTGGATGCGATCCGCGCGACGCATCGCGATGCCGTGTTCGTCACCACCGAACAGAAGGCCGTGCGAGCGGCGGACCTCGCCGGCCTCGCCGCGGACTATGAAAGCTTCCGATCCAGCTCCGCGAAACTGAAATCCGAATGGGAGCTGCTCAACAAGCGTCCGATCACCTGGGGCGAATGGATCGACATCACCACGGAAGTGATCAGTTTCTTCCTGACACAGGACATACACCTCACCCGCCATTACTACGACGCCTTCGGCGATTCGGTGTTTCATAAGCGAACCCGTGCCAACCTGGAGCGCTTGCGGCGGGAGACCTCCGTGCCGGGCAACGCCAGTTGAGGACGCCGGGCGCATCGATCCTCCTGCCGTTATCCCTCCTTGATCTTGAGCAGCATGAAATCCATTCCCACCTGCTGCAGCCTGCCGCGCATCGCCTGCACCTGATCCAGATCGCGCAACGGGCCGACCCGCACGCGATACCACGTATCGCGACCGTTGATGACGACCCGCTGGATATCCGCGACGATCCCGTGCAGAGCGAGATTGGCCTTGGTCTTATCCGCCTCCTCGAAGCGCTGGAAGGACGCCACCTGCAGGACGTACGCCCCTGGCTCCAACGTGTGCGCCTCGCCCTGCGCGCCCTGGCCAAGCTGCCATTCCGGCACCTTCACTTCCATCTCCGGAAGTATCGTGTAGAAATCAAAGCGAGGCCTCGGGCGCCGCGCGGGTGCCTCGGGTTCGGGTTGCTCCGGCGCAGGTTGCGGCGCCGCCATGGCAGCCCGTTCGCGGGACGGTGCCGGGGCTTCTGCGGGGATCTGCGGCGAGGAGCGGAAAAACTGCAAATACAGAAGAAGGGATCCGAGCACGCCAATGGCAAGCCCGTAGAGAAACGACAGCCAGGCCGCGCCGCTACCGGCGCGGCCCCTGCGATTGGCGGCGTGCTTGTAGTCTCTGGGCATGTCGCGGCCGCCTACATCACCTCAGGCGCTGACACCCCAAGCAGCGCAAGAGCGTTGCGCAGCACCTGCTGCACTGCCACGCAGAGATTGAGCCGCGCATCGCGCAGACCCTCCGGCACCGAAATTATCCTGTGCGCGTTGTAGTACTTGTGAAAATCGTTCGCAAGCGCCAACAGGTAGTGCGCGATCCGGTGCGGTTCGCGTTCGAGGGCTGCTGCGGCGACAACCTCGGGGTAGCGCGACAGCGTAGCCTGCAGCGCCTGTTCCTCTGGCTCATTGAGTTCGCCTGCATGACTCTCCCCTCGCACCCGGTCCCGCGACAGGCCCTTTTCGGCGAGCTGTCGCAGAAGGCTGCAGATGCGAGCGTGTGCGTACTGCACGTAGTAGACGGGATTCTCGCTCGATGCGGAGCGGGCCAGATCGACATCGAACTCAAGATGCTGATCGTGGGAACGCGACAGGTAGAAATACCGCGCGGCGTCCCTGCCGGCCTCCGCCAGCAGATCACTCAGGGTGACGAAGTTGCCACTGCGTTTGCCCATGCGCCCGGAAGAGAGGGTAACGAACTGCACCAGCTGCACTTCGAGCGCGTCCTTGCGGCCCGTCAGCGCCTCGATGGCAGCGCGCATGCGCGCGACGTAGCCGTGATGATCCGCTCCCCAGATATCGAGCAGCCTGGAAAAGCCGCGCTCAAGCTTGTCGAGATGGTAGGCGAGATCGTTGCTGAAATACGTCGCCGAACCGTCGGCCTTGATGAGCACCCTGTCCTTTTCATCACCGAAGCGAGTCGTGCGCAGCCATTGCGCACCGTCGTGTTGATAGACATAACCGCTGGCGCGCAGACGATCCATCGTCTTTTGCACTGCGCCGCTGCCGACCAGCTGCTGTTCCGAACGCCACTCATCGAAGTGCACCCCGAAGGCATCAAGCGTCGCGCGGATCGCGGCCAGCTGATCGGCAAGCGCCGTGGCGCGGATGTTGTCGAACGCCCCGCCGAGGAGGTGCCGCGCGCGCTCGATGAGTGCGTCGAGATATTTCTCCTGGTCCTCTTTGATGAGCGCCCGGGACTCCTCGCTTGCGCGCTCCGGCATCTGCGGATCGGAAGGCAACTGCTCCTGTAGCTTAGTCGCGGACACGCGCAAGGCATCTCCGCAGTCCGCCCGAAGTCGCTCGGCCGTGGCCACCACGTAGTCGCCGCGATAGCCGCGATGAGGAAACGAAACGGCTTCCCCACAGCGCTGCAGATAACGCATCCAGGCGCTTGCTGCGAGGATGTCTGCCTGCCGCCCCGCGTCGTTGATGTAGTACTCGCGCCGCACCTCCCAGCCGTTTGCGGCGAGTACGTTGCACAGCGAATCGCCATAGGCCGCGCCACGCCCGTGGCCGACGTGCATTGGACCCGTTGGATTCGCCGAGACGAACTCAACCAGGATCCTCCCCTGCCGGGGTGAACGGCAGCCGTAATCCTCGCCGGCGTCCAGGATCTCTGCGACGACGGCGTGAAACGCCCCGGGCTTGAGGAAGAAGTTGATGAATCCGGGTCCTGCAATTTCGACCCGGTCCACCAGCGGCGATTCAGGCAGCGCACCGACGATGGCGCGAGCGAGGTCGAGCGGCTTGCGATGCGCGGCGCGCGCCAGCATAAGCGCAATGTTGCTGGAGAAGTCGCCATGCGCCGCATCGCGCGTGCGCTCGATCTGCACTTCCGCAGCCGCCACGCCGGAGAGCGTACCGCGCGCCGCAAGTTCGGCCGTCGCCTGGACGAGCAGACTGCTGAGTTCTCTCTTCACAATAGAGCCGGTCGACGCTCCCCTTTCCAAGCGCGCGCATTCTAGCAGGATGCCGACAACCGGTACTTCAACAGTGCGACGCGGCGCGAGACGCTATCAACCCGGCGCGCGCCGGCGACGGCGGGATCCGCGCGCTACAACTGGCGGGGATCGACATCGAGCGACCAGCGGATGTAACGGGCCGAGTGCAGATCGTTGAGCCGCGGGATCAGCGCGTCGAGCAGTTGATGCAGAGACGCACGGCGGCGTGCGCGCAACCACAGTTGCGCGCGATGACGCCCGGCGCGGCGCGCCATCGTTGCCGGCACGGGTCCGAAGACCTCAACGCCGCGCACCGCATGCGCCGCGGCGCGCGCGCGG
>Ga0187892_10012253_pt1 | contig 10250 bp, 10 predicted proteins | sample MA1701073metaG_FD_139345 | JGI IMG/M metagenome (GOLD analysis project Ga0187892, IMG submission 139345) | Bio-ooze microbial communities from a basaltic lava cave in the Kipuka Kanohina Cave System on the Island of Hawaii, USA - MA170107-3 metaG ...
ACAGCCGGAGGGCTTCCAGCTTGAACTCTTTGGTGAACGGTTGTCGCTTGGCCATCGGACACCTCCTGGGGCTATTGTCCCCTTTTTGAGGTGTCCACGAAAGTGGGGCTAGCTCAGAATGTCCCCATTTCTGCTACGACATTCCCTCTAACAATGCTATTGGCTAACAGCAATGGGGAAATCCGGAATGGTCTGCGGTTTTGTAGTAGTCGGGGTTTGCCTACCTTTGGTTAGTTCTTTGACCCGCTCCGAAATATACAAATCTAACATGTTGATACTGATCTTCCCATGCCCTAAGTAATCCGCTTTCCCCTTCACTCCTTCAACAAGTGCCTTAGTAAATGCACCATTTCCCCATGCTTGATCTTCCAGGGAGTACTGGTTACCAGTTGAGGCTGCGAAGACTACCACTCCATTCTCCGCCGTCGTCAGCTCATTCACAAGGCCTGTAATATCTGCAATGCCACGCCTTCCTCCTCCCATAATATTACCTGAATGGCAGGTATCAATGAATAGGATAGACTTCCCGGCGAGGTAGCCCAATGTATTCTTTATATCAAAAAAAATTACTCCTGTACGCATCAGTTTTTCAGGGTCAGCATTCACAGGCAAGAAATAATAAGTACCATTCTGGTCATTTACGCCATGTCCAGCAAAATATATTATCGCCACATCTTTGCTTGTTGTTTCTTTTCTTATCCACTCAAGTCCATCCATTATTTCATCCCTGGTCGCACCTTGATCGATGAGGGTCTTTATATGAACTTCCCGGTATAGGCCGCCTTGTTGCTGTCGCATCGCAGCCGCAAAGTCCATAGCATCCTTGTTAGCATATTCAAGCCTAATATCTTTGTTCTCATATCTGCTGACACCTACCGCGAGCATATAAAGCTTGGGCTTGATCGTAAAGTCTGCCTTTTGTGAGATCCCTTGCCATCTAAGTCGAATGGTAGCTGGTGCGCTAGCGGAAAACCGATTTTCTGCTATGATCGCAATCTCCACATCTCGCTCAGGAATGAGGATTCGAATTTCTCTTGCAATCCCTCCACCATCACCATGTTCAGGATTCGACTCAAGAGCTTTGCCGCCTAATATGGGGACAGGTCTTCCATCTGCCAAGGCTCTAAAATCTGTCACGGCCTCACCTGAAGGTGATCGCACGTCCACCCGAATGAGTACCTCTGGCATGGAAACCTCTGTATTAGACGCAGGAGAGAGAATCGAAACTACTGGGGGAAGCTGCTTTTCCAAAGCTTTCTCAGGGAGGGAACGACCTGCCTCGAGATTAGCCAGCCGTATTGCTTCCCCCTCATCTAGTGTATCTAAAATCTTCTCGATCACATCTGGGCGATAGTAGGCAGCCCTAAATTTTCCAACTGGGAAAAAGTCTGCTTCGCTATTACTCCCATTGTTCCGCTGCCAACCGAGTAATTCTTCAGCACCAGGAGAAGCATCAAAGTATCCAGATGATGTCCAAAGCACCCATCTTCTTTTGTCGAAATGTGGGAAGAGCGCCAGCAACTCCTGACCATCTCGGAGCCTATACCACCGGATAGTACCATCAGCTAATGCCACCACGACCAACCGATTATTCTTAACAATATTTACTGCCCATGCTGACCCTGGAGCTGGAATATTCCACACAAGCTGACCTTTCCTATCATAAAGCCTAACCTTCCATTCTGTTCCAAACACTACCCTAGCAGAATCTGGTGATAGTGCCACGCTCCTCGACATTTCATACGGTTCTAGCTGTACGCGATGGCCATTGAGAATGGGCGCAAACGAATTCTCCCAATCAAGAACCTTAGTCTGGGACGTACTCGTAAGAGGAGGAGCAAGTTGCCGGTCAGGACTGGGATTGTGTTCTAAGACTCGGCTACGAATCGTGAATCGAGCAAGCGTTGGATTAAAAGGCTTGTAGCTGAACTGGACAATAGAAGCATCATCAGAGAGGAGAAGTTCAGACCAATTGTCTCGATAATCTGTGTTAAGAGAACCCACTAAGACTCTGTGAGATCCTTTTGCATCAATGACCCCAATGCTGGAATCTGCCGCTCCATAAATAACGCCTCCATCGAGCAGGGGCTTTATACTTGTAATAGTGTCTGTGGCTACAGGGGAGTCTTCATAGGAACCCTTCCCTCCATTAAGCCATCTTCGAATATGCTTAGCATAAGGTTCCCTACTGCTTTCAGAAGTGCCTCCGGCATATAAACGGTCACCATCCATAGACCAGGTCACGGACCGTAAGCCCCACGTCATTCCACTTGTATCAGGTGTGTAAAGAATCGATAGATTTTTGCCGGAGAGAACGACGACCTTAGGGGAATCTTCAAACCCCACTGCGATTTTAGCCCCATCGGGTGAGAAGTTAATTCCATAAGGCTGATTTCCCTCGGACATCTTAACCTTTGCGATCAATTTAAACCGTGGGTCATATAAACGGACAAAACCATCCCACGAGGTCGTTGCGAGACGACCTTTATTATCGAATGCAGCACCTTTGCTAAAAGAGTGGTAATTATGATCTTCCGCGAGCAATGACAAGTCATCCGCCCTATAAACCCGAATGCCACTCTGCTCGCCCATGGTCGCAACGAGCATATTTCCGTCAGGGGAATAGGCAAGATAGAAGACAGCATTTGGCAGATTGGTGATCCGCCTCAATAATCTTCCTGTCTCTCGCTCAAATAAATAGATACAGAATGAATTATCCCATTGCTCGCAAGTCCAGCCACTGGCAGCAATAGTACGTCCGTCCGGAGATAGGACTATAGAGTTAATAATGCCCTCCCTCCCAACGGAGATTGGAGGTCGTATGGTTCTTTGTAACTGCCCATTCGAAGCCCGCCATACCCGAATAGTTTTGTCGATAGACCCAGTAACTACATATTCATTTGTTGAATCAACGACAAGACTCATGATTGGTGCAGTATGCATCCCACTCTCTATACGAAGAATTGGTTCTTTAGGCGGTTGGCCAGGCACAATCGTGGCGGCCGGATTGTCAAGAATATTGCCCGAGCAGGCAGGTAGGCCAAGTAACACTAGCGCTAACAGAATACTAATTGACTGTTTGCGAATCTCCATAGTTCAGATTATTGATGCAAGTTCATTGATCACTAATAGGAGTAGGTCGAGGATAGACGACCCGTCGTGCCCTATCACGCAAGACAATGCTGTTATGACCCAGGAAATCTACTCCTGGGTTTCCCCCCTGCCCACTCTGGATTTGCCCCGTGCCTCCGAATCTACAAGAAACCTATGTGGTGTCCCCGGTCGTCATCCCCTATGCAAAGACTAACCGCCCGAGCCGCCGAAGGCAGGAGGCTTAACGGGGGATGGCGGTGTCCCCGCTGGCGGGTTGCTACGTAAAGGTAGAGCTAGAAACTTCTTAAGTTCATGCGCAGAAATTGCAAAATTGAAGCCGGCTCGTTCAGTTAGACCCCAAGAAATAATTCCGACCAGCTTTCCATTGCGGTTTATCACTGGCCCCCCAGAACTACCGAAGCTCACAGCAGTTTGAGTCTGAATAATAGTCGCCTGGAATCGACCGTTCTCCATCTCCCAAAGATAATCAGGTCTGATTTGACTGATCACGCCTTCGGTGTACGTCCAATGAAGTCCTGCGGGATGCCCTATAGAAAAGACATCTTGGCCTACCTCGATAAGATTGGGGTCTTCTAGAACCAGAAAGTTCCATGCTTGATGATTCTTCACCGGACCATTCAACGGACGTTCCAGCCTAAGTAGAGACAAATCTCTTGATTGATCGGTCTTAATCACACGAGCAATCCAGACGCCCTCCTCTTGGAGTGACCGGTATGTTTGTCCCTTCCCGGGGTAAAGCAACGCTAGCACATATTCATGGGCACCGGTGACATGCCAATTTGTAACGGCCAAGCCATCAGCTGATACAAGTGCACCAGAGCCGCTTGATGTTATTTTGGTTTTCCCATCCGTTCCTTTTTCATAGATTAGGATTGGGATGCTCGAACTTACCGTTTTCTTATATAACGCCGGCCCCCAGACAGACCTTGTTACACCTAACGAATCTGGGCCTTGCGATATTTCAATCCTTGCCACGGCTGATTCAACATCGTTAAGAGTCAGTTCGAGGGTTTCTCCCACATCAGTATCTACAACTGCACGCCTGTCCGTTTGCTGAGCGCAGCCTACTTGAGGCACAGTTATAGCTAACGTCAAGAGTATCCAGCGCATCGTATTCTCAGACTAAGCCAAATGCACCCAATTTAGTAGTCGTTCTAATTTGTGTCCAACTAAAAAGACAGCGTCCGCAAGAACATTACTAAGTCATTGATGTCATCAGCAGAAAGAAACCCGATCGTAGTAGCTGCTTCTGAACTTAAGGTTATCCGTTTATAAAACTCATGCCTCTCAAGCGGCTGCATTGATGAGAGGTTAATGAGTCGGAGAGGATCAAAGTGCGCAACAATTGCGTCTTCGATTGTGGCAACAGAGCCCGAATGGCTGTAAGGCGCAGTTTTATGTACGTTATGAAGAGGAGGTGTTCTAAACGCGTACTGATCTTTGGGATCAAACGTTACGTTAAAGCGTCCTAGGTCAATTCCGAACCCGTTCTTGCCGAATCCGAGTTGGGGAAAGGCTACTGCATGAAACTTGAAGTCAGAAAAGTGAGGACCTGTGTGACACACCACACAACGACCTCTTCCGTAAAAGATTAATCCTCCTCGCATCTCTTCCACTGAAAGCGGTACTGACTTGGTCACAAACTTTTCCAGCTTCGTCTCCTTGATCCTAAATTCAGACCTGATAAAAGCTGCAAGAGACCTTGCATAATCTGTATAGGTAAGCTGTTCGACTGGCTTTTTAAGGTACTCAGCGAGAGACTTGCTAGCCTGGGGCTCGAATTTTCTGAGATTATCCGCAATAGCTTTATAGACCTCCCCTGACTTCCCAACAGATTCCTGTTTGTGCGCTCTTACGAATTCATCTTCGTCCAGCATCTCACGGATCTCAACTAGCGGTAGATGGGCAGCCGTGACGAGCGCATCATCTGAAGGGGGTTTGGAACCGAACTGACTAATTTTCTTCGACTTACTGAAGTCTACCTTCCCATCCCAGAAAAATGTGTCAAAACCCTTTGCTCCTCTCCCCCAAAACGGCAAGGTGTTACGTGGTAAAAGCTTCGCGCCACTGAGTAGGCGCTGCGGTCCCTCGTCAGTTCCGTAGATAGCCGCTGCATTGGGAATTCCATCTGCTGAGCCAAATTGGCTCAGATGACAGGTCTGGCATGAAATATTGCCGTTAAGACTCAACTTCTTGCTTTCAAAAATGACCTTCCCAACAGGCACCAGACCTTCGTCTTTATTTACATACAGCTCTTTTCCTGGAATGAATCCACTTTCAAGAATCTGCTTTCTCAAGATTTGAGGGAATGCCTTCTCGTCGGCCCCCCAAACCGTGAGGCTGAGTGCAAAGATAGCAACGACTAAGCTAGTAGCGAATTTCATGTGTCTCCACAAACGCTCGAACATCTTTTGCCCGCTCCTCGATCGCTTCCAAGCCAATTCTTGAGAGGTCATTTTCACTTAATCCATAGCTCATTAGTCGCTTTCTCAATACATCGTAGTCATGGCAAGCAAGTAAACCAACCTCTGCCGCATGAAGATTCTTAATTGCCTCATCTGACGGTGAGTGTAGTACTTGGCTTTTAGCTATGAAGTGGTCCCTCATTACGCTATCGCACTTAAACACAAGCTCCTTGTAGTCGTTTTTATAAAACCATTCTGCCATTCTTGGAATTACTAGCTCCCTAGCTGCATAGAAGAACACAACTGCCAAAGCGAGAATATTCAGAGCCAATAGCAATGAGTGCCAACGTCCCGTCACACGCATTTGAGCATGCCCATTGTTAGTTCGTCTAATCTGCCCGTAGCCGGTAAGTTGTGAGCTCGTTGATAGGTGTAAACCGCCTCTACGAGTTTGGCATTGAGGAAAGTCTTGCTGTCTGTCTGTTGATAACCAAGTGCCCTCAAAGCTGCCACGCATTTTGCCATTTGAGCTTGTCGAACCGCGTCCGAATTTTGTGCCTCTTGTTCAAAAGCCACGCCAGGAGTCGCGGGGAGTATGAAAGATCGCGGTACACTTCGTTCGTTACGCTCTGTCGCGCTTTGCGGAGAAGTTTCGAACTCACTGCCGCCTGAATCTCGATCGGCTTTTATCCAGTGTGAGAACAATAATCCCATTGCGCACAGTATCACCCCAATTTGCAAAGCCCTGTGCGTAGTTGGTTGTTTCGATTCAGGCATGTTGCACTTGTCCAAATTCCAAAGTTTTTCCAGTCTACTTGAATGCTTTTATGTACCTGCTGTGGCGAAACTGCTTGGAAGATGAAAATAGTCCTCCGCAGTCTGTTCGTTTTGTGCAGGACAGGCACTCATCGAGAAATTCAGTTTTCCAATCGCTAATAGACTTTCTGTAGTTCCCAAGCACATCAGGATTGATCGTGCAAAGTTGATGGTTGTAGACAGATGCGTTCATGCCATAGCTATTTAGAACTGCTACGGCCTCGCTGAGGATATCTTTGTATTCATATGGATCTATCCAAAGAAGATCCAAATTAGGGCGAGTGAAGCCGGTTATTTCTAAACCCATCAGGGCAACATGGTCGACAAATAATAGATTGCGGGCTATGAACTCACATGTTCTAACAAGACGATCGACCGTTTGTTTGTGGATGACGATGCGAATTTCAACCTTTTGGCTAACCTTCTTAAGGTTTAAGATTCCCTTGATTGTTTCATCAAATGCCCCTCTGCTTTGCACCACATAATCGTGGCGAACAGGATCGTCCGAATAAATCGGTATCCCTATGAGCATGTCTGGGTGTTCAACAGTTGCATAATTTTTAGCGAACTCCATGTCTTTAAAGGCACGCCCATTCGACAGAATGTCTATTGCCGTGGTAGGCAAGGACCGTTTTGTATGATGAAGTAGATCAATAAGCCTGTCTCCGTAAAGGGTGGGCTCTCCTCCGGAAAAGCCTAAGCCTTTAGTATCCGTCGGCATCAAGCTTATGAGTTCAAAAACTTCTTGGAGCAACCAAGAGTCATCAACATCCTTAGGAGGTTGTGAGCACATCAAACAGTAATGATCGCATTGCTCGGTCAAAAGGATTGTGTTGTGGGGCGAGTTTTTCCTGTACAGGGATCGCATCGACCCAGAAGAAGGATCTAATCTAACGATGTCGCCTTCATTGAGGTAGTTGTAGTCATCTGAGATTTGGAAGACATCACTATCAGCATCAAAATCCGTGCTCCCTTTCTCCTTGGTTAATACGGCTTTGTAGCCTTTCGGATCTTGGTTAGGCTGCATCAATAACGCCCTGTTCTTTTTCAGTACAGGGGGGAGATTTGTATTCGTGGTTACCGTTATTAGATATGCATCCTTAGTCGTGGAGTTTAAGACTGGCAAATTTCCGTGGAGCTTTAACATCAGTTATTTGCCCACTTTGTGAAGAGTTGCCTGACAAGTTTATCGTCTTCCATTTTCTTGATCAAAAAACGAAAGGTTGCCATATTGCGAAAGCAAAATTCTGACTCAGGTTTCCGACCAACATAGTCTTTGTATAAAGCGTAGTGAAAGACTGGATCAGCGCCACAGTATGGCTCGAAGGCGCAGTCATTACACATGGGGACACTATATGCAAATGATTCCTCTAGCGGATCTAGTAGGTTAGGAGATGTGAATATCTGCTCATAGCTGTTTTCTAAGACCTTGCCGAGCCGGAATTTCTCTTCACCCATTTCAGCTAGCATCCTGCTCTCGTCAGAAGCGTAGACATAACCATCATAGTTGTACACAACCGCTCCAATTCCGATACCCGAGGGACTCATTAGATCAACATAGCCAGGATCTTCACTGGTTAGCATCTTTTTTAAAATGGTTGCTGCGTAATACTCTATGAAGTCAATGCCTTGGCGATTGAGGCCGATGATGTACTCAAGGCCTTCCTTATAGAAGTCCAACCATCGTTCAGTATTGTAGGCTCGGTAAGACTTAGTTTTTATAGCGAATCCGTATGGAGAAAGCGGTCTAAGAAATATTCCGTTGAAGTCTTGGGTAAGATACTCATCGATGATTTCCTGGACACGATCCAAACTTGCTTCCGTCGTCGTCATTAGTGCGGAAACTCGGTCTCTGCCCAACGTCTGACGAACGAGTTTGATGCCCTCGATTGTCTTTTCATAGCTATCACCACCCGGTCGAGGTCGATTGGCATTATGAAGATCTTTGGGTCCGTCAAGAGAGGTTGAAATTAGTATGGAATGTTGCCTGCAAAATATCAGGATGTCTTCGTTTATTAATGCCAAGTTCGTAGCAATAACAAAAGCCAAGTTCTTGTCACGTTTTTGATTTCTTTTCTTTGCTTCGAGGACTATGAATTTGATTAGTTCAAAATTTAGAAGTGGCTCTCCGCCCTGAAACTCAATCTTTATATTTTGCGACGGAGATCGAAGAGCTAAGTCTATCGCCCCAGACGCAATCTCCGAAGACATGTCATATCTAAGCTTGTCTTCTGATTGCCTCGAGACCTGACAGTAAGGGCAACTATGCTCACACCTTAGTGTGACAACGAAGATGTGTAACCCGGTGAACTCAGCAAGTCGGTCATACCTTGTTCTGAGCTTTATAGCGAGCAGCTCCGGGGCTATAGAGGAATTATCGTCTATCAGGAAATGACGAGATCTCAGCTCAATGTAAGTCGGATCTTCATTTGCAAGCTTATGCTGCAGAAAGTCCAAGAGCTTGTCCCTGGCAGATACGAGGTATTCCCCCGCCATGTTCGTCAGAACGTACCGATCCTGATCTAAAGGTGTGAAGCGAAATGGAAGGAGTCTATAGGAGGACTTGCGCGATTTATAGAACTCAATCGTCCGAAACTCGCTCATTGTTTACGATTCCAGTTTTTGAAAAAGCATGTGCCAATATCAAGTTTCGTACTGCCTCGGTCTCATCTTTTAATGTTTCTCTTAGATCTTGATCCAACACCTCCTTCTTGAAGTCATCTACGAGCCTTGCAGAATTTTCTTCATTTCTTGGAGAAGTAAGACTTAGCACGCATCTGACTTCATGATTCTCAGCAGTAATGTCAGCAGAGAAAGAGTCGATATATTTGTATGCGGCTTTTTTTATAGCCATCAAGCTGAATACTTGGCTGTCAAAGTTAACCGATATTGTTTTAGATTCTTTTTCTGAATCTTTCATTTTTATTACTTTAGACCTTGAGGGGGCAACCTTACAGTCCTACCCAGCGGCAGTCTTATCGCCCAGACCTATGCGATCTATGAGAGTGGTGGGAACTATGGCCAGTCCTTACTAGATTGGCTTTCGCCTTAACTAAAACTAAATTTGATGCAGCTTTAGACAGTGTGGATTTTAGTGAAATAATCGTGTTGGTTTTGTTGATTGTTTCTGCAGGAGGATTGGAGAGGGAGTTCTTGTCTGGACTCTGGACGTCGGAAGCGAGGCTTTGCTGAGAAAGAAGTGCAGTGATAGCGGTTGCCAGCGGGATGAGGAACTTTCTCATAAGCTCCTCTCAGAGAGCGCGAATTATGGCAAGTTCTTCTTAGCGTCCTGACCGATGAGATCCATGAGATTGATGGGAACCGTGTGAGCTATGCGAATAATGCTGTGCGTAAATTATCCCGGAAGCTGGCTTGCGTAGGAGAAGTGCGTGCTTTTCCGCCCCAATCTGATACAGCATCTTTTGGATAACAGGATCACTAGGAGCATTAACAGCCTCAGTTGAGTCCTCTAGCCCCAAAGGTATCTTGGGGGTTTCCGGTGGGGTCTGACTGGCATGAGAACCATCTGCAATTAAAGCGGCCGCCGCTACTCCGACGGGGACTAGAAATTTTTTATAGCTCATGGCTCTTTCCCCCTCTATGCCGTAAGCTAACACCTATGTAAACATTCTCTGCTCTGCAATAGAAGAAATCAACAATTTATTCTCTCGCTCAGGGCAGAGAAACGGCGTCGGGACCCTTTCCCCCGGTCGAACCCGGAAAATTCAATTGGGACATTCTTCATTGCTGGTGACTCGCCCCCATCGCTGCCGAAAGTCTAGCAAATTCCCCCAGGCGGGGCAACAGGGACGTGACAAGTGACGGGTGACGGGTGACGCGTAGGCCGGTCTATCTGGTCTATTTGGTTTATCTCGTCGGTGGTCGGACAAGACAGACTGAACAGACAAGATGGAC
>Ga0187892_10012254_pt1 | contig 10250 bp, 7 predicted proteins | sample MA1701073metaG_FD_139345 | JGI IMG/M metagenome (GOLD analysis project Ga0187892, IMG submission 139345) | Bio-ooze microbial communities from a basaltic lava cave in the Kipuka Kanohina Cave System on the Island of Hawaii, USA - MA170107-3 metaG ...
ACCCTGCACGCTGACGTCTTTGGACGCGTCATCCCCGCCGCGGCTGCCATACCTCCCGTAAAGGGTCCGGTCGGCGTTCAGGAAGAAGACCGCCCACGTGAGCATGCCGTCGAATTGGAAGAGGGACACGTCCACGCCCCACATCTGGACGACCCGCACACAGACGAAGCGGTCGAGCAGGTCGGCCAGCTCCTTGTCCTCGCGACGGACAACCTGCCCGTCGATGCCTTTGCAGCCCGCTCAAGGGACTCAGCGGAAGACGACGAGCATCGGCTTGTTTGCCTTCCGCGCCTGGGCGAAGCCGGCCGGCAGGTCGTCGTAGATCCACTTCCCGCCCAGGTCCAGGTCCTTCAAGGCTTGCCGGAGCCGCTCCTTCTGAGGGTCCTGGGCGAGCCCGGCATCGCCGCTACGAGGCAGGCTCCGCCAGGAGCGAGCGCCATCCTCGGTTCAGTCTCATGATGCTCCTCGCTCTGAAATCGTGTCCCGACCCTACTACCGGATCCCGGAGGAGGTTCCGGAAGAAAAAATCGGAGGGGGGGCGGATGCCGGCCTCTTTCGCGAGCGGCTACGGGGCAGCCACCCGAAAGCCGAGGCCCGAATGGTGGGTTCCCGGGGCGTGGCCCAGGCGAACGGCGGAGCGGCACTGGATCGCGGGACTGGTCCACCCCCCGCCCCGCAGGCATCGGACGCCTTCGAGGGAAGGCCCCGCGGGGTCCCCAACCCCTTCCGAGGGACGGGGACTCGTCTCGTCCCGGCACCACTCCCAGACATTCCCATGAAGGTCGTAGAAGCCCCAGGGATTCCCGTTCTTTTGTCCCACGGGCTGTGTGCGCAAGCCCGAGTTTGCGTCCGTCCAGGCATTCAACGCCGCGAGGGCTTCGGTCTCCCCAAACGACCACTTCGCCTTCGTCCCCGCACGGCACGCGTACTCCCACTCCGCCTCGGCGGGCAGCCGGACCTCGCGCCCGCTCTTCTTCGTCGCCCAGTCGCAGAAGGCCTTCCCGTCGTTCCAGCTTATGCACGTCACCGGGTGTTCGTCCGTCTGCGGGAAGCTCGGGGCGCGCCAGCTCATCTCCGGGATCGCCCCCCAACTTCCGTCCGCGCGGCGTCCCCAGGACTTCCCCTCCCGTTCCGCGTCCGTCGTGTACCCGGTCGCCCGGACGAACGCCGCGAACTGCCTCCGCGTGACCTCGTACTTCCCCAGGTAAAAGCCTTGGGTGAGCGTGACCTCACGCTCGGGTCTCTCGTCCAACTGAGAGCTCGTCCTCGGGACCTCCGTGCCGCCCATGGTGAACGTGCCGGGCCTGACGTGGAGCAACTCCATCGTGACCCCGTCGCCCAGGTCGAGACGGACGCCGAGGGGTCTGGGAATCGGGTCGACGCCCTCGGCCAGGACGGCGCACTGGCCGCTCTCCAGCACGGCCGTCGCCCCTGCCGGAGTCTTGAGGTTGAGCCTCCCTGCTTCCACCGCGAGGTACGTCCCTCTTTTCGGATCGGGATCGACAAAAATACGCACGGTCACCCCGGAGCCCTTCGCTTCCCCGTGGGGGGTGTCGACGAGAAGCGGTCCCCCTTTTGCGTCTTCGGCGACGGCGGCGCGGAGGATGCCCTTTCGAAGGGAGAGCCGCCGGCCTCGATCGAGGTGGATGCCGGCCAAGCGGGTCTCCGCGCCGATCTCGAGCCGGGTCCCGTCCTCAAAACCGAGGACCCCGGAGCTCGGCCAGGCCCCCGTTTCCACACCCTGTCCCGGAGACAGGATCTGGCCCTGTCGTGCCGGAAGCTTCCGTTCGCCCTCGACCGAATTCACGTCCCCCTCGACCTGCTCGAGGAAGGCGAGGAAAGGCGGCTCGCGGCGCCTTCCGAGGAGGAACGCGAGGGCGACCAGGAGCGCCAGCGCCAGCAGGGTCGTCGGGACGAAGGCGCGGTATCGCCGGGTCTTTCGAAACCAGAGTTGGACCGTGCCGGGAGGCCGTGCCGCCACGGGCTCTCCGCCCAGGAACCGCGCCAGGTCGTCCGCGAACGCCCCGGCCGTGGCGTACCGCCGCCCCGGGACCTTTTCCATGGCCTTGAGCGTGATCGCCTCCAGCTCGGCGGGAACCCCGGGGTCCAGCCGCCGCGGCGGCACCGGCTCGTCGCGCACGATCTTTTGATAAAGCTCCATCAGGGTTTCGCCCACGTACGGCGGCCGGCCGGCCAGCGTTTCGTAGAGCATCACGCCCAGCGAATAAACGTCCGTGCGCGGCGAGATCTCCTTCGGGCGCCCTTCGACCTGCTCAGGCGCCATATAGAGCGGAGTCCCCAGCGCCGTTCCCGACTTGGTCAGCTCGGTGTCGGAATCGACCAGGTGGGCCAGCCCGAAGTCGGCGACCTTGGGTTCGCCCGACGGCGTGACGAGGACGTTCCCGGGTTTGAGATCGCGATGGACGATGCCCCGGTCGTGGGCGGCCGAGACTCCCCGCGCGACTCTCTCGAGGAGCCGGACGCGGTCGTGGAGGGACGGCGGCCGGCCTCCGGCCCCGTGGGCGAGCGACAATCCCTCCACGAGTTCCATCACCAGGTAGAGCCTCCCTTCATGGTCGCCCGCGTCGTGGACCATGATCAGGTTCGGGTGGGAGAGCCCGGCCATCACCTGGGCCTCGCGCCGGAACCGGAGCCTGGCCGCCTGGCTGATCGCCGACGTTTCCTTGAGGACTTTGAGGGCGACGGGACGGTTCAGCTCGGCGTCCCAGGCGCGGAAGACGACGGCGACGCCGCCTTCGCCGAGACGCTCCTTGACCGGGTAGCGGGGGATGGCGGGGATCGCCTCGAGCCGCTGCCGGTGTTCCTGCCGGTCGTATTCGGAGAGACCGCGCAGCGCGCCCTCGGCCCGCGACTCATGATCCGAAAAGCGCATGGTACTCCGCTTCCAGGTGCCCCTCATCGGCGGTCTGATCCGCAAGGTCCGCCCGGATCTCGGTTCGGACCTGCTGCCGCACGGCCGAGAGGAAGGTGTCGATGTCGTGCTCCTTGACGTTGAGTCGCGCGGCAAGGGCGGAGTAGGTCGGCCGATCGGCCATGGGAGCCAGGTCGTATTCCTCGTAGACCTGGAAGGCCAGGGCTTCGCGCCCGGGGCGGCAACGCTCGCGCACGCGGTCGATGGCCTGGGTGACCAGGTCTACGAGCCAGACCCTCTCGAACGCCTTCTCCGGGTCGGCTGTCCGCGGGTCGGGAACGATCTCCTCGATCGCGGGGAGCGATCCTTCGAGCGAAAGGGTCCGGGCGCCGCCCCCCCGCTTCAGGGTCCGGAGGGCCTCGTCCTGGTGCGTCACGAAGCTTCGCAGCATGACCTTCAGGTAGTTTCGGAAGCTGCCCCTCTCGGGGGCGTACCGTCGGAGCGCATCGCCTTCGAGAAGCCAGAGGAAAAAGGCCTGGGTCAGGTCTTTCGCGTCGTCGTTCCCCCTGGCCCAGACGGCGCGGACATAGACGTACACGGGTTTCCAGTACCGTTGGCAGAGCGTTTCCAGGCCGGGCCGGAACGTCAGCCCCGCCGGGTCTCGCAGGGCCCCGGCCAGCGTGGAGGAGGTCTCAGGGAACCCTCTCGATGGCCCGCCCCAGCTCGTATCACTCGGTCGCATGTTCCTCCGGAGTCGAGAGAAGGCCCCGGCAGGGGTGCCGACACGCAGTTATTCTACCCCACCGGAATACGTGCGACCGCCGGGTCGGAAGAGTACATCGATCAGACGATCGGGGCCTATTAGCAGGGAAGGCCGCCGCCGGCGCCGAGGCCCCGAAATGCGCCTGCGGCAAGGAGATGCGGCGATGAAGGAGAAGGGGATAGGGAGATGAAGAGGAGATAAGGAGATCGGTCCCCCCCCGGGAACCCGTCTCCCTATCTCCGGCTTCGATCTCCCTATCTCCCGAGGTGTTGGGAGCTTTTTATCTCAGGATCCCCCGGCGGAGGAGCTCCAGCTCCTGGCGGTTGGTCACGATCTCCGCGAGCTGCTGGCGCGCGCCGGCCAGCTCCTTTTCGAGATCCTTGCCGCCCTTCCGGAGCTCTTCGATCTTGTCGCCGACCGCCTCGTCGGACACCTCCCGGTTGCGGGAAAGCTCGTCGATCTTGTTGCGCGAGTCGCGCTGGTACGCCTCGAGCTTGTCCATGGCTTCGAGGACTTTCTTCACCACGGTCTTGATCGCGTCGGCCTCGTCGGCCTTTTCGACGCGGAGCGTTTCCATGACACGCCCCACCCGGTCGTCGATCGAGCTGCCGCCGCGGCCGCCGCGGCCCTGGCCGCCCTGATTCTGGCCCTGGTCCTGCGAGGTCTTCACGACCTCGTCGAACTTGGGCTTCTGGTCGTCGGTGAGCTGCTCGCGGATCTTGGCGTTGGTCGATTCGCGCAGCTTCTGGAATTCCTCCGCCGGGTTGCCGCCGGGCTGACGGTTCCGGAAGAGGTTGCGGATCTCCTCCCGGGCGGCGTCGCGCACGGCGTTGATCTTGGTGACCTGGTCGTCGGTGAGGCCGAGCGTCGTCTTGAGCTCCTCCGTCGGCGGGAGCCCGCCCCGGAACCCCTGGAAGCCCTGGGTGTTGCCCCCGCCGCCTCCGCTTCCGCGGCCGCCCCGGCCGCTCAGCATCTCCTCGTAGCGGCGCTTCTGGTCGTCGGTGAGGACGGTGCGAAGGTCTTCGTTCTGCTTCTTGACGATGTCCTTCACTTTGGCCGCCTGGTCGTCCGAAAGCTGCAGGGACTCCTTGAGCCGCTGCACCTGACGGTCCACGGGGTCTTCCTGCCCCTGCGCGAGGAGCGCGAGCAATCCCGCCGCCACGATCGACGTCATAAACCCTTCTCCTAATGATGATGGTCCTGCAATTCCTGAAGCTCCTGATACCGCGCGTACTGGTCCGGGGTGAGGGCCTTCCGGATCTCCTGGTTCTGCTCCTCGCGCACGGTCCTCGAGAACCCGCGGTAGTCGACGCCCGGCTTCCGCTCGGCGAAGAAGTCGCGCTTCTTGGCGCGCCCCGCGGCGAACGCGGCGGTCAGCGCCCGGGACTGCTCCTCGTTCAGCCCGAGCAGCTTCCGGTACGATTCGACCTTCCGTTCGGCGTCGCCCTTGGACCGCTTCTCGCGCTCCTGGGCCATCAGGGTCTCGAGCTTTTTCTTCTGCTCCCCGGAGAGGATCCCCATGACCTTCTCGCGGGAACGCTCGTGGGCGGACCGCATGGCGCGGCCGTAGGCTTCGAGGTCGCGGCGCGTCTCGTCGAGGATGAGGTCGAGCTGATGATCCTGCTCGGCGGTGAGGTCGAGCTCCTCGGCGAACCGCTGGACGGAGAACTGCTCCCGGTAGCGGGAGTCGCCCCACGAGGGTTCCGCGGGCTTCGCGGGGACCGGGGGAGCCAGCTTGGGCTGGAGCGCGACGCCCAGGCAGGTCCCACCCGCGAAGAGGGCGGCCGAGAAGATCATGATCCACAGCTTCATCGGGACGACTCCTCAAGGAACATCGTGGCCAGGAGCTGGCGGTCCGACGGGGTCGAGGCCGCCGGGGAATCGAGAAGGAGGGTGTCCAGATCGTACGCGGGCCGGGTCGGCCGCAGGGACCCGTAGGCCCAGGCGGCCAGGGGGAGGACGAGCAGGCAGGCGGCGACGGCGAGCTTGCGCCAGGGAGCCAGGGGCAGAGCCACGCGGAACGCCGGGGAGGGCGCCCACTCCGCCCGGGCGCGGGCGAAGGCGCGGTTCAGGCCCGCCAGGTCCTCGGCCGCGAGGCGGCACTCGTCGCACGCCGAGAGGTGCAGCTCCAGCTCCGCCGGACGCCCGCCAGTGGCGGTCTCCCCGGCGTAGAGCAGGTGCCGCGCGTCGTCACAGTGCATTCGACTTCTCCTTCATCGTCCGCCACAGCTCGCGCAGGTCGCGCCTGGCCCGGAAGAGGCGCGATTCGACCGTGCCCAGGGGGATCTCCAGCGTCTCCGCGATCTCCTGGTAGCTCATGCCTTCCAGGTCGCGCAGGACCACGATCGCGCGGAACTCGTCCGAGAGCTTGCCCAGCAGCCGCTGCAGGGCCGCCGGGGAGGGCCCCTCCTCGGCGGGCTCTTCCGGCCGCGGGGCCTCCACTTCGGGGAGCGACTCCACGGGCGGCGCGGCCGGGCGGCGCTTTCGGGCGCGCAGGGCTTCGTTCACCCCGATCCGGTATAGCCACGTGAAAAACCCCGAATCGCCCCGGAAGTTCCGCAGGTTCGCGAACGCTTTGAGAAAGACCTCCTGAGCGACGTCCTCGCTCTCCGCGGCGTCCGCGAGGATGCCGCGGACCACGCGGTAGACCGGGGCCTGGTAGCGGGATACCAGAAGCCCGAAGGCATGCCGGTCCCCGCGTTTCGACCGTCGGACCAGCGCCGCGTCGTCCACCGCGTTTCCGTCTCTAATTTGAGCAGGGCCGCCCATCGTTATTCCCGAATCTTACGACAAACGGGGACGCGAAAGTCGACGGACCGTTCTGTCCTGCGTACTATTTCGGTAGAATCGAGCCCGGGGGAAATGAACCATGAACCCGTCCCTGCCCGAAAAGGCCGCGCCCCAGACCTTCGCCGCCCAGGAACAGAATCGACCGTCGAGTTTGTTCCGCGGACGCTGGAGGAAAATCGGCCTGATCGCCGGCGCCTCTGCGGTCGCGCTGGTCCTCGTCATCGTCCTCCTCGCCCCGCCGGTCGTGGGGGTCGTGGCGCGCTCGAAGATCCAGTCGATCCTGGCCGAGAAGCTTCAGTCCGACGTGACGGTCGAGGATGTCACCTTCCGGTGGTCGGGGCGGGTGTCGGTCGAAGGACTCCGCATCGTCCCCAAGGGATTCTCTGACCCGCTCCTGGACGTGAAGAGAATCGACGCCGTCGTGGACCTTGCGGCCGCGGTCGGAGGGAAGGTCCTGGCGGACGTGGAGGTCGTCGAGCCGAGAATCCTCGTCGAGAAGAACGAGGCCGGCACCTTCAACTACGAGTTTCCCCCCGAACCGGACCGGGCGCGAAAACCCAAAGTGGACGAGGCTCCGGGCGAGGCGCCCGTGGTGCGCGTGTCGGTCAAGGTGCGAGACGGGCGCGTCGCCCTCCGCGCTCAGGGAAGGCAGACGGAGTACTCGAACCTGACCGCCGAGGCGAAGATCGACACGCTCGAGAAGCCGGCGGAGGTTGCCCTTTCCCTGGCCGGCGCCGACGGCGACAAGCTGCAAGCGCGTGGGGCGATCGACGTCCGGCGAGTGACCGGGCCCGTCACGTTCGTTCTGGAGAACGTCTCGCTCAAGAACCTGACGGGCGCGGCGCGCGCGTACAGCACCGTCCTGGAGCTGGACGGCCGGGCGAACGGGGTCCTCGAGTACCGGCTGGACGGGAAGCTCCGCTTCGGCGGGAAGGCGCACGTCGGGCTGACGGACCTCCACGCGGCGATTGCGCGGGGGCGGGTCCTGAAGCTGGATCGGCTGGCGTTCACGCATGAGGGCACGCTCGACCGGCAGGGCGGCGGCCTTCAGACCTTCACGATCGTCGCCGGACCGGCACTTGCGGGAACGGTGACGGCGAGCCTGCGGGACGCCTTCGGCGCCCGGGAAGTCCACACGGAGCTGAAGCTCGACAGCGACCTGGCGGCGCTCGGCAAGGTCCTGGGGCCGATGGGACTCCTCCCGAAGGGGGGCGAGCTTTCCGGGGCGGCCAGTCTTCGCGGCACCGTGGACTCGCGGGGCCCGACGGATGCCGACCTCAAAGCCGGGAACGTCCTGCCCGAGGCCTCGACCTGGACGCTCAACGTCATCGCGTCCAACCCGGGCTTGACCCTGGACGGCAAGCCCATGAAGCTCGACCGCGTGGACCTAGTCGATGCGGGCACCTTGGACGCCCGAGGCAACGTGCGCAGCTCGATCAAGCTCTCGTCCGGCAAGGCGGTCCAGGCGGGAGTCACGGTGGAAGGGAAGGACGTACTCGGTGACTCGAGGTCGATCCGGGCCGAGCTCGCGGCGGACAGCGATCTCGCGGAATTAGGGAAGGTCGTGGAGAAGCTCGCGGGGTTCAAGCCCGGCATGGCGCTGGAAGGGAAGGCGAAACTGTCGGGCACGGTGGAGTCGCTGGCGTCGGGCCTCGTCAAGGCCAACCTCGATCTCAAGGCGGCCGACCTCGTGGCGGTCGACACGGCGCGGAAGAAGCGGTACGACTTGGACCGGGCGATCTCCGCGAAGCTGGCCGGGAGCTGGGACGGCAAGACGCGGACAGCCATTGCCGACGCCGTCACGCTCAATTCATCGTTCGCCACTCTGGACGCGCGGGGTGGCGTTGCTCTCGCCGGAAAGGAACCCGAGATCAAGCCGTCGTCGCTGAAGCTCGACGCCGATCTGGCGCGTCTGGGCACGAAGCTCGAGAGCTTCATGGAGAAACCGCCCGGCCTCTCGGGTCGCCTGGAGGCGAACGGCACCTTCACGGGCGACCGCTATACGCTCGCCGCGGAAGCCAAGGCGCTCAAGGTCGTTACGGCGGCCAGGACGATCGGGCCGATTGAGGCGCGTCTCGACCAGCGGGGAACCTTCAAAGGCGGCGATTTGAAGCTCGAAGTCTCGGATCTCACGTCGGGCGCCGCGACGGTCAAGCTTTCGGGGCACGTCGACGAGGTCCTCGAGGAGAACCGGCGGGGGAAGTTGGCGCTCGAAACGACGGTGAAGCCCGACGAGCTTTCCAAGTGGGTCCCCGACCTGGGCCTGGGAGGCCCCGAGATCAAGCTGACGACCTCGGTCGAGCTCAAGGCGGGAAGCCTTCATCTCGCGGGCCAGACGAAGCTCGACGGCCTGACCGTCGCGGGCAAAGACGAGAAAGGCCAGCCGGTGACGCGCACGGCGAAGACGGGTCCGCTCCAATTCGCCGTCGACCTGAAAGGGAAGGATCTCGCGGCGACGGTGAAGACGTCTTCCTTTGAATGGGTGGAGAAGTCGTACGCGGCGAAAGGCGCGTTGGAGGCGCAGGTCAGCTACGACGGGAAGGGCACCACCGGGACCACAAAGGTCGTGAACCTGGAGGTCGTCGACGGAAAGAAGAATACCGTCAAGGAGCCGGCGGTCACGGTCGTCCACGACATCGGATTCGGCTCTTACGACGTTCGGAAGATCGAAGTCACGTCGGGATTCCTACGGGGGACGGTCAAGGGGAAGGTGCTGGACCGGGGCGGGAAGACCGTCTTGGATGGGCTGGAGGGCCGGTTCACCTACCACCCGGACCGTCTGGGCGCCGTCCTGGGGCCGTGGCTGCCCGGAACGTTCGAGGGGGCGGAGGAGAAGGCGGTTTCGGTGACGCTCAACGGCGAGGCGACCTCGGGCGAGTTGGTGGGGATTCTCCGAGGCGGCCGAGGCGTGATGGATCTCGACCTGGCGAAGTTCACGACGCAAGGGATCAGCGTATCGGGCCGGACGAAGATCACCCTCGACGGCGGCCGGATGACCTCCGCCGCGCCGCTCGACGTCAACCGCGGGAAGGCGGACCTGAGCGGCTCGATCGATTTCCGCGACGCCCGGGAGAGGCCCGAAAGCGCGCTCGACTTCAAGGCGCGGGGCGTGGAGGCCAACGCGGACATGGGGCCGCTCCTGGAGTCGATCAACCCCATCTTCCACACCTACAACGGGAAGATGGAGGGGAAGATCACATCGGACTTCCGCCTGGTGTGGCGGGGGCCCGTCGACCCCGCCTCGGCGCAGATGAAAAAGGAGGCGGCGCAGTACATGCAGGGCTCCGGGTTCCTCACCGTGAAGGACCTGGTCGTGACGGGCTCGCCCGCGGTCGGCGAGATCATGAAGGCCTTGGGGGAAGGGAACTCGATTCAGGGGGAGCTCGTCGCCACCGACCTCCGGGTGGCGGGCGGCCGCTGCGAGTACAAGAACATGACGCTGCGCCTGAAGGCCTACGAACTCCGGTTCACGGGATGGGTGGACTTTTACGACGAAGGCGGGAAGGACAAGAAGTACATGCACCTCATGGTCGAGATGCCGATGACCGAAGGCGTGGTCCGGCGGTACCCCAACCTCCAGAAGTATCTCGGCAAGACGTTCTTCGTTCCGCTCGAGGGGACGGTGGACCGACCCCGCCTGGACTTCGACGGGGCGATCGCGGAGCTCGCCAAGCGCGCGCTCGAGGGCGTCGTTCAGGACAAGCTGGAAGACGCGTTGCGGCGTCTGCTGGAGCGCCGCAAAAAGTAACAGAATAGTCCGAGCATTTTGTCATACTTGGGCCGATGCTCAAGGCGCTGTACGCCCGCCCGGGCGAACGGCCTGCC
>Ga0187892_10012257_pt1 | contig 10248 bp, 10 predicted proteins | sample MA1701073metaG_FD_139345 | JGI IMG/M metagenome (GOLD analysis project Ga0187892, IMG submission 139345) | Bio-ooze microbial communities from a basaltic lava cave in the Kipuka Kanohina Cave System on the Island of Hawaii, USA - MA170107-3 metaG ...
GATTTCTTCACCGTCCCGAAGCCGGCGCTCGAAGCGGAACACCCAGGGCATGGCGCTCGGCCCGAACGGGCGACCATTCTCCGACCCGGCACCTCAGCGTTTCCGGAACACCGCGCGCCCGGGCGACTCGGCCAGGGGGGCCGGGGCGGCCTTCTCCCAGGTCATCTCGCCCGTGGAGAAGATCCCCTTCACCTTGAGGTCGAAGTCATCGGGGTTCGTGGCGGCGTCCCGGGCGGTCTCGTAGGTGATCAGGTTCTCCTTGTACAGCGACAGCAACGACTGGTCGAACGTCTGCATACCGTACTGCGCCTGGCCCGCGGCGATCGCGCCCGGAATCTGCGGCGTCTTCTCGCGATCGCGAATGAAGTCGCGGATGAGCCCGGTGGCGATCATGACCTCGACGGCCGGCACCCGGCGCTTGCCGTCGGCGCGCACGATGAGCCGCTGGGAGACGATGCCCTGCACCACGGAGGCGAGCTGGCCGCGGATCTGATCTTCCTGGTGCGGGGGGAAGGTCGAGATGATCCGGTTCACGGTCTCCGTCGCGTTGAGCGTATGAAGCGTCGAGAGCACGAGGTGCCCGGTCTCGGCGGCGTGCAGCGCCACGGCCATGGTCTCGGCGTCACGCATCTCGCCGACCAGGATGATGTCCGGGTCCTCGCGCAGCGCGGCGCGCAGCGCCTGCGCGAAGTTCGTCGAGTCCTGGCCGATCTCACGCTGGGTGATCACGCATTTGCGGTCCTCGTGCAGGAACTCGATCGGATCCTCGATGGTCACGACGTGGTCACTGCGGTGGCGGTTCATGAAGTCGATGACCGAGGCCAGCGTGGTGGACTTGCCCGATCCGGTGATGCCGGTGACCAGGATCATCCCGCGGCGCTCCATGCTGAGGCGCTCGAGCACCTTGGGCAAGCAGAGGTCCTCGAAGGCCGGGATCTGCGCGGGCACGTGCCGGAACACGCCCCGCACCTCGCCCTGCGAGAGGAAGAAGTTGCAGCGGAATCGGCCCACACCCGGCACCATGTGCGCGATGTCCATCTCGCGGCCGGCCATCAGCTCGTTGAACCGGCGCTCGCCCAGCAGCGTGAGCGCGGTCCCGCGCACCAGCTCGGGCGAGATCGAGGGCAGGTCGGGCTGGACCTCGAGGTGCCCGTGGATGCGGAAGATCGGATGCGCGCCCGCCTTGAGATGGAGATCGGACGCCTTGCGCTTCGCGCACTCCGTCAAGAGCTCCTGGAGATCCATTCGCGGCCTCCTACTTGCCGGTCTTCTCGGGCGTCGGCTGGCCGAGCGAGCTCACCGGCCTGAGACCGAGCGCCGAGCGCACCTTGGCTTCGAGGTCGACCAGCACCTTGGGGTTCTCCTTCAGATACCGCTTGGCGTTCTCACGTCCCTGCCCGATCCGCTCGGTCTTGTACGTGTACCAGGTCCCGGACTTCTCGACGATGTTGTGCTCCGCGGCGGCGTCGAGCACAGACCCTTCCCTCGAGATGCCCTCGCCGTAGATCACGTCGAACTCGGCCTCGCGGAACGGCGGGGCCAGCTTGTTCTTCACCACCTTGACCTTGGTGTGCACGCCGATGGCCTCGGTGCCGTTCTTGATCGTGTCCTGCCGCCGGATGTCGAGCCGCACCGAGGCGTAGAACTTCAGCGCGCGCCCGCCGGTCGTGGTTTCGGGCGAGTTGTGCACGACGACGCCGTTTGCCAAGTACGTGTGGTTTCCCTCGACCTCGAGATCAAACCGATACGGACGAATGCCGGAAGGAAGGACCTGACGCCCGGTGATCTCAACCGGAACGACCCCGAATTGCCGTCGACCGTCGAGGGTGCCCGCGGAAGACGGGTGCCATGCAAACTGACCCCGCAAGCTCGGGTGAATCTTGTAGTCGACCGCAGGGTGCAGGTACCGCGCGATGAGGCGGTGGAGGCGAACTGTCTGTTCAGAGTTGAACGAGAAGCGCCGCCCATCGTCGCGCGGGCGCCCGACACCGATGCGCTCAAGGTAGCTCTGCACCGCGACCCGCGCCTCACCTCGCAGCGATTTGTTGTTCAGGTATGCCTTGCCGTTGCCCCAACGGGCGTAGGAACCATCGAATGATCCGTCATCTGCGTACCATACGGCCAGGCCCCTTCCGTCCAGCCGTTCGAGGGTCGTCACCCTCACTGTCCGGCGGCCCAGCGCATCGTATAGCTCACGGCGCAGATCACCGAGCACGGGCATCGTCAGTGTGCTGAACCCAATGCCATTGCCAACGCGGCCGATGGCCAAGCCAAACGGTGCCAGCATCGCATGCTTCCACTCGAGATAGTCCTTCTGAGAGCAGGCGTGCGCGACCCTGAAGTGAGCACTGTGTCCTCCCTGCATCCTCAGGGAACCGTCGCCCAACGAGCCGCCGAGCACCAACTGCTGCTGATCCTCGGTTAGCCTGTAGTCAGGCATGTAGAACAAGACCTGGTCACCAAGTCGGAGCTCGTCGGCGGGCACTTCGCCACGCGGTGTGAAGACGAGGTGATTCGGCGTGGCGACGAATCCGGTCCTGCCGCTTCCCCCACCATAGACTCGGAAGTGGAGGAAGGAATCGGTTCGACCATTGTTGAACCAGTTGACTACTCGCCGCGGTGACACTTCCCCCGTGACAGGGTCGTACGAAAGAACCTGCACAGGGAGACGGTGCCGAACTATAGTCCCGATCCGTTTCCGCGACCCATCAGCGAGAAGAACTCGGTTGCCCCAGTGGAGGCAGCCGAACATTACCCCTATCTTTTCCCGGATCTGGTTGATGAACACCACGCTGGTGCCGGAGCGCGAGATCGCCGCGGTGAGCTTGCGGAGAGCCTGTGACATGAGGCGGGCCTGCAGTCCCGGGAGCGAATCGCCCATGTCACCGTCGAGCTCGGCACGCGGCACCAGCGCGGCCACCGAGTCGATCACGATCACGTCGACGGCGTTGGAGCGCACGAGCGTCTCGGCGATCTCGAGCGCCTGCTCGCCGGTGTCGGGCTGCGAGATCAGCAGCTCGTCGGTGTTCACGCCGAGGTTCTTGGCGTAGATCGGGTCGAGCGCGTGCTCGGCGTCGATGAACGCCGCGGTGCCGCCCATCCGCTGCGCCTCGGCGATCACGTGGAGGGCCAGGGTCGTCTTGCCCGAGGACTCCGGCCCGTAGATCTCGGTGATGCGCCCGCGTGGGATCCCGCCGACGCCGAGCGCCGCGTCGAGGGCCAGCGCGCCCGTCGGAATGATGGCGATCTCCTCCAACGCGCCGCGCTGCCCGAGCCGCATGATCGCGCCCTTGCCGAACTGCCGATCGATGGACGCCAGCGCCAGCTCGAGGGCCTGGCGGCGGTCGTTTTTCACTTCAGCCATAGGGCTCTCCTCAACGGCGTTCGGAAGGGCCGCTTCCTTGGTTCGGGGGGCGGGTTGCAACCGGCTGATTGCGTTGACGTTTGAGCCATTGTATTGGCCGGCGGCCAGGAAAGTCAATGAAGCGGGTCACGCGAGCAGTGTGGGACCGACCACCGGCCGGCGTCAATGTCCGAGAAGGGATACAGCGTCGGCCAGCGCTGGGGCCGCAAAGGAAAAACTGCCGGCCGGCGACACCCGGATGAAAGTCTTTCCGCTGCGTGGCGGACAACCTTACCGGCGCGTACGGCGCCGCGGCTCTGGACGCGCGGCACATCGCGCACTTAGGCCGCCTGGCACGCCTGATGCTCCCTTCGCGCTTGCCATGATCCCCGAAGAGCGTCACACGATGGAGCTGCGCTGCCCCTGCGGTACCGTGATCGACCACCCGTTCGACGCCCGGCACCGCGCCGGCCGTGGGTGACCCCGGCGGGGCGACGATCGCCATCCTGGCGATGCTCGTGCTCTTCGTGGTCATTGGCATCGCCGTCAAGCTCTTCGACCTCAAGCACAAGCGCGAGGAGGAAGGGCTTGCGCTGCAGGCCAGGGTCACGGATGCGCTGCTCGTGGATCCGACCACCGGGCAGCTGCCGATCACGGCCACCGTGCAGGCGCCGCTCAGCCGGGGCGCCCCGATGAGGATCGTGGTCTCCGGGTACGCCCCGACCGCTCAGCACAAGGAAACCGCGCTCGCCCTGGTCAGGCGCGAGGCGGAGTCCAGCGGCGTGCGCTTCGAGATCGAGGACCACCTCGCGGTCGAGCCCGAGGCCCAGCGCGCCGCTTGAACCCGCCGGGTCATCCGGCGGGAAGCTCGACCGAGCGGAGCTCGCTGTAGCGGGCCCCGCGCGGGGACAGATCGCTCCGCATCAGCGCGATGCGCGCGACGGCCAGCCGGCCGAAGCCGGAGCGGGCCAGGCGGGCCAGGCTCTCCTCGAGCCGGCCCGCGTCGCGCTGCCAGCGGCGATCATCGAACACGCGGCCGATGGTGAGGTGGGCGTGCCACGGACGCGTGTCCGCGTCGAAACCGCGCGCCAGGAGCGCGGCCTCGATGCGCGACTGGAGCCGCTGCAGCGCCTCCACGCCGCCCTCGGCCAGCCCCACCCACAGGATGCGCGGGCGCGCCAGCCCCGGAAACCCTCCGACACCGTGGAGCGCGATCGTGAAGGGCGGCGTGCCGCGAACCGCTTCCTCCAGGGCTTCCACGGTCTCGGCCAGCCGCGCCTCGGTCTGCTCCCCCAGGAACTTGAGCGTGAGGTGCAGGTTCGCAGCCGGCACCCACGCGACGGCCGAGCTCAGCGGCCGCAGCCGCTCGATCTCGGCGGAGACCGCGCTCCGCGTCGGGTCGTCGAGCAGCAGGGCGACGAACGCGCGCGGCATGGCGGGCGGTGTGGATCAGCGCACGGGCTCGGCCGAGCGCAGGAGCGCGCGCCGCAGCATGTCGAGCGCGGCCTGGGCGGACTGCGACTTGATCGCCTCGCGGCCGCCGGCGAACCGGAAGCGACGGACGTCGATCTTGGCCGGCGCATTCGGCTCGGGGCCGTCCGGCGCCGCGGCGGCGATGAAGACGGTGCCGACCGGCTTGGCCGGCGTGCCGCCCTCGGGCCCGGCAATCCCGGTCACCGCGAGACCGCAGCGCGTGCCGCTCGCCTGACAGACGCCGCTGGCCATGGCCTCGGCGACGGGCGCGCTCACCGCCCCGTGAGCCCGCAGCAGGGCCTCGGGCACGCCGAGCAGCTCTTCCTTGGCGCGGTTGGAGTAGACGATGACGCCGCGCTCGAAGTACCCGGACGAGCCCGACACGTTGGTCAAGCGATGCCCGAGCAGGCCGCCCGTGCAGGACTCCGCCACCGCCAGCGTGAGCCGCCGCTCGGCCAGCAGCCGGCCGACCACGCCCTCGAGCATGTCATCGTCGCGGCCGTAGCAGTCCACGCCGAGCGCCTCGGTGACCGCGCGCTCGACGGGGGCCAGCGCCGCCTCAGCGGTCTGTCGCGAGGGCGCCCGCGCCGTCAGTCGCACCCAGACGTCGCCGTCGACCACCACGCACGAGATCGTCACCGGCCCTTCCTTGCCGAGCCAGGCGCCGAGGCGATCCTCCGCGTCGGTCGGGGAAAGCCCCGTGGTCAAGAGCGTGCGCGCGACGCGCGCCTCCCCGCCGCCCAGCCGCTCGCGCGCGAGCGGGCGCACGCGCTCGTCGACCAGCGTCGCCAGGTGCGGCGACCCGAGCGGGAGGACGGCGATCAGGGCCGATTTCGTCTCGAGCGCCCAGCCCGGCTCGCCCGACGGCACCGGCCAGAGCTGCGCGCCCTGGGGCAGCAGGGCCAGGCGATCGAGGCGGCGCGGCATGGCCTGCCCCCGACGCGCGTGGTCCTCCTCGACGAGCTTCAGCAGCTTCTCGTTCAGCATCAGCCGTGAGCCGGTGACGCGGGCGAGCGCGCGCCGCACGATCTCGCCCGCGGAGCCGCCGGCGGGCGCCAGCACGATCACCAGGCCGCGCGACTCGGCGGCGGCGCGGAGCGCGGGCGTCAACGCCCCCTCGTCCTCGTCCACGATCTCGCGCGAGGCCAGCGGCACACTTTCGGCCAGCACCGCGCGCGCGATCATGCTCCCGGCGGCGTCGGCGCCGCCGGCGAGCGGGCCGGAGGCGACGGTGATCAGACGCACCGCCATCAGCCCGCCCTCACGGGCACACCCAGCGCGACGTGCGCGCCGAAGACGAGCGCCAGCGCATACAGCCCCGCGATCAGATCGTCCATCATGACGCCGAGACCGCCGGGCATGGACTGGCTCTGGTCGGCGGGAAAGGGCTTCCAGATGTCGAACAGCCGGAAGAGGAGGAAGGCGGCGCCGAGCGCCGCCAACGTGCGCGGGAGCAGCCACGCCGAGAGGAGCATGCCCGCGACCTCATCGATCACGATCACGCCGGGATCCTTCCGGCCGAGCGCCTGCTCCGCCCGCCCGCCTGACCAGATCCCCAACGCGCTGACGACGACGATGGTCGCCGCGAGCGAGGCGACCGTGAACGGGATGAACCACAGCGCGAGGAGCGCGACGAGGCTGCCGGCCGTGCCGGGCGCGACCGGCGAGTAGCCGATGCCTCCTATGCTGGCGACGAGCACGGCCAGGCGATCGGAAACGCGGGGAGGCTTACTCCCCGACCAGCTCGTAGCCGTCCACCTCCACGATCGAGACCTCCGCGAATCGCCTCGGCGTGAGCGCGGCGTCGCGCAGCAGCACGACGCCGTCGATCTCCGGCGCCTGCCCGGTCAGTCGGCCCTCGAACGGGAACGCGGGATCCGCGCTCCGCCCGTCGACCAGCACCGTTTGCCGGGTGCCGAAGAGCCGCTTCTGTCGGGGCCAGGCCAGCCGGTCCTGGGTTTCCTGGACGAGGGCGGCGCGCTCGGTCATCACATCGGCCGGTACCGGATCGGGCCGGGTCAGGGCCGCCGTGCCGTCCTCGGCGGAGTAGGTGAACACGCCGAGCCGGTCGAATGCGACCTCCTCGATGAAGGCCAGGAGATTGTCGAAGGCGGAGGGCGTCTCGCCGGGGAAGCCGACGAGCACGGTCGTGCGCACCGTGAGGCCCGGGATCGCCTCCCGGAACTGGTGAACGATCTCCTTCATGCGCCGGGCGGTGACGCCCCGGCGCATGGCGCGCAAGATGCCGTCGTCGCCGTGCTGCACCGGCATGTCGAGATACGGCACCACCCGGGCGCGCGCCCACTTGGCGAGCAGGCGATCGTTGACGTGGGCCGGATGCAGGTACATCGGCCGGATCCACGGCGCCGGCGTGTCCGAGAGCGCGAGCAGGAGGTCGCCGATGTCCCCGTTGCCGGGAAGATCGCGCCCGTACGCCAGCGTGTCTTGCGACACCAGGATGACCTCCTGGATGCCACGGCGGGCGAGTCCCTCGACCTCGGCCACGATGTCCCGCAGCCGGCGACTGCGATGCCGGCCGCGGAACTGCGGGATCGCGCAGAAGGTACAGCCCATGTCGCACCCCTCCGCGATCTTCACGTACGCGTAGGGCACGCGAGCGGTGAGAAGCCGGGGCGTGGTGGCGTCGTACAGATACCCGGGCGGCGCGCTCGTCACCCAGCTCTGCCGCCCCTCGGCCTGACCGACGACCTCGACGATGCGGTCGAGCTCGGAGGTACCGAGAATCGCGTCGACCTCGGGCATCTCGTCCAGGATCTCCCGCCCGTAACGCTGGGGGAGACAGCCGGTCACGATCAGCGCCCGGGCGTGGCCGCGCTCCTTCACGCGCGCGAGCTCGAGGATCGTGTTGACCGACTCCTCGCGCGCGCGATCGATGAACGCGCACGTGTTGACGACCAGGCACTCGGCCCCCTCCGCGCGCGGGGTGATCTCGTGGCCCGCCGCGGCGAGCATGCCCAGCATCAGCTCGGAGTCGACCTCGTTCTTCGGACAACCCAGGGTCGTGAAATGGACCTTCATGACGGGAGTTCATGATCCCATAGCGGGTCCGAGCGAGTCAAACCGGCCCGGCGTGGGCCCGGTGCGCGAGCGCTTGACCGTCCGTCCTCTCACGCATACGCTGAGTGGCGTGTTTGGCGAACTTCAAGGGAGGGAACACAGACGATGAGAGGGCTTCGCCGTTCGATTGCTCCGGTCGCCGTGCTGCTCTTCGGGCTCTCGGCCGTGCCGCTGCTTGCGCAGGATCGAACGCCTGGGCGCGGCCCGGCCGGCTCGCCGGCACCGGGCGCGACGGCGTCGGTCCGCATCACCATGGATGCGCTTCATGCCGCGGGCGGGGTTCCGCCCGGGTGGCGCTTCGGACTGCCGCCGGGCGACCCCGCCGTCGGGCGGCGGCTGTTCGCCGATCTGAAATGCTACGCGTGTCACGCGGTCAAGGGAGAGCAGTTCCCGGTGAAGCCCGGCGAGCCGCTGCTCGGCCCCGAGTTCAGCGGCATGGGTGACCATCATGCCGCCGAGTACTTCGCCGAGTACTTCGCCGAATCCATCGTCAATCCGAACGCCGTGCTGGTCGAGGGCCCCGGATGGATCGGGGCCGATGGCCGCTCCGTGATGCCGGCCTATCGCGACCTGACCGTGGCCCAGCTGATCGATCTCGTCGCGTATCTGAAGTCGCTCAAGGGCTCCGGCGCCGGGCACGCCCACGCGACGCCTCGGATCCAGGTCGTCGGGCCGTACAACATCCGCGTGGAATTTCGAACGGCGGGTCAGGCCCAGGGCCACACCCACGGCGCCACCGGTACGAGCGAAGGGCTCCTGGCCGTGTTCGTCACGCTCGAGTCGAGCGGCCAGCCGCTCCCTTACATGAACGTGATGGTGCGGATCCAGAACGAAGGGCAGCCGGTCCGCGTCGGACGGCTCACGCCGATCATCGGGCCGGAGGGCTTCTTCTACGGGGCCGAGGTCAGCCTGTCCCCGCAGACCCGGCAGATCGCCATCTCGGTCGGCCCCACGGGCGCGCGGGTCGTGCCGGGCGCGCCCGAGGGTCTCAAGCAAACGATGACCGCCACCTTCCCGTGGCCGTGAGACGCGAGCCCCGGACCTCTTGATCGGCCGGCGGCTTCGTGTCGCGAGGGCGCTCGGTCTCCTCGCGGCGCTGATCGCCCCGGCGCCGCCGGCGGGGGCGCACGCCGTGCTGGTCAAGTCGACGCCGGCCTCGCGCGCCAGCCTGAGTCAGCCGCCGTCGCGGGTCGAGCTCTGGTTCAACGAGCGGCTCGAGCCCAGCTTCAGCAGCGTTTCCGTCTGGAGCGCTTCGTCCGTCCAGGTGGATCGTCGAGACTCGGCCGTCGGTCCCGAGGATCCCAAGCGGCTGAGCGTGACGCCCGGCCCGCTGCCGCCGGGCCGCTACACGGTGCGCTTTCGGGTGCTGTCGGTGGACGGGCATGTGGTCGAGTCGAGCTTCCCGTTCACGGTGCGATAAGGCTCGGAAGGGGGGCTCCGCCCCCCTTCCGAACCTCCCCCCAGAAACAGGTGGCGCCGGGAGCTGGAGCCCCCGGCGCCCTCGGCCCGCCGTGACGATACCGCGCGGCTTACTTCGCGCTCGCGAAGCGATCCGGGAACTGCTTGACGATCGCCTCGGCCAGCGGGTCGGCGATCTGCTGCATGTGCGCGGCCGCCGTGCGCACCGCCGTGTAGGCGCGAGCCGGGTCCTTCGCCGCTTGCGCGTCGATGACCTCCTTGAGCGTCACCACGTGGTGCTTCACCAGATCGGCGACCACCGACTTCGGTAGATTCGGATTCGCGGACTGCAGGAACGCCCCGAAGTCCTGCGTGTACTGGATCACGTCGCCCACGGCCTTGTCCTGCTTGCTCTTGTCGCCGGTGGCGACGCCCACGGTGTACTCGACGACCATGCCGATGTGCTTGCGCCACAACGGAAGGAACGCGTCCTCGGCGCCCTGGCCGTAGACGGAGCCGATGGCCTTGGAGATGGCCATCGAGTTGGCGTCCAGCGCGCTCGCGGCGGCCTTGAACTCGGTCTCGCGTCCGCCGAGCGCGGCGCCGGTCGCCGCCGAGGCCAGGTAGATGTGCTCCTGGAACAGCGTGTTGAGCATGGTGCGCAGCGACGCGGCCTTGGTCCCCGAGCTCGCCATGGCGGCCATGCCGTGCGACGGCTGGGCCAGCGCCTCCCCGGCGCTCCACGTGGTGAGGGCCGCCGCGGCCAGCACGGCAGTCATGAATCCGATCTGTTAAGAAGTAAAAGCCTGACCCCTCAGGTGCTGCGGTAATTCGTGAACTGGAGGGCGATGGCGAGGTCTTTGGCTTTGAGCAGGGCGATGACGGCCTGGAGGTCGTCGCGGCTCTTGCCGGTGACGCGGACCTGCTTTTCCTGGATGGACGCCTGCACCTTGAGC
>Ga0187892_10012258_pt1 | contig 10247 bp, 6 predicted proteins | sample MA1701073metaG_FD_139345 | JGI IMG/M metagenome (GOLD analysis project Ga0187892, IMG submission 139345) | Bio-ooze microbial communities from a basaltic lava cave in the Kipuka Kanohina Cave System on the Island of Hawaii, USA - MA170107-3 metaG ...
GATACCGGGCCGTCGGCTGTGCGGTCGGGGCAGGCGTTCCCGCTTATCTCCCGGGACGCGCCGAGGAGGCGTCCGAGCCATGAATACGAAAGCGCTGCTCGCCCTGGCCTTTGCCTTCGCCGTCGCGGTCGGTTGCGACCGGGAGGCGGTCGATCCCGTGAAGCGCGGGGAGTACCTGGTGAACACGTCGGGGTGCCACGACTGTCATACGCCCTGGAAGCTGGGGCCCGAGGGTCCCGGGCCGGACATGACCCGGATGCTCTCGGGGCACTCCGAGTCGATCGGCCGCATCCCGCCGCCTCGGCTGAGCGACGAGTGGCCCTGGGCCGGGACGGGGACGAACACCGCGTTCGCGGGACCGTGGGGGATCACCTACACGCCGAACCTGACGCCGGACCGGCTGACGGGGCTCGGCATCTGGACCGAGGAGATGTTCGTGACCGCGATCCGGACGGGCCGGCACATGGGGGTCTCGCGGCGGATCATGCCGCCGATGCCCTGGACGGTGTACCGGAACCTGAACGACGCGGACCTGAAGTCGATCTACGCCTACCTCCGCTCGATTCCACCGATCGCCAATCAGGCTCCTCCGTACGAGGAGCCGGGCGAAACCCTCGCGGCGCGGTAGGAGGCGTCGGGGTCAGGACCCGCCGCGGGTCCTGACCCCTTTCGTTCTTTCCGACGTCCGGCGCCAACGGATCTTCCGACGCAGCCCTTCTCCCCTGCGTTGTCGATGCCGTAGGGCTTGACGCCGCCGCCGACATTGGTTGAAGTCGTGGCGCCTGCGGCCGGAACTCCTGCAGGAGTGGGAGGAATCCGATATGACAGCCGAACAGCCGAACAGCGGGCCTCCGTCGTCTCCTCACCGGGTTGATGACGTGGCTCCTCATCGTTGATCCCGCCGCCCAGGCGAACCATGGGGTCTTTGGCGCGCCGGTACGCCTTCCCGCAACAACCTGCACGGCTCCCGGCGGCTGCGTTCCCGCCTCTCCTTACGTTTTCCATCTCGACATAGAAGCCGCTCCGACCAACTATGCCATTCGGGGCGACTACCCCGATGTCCTCCTGAGCAAGGGAGACCCCTGCATTTCGCTGGGCTCCCCTGGTGCCGGGTGCGTGGACGAACTCCTCACGCAGTCCCCTATCGGAACCTTCACCGCGGCGCCGTTGCCGTGGGTAACGGCTGATCTGTGTCCTCAGATCACACGGGATGCAGAGTTCGCGGATCTCGACATCGACAACGACGTAGACATTGTGGCCGTGAGTCTGGACGATCAAGGAACACCCACGCCGATCAGGAGGGGATGGGTGCAGGTACTCCGGAACGGAGGTACGGGAACCTACACAGATGTGACAGCGAGTTCGATTCTCTCCGGCTTTAACAACTTCCGCGGAAACTGGACCGACGTCGAGTTGGCAGACATCGACGGCAATGGGCTCAAAGACATTCTACTGGTCCAGGATGTTTGTGGCCCCTTCTGGACTCAGGTAGGTGCGCCACCATGCCCGACTCCCGCAGCCGCCTTTCATCCCGAGTCATTTCATGTCCTGCTGAACGGCGTCTCAGGAAATCCTCCTGGAGTCTTCGCTTGGGTAATGCCTCTCTCGGGCTGTTACCCGTTCCTTACATCGAGGGCACAAGACCTCGAAGTCTGCGATCTGGACGAAGACATGGACCTGGACGTTGTCATCGCCAACGCCGGAAGTACCCAGACGTCCATACCGGGAAGCTACCTGCTAGAGAACACAGGTCCCGGAGGTGGTTGTCCCTTCCAATTGGTTCTCCGACCCTTCCAGATGACCCCGCAACGGTACATCAATTGGACCATTACCGATCTCTCCATGGATGTCGAGTGTGCGGATGTTGACGGGAACGGGTACGCCGACGTCTATATTGCCAATACGCCAGACATCGTTACCCTGCCCACTCCCACAACCGTCGGTCAGGATCGCCTGTACCTCAACATGGGTGGAATGGTGTTCGCTGAAGGGACGTTTGCTCAGTTGATCGTCGAGTCCGATCCGGGCCAGGATGCTGAGTTCGGAGACGTGAATGGTGACCTGCGGCCCGATCTCCTCGTCATCAACTCACCGACGTATCACATCGGTGGACCGCCCTTCTGCAATGTCGTTCCTCCTGTCCACCGCGTCGCTCAGACGGGAATGGAGATGGGACGGCGACCCCGGACATCGGACATGACGAGGTCCTGGGCACGATCGTGGCCCGACCGATGCAACCGCAGGGCTTGGTGGGGTGGGACATCCGAGCCCCGCAATGGGCGGCCGTCCCGTATGTAGCGGCCGCCTCCTTCGCGTCCTTTCCGGGCCTCCGCCTTGACACGCGAACGATCCCGCTCGAGGCCGACTGGCTCTTCTTCTCGTCGCTCACAAACACGGCCCCCTTCGCAGGCTTCCGTGGCGTGCTGGACGGAGGCGGACGCGCGTCGATGACGCTCACGCTGCCGAGCAGGTTGCCGCTGCCCCTCGATCTGTATGCCGCCTACGTGACGCTGGATCCGGGAGCGCCGAACTTCATCCGGAACATCTCGAATACGTCGATCGCCCGACTCCGCTGAAGACACACCACGTCAGGAAGCAAGGGGTCAGGACCCGCCACGGGTCCTGACCCCTTGCTCCTCAACGCGGCACGGACTCCGCGATGAACGCGCGCAGGCGCGGCTCGGCGCTCCGGGCCGCGCCGTTCCATTCGAGGAGCCCGCCCAGCTCTTCCCGTGCGGCCTCCGCGCCGTGCTCCCGCGAGACGGCGATCAGGAGCCAAGCGGCCAGGGAGACGTCGCCCGGGTCGAGGACCACCGCCTCGCGAAGATGCGGAATCGCCTCCCGGAACTTCTCCTCCTCCATCGCCACCCGCGCCAGCGTGCGCAGCGCGGGCAGGGCTGCCGCCGGGTGGCGGTCGCGCTCCCGCAGGGCTTCGGCCCGGAGCCGGGCTGCCGCGCCGGCCTCCCGCCGGCCGAGGGCCTCGTGCGCCGCGGCGATGCCCTCCCAGCTCCGCGCGTCACAGGCGTATCCCGGATCGCGCAGGAAGACGTCGAGCGCCGCAGCCGGGTCGTTCTCCGCGAGCAGGACCTGGCCGACGACGATCGACCCGCGCGGGGCCCGGGCCCGGACCTCCCGCGCGACCGCCGCTCCGCGACCGGCCCGGAGCGCCGCCCAGGCCCACGCGTCGAGGAGGAGCGGATCGTCCGGCCGCTCCGCCCAGGCCTCGCCGAGCACCGCCCCGCCGCCGGGCGCGTCGCCGCGCGCGATCGCTTCCAGGCCGGCGGCGGCGCGCGAGAAGACCGGCGCCCGGAGCCTCCGCGCGAGCACATGAAAGAGGCCCGGATCGCCCGGCAGCATCCGGAACGCCGCCGCGGCCACCTCCCGGATCTCGTCCTCGTCCGGATCACCCGTCCGACGGAGGAGCACGGTCCGGATGCCGTTTCCGTGCCGGAGCGCGGACCGCCGGGCATGGCTCCTCAGGAAGGCCTCCGGTCCTCCGTTGAGGAACCGGACCCACGCGAGCCTGAACCGGCGCGTCCCGTCTTCGTCCCGCAGGACGGGGAGGACGTCCCGCCAGGCGACCAGGTCCGCCGCGAGCAGCTCCTCGATCCCCGGTCGCTCAGGCTCCAGCGGCGTTCCCGCCTGGGACGGCGCGGTGACGACCAGGGGGCGGCCCGCGCGCAGCCCCACGTACGTGAAGGCCATCGCGTCCTGGGGCACGCCCAGCAGGTGGTCGGAGGCGAGGAACAGCGTCCCTCCGCGGCCGTCGTCCAGGAGATCGAAGACCGCGCGCTCGACCTCGGCCGCTTGCTCGCCCTTCGAGGGCGGGAACGCGGGTCCCATCCAGGGCAGGCGCGGAAACGACGAGAGCGGCCCCGGCGCGCCGATGCCGAGCAGACCCGCGGTGGGCAGGACGGCGATCAGTTGGAGGGGCAGCCCCACCGCGAGCAGGCCGACTCGGACGCGCCTCCGCTCGATGCCGGAACAAGCGGATCCGGCGAGGAACGCCGCCGCCGGGAACACCGGGAGGAGGTAGCGATCGGTGCTCTTGACTCGGACCAGCGAGACGAAGGCCAGGAGGCAGAGGAAGGCCGTGGCCAGCGCGGGGAAGCGCCGGCCCCGGAGGACGAGGCCGGCGGCGACGGCGGCGGCCCCGACCGGGCCCAGGAGCTCCGGCAGCTTCCCGAGGTCGTACAGCCAGTTGGCGGGATCGAGCGTCCCGCCTCCGGAATGCGTCCAGGACCACGCGGAGCTGCCGCTCGAGCGGGAGAAGTCCCGGAGCTGCGTCGCGTGCGAGGCATACCACGGACCGGCGAGGGCCGCCGCCAGCAGGAGGGCTCCGGCGGCGAGCACGCGTCGGCGCCGCCCCGGGCTCACGGCCGCGCGCAGCGAGCCGACGAGGAAGGGGAGTCCCAGCGCCACGGCGGCCGTCCACTTGAGGAGGAGGGCGAGGCCGAGGAAGAGGCCTGCGGCCAGCGAAGCGGCGGTCCGCGAGAATCCGTCGGACCGCTCCAGGAACGCCAGCGCCAGGATCACGGCCGCGGCGAGTGGCGCGTCGAGCTGGAGGGTGCGGACGTTCATCACGAAGGCGGGGGCCGTCACGAGGAGGACCGCCGCGGGGACCGCGCCTCCGGGCGAACGGGAGTTCCGGGACAGGAGCCGGAACGCCCAGAGGATGGCGGCCGTGGTCAGGACGGAGAGAGCGAGGGCGAGGGGCCGGGCATCGCGTCCAAGGACCGGCATGAGGAGCGCGACGACGAGGGGTTGGAGGGGGGGATAGAACGCGTGCGAGTCGAACACCCCGGGAACGGCCTCGGGCCACGGACCGTCCAGGGCCGCGCGGATCTTCACCGCCGTGGAATAGTGGACCGCCTCGTCGGTCCAGAGCGGCGCTCCGTGCCGGGCCAGCCAGAACGCCGAGGCAGCGATCGAGAGGAGCCCCACCAGGACCAGGAGCAGGGCCTCCGCCGGGCGGCTGGACCGTGCCATCCCGGTCAGAAAAAGGGGGCAGGACCCTTTTCCGCCGCGGAGAAGGGTCCTGCCCCCTTTCTCAGCTCCCGCACCTTCCCGGCCAGCCGAGGAAGCGCGCGCTGGAACCGCATGCGGGCGGCGTTCTCGCCGACCCCGAGCGCGGCGCCGATCTCGGGGAACGAGCGGCCCTCCCATTCGCGCATCAGGATCGCGCGCCGGTCCTCCGGGTCGAGCAGCTCGAGCGCGAGCCGCACCCAGGCCTCCGCCTCGCGCGCCGCCGCCGCCTCGCTCGGCCGCGTCACCCGGCCCGTGTCCAGGTCCAGCACGCTGCCCGACGGGAGCGGCTCCTCGCGCCCCACGTCGCGCTTCTGCGCCTCGTGCCGCTCCACCTGGTCCCGGAGCGTGTTCTCCACGATCCGCCCGAGCAGCGCCCGCAGCCGCGCCTCGTCCGCGACCACGAAGCGCGGGCCGTAGCGGAGCGCGTCGATCAACGCCTCCTGCACGTAGTCCTCGGTCTCGCCGCGCCGCCGGAGCTGCGGCCCGAGGCGGCGGTGCACGTGAGCGCGCAGCCACGGCAGCTCCCGTTCCACGATCGCCGCGAGCGCCTCGCGGTCCCCCTCGTGCCAGCGCCGCAGCAGCTCGACGGTCTCCACGCTAAGGCTCCCGCCCGTCGAGCCAGAGCTTTCGGTCCATGGGGACCAGCATGATACCGGGGAGGGTGGGGCTGTCCGGTCGGGGCGCGCGTTCCGTCCAACGCACCGAGGAATGCGGCGCTCCTCGTTCTTGACTGCCCAGGAGCCCGAGAAGAGACTGTGCGCGGCCACAGGCAGGGGGCAGTTTTCCCACGGCGGGGCAGCCGGAGGGACTCCACCGGTCGCCATCAGGATCAAGACGGCGGGCTCGCCCTGCGTTGCACCGGGAGTGTGTACAGCACCTCCGGGAGCGGCAGGGATGGCCCCCCTTCATGAGGAGGTACCGAGATGCGACGCGTGCTGTTCTTCGCCCTGGCAGGGGCCTTCCCGCTCCTGAGTCCGATCCCGGCCGCAGCCCAACACACTCTGACCAACGGTGCGGGCCCCGGCTCCGTCACGGTCAAGGTGGACGGTTGGGGCATGTTCGGCGGCTGCCCGGCCGACCAGACGAACCACTCCGACCTGATGTTCCGGAATCCAGCGGGGGGCGGCCCCTTCATGACCACCTGCTACTCCGCCATCCTCCTCGATGACCAGACCGGCTGCCCCGCGCCGGGGCGGGTGCTCCTGGCCCTGGCCGACACGCTCTACCCACAGTTCCCCGCGCAGGCGACCAACCCCCCGGTCGTCGTGGTCACGCCGGGCCTGCGCATCCGGACCGCGGCGCCACAGAACGTGTGCGGGCTGCAGATCTCCGTGGACCAGAGCCTCACGGGGCCCGACCCGGTCTTCGCGACGCCCGTCGAGGGTTCGACGCTGATCCGGACCTACACGATCTTCAATGCCGGAGGCGGCTCCCGGACCTTCAACCTCATCCACTTCACCGATGCCGACCTCGGGGGCGCCACCTTCGGGCAGAACCGCGCCGGCGCCTCCCGGAGGTCCGACACGTGCGGCCTCCTCATTCCCCCCTTCCTGGCGAACAACGAGTGGGTCTTCGAGTACGACCAGACGAACACCCCCGGCCTGGTCTACGCGCTCGGCGCCGAAGGAGTCGATGCGTCAGGCCAATCGGTGCTCCCCGCCGCCTTCCGGGTTCACGTCTCGGCAGCCGGGCATCCCACCGCCGCCTTCGTCTCGAATCCCTTCGGTTTCCTGACCAATGCGATCGACGGCGACACCAATGGCGACCTCCTCGTGAACTCGCCCGAGCTGCCCGGGGACTACGCCCTCATGCACGGTCTCCGGTTCTCCAACGTGGCCCCGGGCGCCACGGTGACGGCCGTCTTCCGGACGCGGCTCACCGCCCTGGATCCCAACGCCGGCGCCACGCCCGACGTCCAGGCCCGCGACGTTCCCTGCCCCACCCTCAACGGCAATCACTCCGGCCACCCCGGAGTCATTCCGATCCTGTGCGCCAACGGTCAGGACCGCTGCGTCCAGGTGTCGCCGAGCCAGCCCGTGACCGTGAGCCTGGCGCCGCTCCCGGGCGGCCCGGATCCTACGCATTACGTCCTCTACGCGACCGTCGGCCAGCCCGCGACCGGAGTCCTCTCTGGGGAGCCCGGAACCGCGGACTTCGCCCTCTGGGGGCCCCCGATCCATCCGTGGGGTCTCGGGGCCTTCCCGGCGACCGGCGCGCTCGGGAACTGGACGGGCGGTGGCGCTGCGCCGGGCTTCGCCCTGATCTCCTCGATCCCCGGTGTCGCGCTATTGCCGGGTCCGGCGGCGCGCGGCCAGACCCCCTGCGGATCGCCGATCCTCAACCTGCCCCCGCTCCCTCCGGGCCTTTCCTTCACCATGCAGGCCCTGGTGGTGGACTTCGAGGCGCGCAACCCCTTCCAGCCGATCAGCCTGTCGAACGCCGTCACGGTCGCCGTCGGAACGGCGTGCCGGCAGCAAGCGAGCCGCTGCCCGAATCCCCTTCCGGCCGGATGCGTCGCGACGTGCCCCACGGGCATCACGATCACGCACAACCGCACGGTCACCGGCACCGGGCTGGGCACGATGTACGGGGAGGTCTTCACCTACACCTTCGTGCCCGCGGGGAACTACTGCATCGATGTGCGCGAGGTGATCACCACGGCCCCGGGAGCCGACGGGTGCAACTGCAGCGTCGGGAGCTTCACGGGTCCCGCGCTCAACCTGAATTGCGCCTCCGCGATCACGGACACCATCACGAACCGGGTGCGGAACGCGGGAGCCAACCGGGCCCCGTGCCCGTGCACCTCGACCAACACGCAGGTGCTCGAGTGCCGTCCCAAGGGAGGCGGCGCCTGGGTGCCGTTCGCGACGAACACCCACACGTGGAGCCGGGCCGCCAACGGTAACATCACGGCCACGGTGACCCCAATGGGGGGCATGGGAGTCACGCACACCCAGGCGGGACCCGCCTGCCCACCATGACGGGCCTGACCGCAGGGCTGGCCATCGTTCGCAAGTTCGGGGGTTGGCGCGCCGGGAGAGGCCGCCGACCCCCGCGCGCGCAGCGGGGCACGGCAGCGCGCCGGCCGGGGTGCCGTGGACGGATCGGGGCGCCCTGACCGGCGCCCCAGCGGGCTCGACGGTGACCGTGCGGAGAGGCTACCGCTCCACGGCCTCGCGGCAGCGGCGGAGCTGCTGCTGGAGCCTCCGCGTGAGCTCCGCGTCCTTGGGCGGCAGAGCGAGCGCCCGGCGGATCACCCGCAGAGCGGCTTCCGGCCGGCGGCTCTGGAACTCCGCCTCCGACAGCATCAGGAGCGCGTCCGCGTTGGTGCCCCCGGTCAGCGCGACCGACCGCTCCGCCGCCGCGAGGCCGCGCGGCACGTCGCGGCCGGGGTAGCCGGGCGCGACCAGGATCGACGCGAGCCCCCGCCAGCCGATCGCGTCCTCGGGATGGTCCTGCACGAGCCGCTCGTATTCACGGACCGCGTCCTCGAGCTCCCCGAGCGCCTGGTGGGCCCGGGCCAGGTTGCACCGCGCGCTCGGCTCGCGCGGATCGACCGCGACCGCCCGCGTGAGCAGTTCCTTGGCGATCTCCGGAGAGCCCTGCTCGAGCCGCACGAAGCCGAGGTTCGCGAGCGCTCCCTGGTACTTCGGCTCGCGGACCAGCACGACTTCCAGGTGGGTCGCGGCCTCGTCCCAAGCTGCGCGGCGCGCGAGCAGCAGCGAACCGAGGTTGAAGCGCGCCACCGCGTAGTCCGGGTCGCGCTCGACCGCGAGGCGGTACTCCCGCTCGGCCCCCGCGTGGTCGCCCGCGCGCTCCAACACCGAGCCGAGGTTGTTGTGCCCGCGGGCGCTCTCGGGGTGGTGCTCGACGACGGCCCGGTAGGCCTCGAGCGCGCCGGCGGAGTCGCCGCGCCGCTGGAGCAGAGGGGCCAGCGACCCCAGGATGCGCTCGTTCGTCGGATGGCGCGCGCGCCCCAGCCGGAGCTGCTGGATCGCCCCGTCGAAGTCGCCCGCGCTCTCGAGCGCGCGCGCGAGGTTGTGATAGACGGTGGGCAGCGTGAGCCCGAGCTCGAGCGACTTGCGGTAGGCCTCCGCGGCGCGAGCGAAGTCGTCCTTCGTGCAGGCGTAGCCGATCCAGAACCAGGCCTGCGCCGAGTCGGGCCAGCGTGCGCGCAGCGCCGCGATGCAGTCCTCGATCGCGGAGCGGTCCCCGGCGCGTCCGGCGGCGCACGCCCAACGGAAGTCGTAGAACGGGCGCGGCCGCGGCGAGGCCACGACCGCGCGGCGGAGCAGCTCGACCGCGCGGCGGGCGGCCTCCTTGTCCCCCTCGCCGGGCACGGCCCGCGCGCGGTCCAGCTCCCGCGAGCCCAGGATCAGCCAGTCGACCGGCTCGCGCGGATCGGGGAGGCCGCTCTCGACCGCTTCGGCCTCGTCGCCGCGGCCGAGGGAGTGGAGCGTCATGGCCCGGAGCCGGTCGCGGACCGGGGAGGAGGCACGCGCGTCGAGGAGGCGGAGCGCCTCCTCGGTCCGGCCGAGGCGGTGGCGCGCGCTCACCACGCCGTAGAGCGCCTCGGGGCTCCCGGGTTCGAGACGCAGGGCCTCCTCCAGGAGGGGCCGGGCCTCGCGGTAGTTTCCGACCTCCAGCTCGAGGAAGCCGTCCTCGAGCGCGCGATCGAAGCGTTCCTGGTGCCGGGCCTCGAGCCCGGCGCGCAGCGCCGGCCGCGTGACCGCCACGTAGACCGCGAGGCCGAGCAGCGCCGGGATGAGCAGCGTGAGCGCGGCGCGGAGCGGCGCGCGGCGGGCGCGCCGCCAGAGCCGCGAGGGCGCGCCGAGCGGCCGCGCCGCGACCGAGCGCCCCTCGAGCCAGGCGCGGAGCTCGAGCCCGAGCGCGCCGGCGGTGGCGTAGCGGTCCTCGGGCTTCTTCTCGAGCGCCTTGAGCACCACGGCGGCGAGGTCGGCGTCGAGGTCGGGCGCGTGGCGGCGCGGGTCCTCGGGCTCCTCGGTGAGGATCCGGTGGAGGACGAGCGCGCTGGTCTCGCCCACGAACGGCGGGCGGCCGGTGAGGAGCTCGTAGAGCGTCGCGCCGAGAGCGTAGACGTCGGCGCGGTGGTCCACGGGACCGCCGACGAGCTGCTCAGGCGCGAGGTAGGAGGGCGTGCCGGCGAGCACGCCGGTCTGGGTGAGCTGCGGCTGGTCCTCGAGGCACGCGAGCCCGAA
>Ga0187892_10012262_pt1 | contig 10243 bp, 9 predicted proteins | sample MA1701073metaG_FD_139345 | JGI IMG/M metagenome (GOLD analysis project Ga0187892, IMG submission 139345) | Bio-ooze microbial communities from a basaltic lava cave in the Kipuka Kanohina Cave System on the Island of Hawaii, USA - MA170107-3 metaG ...
AGCCTCGACGGCGATGGCTGAGGGCATGGCGAAAAATAGGTTGGGAAGGAACCCTCCTGCACAGACCAGCAGTGCCAGAGAGAGGAATGTCCTGGGGAGGCTGACCATGTGCGGCCTTCCGGTGCGGATCATGAAGCGCACTCCTGTTTCGCACGAAGCAGATGCTTATAGGTGTTTCAGTTTTGCCTTGGTTGGTGAAGGAAGTAAATGCCTCTTAGGTAGGAAGGAACCCCGTGAAAGAGGGGTGAAAAGGGGGGGAACTGGCTGGGCCAGAGGGCCGCAGGGGTGGAAAGGGCGGCTAGCGGGCTAGGGGGGAGCGGTTGTCTTGAAGGTCGACGATTCGTTGGTGTTCGGCAATGGCTTCGAGTAACTCAGGAATCCCTTCGCCCTTCACGGCGATAGTGCGGATCACGCGGGGGACCCATTCCTTCAGATCATGCAGGGTCATGTCTGCACCTTCTCGGTCACCTTTGTTGACTGCGACGATGTGGGCCACCTCAAAGAGGCCTGCCTTCATGGCCTGGACTTCGTCGCCCAGCCCAGGAGCCACGACCACTACGAGGGTCTGGGCCACCTTGGCGACATCCACCTCGTCCTGCCCCACGCCGACGGTTTCGACCAGGATGACGTCATAGCCGGCTGCTTTCAGCACTTCGATGGAGTCATGTGTCGAGCGCGCGAGACCACCGTGCTGGCCGCGCGTGGCCATGCTGCGGATATAGACTCCCGTGTCACCCGCATGGTCCTGCATCCTGATGCGGTCGCCAAGGATTGCGCCTCCGGTCACAGGGCTGCTGGTATCCACCGCCAGGATTCCGACCTTCTTGCCCTGCCGGCGGTACGCGGTCACCAGTTGGTCAATTAGCGTGCTCTTGCCGGCTCCTGGGTAGCCGGTGATCCCGATCACAGCAGCACGTCTGGAGGAAGCCTCAAGCCGCTGGAGCACCGCCATGCCGGCTGGGTCTTGATTCTCTAGCAACGTGATGAGGCGAGACACCGCGCGAACCTCGCCGCGCTTCACTCGTTCTGCCAAGGCGAGTAGGTCCACCTGATTACTCCTTGTCTGCAGGCTCAAACCAGACATCCGTCACTTTGAACGAAGGCGTCTTGGCGAACCGAGCGACCACCGGCAGGCCGATGCGGACGGCCTCCGGCTTGACGCCCTTAAGACGGGACAGAAACAACGTATCAGCTCCGTAGAACTCTACAAGGATCAACGTGAAGGGAGTCTCTTTGAGAAAAGCCTCACCGCCGTAATGGCAGGTGGTGAAAGTATGAATACGGCCGGTCAGAGGCAACTCGTACCAGGCGGTTGGGGCTCCGCACTCCATACAATGCGATCGTGGCGTGGCGTAGGTGTAGCTACAGCCAGTGCAGCGCGAGCCCAGCAGCTTGCCCTTGCTGAGTCCCACGAAGAACGGGGAGTCCTGAGCGTAGCTGTGTCGGTAGTCGATTTCATAGTGGTCATTGATGATTAGTGGGTCCACGCCGAGAATGACGGTGCCTTTATCGTTCATGATGCGACACCTTCCCACGAGGTTTGAGTTTTAAGTTTTGAGTTCTTAGTTGACAAGTCGCGCCCCTAACTCAAAATTCAAAACTAAAAATTCACAACTGCAGTTTCAGACTGCCTCCAGGATAGAAACCGTGATGTAGGTGCCAGTTCCGGCATGACTGTGGATGAGGCCGCGCCGGGGGTTCTTGAGCTGAAGGGTAGGACTGCCCAGGTGTTTGCTCATGGTCCCCTGCAGTTGCCAGAAGGCGAAGACCGCCTGCATCAAGCCCGTCGCGCCGACCGGATGCCCACAGGCCAGCAGTCCCCCGGAGGGATTGACTGGCAAGCGTCCCTGCTTGGGTAGAGACATGCCGTAGTCAATTCCTGGCATAAAGGGGGTGCCGCGCTCCACGAATTTTCCGCCTTCACCGTACTTACACAGACCGATGTCTTCATATGTCTGGATCTCAGACGAGGTGTAAGCATCGTGGAGCTCGACGAAGCTCAGCTCTTCCATCGGATTGTGGATCCCGGCCATCTGGTAGGCCAGCTTGGCCGCCATGCGACCGCCTCGGAATGAGTGTACGCCAGGATACTTGAGGTGGGCATAGTCGGATTCCTGTTCGTGCGGGAGCAAGAGCACCTTGCCGTGCGGCCGGTCCGCCATCCGCATCGCGTCCGAACCGGAGCCGACGCCGATGATCTTCACCGGCCGCTCGCAGACTTTTGCCACCACCTCCTCGGAGGCCAGCAGGCAGACGGCTGCCCCGTCCGACATGGTGCAGATGTCCTCCATCGTCAGGGGCGTGGCCACCATTGGGGACTCCCGCACCTGCTTGATCGAGAGCCGCTTCGCTTTCTGGGCGTAGGGATTGTAGAGCGCGTTGATGTGATTTTTGACCGACACCATCGCCATCTGCTCGACGGTGGTCCCGAACTCGTGCATGTGCCGCTGGACCATCATGGCGTAATAGCCGGAGTAGAATCCTCCTACAGGAAAGTCGAAGTTGGTATCGGAGGCCAGAGCGATAAACTCGTTCCCTTTCCACGTATTGACCCGCGACATGGTCTCGAAGCCGAAGGCCACGCAGCAGTTCATCCGGCCTGATGCGACTGATTCCCAGGCTGATTGAAAGCAAAGCCCGCCGGTAGCTCCTCCGCCTTCGATGCGCTTGGATGGCTTGGGGCAGAGCCCCAGATAGTCCTGCGCCATGCTGGCGGCCTTCAGTTGTCGCGTGAAGTGGTCCGAGAAATAGGACCCGACCGCGCCATCAATCATGTCCTTGGAAAAGCGCGGCACATCGTGCAGGGCGTAGTCGTAGGCTTCCTTCACCATGAATCGGAAGTCTTTGTCCGGGTGGGCCTTGGCAAATTTAGTAATCCCCCCGCTGATCATATAGACCGGTCTCATGGCCTCAGCCCTTTCACGAAGTCCACGATCTCGTTCATGGGCTTGCCCGGCGTGAAGAGCGCTCGCACGCCGGCCGTCTTCAGCCGAGGAATATCCTCGTCCGGGATGATCCCGCCGCCAAACACCACGATATCCTCAGCCCCTTGCCCCTTCAGCAACTCCAGCACCCGCGGGAACAGGTAATTGTGCGCGCCGGAGAGCACGCTCAGGCCGATGGCCTTCACGTCTTCCTGGATCGCCGTATTCACCACCTGCTCCGGTGTCTGGTGCAGGCCGGTGTAGATGACCTCCATGCCGGCGTCACGGAGCGCCCGCGCGACCAATTTGATCCCCCGGTCATGCCCATCCAGTCCGACTTTGCCCACCAGCACCCTGATTGGTTTCGTGGCCACTGTCATCCCCTTCTACCCCCCCCTTAGGATTTCATCATCGTCAGGCACTATGGGGTGGCTGGGCTGACCCTTACTGCGGCCGTCATCGACCCGTTGCATTTTAAGAGCAACAGGTACCCCGGCACCTTCTGCGTGTGCGCGGTGCGGGAGCACGAGGGTTAGCCCTGCCACCCCACTGTCATCTTTTCACCTCGTCTCACCTGAAGACTTCGAGGCTACCCATGGGTGGCCGGCCTGGCCCCAACTGCGCGCGTCCAGCGAGGGCCTCCTTTTGTCCCCGTCCTTGATTCTCTCCAACGTGGGGCTGTTGGGAGATTCCTATTGCGGCCGTCGAGCGAGCACATTCTGATTGTGCGCGCTCCGGGAGCAGGGGAATCTCCCAACTGCCCCGCTACTACTTCTGAGGCCGCGCGCTGCGCGAGCACGGGGCGGGCTGGCCGCCCAGGGCCTACTCATCCTTTTACCTCTTCCAAGAAATATTTTCCTTCCACGTCCTTCTTCACATACCCCATCTGCACACGGGGATCATGCTCGAACATGAGCAGCCAATTCTCCTGAAAGGCCCGATCCAGCACCTTTCGCTTCGTCTCCAGGGTCTGCAAGGGATAGAGGTCATAGCCCATGATGTAGGGTAGCGGCAGGTGCGAGACAGTCGGGATCAGATCCCCGAGGTAGAGCGCGACCTTGCCCTCCGATTCAATCTTCACGCCCTGATGATGGGCAGTATGTCCATGGGTCACCATGACCGATAGGCCAGGTAGCAGTTCCATGTCTCCTTCCAGGAATTCCCACTGGTGCGCGTGCGCGATCGGGGTGAAATTCTCTTGGCGATAGCTGGCTTTGGTCCGCTCGTTGGGCAGCAGGGCATCCTCGTACTCGCCGCGCTGGATAAAGTATTTGGCCTTGGGAAACGCGGGGACGATGCCATGACCGTTGCCTTGGGCCGTGTTGCCGCCGGCGTGATCGAAATGCAGGTGCGTGTTGATGACCATGTGGATGTCTTCGGCAGCTAATCCGTGTTCCTTCAACGAGTCATATAGCGGCGGAGTACGGTCCACCGCAAACATCGTCTTGAACTTTTCGTCGGTCTTCGTGCCCAGACCTGTGTCCACCAAGATGTTCTTCCCGTGCGCCCGGATCAGCAGGGGATTAAGCGCCAACTGGATGCGGTTGAGTTCATCGGCCGGGCAGCACTTCTCCCACAGCACCCGCGGCACCACCCCAAACATGGCTCCTCCGTCCAGCCGAAACCGCCCGTCCGTGACAGGAAAGATTTCAAACGCCCCAAGTTTCATGTTTTCCTGCTCTACTCAGCTAGGTCTCGGATGAAAGGGATGGGCACGTAGACTTTCGCCATAGCCGGCGAGCCACCTTCATCCCTTACTCTCCCTCTTGCGGCGGCGACGGGGATGCCTCCAACTGCGCGCGTCCAACGAGGGCCTTCTGAGGCCGCGCGTTGCGCGAGCACAGGAGGCGCCGCGTCGCTCCACCGCTCCTCATAGCACTACTGGCTCCCGATACGTCCCAAACACTTCTTTCAGCGCGGCGCAGATCTCGCCCAACGTGGCCTGGGTCTTCACCGCATCGATCAGATGGGACATCAGATTCTCTTCGGTCGAGGCAGCCTCTTGCAGCGCGTGCAGGCTACCGGCCATCCTATAAGAATCACGTTGTGCCCGCAGCTTGGTCAGCTGGTCCATTTGAGCCTTCTCCACCTTCGGACTGATCTTGAGGATCGGGACATGACGCGATTCCTGCTCCACGTAGTCGTTGACGCCGACAATGACCCGTTCCTTCTGCTCCACCTCGCGCTGATACTGTTGCGAGGCCTCGAGGATTTCCCGTTGCGGAAACCCTCGTTCGATCGCCTTCACCATCCCGCCCATCTTATCCAGCTTCCGGAAGTAATCCCGCGCACCTTCTTCCAGTCGGTTGGTCAGTGACTCGACGTAGTAGGACCCGCCGAGCGGGTCCACCGTGTTTGTGACCTCGCTTTCCTGCGCGATGATCTGCTGGGTACGCAGCGCCAGCTTGACCGCCTCTTCCGTTGGAAGCGACAAGGTCTCGTCCATCGAGTTGGTGTGCAACGACTGAGTTCCGCCCAACACCGCCGCGAGCGCCTGGAGGGTCGTGCGGACCACGTTGTTCATCGGCTGCTGTGCCATCAGGGAACAGCCGGCCGTCTGCGCATGGCACCGGAGCTGGAGCGAGCGTGGGTCTTTCGGATGGTATCGTCGTTTCATCTCGCGCGCCCACAGTCGCCGAGCGGCCCGGAACTTGGCGATTTCCTCGAAAAAGTCATTGTGCACGTTGAAGAAGAAGGAAAGCTGAGGCGCGAAGGAATCCACGGCCAGCCCGGATTTAACCGCGGCGTCCACGTACGTCAGCCCGTCATACAGCGTGAAGGCCATTTCCTGGACCGCAGTGGAGCCGGCTTCACGGATGTGATAACCGCTGATGCTGATGGGGTGCCACTTGGGCACTGACTTGGCGCAGTAGGCGATTGTGTCTACGATCAGCCGGAGATGCGGCTCCGGCGGAAACAGCCATTCCTTCTGCGCGATATACTCTTTCAGGATGTCGTTCTGGAGCGTGCCGCCGAGGCGGTCAAAGGGGATCCCCCGCCGCTCCGCCACCGCTAAGTACATGGCAAAGAGGACTGCGGCAGGGCCGTTGATCGTCATCGAGGTGGTGACCTGGTCGAGCGGGATGCCGTCGAGGAGTCGTTCCATGTCGGCGAGCGAAGAAACCGCCACCCCGCAGTAGCCGACTTCGCCGCGCGCCTGGGGATCGTCCGAGTCCAGCCCCATCAGAGTCGGCATGTCGAAGGCCACACTCAAGCCGGTCTGCCCATGCTGTAGGAGGTATTTGAATCGCTGGTTGGTGTCCTCGGCTGTCCCGAACCCGGCGAACTGGCGCATCGTCCAGAGCCGGCCTCGGTACATCGTAGGATAGACGCCGCGGGTGTAGGGAAACTCGCCGGGAGCTCCGAGATCGGCGTCAGGAGACCATCCCTTGACATGGTCCGCCGTGTGGACCTGCTCGATGTCCAAGCCGGACAAGGAATTAAAGCGGCGCTTTCGCTGGCTCATGATTCGCTCTCGTTCAACAGCTCCCGCGCGGTGACAAGCCGCTGGATCTCGGAGGTTCCCATGTCACGTGGCATAGGTGTAGAACCCTCGACCAGTCTTGCGTCCCAACCACCCGGCCTCTACATACTTGCGCAGGAGCGGGCAGGGGCGAAACTTGGGATCGCCTAAATCCTGGTAGAGGACTTCGCAGATCGCGAGAACGGTATCAAGCCCGATCCGGTCGGCCAGGGCGAGCGGGCCCACTGGGTGGTTGGCGCCCGCGGTCATGGCCAGATCGATTGCCTCTGCCGTGCCTACTCCCTCTTCTAACGCAAAGATCGCCTCATTGATCATGGGAATCAGGATCCGGTTGACGATGAATCCAGGAACATCCTTGCACACGACAGGGGTTTTGCCCATGCGTTTGGCCAGGTCCAAAGCTAGGGTCATTGTGTTGTTGGAGGTCTCCATTCCCTGGACGATTTCGACCAGCTTCATGGCCGGGACCGGATTCATGAAGTGGATCCCCACCACTCGGTCGGGCCGACCTGAGGCGGCCCCCAATTTCGCGATCGAGATGGAGGAAGTATTGCTGGCCAGCACCGTCTGGCGATGGCAGAACCGTCCCAATTGACCAAAGAGTTCCTGTTTCATGGCCGGGTCCTCGGGGATGGCTTCGATCACGAGCTGAGCATCGCTCAGCTGTTCCAGCTCGACCATCGGGTGGATAGAGGCCATGACCGCACCAGCCTGATCTGCGCGCAGGGCCCCTTTATCAACGGCCCGGTTCACGCTTTCACGGATTTTCTTGAGCGCTTCGCGCAGCGGAGGCTCGGCAACATCCACGAGCAAGACCTGCCATCCCGCTGTGGCCAAAACCTGGCTGATACCTCGGCCCATCTGGCCCGCGCCGACGACCCCGATCTTCTTCACGTCGTCAATCTTCATGGGTGCTTCGTCAACCGTCATCCGCTCTTCCCGATTGACGAATAGCCAATGACGATTGACGGTTGTTATCGTTCCACCACGACCGCCAGGGCCTCGCCGCCGCCGATGCAGAGGCTCGCGATTCCACGGCGGGCTCCTCGTGCCTCCATCGCATGGAGCAACGTGGTGAGAATGCGTGCCCCTGTCGCGCCGATCGGATGACCCAAGGCCACGGCGCCGCCGTGAATGTTAACCTTCTCCGGGTCCAGCCCCAGCTCGCGGTTGATGGCCAGGGACACGGCTGAAAAGGCCTCGTTGATTTCGAACAGGTCGATGTCGGCGAGCGACAGGCCCGTCTGCTTCAGCACCCGCTTGATCGCCTCGACCGGGGCGATCGTGAACCATTCCGGTGCGAGGGCCGCTCCGGCATAGCCGACGATCCTGGCCAGCGGCTTCATGCCCAGGGTCTCCGCCTCATCCTGTGCCATGATGACCAGAGCTGCCGCGCCGTCGTTGCAGGAAGGTGAGTTGCCCACTGTCAGGACACCGTCTTCCTGGAAGACCGGCTTCAGGCTGCGCAGCTTGCTGAGGTCTGCTCGGTTCGGCTCTTCGTCATCGGTGACAGCCAAGGGCCCGCCTTTCTTCTGCTGTACTTCAACCGGGACAATCTCGCGCTTGAAGGCACCGGAAGCGATCGCCTCCCTTGCCCTGCGATAGCTCTCCAGAGCGAAGTTGTCTAGTTCAGTCCGGGTCAGCCCATACTTCTTCGCGCACAGTTCTCCGGCGTTCCCCATATGGAAGTTGTTGTACACGTCCCAGAGCCCGTCCTTGATGAGGCTGTCCGTCAGTTGCCCGTGCCCCAGGCGATAGCCTTGGCGCGCTCGCTCTAAGAGGTAGGGCGCGCGAGTCATGCTTTCCATCCCGCCTGCCACGACGATACGGGCTTCGCCCATTCCGATCGCTTGCGCTGCCATGATCACGGTCTTCAGACTGGAGCCGCAGACCTTGTTGACCGTCGTCGCACCCACCGAGTTCGGAATGCCGGCTCCGAGCGAAGCCTGCCTGGCCGGTGCCTGTCCGAGGCCAGCTGGTAGGACGCAGCCCATATAGACTTCATCCACCCGATCCGCCGGCAGATCAATCCGCTTCAAGGCTTCGGCGATCGCGTAGCTTCCGAGCTTGGTGGCCGGGACTGGACTAAAGATCCCATTGAAGCTTCCCAGCGGCGTTCGCACTGCGCTGACGATAACCACATTCCGTTTGCTGTTCACAGGAATGTCTCCCAACTACTCCGTTCCAGGTACTCCTTCATCTTGCCCATGAACTGATCGGCTGTGGCGCCGTCGATCACGCGATGGTCGAACGAGAGGCTGAGGTAGCCCATCGGCCGGATCGCGATCGCGTCATTGACCACCACCGCTCGCTTCTGGACCGCTCCGACGCCCAAGATGGCGATCTGGGGCTGGCTGATGATGGGTGTGCTGAAGAGGCTGCCGAAGCCGCCATGATTGGTAATCGTGAAGGTGCCGTCCTGGACTTCCTCCGGATTCAGCCGTTTGGCCCGTGCGCGCTCGGCTAGGTCGGCGACTTCCTTGGCCAACTGGGTCACGCTCTTCCGGTCGGCGCTTCGCACGACCGGCACCAACAAGCCGTCCTCCAGCGCCACCGCTATACCGATGTGAATGTCTTTTTTAATGATGATTCCTTGCTCCCCCCAGGACGAGTTCAGGGTAGGCACGTCCTTGATCGCTCGGGTGACGGCGTTGATGACGAACGGGAGGTAGGTCAACCCGCGCGCTTCACGGATCTTGCTGATCCCGGAGAAATCGGCCTCGAAGAAGGTGACGACGTGGGCCGAGGTTTGCCTGCTCTTGACCATCCGATCGGCGATGGTCTTCCGCATCGCTGTAAAGGGAATAATCTCCTCGCCCGCGGTGGCGCTCCGCGCCGAATGTTGAACGCTGAAGGCTGAAGGCTGCACATAAGGAGATGCGGTTCTCTCGGAGGGTCCACTTTTCGCGATGAAATCCAAGACATCCTTTTTTGTCACTCGGCCGACGGTGCCGGTCCCTGTGACCTGAGAAAGATCTACGCCATGCTCTTTGGCAAGCTGTCGCACGGCTGGAGAATAATGGTCTTCACCCGTGGGGGAAGGCTCCATGGGGCGGACCACCATCCCGCCGACCCTGTTCACGACGCCGGTTGCTGGCTGCCCTTCGAGTCGCGCGATGACGGTTCCGACCGGCACGGTCTGCCCCGCCTGGATGAGCACCTCGGTCAGAAAACCGGCCGTGGGGGAGGGGATCTCCAGGGAAACCTTGTCGGTTTCAACTTCCAATAGCGGTTGGTCTTTTTCGACGCGGCCACCAGAGGCGATCAGCCATTTGACGATCGTCCCCTCGGCGATGCTCTCTCCAAGCTGAGGCATGATGACGTCGGTCGGCACGAAGCCCTCGTTATTCGTTACATGTTATTTGTGAACCGTGATGACGCAGCTGTTGACCGTGCATGCGTATCGCAGTTGCCACGTTTTGCTTGCTGAACTTTTCGCGATTTACGAGTCACGTTAACGGCTAACGTTGAATCAGTACGCGGCCAGCTTCCTGGCTGCGCTGACGACATCGCTGACCTTCGGGAGAAAATACTCTTCCAGCGGCGTGCTGAAGGGAACCGGTGTGTCGGGTGCGGCGATGCGCAGAATCGGCCCGTCGAGGCAATCAAAGCATTCTTCAGCCAGCAGCGCCGCGATCTCGGCTCCAATCCCACCGGTCTTGTTGTCCTCGTGGAGCATGATCGCTTTGCTGGTCTTCCGCACGGATTCGAAGACCGTCTCTTTGTCCAAAGGTATGAGCGTCCGGAGATCCACGACTTCCAGACTAATGCCCTCTTTCGTCAGCACCTCCGCGGCCTCCAGCGCCAAGTGGACCATCGCGCCATAGGTGATCAC
>Ga0187892_10012263_pt1 | contig 10239 bp, 3 predicted proteins | sample MA1701073metaG_FD_139345 | JGI IMG/M metagenome (GOLD analysis project Ga0187892, IMG submission 139345) | Bio-ooze microbial communities from a basaltic lava cave in the Kipuka Kanohina Cave System on the Island of Hawaii, USA - MA170107-3 metaG ...
ACTGTAGCGAGAAATCACATCTATAATGTATTGCGCAAAAAAATAACAGAGTTGCCTTTTATTGAACACCTGGAGCAATGTTTTTTTGAAACTTCTGCCTTACCGGAACAGGAATTATTACTCAAGGAAACCAGGCAACTGATTGACAAGGCGGTTGAACAATTGCCGGCTCAGCAACGTGCGGTCTTTGAATTAAGCAGGAATCAGGGTCTTGATTATGCTAAAATTGCTGAAAAACTGGAAATATCTAAACTCACTGTAAAGAGCCATATGAATAAGGCACTTCACACCATACGGCAGTACCTTCAAGCCCATCATACAGACGGGTTGGCTTTTTCGGTTTTTGTCATATTATCACTTCTTCAGTAACTCTTAATTTTTTTTTTTTGAGATAACTCCTACCTGTGTCCATTTTATGTGTCTTTATTAGGTAGCGGCAATTGTGCAGGATAAAATATCTCCCGCTGCTAATTAAAACCTGAAGCCTAAAGTTATGACTGATACATCTTTTGACGAGTTATTGAACGGTTATGTAAATAATCTTTTAACCAAAGAGGAATTGGCGCAGTTTATAGAATTGTTGAAAAAAGAAGAATATGCATCCAGGGTTGAGAAATCTATACAGGAATTATTTGATAACGAGCCATTACCAGTGATGGCAGATGAAAAAAAGGCTGAGGCAATTTTCAAGAAATTAATGGAAACCGCTGCAATCAGAGAAATGGCCGATGCAGCGATTGAAATGCCATTGAGAAAAAGGGCAAAGCTATTTACTTTAAGAAGAGTTGCAGCGGCTGTTGCTATCATCGGTTTGCTTTTCATCGCTACTTATTTGTTGAATAACCGAAAGGATAAAAATGCAATTGCTAAAACTGGAACAAAGGAAAAACCTTATAAAAATGATGTTCTGCCGGGTGGTAATAAAGCAATATTAACATTAGCGGATGGTTCTACCATTGTGTTGGATGAAGCACAAAACGGTAACCTGGCCCAACAAGGCAATACAAAAGTGATTAAGCTGGATGGAAAGCTGGCCTATAATGCGACCAATGCCGGCACCGGGGAAATTCTGTACAATACTATATCTACGCCCCGGGGTGGTCAATACCAGGTTGAGTTACCGGATGGTAGTAAAGTATGGTTAAATGCAGCTTCTTCCCTTCATTTTCCCACTGCCTTTGTTGGCAAAGAAAGGAGAGTTGAAATAAGTGGCGAAGCTTATTTTGAAGTAACAAAAAATAAATCCATGCCCTTTATTGTCAGTGTAAATGGCGCTGAAATCCAGGTATTGGGTACACATTTTAACGTGATGGCGTATAACGATGAAGACGCTGTAAAAACTACTTTGTTAGAAGGCGCAATAAAGTTTGCAAGTGACAATAATAGCAGCTTGCTGAAACCGGGGCAACAAGTTCAGCTAACAAAAGAAAGGCAGTTGAAAGTAGTTAGTAATGTGGGTGTGGATGAAGTAGTAGCCTGGAAAAATGGAATGTTTCATTTTGAATATGCAACACTGGGAACGGTGACCCGGCAATTGGCCCGATGGTACGATGTAGATATAGTGAATCAAAACAAAAATATAAAAGACCTATTTGTTGTGGAGATGCCCCGGAGTTCTAAACTCTCCGACGTGTTAAGAGTGCTGGAGCTTACCGGTAATATAAAGTTTGAAATTGAGGGAAAGAAAATCATTGTATTGCAATAGAAGGGGTTCTTTTTGACACATAAAGTATGAGTGCATGAAAAGAAGAGTACAGGAACAATTTTCAATCATTGGTAAACCTGTCTCCGTTGTTGTGATAAACGACGAAGATAAAAGATAGTGATTGGCCCAAAAGAAAAACCGTTCCGCGTGCAGGCGGAACGGCAGAGTATTTAGGTTAATCCAATTGTTAAATGATGCAGATCACCTATTGTTCAACCTAAAACTAAACAAATCTATGCATTTGATTGCTTGCCGCAATCTCCTTCGAAAAAAGGAGATGCGAAAAACTTTGTTAATGATGAAATTAACTGCCATTTTCTTGCTTGCCCTCTGTCTTAACGTTTCAGCCAAAGGGTTTTCCCAAAACATCAGCCTTTCTATGGAAAACGTTTCCCTGGAAAAGGTGTTCAAAGAGATTAAGCGACAAACTGGTTATACGTTTGCGTACACAAAATCACTTTTACAAAAAGCAAAACAGGTTACGATCAACATCAGCAACGCTCCGATTGAAAAGGCGCTGGATGTTTGTTTTCATGATCAGCCCATCGCTTATACCATCATTAATAAAACGGTAGTCATCGTTAATAAAAAGGAGGCGCCTGCTGAAAAGGAGCAGGTTTCAACGCCACCGCCACCTATTGATGTAAGTGGAAAAGTAACCAATCAAAAAGGAGAACCTCTAAACGGTGCAAGTATTACTGAAAAGGGAACCTCTAATACAACGGTGACAAAGGAAGATGGAACCTTCACCATTACTGTTTCCAGGCCGAATGCCGTATTGGTTATCACCTTTATAGGGTATGAAAAATCGGAAATTACAGTAGGTAGCCAGACGGAATTTTCTATCGTTATGAAAACCTCTCCCCTGGCTATGAATGAAGTAGTGGTGATAGGTTATGGAAACCAGCGATCCCGTGATGTATCAGGTTCTGTATCTACAGTGAGCACAAAACAAATAGCAAGCAACCCTGCTCCAAATCTTACAAATTCTCTAATGGGACGAACAGCAGGTATCATTGCCACGCAACGTGCCGGCGAACCCGGCAATGATGCTTCAAACATTTTTATCCGCGGAGTTGGAACAACAGGAGATGCATCACCGGTATTTGTTATTGATGGAATTGTTCGTTACTCCAGCGACTTTGCGCAGTTGAATCCAAATGAAATTCAAAGTGTGTCTATTTTAAAAGATGCTGCCAGCGCTGCAGTGTTTGGCGTAAGAGGTGGAAACGGAGTTATCTTAATAACGACAAAACGTGGATCGGCTGGAAAGATGCAGATAACCTATAACGCAAATTTTGGCATTCAGACACGTACACGAACCATAGAGTTTCTCAACTCTTATGATTATGCTACTCTTTATAATGAAGCCCTCGCAAATGAAGGTAAGGCGCCGCTATATTCCCAGGCAGATTTACAAAAATATAAGGATCAATCCGACCCGGACGCATACCCCAGCTCTGATTGGAATTCTATTATGAATAAAAATCCTATGATCACTCAACATGATTTATCAGCGAGTGGCGGTTCAGACAAAATTCGTTATGCGACTTCATTTAGCTATTTAAACCAGGATGGTATCGTTCCTTCCAATAATTTCAAGCGTTACAATTTCCGTTCAAATATTGATGCTGATGTAACCAGGAGTACTGTATTGTCATTTGACCTGGCGGGACGAAGCGAAGCAACAAATAATATTGTTCCTACTAATATATGGCAGCTTATCGCTTCGACAACCCCTACCAAATTTCCTGTTCGCTTCTCCAATGGTTTTTATGCAGGCGGGCCGTCGTATAATGTTTTGCCGGATAATGGTTATAGAAAGAAAAAGACCGGTGCATTTCGTGGAAGGCTTCAATTGGTTCAACGTATTCCATTCATAGAAGGTTTATCTGTAAAGGCTGTTGGTTCATTTGATAAAACACTTATAGATAGCAAGACCTGGTCTTATCCGGTTATCCCATTTTATACGAGGCTTCCTGATGGAACATTTCGTAAAGAACCGCTGCCAAAAAGCTCTCTTTCACAAGATCATTTTGATGATCAATCCATCACCCTTGAGACACATATAAACTATGAAAAGCGATTTGGCAGTAATAGAATTACAGGGTTGCTATTATATACACAAACGAAACAGGTATGGAATGATTTAAATGGTTATCGTGAAGGATATGCAATCAATATTGATGAAATAAACTTTGGCCCCTCTGCTAATCGAAATAACGGGGGATACTCCGGCGCATCAGGCAGAAGAGGTGTAGTTGGCAGGATCAATTTCTCTCACAGTGATAAGTACACATTGGAAACAAGTTTTAGAGCCGATGGCTCGGAACAATTTGCAAAAGGCAAACGTTGGGGATTCTTTCCTTCTGTTTCCGGTTCTTATGTTATTTCGCAGGAGTCCTTTATGAAGAACATAACCTTTCTGAACTTTTTAAAGCTTCGTACTTCTTATGGTATCCTGGGAAATGACAGGATCGGCGCTGCAAGGTTTCTTTATCTTCAATCTTATAATCCAAGCGGTAGCGCAGTTTTTGGTAATGGCGATGTGCAACAAGCAATTGTTGAAGGCAGTCTCGCTAATCCTGATGTAACATGGGAGACTGTAAAAAAGCTTGATGTTGGCTTCGACGCAAGTTTTTTCAGCGGGAAACTAACTACAACATTCGATTACTTTTATGATAAACGCAGTGATATTCTCGGCCGGAGAAATGCTTCAGTGCCTGCCCTTTTAGGTGTGGGTTTACCCGTAGAGAACTTTACGAAAGTTGATAATCGTGGAATTGAATTAACAATCGGTCATCAAAACGCTGTTTCAAAAAATTTACGTTATACTATCAGCGGAAATGTTACTTATGCTCGTAACAAGGTCGTTTTTATTGATGAACCGGCTACTACCAATCCTAACCTGATGAGAACAGGCCGGCCACTTGGAACTGAATTTGGTTTCCAGGCCATCGGGCTATTCCAAACTCAGGATGAAGTGGACAAAGCGCCAACTCAAATTGGAAATAACCGGCCTGGCGACATCCGTTATAAGGATGTGAACAATGATGGAAAGATTGATGATAATGATAGAGTCCCTATTGGAAAAGCAAACACTCCTGAAATTGTCTATGGCTTTAATGGGGGTCTTAACTTTAAAAATTTTGAATTATCCTTTTTACTTCAAGGTGCTACTAATGTAAATCAATGGTATCGTGGCGAAGGCATTTGGCCATTTTTTGTTGGTGCCGGTGCATTAAAAACAAACCTCGACCGCTGGACTCCTTCTAATCCTAACGCTTCGGAGCCACGGGTGCTAATCAGTATTGACAATATGAATCATCATGACCTTTCTTCATTTTGGTTAAAAAATTCATCGTACCTGAAATTAAGAAATGTTGAACTGGCCTTTAATCTACCCAAAGCCCTGCTGGAAAAAACAAAGGCAATCCAGGGCTTACGTTTCTATGTCAATTGCAACAATGTGTATACCTGGACAAAGATCAAAAACTTTGATCCTGAAAACGGCAGTGATCGTGGTTGGGCATATCCGCAGTTAAGGATTTTTAATACAGGATTTAACATCCAGTTTTAGTAGTTACCAAAATCAACAATGAAATGAAAAAGATATTATATAGCATATTAAGTGCAACCTGCATCTTCTTGTTTGGTTGCGAAAAAAATTTATTAGACCAGGTTCCTAAGGATGCACTTTCAGAAGTTGTCGTATGGTCAGACCCCCAGGCAGCCAAACAATTTGTAAACGGCATTTATGGTGCGATGCCATCAGGATTTGACCGCAACTACCAGGGATGGGGAAAAGGTCTTTACCTTCTTGACGGAGTAACAGATGATGGTGACGTTTGTATGCCCTGGACATCAGCCAATCAACTTCAAAGCGCTAACTTTTTACCGTCTTCTTCTCCATGGGCGGAACTTTGGACTGATTATTATCGTTTGGTTCGGCAAGCCAATGTTGCCCTGGTCAACTTGGATAAACTGACTGATGAAGCAATGAAGAAAACGCTTACAGGAGAAACCTATTTTTTAAGGGCTTTTGTTTATCACGACTTACTTAGATGGTACGGGATGAAATCGACCGGATCAGAACCAACGGGTGTGCCATTAATTGATAAGCCGTTGTCGCCAGACGATAATTTGCAAATTCCCCGCTCAACTTATGATCAGGTTGTGGATTTCATCATAAGTGATTTAACTAAAGCAGCAGAACTTCTTCCGGAAAAAGGACAAATCGAGGCAGGCAGAGCAACGAAAGGCGCTGCCTATGCTTTGCAAAGTCGTGTACTATTGTATGCAGAACGCTGGCAGCAAGCTGCCGAAGCAGCTAAAAAAGTGATCAATACAGGATATTCATTATTCCCGGATTACCGGACAATTTTTCTTACCAAGAACAATGATGAAATTATCTACGCCAAGAAATTTCAAGACCCTGATAAAGTTCACTTTGGTCTGAATAACGGATTTGATGTGATCAACTCACCTCGTTCATTTAAAGGAGCGAATGATGCCGGATGGGGCGGCAACGTTCCGACGCAAAACTTCGTTGAGTCGTATGAAATGACTGATGGCAAACCCAGAAATACGTCTCCGTTATTTGATCCTACTAAACCATTCGATAACCTGGACCCGCGATTCTATTCGACCGTAATTTACAATGGCTCAACATTCAGAGGACATGTTATGCAAATGTATCCGGGTGGGGCTGATGTCACCACCCAGCCCGAGGATTCAAAAACGGGATATAACCTTCGCAAATTTCACGATGAACGGTACACCATTTACACAAAGAGCAGTGACCAGGATTGGGTATACATAAGGTATGCAGAGGTGTTGCTTAACTATGCAGAGGCTCAAAATGAAGCAGCCGGTCCTGATGCTTCCATCTACGATGCAATCAATGCGATTCGTAAAAGGTCAAGTACCAATATGCCTGATCTTCCTGCCGGTTTATCAAAAGACGAGTTGAGAAACCGGATCCGTAATGAACGACGTGTAGAACTGGCATTTGAAGAGCACCGTTTCTTCGACATCCGCAGATGGCGTATTGCTGAAAGTTTATTGAATGGACCTTTGTACGGTCTTAAGATAGAGAAGATCGGAAATAATTTTTCCTATACAAGGTATCCTTTTGAGACCCGCAGTTTTCCATTTAAAATGTATGTATTCCCGATTCCCCAATCTGAAATTGATAAGAATCCAGCCGCGAAGCAGATAGCCGGATGGTAAAAAAATTACTATTAAGAGGCTGTTTAATTTTCAGAATTTTACAGCCTCTTAAATTCTATAGTTATTTGAGGTCTCAATAACTCTATAATCACATTAGCTTAAAAAATCCACACATTGGTTTGCCAAAAAATGTTTTATGCGTATTGAATTAATTTCTTTAAGCCTGATCGTTGTACTTGCTGGCCTGGGATTTAGTTCTTGCAGAAATAAGACGCTTTTTGTTGAACTTTCGGCGAGTGAAACAGGTCTTGATTTTTCCAACACAATAACGGAAACTCCTGAAAACAACATCATGACCTATCAATATCTCTACAACGGTGCCGGGATTGCTGCAGGAGATATCAATAATGACGGCTTGCCTGATCTTTATGTTTGTGGCAACTCCATCCCAAATAAATTGTATATCAATAAAGGCAACTGGAGATTTGACGATATTACGAATGTATCGGGGGCAAAAGATCGTATAGGAGATTGGAAGACCGGTGTAACTATGGCTGATGTAAATGGCGATGGTTTTTTGGATATCTATGTTTGTTATTCGGGTAATACACCCGGCGAAGGTTTGGGCAAACCTGTTATCAGGAATAATGAACATCGCTCGAATCAATTGTTTATTAACCAGGGGTGTAAGCCAGGCGGTACACCAACTTTTTTTGAACAGGCTGCTATCTTTGGATTGGATGCTGTAGGAACTTTTTCTACCCAGGCTTATTTTTTTGATTACGACAGAGACGGTGATCTTGATATGTTTTTGCTGAATCATGCCAACACATTTTACACGCCTTTTTTTAATACCTCTAAACTTCGCAGCACACGTCATCCCTACTTTGGCAACAGGATGTACCGAAACGACAACATGAAGTTTGTAGATGCTACAGATTCAACAGGCTTTTATGGAAGTGGTTTAAACTTTGGGCTTGGCGCAGGTATCAGTGATTTGGATAATGATGGCTGGCCCGATATATATGTAACCAATGATTATGATGAACAGGATTTTTGTTATCTCAATAATCGCAACGGTACTTTTTCAGAGATATCCCATAAAGCAATGGGACATTTGTCAAAATTCGGTATGGGTGTTGACATTGCTGATGTTAACAATGATATGAAGACTGACATATTTGTAGCTGATATGCTACCGGAAGACAATTACCGGCAGAAAATTTTAAAAGGTGCCGATCAGTACGATAAATATTCTCTTTTGGTTGATAGTGGTTTTCATCACCAGACCATGCGCAATACATTTCAACTGAATGCGGGCATAGGCCCTGATGGTGTACCTGTATTTAGTGAAGTTGGTCAATTAGCAGGTATTTCCAATACCGACTGGAGCTGGGGGCCGCTGTTTGCTGATTTTGATAACGATGGTTGGAAAGATCTTTTCGTTACAAATGGCTATCTGCATGATTACACCAATCTTGATTTTTTAAAATTTGCTGATGACGTGGCAAGGGATAAATCCAATGGTTCTTATGATGTAATGAGTGTGATCAGGCAAATGCCTTCCACCAAATTAAATCCGTATGCCTTTCGCAATAAAGGAGGCTGGCAATTCGAAAACACCACACATTCATGGGGCTTTTCACAAAAGTCTGTTTCGAATGCTGTTGTCTATGCAGATTTTGACAATGATGGTGATCTTGATCTAATCATGAACCGGCTGAATGAGGGCCTTGGCGTCTATAAAAATCAATGTGAGCAATTTGATAATGCCAACTACATAAAGATAAAACTGAAAGGTAGCGGATCAAATAGATTTGGCATTGGTGCAAAAGTGTGGGTACGCACAGACAGCGCTACGCTTTTTCAGGAGGCATTTTATACAAAGGGATATGAATCCTCTGTGGAGCCAGTTATGACCATAGGATTGGGCAAAAACGATTTGGTAAAAGAGATAAAAGTACAATGGGTAGATGGAAACTTTACTACATTAAAAGATATTGCTGCCAACCAAACAATAGTTATTGATCAAAAGAACAGTATCAAAGAAACAGAACAAACCCAACCAGTAACATCGTTACTAACAGATTCTACTGCAGCCTCGGGAATTGACTTTGTACATAGAGAAAATAATTTCGTTGATTTTAAAGTGCAGCGTTTATTGCCTTACCAGCTTTCCCGCTTGGGTGGTAAGATGGCGACGGGAGATGTAAATAATGATGGTAATGATGATGTGTTTTTTTGCGGGGCTTCGGGCCAGGCATCTAAACTGTATTTGGGAAGTGATGATGGACACTTTATAGCGGCTACATCGCAGCCGTGGACAGCAGATGCTGTTTGTGAAGAAATGAGTGCAGCCTTTTTTGATGCAGATAAGGATGGCGACCAGGATTTATATGTAGTAAGTGGCGGCAACGAATTTGAAGCAGGCGATTCAAATTATCATGACAGGATATATATCAATGCAGGCAATGGAAAATTTGAAAAAGCTGTACATGCATTACCTGATGAAGAAAAAAGCAGTGGTAGCTGTGTCGTTCCCTGCGATTATGACAAAGATGGTGATATGGATATTTTTGTTGGCGGCAGGTTATCGGTAAAAAATTATCCGGTAACACCGGAAAGTTTTCTGCTGCGCAATGATTATGCAAACGGGCAAGTACGATTTACGAATGTAACTGCTGCTTCGTCTAAAGAACTCCAATCGGCCGGAATGATTACAGATGCTGCATGGATAGATGTAAACAATGATGGCTGGAAAGATTTGGTTGTTTCAGGCGAATGGATGTCAATTAAAATTTTTAAAAATAATAACGGAAAGACTTTTACAGACATCTCATCTGAAAGCGGAATCGAACAAAACAGCGGTTTATGGAGCCGTATTGCAACAGGAGATTTTGATGGAGATGGTGATGTGGATATTGTAGCTGCAAATGCCGGTATGAATATGCAATACATGGCATCGTTTAAAGAACCTATGCAATATTTTATACAGGATCTAAATAATGATGGTGTAATTGACCCGATTATATGTTATTACAATAATGGTCAAAATTACCCGGTTCCAACACTGGATGAACTTATAGATCAGGTGCCTTCTTTGAGAAAGATCTTTTTTAAATATGAAGATTATGCTAAAGCCGGTATCAATGATATCATTGGTCAGAAGAATATTGGTAACTCCTCTGTGTTAAATGTTAGCACATTGAAAAGTACATTTTTCAAAAACAACGGTAATGGAAAGTTTGAGGCAATTTCACTACCGGACAATTTTCAATCATCCATGCTGCAGGCTTTTGTTTATGACGATTTTGATCGTGATAAGCGACCTGAAATTCTTTGTGCAGGTAATTTTTTTCCCT
>Ga0187892_10012264_pt1 | contig 10239 bp, 9 predicted proteins | sample MA1701073metaG_FD_139345 | JGI IMG/M metagenome (GOLD analysis project Ga0187892, IMG submission 139345) | Bio-ooze microbial communities from a basaltic lava cave in the Kipuka Kanohina Cave System on the Island of Hawaii, USA - MA170107-3 metaG ...
GCTCGTTCGGATGCGCCCCAACAGCGCGCTGCGCTCGGCGGCGGTGAGCACGCCCTTCTTGACCTGCCGCTCGGTGTTGGCGGCGATGGTCTTGAGCGCGCGATCGAGCGCCTCGGCCGACACGTCCACCACCACCGTGTCCCATCCGTGCTGCGCGAACACGTGGGCGATCCCGTTGCCCATCGTCCCCGCCCCGACCACAGTCACGCGACTCACCGGGGCCGACCCGGCCCCGGTCCGCTCCGCCCGGGTCCGGGCCGCCCCCCTCCCGCACCGGGACGCCCGGGCCCCGACGGGCGCCGCGGCGGGCCCTTGGGCGCCGGCATGCCCGGGCGCGGACTCGTGGGGCGCGCGGCACGCGGCGGCAGCGGAGGACGGCGGGCTGGAGGCGCCCCGGTGCCCGCGAGCCAGCTCTGCGCGCGGCTCCACCGGCCCCCGATGAGGATGGCGACGCCCGCGGCGAACGCGATCGTGCCGGCCAGCCCGCCCTCGGGCCCGAAGGCGCCGCCGTCCACGAACGACAGCCGCCCCGGATCGTACTCCACGATCGGCATGCTGAACGTGAGCCCGCTGACGGGCGCGTCGAACAACAGGGCGAGACCGGCATTCCAGCCGAAGTGCAAACCCCAGGCGGCGCTCATGCCGCCGGGCGCGAAGAACGCGATCGAGAGCCACACGGCCGCCAGCCCGATGTTGAGGATGCCCACCAGCCCTGCGTCCGGGTTGCCGACGTGGGCCAGGGCGAACCCGATCGCGATGATCAGCGTGGCGCGCCAGGCGCCGAGCACGTCCGCCAGCGTGCGCAACGGGAAACCGCGAAACAGCAGCTCCTCGAACAGCGCCGCGGCGAGCAGGCCGATGGCCGCCGGCAGAGCGATGCGGCCGTAGCGGGGCCAGTCCCCGGTCAGGCCGAGGTGCGCGCCCCCGAGGGCGACGGCGAGCACGACCGCCAGCACCGCGAGCGCGGCGCCGATGCCGGCGCGCCGCAGCAGCGTGCGGACCAGGTCGCGCCCGTCGTACGAGGTCCAGCCCAGCTCGCGCCACGAGCGCTTCGCGAGCAGCCGGCCGATCCCCCAGGTCGCGAGGCCGTATCCCAAAGCCCACGCGCCGGCGTCGCCCGCGAGACGCCACGGTGATCCCGCGGGTGCCGGGATCACCAAGCGCAGCAGTGACCCGGTGACCCACCCGGCGACCAGGAACACGGCGATCCAGCCGAGCGCCGTGGTGAACCGCCGGATCGGCTCGTCTAACTGAAAGCGCGCCGTCATAGGCGCGCGCGAACGGGACTCACTGACGGCTTGAGCAGGAGCACGGCGATGGCCAGCTTCACCAGGTCGCCGACGAGGAACGGCAGCGCGCCGAAGCGCCAGGCGCTCGCGGCGCTGCCGGTGAGCAGCAGGAGCTGGGCGGCACCGCCCAGGTGAATGAGGGCGAGACCAGCCGTGACGCCGAGGCCCACGCGGCCCCACCGCGCGCCCGTCCCTGCGAGCGCGCCGACCGCGAACGCGGCCACCGGATAGGCGAGCAGGTAGCCGCCCGTGGGCCCAATGAGCCGCGCGACGCCGGGCAGGCCGTAGGGCGTGAAGACGGGCAACCCCGTGGCGCCGAGCGCGAGGTAGAGCACGAGGCTCGCGGCGCCGAGCCGCGGGCCCAGCCAGCCGCCGACCAGCAGCACCGCGAGCGGCTGCAGCGTCATGGGCACCGGCGTGCCGGGCAGGGGGACGGCGATCTGCGCCGCCGCGGCTACCAGGGCGGCGCCCGCGATCACGGCGATGGCGCGGCGCAGCGCCAGTGAGGGCGCGGTGACGACGGCGGTCGACAATGAATTCACAGCACCTCCACGCTGAGGGCGACGGCGTTCCCGCCGCCGAGACAGAGGGTGGCGAGCCCGGTGGACTGCTTGCGCTCGCGCAGCGCGTACAGCAGCGTCGTGAGCACCCGCGCGCCCGACGCCCCGATCGGATGCCCCAGGGCGATCGCCCCGCCGTTCACGTTCACGCGCTCCCAGTCCCAGCCGAGTGCACGACCGTCGACGAGCGCCTGCACGGCGAACGCCTCATTGGCTTCGATCAGGTCGTAGTCGCCGATCGCGGTGCCTGCCTTCTGCATGAGACTCTGCACGGCCACGATGGGCGCGAAGAACAGGTCACGCGGCTCGCCGCCGCCCGTGGCGTATGCCGTGATGCGCGCCAGGGGCTGGAGCCCGTGCGCCCGCGCGAACGCGAGCGAGGTCACGACGAGCGCGCTGGCGCCGTCGTTCAGGCCGGGCGCGTTGCCCGGCGTCACCGAGCCGCCCTTGTCGAACGCCGGCTTCAACGCGGCCAGCGCCTCGAGGCTCGTTTCCTTGCGTGGACCCTCGTCTTTCTCGACGACGGTCGGTCCCTTCTTCCCGGGGATCTCGACCGCGACGGTCTCGGCCTTGAAGCGGCACGCCTCCTGTGCCGCGACCGCCTTCTGGTGGCTCGCGAGCGCGAAGCGGTCCTGGTCCTCGCGCGACACGCCGGCCTGCTTCGCTGTGTATTCGGCCAGGCTCCCCATGTGCACGTCGCCGAAGGAGTCCCACAGGCCGTCCCGGATCATCCCGTCCACGAGATCGGTGTTGCCCGCCTTGATCCCGCTGCGCATTCCATAGAGATAGTGCGGGGCGTTGGACATGGACTCCATCCCGCCCGCGACCACGCACTGCGCGTCCCCCGCCTTGATCGCCTGGGCCGCGAGCATCACGGCCTTGAGCCCCGAGCCGCAGACCTTGTTGACGGTCACGCTCGGCACGGTGCCCGGCAGCCCCGCGTGGATCGCCGCTTGGCGGGCGGGCGCCTGGCCCGCGCCCCCCTGGAGCACATGTCCCATGATCACTTCGTCGACCACGACGCCCTCGATCCCCGCCCGGCGCACGGCCTCGCGGATCACGAGCGCGCCGAGCCGGGGGGCGGGGAGCGGGGAGAGCCCGCCCAGGTACCGGCCGATGGGGGTGCGGCAGGCGCTGGCGATGACGGGTGTCGTGTGGTCGGTCATGGAATGCCCACGGGGTCGCTTCAAGTTAATGACCGGCCCGAAGCCGTGCGAACCCCCTGTTCCCGGGGCCTTGCGCGCGCGGCGGGTGGCTCTAGCGCAGCGCCCCGAGCACCGCGATCAGGATGTCCTTCAGCGGGACCTCTGCCTCGATCGCCGGCAGCATCGCGATCCCCGCCATCAGCAGCAAGGTGACGATGGTCGGCAGCGAGATGGGGACTGGGCGCATCTGCTGCACCACATCGTAGGAGCCCTGGAGGTCCGCGAGCGACTGGATGTCGCCGCTGCCCAGCAGCTCCGCGTCGTGGCGCTCACCCTCCCCGATCCAGCGCGCGTCGAAGCGCCGGGTGTAGCGGGCGGCGAGCTGGCCGTACTCGAGCGCCGCCCGCCGCTTGGCGCGGCCCAACAGGGGCAGGAAGAACAGGAGGGGTGCCGCGACCACCAGGACCAGCAGGAGCGCGACCCCGATCATGGGCACCTTGAGCGTCGCCAGGGTCGCGTCGCCCGCCAGGATCGCGCCGCGGAACCCAATGCCCGGACCGATGCCCATCGCCAGGATCAGCGCTGCGAACGAGCCGCAGGCAACCGACAGAAACCCGAGCCCACCGGCCCGGTCCGGATGCGCGGGCATGAGGCCCGGCGGGAGGCGGGCGAGCGAGAACAGAAACCGCCACCACACCACCACCCGCCAGAGCCACCGCAGGCGCACCAGATCGAACAGCGACATCGAGACGAGCGCGAACCACCAGCCGGCGGCGCTCAGGCCGCCGCCCTCCCGAGCCCAGTCGCCGATGTAGGGAAGGTTGGCACCGCCGGCGCCGACCGACACCACGAGCGCGATCACGACGATCACCGCCAGGGCGAGACGGGAGTCCCGTAACCGGATGGCGCCTGTGACCGCGGCCTCGAATCGATCCCTGTCCTCGGCCCCGACCAATCCCGTCTTCACGCACTGCTCCACCGCGTGCCGCACCGCCCGCGCCACCGGAGGGCCCGCGAGCACCAGAAGCGGCAGCGCGATGACCAGGCGGCCGATGACCAGCGTGTCCGTCGCCAGCGTACCGAGCTGGCCGGCGATCCCGGCCAGGACCACGAGCGGTAGCACCGTGACAACGAGGAGCAGGACGATCCGCCGCCCGGGCGCGGCCGGCGAGCCGACCTTGAGGCGCAAGCGCCGCTGCAGCCGGTCGAGAGGGTCATCGGACGTGAGGTCGAATTCGGGGACGGCCGAACGTGGTGGGCTGGGAGGCATCGGGAGAGCATACGGCGCGGCGGCCATGGCGGCAACCTTCGCCTCTTCGCCCCTTCCCCTCTTCGCGCTAGAAATACAACGCCACCACCACACCCAGCGCGTGCGTGTACGACAGCGCCGGCTGCTCGTCGCGCTGGAAGGCGTAATAGATCTCGGGCGCGAGCCACCGCTCGAGCGGCACCGCAAGCCCGAGCTGGTAGCGGGTGCGGATCCAGGCGTCGTAGCGCGAATCCCAGAACACCTCCGCCGAGCCGTACGGGACGAGCGTCACGCGCGGGCCGACGCGGGTCTCGCGCTCGATCCAGAGGCGCGGCCGGTAGCGCCACGACGGCTCCCCGTTGATCCGGCGCAGGTCGAGGCGGTTGCGCTGCGCCACCATCAGGTTGCCGGGCAGGTTGAAGCGCGGTGTCAGCTCCACGATCCCGCGCCATTCTTCGTAGCGCGGCGGCTCGTCGCCGGGGCGCGCCTGGTAGCGCAGCCCCAGGCGCAGCCGCAGGTAGCTCAGCCGGTGGGCGTCGTAGCGCGCCTGGACCCGGGCTCGGCGGGCGAACGGGAGCAACCCGAACTCCACGTGCGCGCCGACCTGGATGTCCGAGACCCTGGAGAGCTGCCCCGTCTCCGTGTCGCGCTCGTGAACCGGGGCGAAGAGGAAGACGAGCCGTGCGCCTTCGCTCAGCCGAACGTAGGCGTTGGCTTCGGGCCAGAATTGGGTGGACGTCTCCGGGGCCTGGGCCGCGGTGGGGCCCGCGAACGCGAGTCCCAGTCCCAACGCGAGGGCGGTGCCGCCAGGAGCCACGGGACCCAGTGGTCTCACCGCGCGGACGACTGCTTCTCGAACGGGAAGATCACCTTCCAATCGCCGTGGACAAATCCCCTCATCCCTCCCGTCATCGGTACCTCGATGTCGCTGGTCCGTACAACACGCCGCTCCGGAGAGGCCCCGGGAGCGGCGTCCTGCTCTCGTGCACGCAGGCGGCGCGGCTAGTTCTTCCCGCCCGTTCCCGCGGTCAGCCGCTCCATGACTTGATCGATGCCGAAGCTCGCCGGCTTCTGGCGGGGTGGGAACGTCCGGAAGCTCTCCAGCCACTTCGCCACGAAGGCCTGCGCGGGCACGAGCAGGAACACTCGGTCGACCCGCCAGTGCGCGTAGTCGATCCCCTCATGATCGGCGCGCTCGAAGGGATCGGCCCGCAACGAGAACAGCTTGGGCAGCCGGAGCTGCACGAAGGGCTCCTCCCAGACGTCAAAGCCGTGCGCCCGCTGCTCCAGGAACACGATCTTCCACTGCGCGTAGCGCAACGCCGCGAGGTCGCCGTCGTCGGTCCAGTACAGGAACTCCTTGCGCGGCGCCTCCGGCGCCTCGCCCCCGAGATAGGGCAGGAGATTGTAGCCGTCGAGATGCACCTTGTACCGGGGTGCCCCCCGGCCGGCGCCGATCGTGTAGCCCGTCAGCAGCTTCGCGCCGATGTCCGGCTGTCCCGCCGCCGCGAGCAGCGTGGGGAGCATGTCCTCGTGGGCAAAGACGTCGTTGTAGATCGTGCCCGGCTTGACCGCCCCCGGCCACCGGATCAGCGCCGGCACGCGGTAGCCGCCTTCCCAGTTGGTGTTCTTCTCGCCGCGGAACGGCGTCGTGCCCCCGTCGGGCCAGCTCATGACCTCGGCGCCGTTGTCGGTCGAGTACATCACGATCGTGTTCTCGGTGATCCCCAGCGCGTCCAGCTTGGCCAGCAGCTGGCCCACGTGGCCGTCGTGCTCGACCATGCCGTCCGGATAGATGCCCAGGCCCGTCTTGCCCGCCGACGCCGCCTTGAGGTGGGTGAAGATGTGCATCCGGGTCGAGTTCCACCACAGGAAGAACGGCTTGCCGGCCTGGTGCGCGCGGTCGATGAACCCGAGCGCCGCAGCCGTCGCCTCGTCGTCGATCGTCTCCATCCGCTTCCGGGTGAGCGGACCCGTGTCCTCGATCTTCTGGGTGCCGTCTGCGTTCCGCCAGGAGTGAATCACCCCGCGCGGGCCGAAGCGTCGCCTGAACTCCGGATTCTCGGGATAGTCCACGTTCTCCGGCTCTTCCTCGGCGTTCAGGTGGTAGAGATTGCCGAGGAACTCGTCGAAGCCGTGGGCGGTCGGGAGGTGCTCGTCGCGGTCACCCAGGTGGTTTTTCCCAAACTGACCCGACACGTATCCCAGGGGCCGCAGCAGCTCGGCGATCGTGGGGTCTTCTTTCTTCAGGCCGAGGTCGGCGCCCGGCAGCCCGACCTTGGTGAGCCCCGTGCGGATGGGCGACCGGCCCGTGATGAAGGCAGCCCGGCCGGCGGTGCAGCTCTGCTGGCCGTACCAGTCGGTGAACAGCGCGCCCTCGCGCGCGATGCGATCGATGTTCGGCGTCTTGTAGCCCATCACGCCCAGGTTGCAGGCGCTGATGTTGTACCGCCGACGTCGTCACCCCAGATGATCAGGATGTTGGGCTTGCCGGCTTGAGCCTGGGCCCGCGGCTGGGCCGGCTGCGCCTGGGGCGCTCGCCGTCGCCGGGACCGCGAAACACGCAACCGCCAGCAGGACGCTGGTGCGCACGACCCTCATCATGGTTCCTCCAGGGAGCGAGCGTGAGACGGCAGGTCTCTTCGATTGGGGGGGGAAGCTCACGAGGCGCGCCGAGGGCGTCAAGGGTCTCAGGCGCCCTTCCGCGACAGGGCGCGCTTCGCCGCCGCCAGCTCGCGGCGCTTGGCGCCGGTCACGGTGGGATAGTGCAGGTCGAGCGAGGCCAGGGCGTCGATCACCGCCGCCGCCACGACCAACCGGGTGAACCACTTGTTGTCCGCCGGCACCACGTACCAGGGCGCGTCCTTGGTCGCGGTCTGCCGGATCATCTCCTCGTAGGCTTCCATGTACTCGTCCCAGTGCTCGCGCTCCTTGGCATCACCCAGGGAGAACTTCCAGTTCTTCTCGGCCTTCTCGAGCCGCTCGAGAAAGCGGCGCTTCTGTTCATCCTTCGAGACGTGGAGAAGGAACTTGCGGATCAGGGTGCCGTTGCGGGACAGGTAGCGCTCCACGGCGCGGATGTCCTTGAACCGCTGCTCCCAGACGTCGTCCCTCACCAGCTCAGGCGGGAGCTTCTGCGCCGCCAGCAGCTCCGGGTGCACCCGGACGACGAGCGTCTCCTCGTAGTAGCTGCGATTGAAGATCCCGATGCGGCCGCGCTCGGGCAGACACTTGAAACAGCGCCACAGATAGTCGTGATCCAGCTCTTCACTGCTCGGTGCCTTGAAGGAGAAGACCTGGCAGCCCTGTGGATTGACGCCGGACATCACGTGCTTGATCGCCCCATCTTTGCCGGCCGCGTCCATGGCCTGGAAGATCAGCAGCACCGCCCAGCGGTCCTGGGCGTAGAGCATATCCTGCAGCTCGGCGAGCAGCGCCACGCCTTCCTGCAGCATCTCTTGCGCCGCCGGCTTGTCCTCGGAGTCCAGGTGACGCGTGTCCGCCGGATCTACGTCCTTGAGGCGGAAGCGCGCGCCGTCGGTGACGCGGAAGGGCGTGGCGAAGATCCGGGCGCGCTCGAGGAGACGGGAGGTCATCGCTCGATCTGCGACGTGAGGCTGCGCGTCCGCACCTCCTCCCCGAGCCGCCGCACGAACTCCTCCACCGGCAGCACCTTCTGCTTCTCGGCCGCGCCCCGCACCCGTACCGCCACCGTCCCCGCGTCGGCCTCGCGCTGCCCCACCACGGCGAGGTAGGGGACCTTGTGCGTCTCGCCGTCCCGCACCTTGTAGTTCAGCGTCTCGCTGCGCTCGTCCACCCTCGAGCGCAAGCCCGCCGCCTGGAGCGCCGCGTCCACGCGCCGGGCGGACTCGAGCTGCGCGTCCGCGATCGGCAGCACCCGCACCTGCTCGGGGCTGAGCCACAGCGGAAACGCCCCCGCGAAGTGCTCGATCAGGAATCCCAGGAACCGCTCCAGCGTCCCGTAGATCGCCCGGTGGATCATCACGGGCCGGTGCGGCCGGTTGTCGCTGCCCGTGTACTCGAGCTGAAAGCGCTCGGGCAGCTGGAAATCGAGCTGGATCGTGGCCCCCTGCCACTCCCGGCCGATCGCGTCGTTGAACTTGACGTCGATCTTGGGCCCGTAGAACGCGCCGCCCCCACGGTCCACACCATAGGTGCTCCGGCGGCGCTTCAGCGCGTCCTCGAGCGCCCGCTCCGCCTGGTCCCACATCGCGTCCTCGCCCAGCTTCTTCGCGGGACGCGTCGCGAGATCGAGCCGGTACGCGAGCCCGAACGTCTTCCCCATCACGAGCTCCACGATGTCGAGCAGCCGGAACACCTCCTCCTCGATCTGGTCTTCGCGCAGGAAGATGTGCGCATCGTCCATCGTGAGCCCCCGGACCCGCAGCATGCCGTGCAGCGTGCCCGAACGCTCGTTCCGATACACGTTGGCGATTTCGGCGAGCCGGATCGGCAGGTCGCGGTAGCTGCGCTGCTGCGCGGCGTACACCAGGATGTGCATCGGGCAGTTCATCGGCTTCACCCGATAGCGCACGTCCTCGCTCTCCCCCTCCCCCGCCCCCATCGCCGGGAACTGGTTCTCGGCGTAGAGCGGCAGGTGGCCGGAGCGCAGGAACAGCTGCTCGCGCGTGACGTGCGGCGTGTACACGAGCTGGTAGCCGCGCTCCAGGATCACGTCTTCGATGAAGCGCCGCAGCTGGAACTGCAGCATCGCCCCCCTGGGGTGCCAGAACACCAGCCCCGGACCCACGTCCTCCTGGATCGAGTACAGATCCAGCTGCTTGCCGATGAGGCGATGGTCGCGCTTCTTCGCCTCCTCGAGCCGCCGCAAGTAGGCGTCGAGATCGTCCTTGCTGAACCAGGCCGTGCCGTAGATCCGTTGCAGCATCTGGCGGCGCTCGTCGCCGCGCCAGTACGCGCCCGCCGCGTGCAGCAGCTTGAAGTGCCTGATCCGCCCCGTGCTCGGCACGTGCGGACCCCGGCAGAGGTCCACGAACGGACCGTCGGTGTAAACCGAGATCACCTCGTCGGCACCCAGGTCGTCGATGCGCTCGAGCTTCAACGGATCGTCGGCGAAGCGGCGCTTCGCCTCCGCCCGGCTCACTTCCTCCCGCACAAACGGGTGGTCGGCCGCCGTCACCTCGGCCATCCTGGCCTCGATCGCCGCGAGGTCATCCGGCGTGAACGGCCGCGGCACCTCGAAGTCGTAGTAGAAGCCGTCCTCGATCGGCGGCCCGAAGCCGATCTTCGCGTGCGGGAACAGCTGGCGCACCGCCGTGGCGAGGACGTGGGCGCTCGAGTGCCGCAGCACGTCGAGCGCCTGGGGGTCGCGGTCCGTCAGGATCGTGACTCGCGCGCCGTCGGGGAGCGGCCGCCCGAGGTCGCGCACGTCGCCGTTCAGCCGGATCGCGACGGCGGCCTTGGCGAGGCCCGGCCCGATGGCCCGCGCCAGGTCGGCGCCCGTGGCGCCGGCGGGCAGGACTTTCTCGCTCCCGTCAGGGAGAGTGACGCGGATGTCGGCCATGGCTCAGGGGGTCGGCACGTTGGTGCCGAGGGGGGCCAGGCGCAGGCCGTAGCGGAAATACAACCACACGGCACCGAGAATCAGGGCCGCGACCACGAGCCAGCGGACGAGACGGGCGGGGGGGAGGTGGGGAGAGCCGGAAGTCATGGATCGGAATTCTACAACGGGAAACGGGAAGCGGGAAACGGGAAACGTCCCCCCCACCCCGTTTCCCGTGTCACGTTTCCCGTTTCCCGTGGCGCCTTCGCCCGTCTTAACTTACGGGCATGGTCCGCCCCACCTTCGCCCTCCCGCCGCAGTACGACGCCCGCGCCGTCGAGCCGGCCCTCTACGCGCGGTGGCTCGAGCGCGGCGTCTTCACGGCCCACGCGGATTCCCCCCGGGAGCCCTACGTCATCGTCATCCCGCCGCCCAACGTGACGGCGGAGCTGCACATGGGGCACGGCCTCAA
>Ga0187892_10012265_pt1 | contig 10238 bp, 15 predicted proteins | sample MA1701073metaG_FD_139345 | JGI IMG/M metagenome (GOLD analysis project Ga0187892, IMG submission 139345) | Bio-ooze microbial communities from a basaltic lava cave in the Kipuka Kanohina Cave System on the Island of Hawaii, USA - MA170107-3 metaG ...
CAATATGCCGACTACCTGCGCAAAGGCGACGTTCCGTCAGTCGATCAGATTCCCCTTGGTCAAGGCGCCGTGGTGCGCCACGGACTCGCCTTGGTCGCCGTCTATCGCGATGACTGTGGCGGCCTGCACGAGCGTTCTGCGATCTGTCCCCACCTCGGCTGCGTGGTGTCGTGGAACTCAAGTGAAAAGACCTGGGATTGCCCGTGCCATGGATCGCGTTTTGACGCACGCGGTCTCGTGCTCAACGGACCGGCGATTACGCCGCTGCCCGCGTATCATCGCCCGGAGAAGCGTGCACCGGCGCACGTGTGATCGGCGCGTGAATTGTGATGCCCGCGCAAGACAAAGAGCCGGTGCGATACGCGGTCGTGGGGTTGGGGTACATTTCCCAGGTGGCGGTGCTGCCCGCCTTCGCCCATGCGACCGAGAATTCTCGGTTGACGGCCCTGGTCTCCGACGATCCTGTGAAGCGCCGCCGCCTCGGCCGCAAATACGGCGCTCGGAATCTGTATTCCTACGACGACTACGAGGACTGTTTGCGCAGCGGCCAAATCGACGCCGTTTACATAGCCCTGCCGAACACGATGCACTGCGACTATACCGTCCAGGCCGCCGAGGCGGGGGTACACGTCCTGTGTGAGAAGCCGATGGCGACATCGTCGGACGAGTGTCATCAGATGATCGACGCTGCCGGCGCCAACGACGTCCGGCTCATGATCGCCTACCGGCTGCACTTTGAAGGAGCCAACCTCTCCGCAGTGGAGCTGGCCCAGTCGGGAAAGCTCGGCCGGCTGCGGTTCTTCAACTCCGTTTTTTCCATGTCGGTAAAAGAAGGCAATATCCGGCTGGACCGCGAACTGGGCGGGGGCACTCTGTGGGACATCGGCATCTATTGCATCAACGCCGCTCGGTATCTGTTTCGCAGTGAGCCCTATGAGGTGTTCGCCTACTCGGCGCGGGGCGAGGACCCGCGCTTTCGCGAAGTTGATGAGATGACCTCTGCGTTCTTGCGTTTCCCGGGGGAACGATTGGCGACCTTCACCAGCAGCTTCGGCGCTTCGGACATCTCCATGTATCACCTGGTGGGGACCAAGGGCGACCTTCGACTTGATCCCGCCTACGAATTCGCGGACTCCCTGCGTCAGGAACTATCCATCGCGGGCAAGAAGAAAACGCAGACGTACCGGCGACGTGACCAGTTCGCCCCGGAACTGATCTACTTTTCTGACTGTGTGCGAAAGGCGACATCCCCTGAGCCCTCAGGTGAGGAAGGTCTGGCCGACGTGCGGATCATTGAGGCCCTCTACGAGTCCGCCCGGAGCGGTCAACCGATCGAACTCGAGCCCTTCCAGCGCCGACAGCGTCCGACGCGGGACCAGGAGATCAAGCGCCGGCCGGTGCGCAAGCCGGAACTGGTCCACGCGGAGCGGCCCTCGCAAGGGGGAGATTGACGAGTACGCGGAGGCGACGTCCGGAGAACAGCTATGGCCCGGTGCAACACTTGCCACAATGAGTACGCCAAGAGCTTCGAAGTTGTGTATCACGGCGACCGCTATACTTTCGACTGCTTTGAGTGCGCCATCCACCTTCTCGCGCCGCCGTGCGCACACTGCGGCTGCCGCATCATCGGGCACGGCGTCGAAGTTGGGGGGCAGTTCTATTGTTGCCACCACTGCGCCCACGAAACTCCCGTTGGGGCGGTTGCGGCGCGGGGAATACTCTAGGAGCCTCAATCATGGCGGCAAACTTCTGTAAAATGGCGGGCATTGTCCTGATCGCGGTGGGCATTTGGGGTTTCATCACCGGCGACCACGTCCTGATCTTCCACGTGAATACGGCGCACAACATCGTACACCTTCTGTCCGGTGTCCTGGCGTTCGCGTGCGGACTCGCAGGAGATCGCGCTGCCCGCGTGTTTTGCATCATCTTTGGGAGCATCTATGGGCTTGTCGCCCTCCTGGGCTTTGGGGGAGTCGATTGGGTGGTTCGCGCGCTGCATTTGAATGAGGCGGATAATTGGCTGCACATTTGCATCGCCGGGGCATTCCTCATTGCGGGGATCACGCCCAAGCTGCGACGCCAGCCGCCGACGGTGCGGGGAGTTCAGCACCCGGCTTAGACAAAGCACGAACAGAAACAAGGAGTCAGCCATGCCGAAAGCGTGGAGCAAGAAGGACGAACGTCAGTACGAGCACATCAAGGCCAGCGCAAAGAGAAGCGGTAGGTCGGCCAAGGTCGCCAAGCGCATCGCCGCGGCGACGACCAACAAGCAGAGAGCGAGCGAAGGCCGTACGAAGACGCGCTCGCGCTCAAGTTCGCGGAGACGGTCTGCATCGCGGTAGAGATGCGGCCTTGGAGATTTCCCTCGCAGCCTAACCCAAAGGAGAAGATCTTGCTCCGACACAGAAAATGGGGTTTCCCAATCGCATCATCCCTTATCAAGGTCGCCCTGATCGCTTTCCTGATCCAGGCCCTCGGCGCGTGCCATCGATGCGACAAGTGCAGGGACGAAGTCATCACATATGCGCCGCCGACGATCATGGAGCACCGTCCCGCGCAAACCGTTTCACCCCCGCCGCGGGTAACTGCTCGCCGGACCGCCCAGGTGGCTTCGTTTGTGGAAGGCGAACTGAACATGGAAACGGCCCTCACGAATTGGCCCGAGATCTCGAAGACCGCGGCTCGGGAAATGGCCGCAACCTACGGACAGCCGCATGGCATCACCCGACACCGCCTCGTGTGGCGGAATGCCGAGCCGTGGAAGGAAGTCATCGTCCATCGGGAAGGGACGCCGCATGAGTTTCCTATCAGCCACATGGATGTGCTCGCCCAAACGATCGATTACGAAGTCCCGGCGGACAGGCTCGACGAGCTGGCGGAATTCGACGCCCCCGTGGTCATCGATCGAGACAACGGCGCCCTCACCGTTCGATGCGACCGCGAGGCAATGAATTTCCTCGCGGTCAACCTCGCACACGACATTATCACAGGTCACCGAACGGCGGACGAAGCTGACGAACTCTACGCCGAGCTGGCGATGGAACTGTCGGACGGAGCGGACCACGAGTACACGAGCGGCCTGCTATTCCAATCGCATCAAGTAGACTATCCCGAGCCTATGGACACGGGCGATTAGTGCAAGCCAAGCGAGCCGTTCAGCCCGCGCGGACGTTGGGACGCCGACGACGCACCCTGACGGCGGCGCGTCGCTCTACACGCACCCACGAAGAAGGACAATCAGCAGGATGATAGGAAGGGAACACCCAACGCCCACAACAGAATCATCGGACGCACCCGCGCCGGTCGCGTTTTCATGGCCATTGCCCTCTAGACCGGCTCCGGCCGCGCCACGCGGTTCCAAGCGTCGCGGCTCGCCTGACTCGCCCGCCCCCACGGAAGTGTGCAGCTCCCTCGGTGCCGCTCCCAATCGTCGGCCAGCTCCGACTCGATCTCCTCGAAGCTGCGCCCCGGATAGCGGCAGGCCGCCTCCCAGCCGAAGCGATACGCGGGCTGGTAATGACTGTATTCCCGTCCCGGCTCGGCATAGGAGCACGCGACGTAGTGTTCGCGCCAAAAAGCGTCTTCCACCGTGGGATCAAAATCCTCGGCGACCGCCTTACCAGTAAGCCCCCCGGCAATAGCGCCCACGCCTGCGCCAAGGAGCGTCCCAACCGGCCCGCCGACAACTCCAAGAGCAGCGCCGGCCGCCCCACCGGTCGCGGCGCCAACCGCCACGCCGACGGGGTGCGCCCCGGGCGCCCCGCTGATCGGATCGCGATTGGCGGCACGTGCTTCTTGATCACGGGTAGAAACTGAGTGTTTCATGTTGCGTTCCTTTCTCTTCACCTGCCCCTTATTGGTAGCAACCGGTGCGCTAAGAAGACAAATCTGATTCTCCCATGACAACAAGTTCAGGCCAATGCACGTTTCTAGTTGCGCCCTGAACGTCGAGTTACCGGCAATTGATCCATCTGTAAGCCGCCGGGTGATACTCTCTAGCGGGAAACGCGGCCGCCACGCGCCGCCTTACGAAGGGAGAACGCAGATGAACATGGAACAGGTCAAGGGAAGCTGGCACGAACTGAAGGGCAAAGTCAAGCAGCGCTGGGCGAAGATCACTGATGATGACCTGATGCTGATTGAAGGCAACGCCGAGGAGCTCGGCGGCGTCCTGCAGAAGCGCTACGGCATCGCCAAGGACGATGCCAGAAAGCAAGCCGAGGAGTTCTTCCGCGGCTGCGGCTGCTGCTAAGAAAGCGGCCACGTCGCGGCGCCCATGTAGGTCGGCGTACGACTTTGAAAGGGCATGTTATGAAGAAGTGGCGAAGGGTTCTCTTTGCAATCGCCTTGGCAGTCACGGTGACGTTGGTTCCGGGGCAGGACTGCATTAGTGACAACGCCGACTGCGAGTTATTCTGCGATTCGGATGATTAGGTCAGACGGCCGCACGTTGGCCGCAAGCAAGGATGCCAAACGATGCTCGCATCATCGGCTCATCGTGTACCGAACCGGACACCGCCCGCCGTGAACGAGCGGATTCGGCGTTCTACAGAGATGAACCTTGCTTTTTTCGCGGAGCACCCTGAGAAGATCCAGGCGCGATTGCGGGAACTGGATCGAGAATGGGACATCGAGCGTGTGCTGGAAACGACGGCCTCGGCGCTCACACTGTTCGGACTCGTGCGGGCACTCCGCCGCCGCCGCATTTGGCTCCTCGTACCCCTAACGGTGCAATCTTTCTTCCTGCAACACGTTCTCCAGGGCTGGTCTCCGCCCGTGTCGCTGCTTCGCAAACTGGGGTTCCGCACGCAGTGGGAAATCGATCGCGAACGTTATGCGCTCAAGGCGCTACACGGAGATTTCCGCCGATTGGAAACAGAGGACGACGGCGAGGGCTGTGCCAGGGCGCGCGCCGCCTTCGAGGCCGCCGGACGGTGAATGTATCGCCCTCTGTGAGACACTAGGGAATCGTTTGAGCAGCTTCGGCTGCGGAGGTCAGGAGAACGATGGCTACACAGATACATCAGAGCGAGAAGGAAGCCGTAGGCGGAAGCACCGGCGTCACGCAGAGCAGCGGCAGCTCTAGCCAGGGCTCGGGGACTCTGGGATCCGGGGGAAGCACCCGTTCCGGACAAAGTGGCCCGGCCCAATACGGCAATCAGGGCGGGCGCGAAGCCGGCAGCTTCGGCGCCGAAGACGACCGCGAGTTCAGCAGTCGGGAACGCATGGAAGAGTTCGGCCAATATGAAAGCGCTCGCCGGATGCAGCGGTCCGGCGGATATGGGGAGGGCGGCGGTTCCTACGGAGCCGGCGCTGCCGCCGTAATGCAGGAATGGAAGCACAAGGCTGAAAATGCCATACACCCCCTGGAGGAATATACCCGTGAGAGACCCCTGACGTCGCTGCTCATTGCAGCGGGAATCGGGACTGCCATCGGGTTCTTGCTTCGAAGATAACCATAGGAAGCTCCTCTCATGCGCACCAACGGAAAGCCCCAGTTGGATGGAAAACCTCAACTTGGTTGGGGGCGGGTGCGAGACCACCCGTCACAATCATCTGAGGGGACCGATGACGATCCTGCGAGCGGGATTCTCTCTGGACTGGGCGCTCTAGGCGAATACATCGCGCATCTCGCGGCTGCGAAAGCTGATCTCGCTCGCGTGCGGGCGCGCAATCTGGGTGTCGCCATCGCCGCTGGGGCGGTCGGGGCGGTCATCGCCCTGACCATGATCCTGAGCTTTTGGTTCTACTTCCTGGGCGGTGCAGCCGGAGGACTCTCGGTCGCCGTCGGAAACCGAGCCTGGCTGGGTAACCTCCTGGCCGGGGGAATGGGATTGGCGATCGCGGCTGTAGTAGCGCTGCTTCTTGCGACGCGAATGCGGAGGTCGCAGCGCCGCGCGAGGATCCGAAAGTATGAAGAACGGAAGGCCAAGCAACGAGTACGATTCGGGCGAGATGCCGAGCAGGTTGCGGGATACGCGGACTGAGAACCTCACCGAGGAGGAGTTTCTCGAAGAAGAGGCCCTTCAAGCCAGAGCCGCGATTCGGCGCACCATGCGCGATCTGGCGCGGACCAGCGGACAGTTCGTTCGTCCACGGCAGGCGTTCGGCGCCCACCCCTGGATATCAACGGGCGTCATAATCGGCGTGAGCGCCGTAGTCGGGCTGCTTGTCTATGAGGCCTTTTTCCGCGAAAAGGACCAGGAGCCCCGAGAATCGCGCCATTCGCACGATGCAGCGTATAGCAATGCGGGCCGCGTCGGCGGCTGGGCCAAGCCGGTGCTCAGGGCGCTCGCCGCGCTAACCGGCGTCGTTGTCAAGGTAGTGGTTCCTCTCGCGAGTGCGGATCCAGAGTCCACGCGCCTGAAGTCGCGTCATCGATGAGCACAACCGTTGAGCAGCCGCTCGTTCGTCAGGCGGCCGGGCTGACGATCGTCGGGCTGGTCATCGCCGGCCTCTATCTCGGCCGCGAACTCTTCATACCGTTCACCCTCGCGGTCTTCCTGAGTTTCCTGCTCGCGCCCGCCGTACGCGCCATCGAGCGGCTCCGCGTCGGCCGAGTTGTCGCGGTTGTGCTGGTGGTCTCGGCCAGCCTAGGGGCCATCGGCGCCGTCGGCTGGGTCGTTGCTTCGCAGGCCTCGGCCCTGATCGACGAGTTGCCGCAGTATCGCGGCAACATACGCACTAAAGTCCAGCAACTCCGCCGGGAGCTAACCAGCCGATTTCATCGAGCCTCAGAGGTCGCGGACGGCATCCACAGCGAGGTGAACAGGATAGAGCCGCGGGCTGCGGGTCCTAGCCCGCAGGAGTTCGGCTCACCGGTGGAAGCGATCCTAGGCCCGGCGCCGGTCCCGGATGCGCCGCCGGAGAAGCCGGTGAAAGTCGAGGTGGTGGGTTCGCAAGAGGGCTTTTTTTCAACCCTGGCGAACTGGGCCAGCCCCGTCGTAGATCCGTTGGCGACTCTGGGCGTCGCGGGCGTCTTCGTGTTCTTCTTTCTGACCTTTCGCGAGGACTTGCGTGACCGTTTGGTACGCGCTTGCGGACAGACGCGTATTCAAGTCACCACGGCGACGGTGACCGATAGTGCCGTGCGCGTGGCGCGGTATTTCGCGGCGCTCGCTCTGGCGAACTTGATCATCGGGGCGGCAATCGGGGCCGGCTTCTACCTGATCGGTGTCCCCAAGGCGGTTCTTTGGGGTTTGTTGGCGGCCGTCCTTCGTTTCATACCGTACGTTGGCGCCCTGATCGCGGCGATTTTTCCGGCGACGCTCTCAGCGGCCATCTTCGACGGCTGGGCTCAGGCCGTGCTCGTGGTAGGTTGGACGATTGTTGCGGACGTTGCAGCAGCGAATTTCCTGGAGCCCTGGCTCCTCGGGGCTCGCGTCGGGGCATCCCCCACGGCGATTGTCGTGTCTTTTGTATTCTGGAGCTGGTTGTGGGGCGGCATAGGCTTTCTTCTGGCCACACCCATCACCGTCTGCCTCATCGTGCTCGGCAAGCATGTCCCCGCGTTCGAGCCCTTCTATGTACTCCTTGGCAACGAACCCGTTCTTGAACCCAAACTCCGCTTGTACCAGCGAATGCTCTCCTCGAATCGCATCGAGGCGACCGCGGTCGTGAGACAGTACGCGGAGACGGCCTCCCTCCTCGAGGTCTATGACACGCTCGTTTTCCCCGCGCTTGCACAGCTCGAACACGACCGTCACGCGGGCTTGATCGACTCAAAGCGCGTCGAGGCGGCTCGCGAAATCGTGGCCGAGCTGCTTACATGGTCGAAGACCGCCCAGCCGCACCAAGAGGACCAGTTCATCGTGCCGGCGAAGCCTGGAGCGCCGCTACTTGTCCTCCCCGACCGGGGGGCGTTCGACGAGTGCGTTCCCGAGGTCCTCCGCCACGTGGCTCGTGCGCGTACGGATCATTGGGAGGTCATACCGGCGGCCGCGCTTGCCTCCGAAGTCGCCGAGCGCGTGGCCGATTCGAACCCTTCCGCTCTGGTGTTTCTTGCCATCGAGCCGCTGAACGTGGACCGTGTTCGACATATTCATCGCCGGTTAGCCTCGGCCCGCATAGCTTGCGACATTCACGTGGGGTTGTTTTCGGTCTCCCCGCGTGGTCAGTCGCATCGTCGGCGGTTGCAGCGTCTCCAAGGGGTTCGCGTAGCGACGAGTCTGGGGGAACTTGCTGCGGCCATCGGAGGGCTGGAGCTTCGAGAGCGCCCAACCGCCGCATCGGTCGAGTTCGATCCTCGCCCGCGGCGCGTTGCAGTGGTTTAGCGCGGCGGCCGGACGAAGCGCTTGTCGAACTCGATGGTGTACGCACGCGTAAACTCCACACCCATGAACAGGATGAGCGACGAGTAGTACACCCACACGAGCAGCGCGACCAGTGAACCGGCGGCGCCGTACAACGAGCTCAGCCCCGCGTAGCCCAGGTACATGCCGATCGCGTAACGACCCAGCACAAAGAGAATCGCCGTGGTGACCGCCCCGATCCAGACCGGGAGCCACGAGACGCGCACATTGGGAACGAACTTGAACATCAGCGCGAACAAACCGGTCATCAAGGCGGTCGAAGCCAACAGGTAGATGTACTGAAGGAACTCCGCGTCGGCGGGGAGGACTTGGGGCACGTAGCTCTGCAACCCGGTGATGGCGGCGTCCACCACGAGTGAGCCGAGCAGGAAGACAATGATCCCGCAGACCATCACCAGCGAAACCAGCCGCTTGACCACAAACCCCGCCAGACCCTCATGAGGCTTGGCTTCGTCCTTCCAGACGGTGTGAACGACGTCCTGGAGTTCCCCGAAAAAGCCGGTCGCACCGAAAAGGAGCATCACCGTCCCGACGACGATCGCGGTCATCCCCGCCGCCGGCCGGTCCGCGTGCTCCAGGACCGTCTTGGCGACCTGGGCGCCGTCCTCCCCGACCCAGTTCTGCATGTCGTGCAGCAGCCGCTGATCCACCGTCTCGCGCCCGACAATCAAGCCGGCGATCGCCACCGTGACGAGCATAAGCGGCGCGAGCGACAGCAGCGCGTAGTACGACAGGGCCGCCGCCAGCCGAAAGGCGCCGTCCCTAAAGAACCTCCGCACCATCATCCGCCCGACGGATAGCATCCGGACGTGGAGCCCGCGGCGTTTGTGACTGTGGGCCGGGTCGGACTTGCCCAATGGATCCACACCTCCCGAAGCTCTTTGTCGCGTGCAAACGCAATTCGATCAAGCCGTACGACCAGCTCTTCACCCTGAAACCGCTCCGTCGAGGCACGCAGAGCAGTTGCTTGGCCGGGTTCTCCCACGCTGCCGCTCCTTTTAGACCATCGGCGTGCTCCTCCAACACGCCCGGAGCTGGGGCAGCGGCGCGCACCGAAAGTTCGCGGCTCGTAAGTCCTTGAACTACAATGGGTTATGGTCGAATGAGGGTTTTTCCTCCAGCGAACGGAATCCACGCTTGACGTACCACGCCCAGCCGTTACAGTAGACGGTTCGCCTCTACGCTTCCAGCGGCGATGCTGGAAAGCCTGGAAGCGAGGCTCTTTGACAATTGAAGAAGCGGACGCAGGTTCGTTCGTTCGAAGCTTCGATGGGCGGAGAAAGCTCCTCCCGCCGGGCTGATTTTGAAGGCCTCTCGCTCTTTCCGGCGAGGGCCGCCAAAGTCCCTCCGGTTCCAGGCGACGGGCGGGCGAATCATGGGATTGTGGAAATAAAGCCACTAGTTCAACGGTTCGCAACCCGGCCGAGTCGCCCGTTCGGGGCAACGTCGGGAAACGCGACACCGATGAATTTCTCTAGCGCTGGAAAGCGAGCTTGAAGCAGTCTGGCCTGCGGCCGGAAGAGATTGATGAATCAGCGAATAGCGAATGACTCGTTCATTCGCCGTTCTTGATTCGCCATTCGACATTCGGTCCGACAGCTCCTCATGATTGTGGTCAAGCTACTAAGAGTGCATGGTGGATGCCTTGGCGTCGAGAGGCGATGAAGGACGTGGTAGGCTGCGATATGCCCCGGGGAGTTGTCAAACAAGCATTGATCCGGGGATTTCCGAATCGGGAAACCGGGCGTCACTGGGCAACCAGATGGCGTCATCCGCGAGTGAATGCATAGCTCGCGCGAGGCTAACCCAGGGAACTGAAACATCTCAGTACCTGGAGGAAAAGAAATCAACCGAGACTCCGTCAGTAGCGGCGAGCGAAGGCGGATCTAGCCCAAACCGTGGTGCTTGCACCGCGGGGTTGCGGGC
>Ga0187892_10012266_pt1 | contig 10238 bp, 8 predicted proteins | sample MA1701073metaG_FD_139345 | JGI IMG/M metagenome (GOLD analysis project Ga0187892, IMG submission 139345) | Bio-ooze microbial communities from a basaltic lava cave in the Kipuka Kanohina Cave System on the Island of Hawaii, USA - MA170107-3 metaG ...
GCGCATAGGCATGCGTGGCCTGCGGCGATTCCGAAGCCGTCGGACTGACGATCAGGAGATCTCCGCTCCGGCGCCCGGCGACGGCAGCATCCAGCGTCGGACCGAGCAGAGGACCGAGTACCGCAATCGCACCATCCAGATCCAGCTCGGTCGCGGCGCGCGCCGCGTTGCCCACATTGCCGGAATCGTCTTTCATCAGCAGCTCGACCGGGCGCTCCGCTCTCGCGCGGTACTCGGCCAGCGCCAGCTCGATGCCCTCCCGAATCAGCGTGGCGTACTGCGCCAGCTCGGCGGCTCCCTGCGGCAGGATCACACCGATCCGGAGCGGAGCGGGCGGGCGCGGATCCTCCCGCACGACCGGCGCAGGCGGGGGTGCCGGTGCTGGCACCGGCGGCTGCGACGGCCGGCACGCAGCGGCCAGTGCCGCCGCGATCAGAATCCCGGACCGGTTGGCACGGATCGACATCGGCTCTGCCCTTCAGGTGGGTACTCGGGCCAAGATAGACTGGCCTGCCCACGCGAAAAAGGATGGGGCCCTCGCTGGGGCCCCATCTCCTATGCCGGTCATGTGTCCGTTGTTCAGGGCGATGACTCGTCGGCCGGTACCTCCTCGGCCTCTGCCGCCGGGGCGGCCGCGTCCGGCCCAGGCGCCGGGGGCGCCTCGGTCTCCACCGGGCGAGCGGGCGGCTCGGGCATCTGCGTCACCGTCAGGACGATCCGGTGGTTCACCGAATCGCACTCGAGGATGCGCAGTCCCATGGTCTGGCCTTCGCCCAGAACGTGCGGCAGATCCTTGGCCCCCGTCAGCGGCACCTGGCTGCGCGGCACGAAGCCTTCGATTTCATCGCCCAGGTCTACCACCACGCCATCCTCGAGCAGTCGCACCACCTTGCCGTCCATCTCGACGCCGGCATTCAGCCGGGCGGCAATGCCGGGCCACGGATCGTCCTGCGTCTGCTTGAGGCCCAGCGAGATGCGCTTGTTCTCCGGGTCCACGCCCAGCACCACCACCTCGACGTCATCGCCCTTGTGCACGACTTCGGACGGATGCTGCACCCGCTTGGTCCAGCTCATGTCCGAGATGTGAATCAGGCCGTCAATGCCCGGCTCGATCTCGACGAACGCGCCGAACGACGTCAGGTTGCGGACCTTGCCGCTAACACGTGTGTTGAGCGGATACTTCTCGGGCAGCGCGAGCCACGGATCCTCTTCGATCTGCTTCATGCCGAGCGAGATCTTCTCTTCGTCCCGGTCCACCTTGAGGACCACGGCCTCGATCTCGTCACCGATCGACACCAGCTTCGACGGATGCTTCACATTGCGCGTCCACGACATCTCGCTGATGTGGACCAGGCCCTCCACACCCTTCTCCAGCTCGATGAATGCGCCATAATTGGTGATCGACACCACCTTGCCGCGCACGCGTGCGCCGACCGGGTACTTGCGCTCGATGTCCTTCCAGGGATAGGGCAGCAGCTGTTTGAGGCCGAGCGAGATGCGCTCGCGGTTCCAGTCGATGTCGAGCACTTTCACATCCAGCTCATCGCCGATCTGCACGATCTCCGACGGATGTCCTACGCGGCCCCAGCTCATGTCCGTGATGTGCAGCAGGCCGTCGAGACCGCCCAGATCGATGAAGGCGCCGAAATCCGTGACATTCTTGACCACGCCGCGCCGCACCTGGCCGACCAGCAGTTCCTTGACCAGCTGCTCGCGCTTGGTCTCGCGCTCCTCCTCGAGAATCACACGGCGGCTCACTACAATGTTGCGGCGCCGCTTGTTCAGCTTGATGATCTTGAATTCGAAGGTCTGACCGATCAGGTCTTCGATGTTCGGCACGCGGCGCAGCGCAATCTGCGAACCCGGCAGGAACGCATCGACGCCCATCAGGTCCACGGTCACACCACCCTTGATCTTGCGTACGAGCATGCCCGGGACCTTGTCGTTCTCTTCGTACGCGCGCTTGATCTTTTCCCAGACGCGGAGAAAATCCGCCTTCTTCTTGGACAGGACCACCACACCTTCGTGGTCCTCCAGATTCTCCAGGAATACTTCGACCTGATCGCCGGGCTTCACTTCCGCGTGACCCTTGAACTCGTCGCGCGGAATTGCGCCCTCACTCTTGAAACCGACGTCGAGGATCACCGCATTGTCGGTGACCCGCAGAACCCTCGCCTTGACGATCTCGCCTTCTTCGATGTTCGCGAGCGTGCCCTCATACAGCGCCATCATGCGCTCGTACTCTTCCGGCGAGTACTCATCGTCATCATGGAACTGGCGGGGGGCGGCGCGCGCCGGGCCCTTCACGGCGGGGGTGGAGCGGTCCGTCTCGGTTCCCGTCTCGGATTCCAGCGAAGTGTTCTGCAGCTCGGCCATTGGGGCGATCCTCGCCACGACGGTGGGCGCCGCGGGCAGCAGGTTGATGAGGCAAGCGGCACCATGCCGGCTCGCGCATGAGGAACCCAGCAAGCTAGCCGGTGGGCGCAGGTTCGTCAACCAGAAGAGAGGAGCGGTGTTACCAGCGCGATGACGGCGTTGACCTGCTCGTCGAACGTGAGACCCGTAGTGTCGAGGTGTACGGCATCGGGCGCGGGCCTGAGCGGTGCGAGCTCGCGCTCGGAGTCGAGCCGGTCCCGGCGATCGAGGTTTTCGATCTCGGCCGCCAGCAGGGCCGTGTCCGGCTGGTGATGGCCGCGCTCGAGGAGGCGGCGGCGAGCCCGCGTCTCGAGGCTGCAGGTGAGAAAGATTTTGATGTCCGCTTCGGGGAACACGACGGTCCCCATGTCGCGCCCATCGGCCACGAGGTCCACGCCAGTGGCGGCGTCGCGCAGCGTACCGTGCAGCCACCGGCGGACGGCAGGCACACCGGCCATTCGGGACACGTGGGCGTTGACGATCTCGGAGCGCAGCTCAGCGGTGACGTCCACGCCCGCGATGCCGAGGGAGTACCCATCCGGGCCGGGCCGCCCGGCCACACCCAGACGATCGAGCGCCGGAGCCGAAAGGCCGTCCCAGTCGTCGGCGGGGATCCCGGCCTGGAGCGCGGCCAGCGTGAGCGCGCGATAGAATGCGCCGGAATCCAGATGACGGATGCGCAGCGTGCTGGCCACAGCGCGCGCCGTCGAACTTTTGCCGGAACCCGCAGGCCCATCGATCGTGATGATCATGACACGCCGCCTGTGACGTGCCGGAGCTGGCGCCAGAACTCGGGGAAGCTCACGTCCGCAGCGCCCGGCTCATCGATTTCAATTTGACTGCCAGGCAGCGACGCCAGAACGCCGAACGCCATCGCGATGCGATGATCCCCACGGGTGCGAACGCGGCCGCGCAGCGTGGCCTCCGTCCCGGCGATGATCAGACCGTCCGCGAGTTCTTCCGCCTGCACGCCGACGGCGCGCAGGTTCTCGGCGAGCGCGCGAATCCTGTCCGACTCCTTGACGCGCAGCTCGGACGCGCCACTGATGCGGGTCTCCCCTGCGGCGCGCACCGCGAGAATGGCCAGGATCGGCACCTCATCGATGGCGTGGACCACGTCGGCGGCGTCGACGGTCGTGGCGCGGAGCGGCGATGGGAAGGTGCACACGTCGGCCAGGGGTTCGCCGCCAGCGACGGTCTCTGCCGTCACATCAACCTGCGCTCCCATCCGTCTCACGACATCGAGGAAGCCCGTACGCGTCGGGTTGATGCCCACACGTTCGATACACACGGCCCGGTCCGAGAGCAGGCCCAGGGCGAGGAAGAAGGCGGCGGACGAGAAATCGCCGGGAACCGTCAGGTCGAGGGCTTGCAGCGCACCCGACGGCTCGAACGAAACGCAGTAATCGTCTGCTGCCGTCCTTGTCTGCAGGCGCGCACCCATCGCAGTGAGCATGCGCTCGGTGTGGTCGCGGGACCGATGCGGCTCCTGTACGCGCGCGGCGACGCCGGCGGTGAGGGCGGCGAGAATGAGCGCACTCTTGACCTGTGCGCTGGCCTGCGGCGAAACATGGGCGACGGCGCGAAGCCGGCCGCCGTGTACGCGAATGGGCAGCCGGTCCGGTTCGCCGAGTTCATCGAAGCGTGCGCCTGCGTCCGTGAGCGGGCGCGTGACGCGGCGCATCGGCCGCGAGCGGAGCGAGGCATCGCCGCTGAGCACGGTCTGGAACGGGCAGCCGCTCAGCGTGCCCAGCAACAGCCTCGCCGTGGTCCCGCTGTTGCCGCAATCGAGCCAGCCCGAAGGCTCGCGCCACGATGGGAAACCACGGGATTCGATGCGGACCTCGGAGCCGGAAAGCGTGGGCACGCTGGCACCGAGCGCGCGCAGGCACGCGGCGGTCGATTGCGTGTCCAGCGCGTCGAGCGCGTGCCGGATGCGGCTCTCGCCGGCGGCCAGCGAAGCGAACAGCAGGGCCCGATGCGTGATGGATTTGTCGCCGGGCACGCGGATGCGCACGGGCTCGGCCGGGCGATGGCGCGTGCTCAATCGGGGACGCGAACGGGCATGGGTTCCGCGGTTTCCGCGTCACGGAATGCCACCTCGATGACCAGGCCGTCGTGGGCGACGACGGTTCGGCCGAAAACGTGTTTCGCTTCGCGCTCGAGCGTGCGCGCATCGTCGGCGTAGCGCGCGGAGATGTGCGTGAGCGCCAGGTGATGAACGCCCGCCTTCCGGCCCACCTCGGCGGCCTCGCGCGCTGTCGAGTGCCCGGTTTCAACCGCACGGTCCTGCTCATCGTGAGCGAAGGTCGCGTCATGGATCAACAGCTCCGCGTCCCGCGCAATCTCCACGGTAGCGCGGCACGGACGCGTGTCGCCGCTGTACACCACCTTCCGGCCTGCACGCGGAGGGCCGACGACTTCCGCAGCCGTGATGATACGGCCACCGACTTCCACGGACTCGCCGCGGTGCAGCCGGCCAAAAAGCGGCCCTTCGGGAATGCCGAGCTCGCGCGCACGTTCGGGATGGAACCGGCCGAGCCGCATGTGCTCGATGAGCGCGAAGCCCAGCGAGGGCCCGCGGTGGCGGACCGCGTACGGGACTACGTCATAACCTGCCCGCTCGATGCGCTGGTCGGGCCGAAGTTCCTCGACGCCGACCTCGAACGGCACGCGCTCCATGCCCAGACCCACGGCTTCGCGCAGCACCGCCGCTCCGCCGACCGGACCCCAGAGACGGATCGGCGTTTCCCTGCCCTGCAGCGCCATCGTCCGAAGCAGGCCGGTCAGCCCCAGAAAGTGGTCAGCGTGAAGGTGCGTGAAGAAGATGTCATCGATCGTGAACCCCGTGGCGAACCGCATCATCTGGCGCTGCGTGCCCTCGCCGCAGTCGAACAGCATCACCACGCCTTCGCGTTCGATGGCGAGTGCGCTCACGTTGCGGCCGACGGTCGGCCGGCTTGCGGCAGTGCCGAGAAACGTGACCCGCAGCATGGCGTCAGTTGCGGAGTCGGGGCCGGGCTCCGCGCCAGAACACGAGCCAGAGCGGCGCATACGCGGCAAAGACCCAGCCCGGCCACGGCGTGAAGGCAGGCACGATGAGCAACCCGATGGACAGCACGAGCCGGGCGGTGGCGAGGCGCCGGGCACGGCGCGCGCGTGCGCGCGCGTCGTCCGCGGCCTGGACTGCGGTCAGGTCGCCACGCCGCGCGTGCGCCGCGCCCACTTCATTCGTCAGGAACAGGTCGACGCCGCCGCGCAACCAGCGGAACCCCGCATGCAGCACCAGCCGCAGGCAGGCCAGAAAACCCAGCGTCGCCAGCAGGAACAGGATGAGATCCATGCTTCAAGGTAACAGCTACCGGAATATCGGCGCGGGCCGCCCCGACGCCGATCACTGAACGACGATCGTGCCCCGCATGTTACCCGATGTGGGCGTTGCGTGCAGCTTGCAGTAGTACAGGCAGGTCACGCTCGCCGTCGGGTTGAAAGTCACGGCAGGCGTATTCTGGCCGGCGTTCACTGTTGAATCGAAGGTGGGACAGCCGGCCGGATTGCCCGGACTCGACGTGGCCGTGTGCGCCGCCGCATCGCCGTTGCGCCAGGTGACCGCGGCGCCGCGCGCCACCGTCAGCGTGGCCGGCTCGAACGAGTCCGCCGCCATGCACACGCGCGTGCTGCTCGGCGTGCAGTCATCCAGCCCCGTCTCATCCTCACTGCACGCGACCAGCATGCACAGTCCGGCCGCGATCGCAATCATGGGTACGCGCCGCATGAAGCTTCCTCCTCGGTGTGGGTTGACCCGGCAAACGTTGTTCGGAACGCCCGGCGCGCGGGAAACGCGACAGCAGCCACATCGCTACCATGCCGGGGGTGGGATTCGAACCCACACGGCCCGAAGGCCCGCGGATTTTAAGTCCTTCCCGACCGTTTCCGCCAGTGTCGCACGCTCGCACTAAGCGGCGCAAGAGGCGCGAGTTACAGCGTTTCCGCTCTCGGGCTGAGTGACGCCTGTACCGCTCCGTTCCGCTGCGTTACGGCACAATTGCGGCACATCTAGACGGACTAGAGGAGAACCGTTCAGCCGTTGCCCGCGATGGGAAGCACCGTGGGCGCGCTCGAGTCGGCTAGCCGCGCCGGCTGAGCAAGCCGTCCCGCGAAGCGGCTATCCGCGACGCGCAGTCCATCACGGCCACCCAGGCCATCACGCTGACCGGCATCGCGCGGTCGCAACTCAGCAAGCTGTCCTCGATCGACGGGAACATCCGGCGCCTTGCGAACAATTCGGATCGCTGGACAGGCAGCGGCAGCATTGACGTAATCGATAGAGAAGCTGGGCCACAGCGAATCCTACTCGTCGTTCCTGACGGGTGTCGCCGTGCCTGATGCGGCCCATCCGCGCGGAGGCCAGCTTTCAGGATGACGCCGGCCCCCGGCGATTCTGCAGCCCAATCGCGCGCAGATCGTCCGCGATTCTCTCCAAGCTGGCGTTCCTGCGCAGCTTACACTCGTGAAAGCGGCGCAGCAGGCGGGGCCTGTCGCGCACCTCCGCCTCGATGTGGCTCACTGTTTCACTGTCCGCGAAAAGCACATCGACATGCGGTGCGAAGGCCGCGTGCATGTGGTCAACGATCTGGCTTGGCCTCGCGACCTGCGTGGCTTCGCGCCAAGCCCGGCGCGCGGCCATGAATATGCTCATCCCGGGCATGTCGTAGGGGTCGATACGCTGCACGGCGGAAGCAATCGCCTGCGGCGCGTACCCTAGCTGCTGTAGCCACGAATTGACCCCCGGCCATGGCATGTCGGTCAGATGTGTGACCAGGATCGCCATATCCTGAACGCCGGGCTGACTCATTGCCGGGAACGTGTCCAGGAACAGCGCCTTCCGGCTGGCTTTGTCGAAGTTGCCGGTTTCGGCCAACGTCTCGAGAAACCGCGTCGCTTGTTCCTCGACAGCGGACCGCAGCTCCGGTGAAACACGTTTCGTCCGTTCCGCGACCAATGTCGGGATGTGCAGCTCGCGTTGTTGCAGCCTCTTTGCGAAAACCTTCATTCTACGGCGGGCGTCCCGTTCAGTAAGCTTTCCCCGGTTCGCGTTTTCTCGCTCGGCGATCATCCTGCCCAGCTGAGTGTGCCTTTCCAGGTTCTCTCGCTCGGTCCAGGCAAAGCGGAAGACATCGTCGAAGGTTGCGGGCGGGAAAACCGTTTCCCTGACACGGCCGTACTCGGGCGCCTGACCCGAAAGCGTGGCCAATAACTGCCAAGCGATCTCGCACTCGAAAACGCGCTCGCAACCGAAGCGCGCAAGGCGCACTCTGCCGAGCTCGCGAATCGCCGCGAGGCGGCGCTCCATGTTGAACGGGACAGCGCCTTGCGAGGCCTCAACAAGATGATGGCGCGACACCGCGAGCTCGCTACCGAGATCATTCCAGGCCTGTTGAAATGCGCGGGCTTCCTGCGGCGACTTGCGTAACGCATCGTCGAAATGCGCTAGGCTCGATGTGTCCAGGTAGACCAGCATTCCTTATCCGTCCTACTTCCAAAACGGCACAAACACGGCACAATCTGTCGATCAAGAGGGTGGTCGGCCCGGGGCTTCGGGGCTCCTTGCCTCGTTCTCCAGCTTCTTGTGATTTCGGGAGTTATGCTACCATGCCGGGGGTGGGATTCGAACCCACACGGCCCGAAGGCCCGCGGATTTTAAGTCCACTGCGTCTGCCCTTTCGCCACCCCGGCCGCGCGCCGGAATCTAAGCGCGACGCCCGGCCTTATGGAAGCGAATCGGGGGAAGCGCGCCGCGTTGTGGCTTCGGCCCGGCGGCCGTACTTGAGGAACAGCGTCGGGATGACGTAGAGGTTGAGCAGCGTGGAGGTGACGAGGCCACCGAGGATGACGACGGCCATGGGGTGCTCGATTTCCTGGCCGGGCCGCATGCCGCGCGCGACAATCGGCACGAGCGCGAGTCCTGTGGCGAGCGCGGTCATGAGAATGGGGGAGAGGCGCTCCTCGGCGCCGCGCACCACGAGTTCGGGCCCGAACTTCATGCCCTCGTGGTCCATCAGGTGGCGGTAGTGCGAGATGAGCATGATGCCGTTGCGCGCGGCCACGCCGAGTACAGTGACAAAGCCGACGAGCGAGCCCAGCGACAGCAGTCCGCCGGACAGGAACGCCGCGGCGACACCGCCGAGCAACGCGCACGGCAGGCTGAGCCAGACCAGGCCGGCGAGTCTCCAGGACTCGAAGTCCGCGTGCAGGATGAGCAGGATTCCGAAGACAACGATCACGGCAAGGCCGAGCATGCGGTTCCGTGAGCGCTGTCGCTCGGTGTATTCCCCGAGCAGTTCCGGATGGTAGCCGCGGTCGAATTCGATGCCACCGAGCGCCTGCTCGACATCGCGCGCGACGGCGCCGAGTGAGCGGCCGCGCGCATTCGCGGTCACATCGATCTTGCGCGAGGAATTCTCGCGCGTGATCTCGTTGGGAGTAGCCACGACCTGCACGTCCGCCACGTCGCGCAGCGGGACCTGGCCGCCACCGGGCAGATCGAGGTTGAGTCGCTGGAGCGCCGTGGGATCGGAGCGCACGTGCTCCTCGCTCCAGACCGCCACATCAAAGACCATCTGTCCTTCATAGAACTCGCCGACCTTCTGGCCCTTGACGAGCGTGGCTACGGCGCGCTGCACGTCGGCCGGGCGCAGACCGAAGCGCTCGGCGGCCTCGGGCCGGAACCGCACCTGCACCTGCGGAACCAGCACCTGCGGCTGCACCTTCAGATCCGCGATGCCCGGGATCGGGCCCAGCGCCTGCGCCACCTCCTCCGCCTTCGCACGCAATCCCTCGAGGTCCGGGCCATAGATGCGGATCACCATCGTCGCGCTGGCGCCCGTCAGCACTTCCTTGATGCGCTCGCGCAGATACGTGAGCAGGTCGCGGTACAGGCCGGGATAGCCGTCAACCACGGTTTGCACGCGTGACACGGTCGCATCGTAATCGACAGACGGATCCAGGCTGATCCACAACTCCGTGAAGTTGGGTCCAACCACTTCATCGGCGACCTCCGCACGGCCGATGTGCGAGCCGAAGTTGCGGACGCCGGGTATCGCGCGCAGCTCGCGGCTGGCCTGCACGGTGATGCGGCGCATCGCATCGAGCGAGGTGCCAGGCTTTTCGACCCAGTGCATCAGGAAATCGTACTCGCGGAAGTGCGGCAGGAACTCTTCGCCCAGCAGCGGAAACGCCAGTGCGCCGACTAACAGGAGCCCAATGGTGCCGCGGAGCAGGAGGCGCGGCCGCTCGAGCAGCCACGGCAGAAACGCGCGGTATCGCTGCTTGAGTCCGGTGACGAGAGGCGATTCGCGCGTTTCCGGATGCCCGCGGAGCATCAGCAGGCCCAGCGCCGGCGTCACGGTCAGTGCGACGGCGAGGGACGCGAGAATCGCAAGCACATAGGCGGTCGCGAGCGGGCGGAAGAAAGAGCCGGCGAGTCCGCCCATCAGGAATACCGGCACGAGCACCAGCACGACAATCACGCTGCCGTAGACGACGGCGCCGCGCACTTCCAGCGAGGCGTCGAGCACGACGTCGAAGGCGCGCCGCGGATTGCCGGCCGCGCGGTTCAGCCGCAGCCGCCGCACGATGTTCTCGATGTCGATGATCGCGTCATCGACGACTTCGCCGAGTGCGATGACGAGACCGGCGAGCACCATGGTGTCGATGGTGACGCCGCGGAAGCGCAGGACCAGGACGGCGGCCAGGAGCGATAGCGGGATGGCGAGGAGGCTGATGAGCGTGCTGCGCCAGTCCCAGAGGAAGACGGCGAGCAC
>Ga0187892_10012268_pt1 | contig 10237 bp, 10 predicted proteins | sample MA1701073metaG_FD_139345 | JGI IMG/M metagenome (GOLD analysis project Ga0187892, IMG submission 139345) | Bio-ooze microbial communities from a basaltic lava cave in the Kipuka Kanohina Cave System on the Island of Hawaii, USA - MA170107-3 metaG ...
GGATCAAGCATTATCGTCGGATTGCCACGCGGTACGAAAAGACCGCACGCAACTTCCTAGCTTTTGTCTATCTCGCCAGTACACTTTGCTGGCTACAATGAATGTCAACAGGACCTAGACCCGCGCTCGTTAGTAACAGTCGAAATAGCAATCGTCGTAGTAGTAATAATCTTCGTAGTAATAGTCGTCGTAGCAGCACTCATCATCGAAGTCGTCGTCGCGGAAGAAATCAAAGGCCCCGGTCACGGGGTCGCAGGTGGCCGTGGTGATTAAGGGGATGGCGCCAATCGCCAGCCCCACGAGCATTCCCATAGTCCGTTGTGTCATAGATCGCCTCCCCGGAATAACGTCGTTCGCGCCGCAAGCGGCCCGCGGCCGAGCCCGGCAAGGATATCGACACCCCCGAACCGGCCGGGTTAGCCCTCGATTTTGGGTCCGTTTCACGATTATCACAAGCGATCAACCTTTGGGGCGGGCTCTCAGGTCCGACACTTTCCGACTTGCGGGTCGGGACGGCCCATGGGTATCGTTCCCGCCATGCTTGAGTCCGGCAAAAAACCCACGGATGGCGAGGCGGTGGGGTTAGGCGCCAGGCCAATTGGGCCACCCCCCGTCGAGCCGGCGCCAAAGCGGCGCAGCCGTCTGTGGGCCACCTTGCGCGCAGTGCTGCGCGCTCGGGTTACGGCCGGACTGATCCTTGTCCTGCCCATTTGGATCACGTACCTCCTGGTCAAGTTTATCTTTGACTTGCTGCGCGACGCGTCCCTTTGGGCCGTCAACCGATACCTTACCTACTGGCCGGCGCAGTGGGTGCCTGACGATTGGGTCATCTCCATCTTCTCCGTCATCCTGACGGTCTTCTTCCTTTACATCATCGGCGTGCTGTCGGCCAACTTCTTCGGACGGCGTATCGTCCGCGCCGGCGAGTCGCTGCTGGAGCGGGTCCCGGTGGTCAAGACCATCTACACGGCCTCGAAGCAGATCCTCGAGACCTTCGCCGGCGAGTCCGCCAAGAAATTTCAGCGCGTCTGCCTGGTACCGATTCCATCGGCCGACATCCGGTCCGTCGGGTTTCTGACCGCAACCACACGCGACGCCCAGACGGGCGAGGAACTCTGCTCGGTATTTCTGGTGATCGCCCCTCACCCGACGGCCGGATACGTGTTCATCATGAAACGATCCGAGGTCGTGGAGCTGGATTGGACCATGGAGGATGCGATGAAACTCCTCGTCTCCTGCGGGGCGATCGTCCCGCCGACGATGCCGTTTTATGGGGCGACGGTTCCACCTGGCGCCCTCGCCGCCAAGGGTCAAAGGCCGATTCCCGTATGATTGACAGGCCGGACGGTCCCCCTCAGACTAGCGGCGGCCGAAAAGCCAGCGTATCTCGGAGGTTGCCTTTCGTAAGGAATACACAAATGGGTATAGTTCTCTTAGGAGATAGTCTCAACTGGGAGGGCTCGGTTGAGTTGCAGGCGAAGCTTACACAAGCGCAGCTTCTTTACAGGTTGTGCATTGTTCAGCGCGATCCGCAAGACGAAGACCCGCAACGTCCGATGATCAGGATTCCTCCGATCGCGCTCACATTGCCAGAAAACGCGAAGGAAGACCTCATCGTGACACGGATCATCAGGGACTGGCCGACCGATTATGACGCGTACAAGCCGTCTAACCCTCCGGGCCTTGCCGGAAGGCTGACGTTCCCGCTTCCGGAGCGGGGCTATGCCGCGATCCACATGATAAAAGACCTTAGCTCCGGACACATCTTGGTCGCGTCTGATAGGAAAACTGTCGTTGTTAGAGGTCTAGAGGTCTGGGCCAGTCATTAGGATCCCGGCTTACGCGCGAGCTGAGTGATGCGCCATCGGGACAAGTCTGACTCGGGTGTTTCGGCAGCGCCCGCATCCAGAGCCCTCTGAAACAGAAGGCGGGCCTCGTCCACACGTCCATCGACGAGCGCCTTGCTGCCGAGGTAGTAATAGACGCAGCAGCGCTCGGCGTCCGTTCTGGCAACGGCCAAGGCCGCTTCGCTGTCGCCCTCGCCGCGGCAAATGGCCAAGACCTGCCGCTCGAGCGGGCTGCGCACGTCGGCTGCAGCGGTGGCCAGGGCCGCAGCGGCCTTCGCGGCGTCGCCTTCCGAGGCCCGAAGGCTCAGCATCTCCCAGGTCCACAATTCGACCTGGAAGGCCCATTTGACTGGATCGAGTGATCGTGCCGCCTGAAAATCGGCGATCGCGCCATCGACCTGGCCCGCATATCTGCGCGTCAACGCGCGACTCAGGTAGGCGTGGCTTGTCGGTGGGGCTAGGGCGATCGCCCCGTCGTGATAGCGGAGTGCTTGCTCGTAGTCCCCCAGCACCGAATGAACCCTCGCCCGATTGTGCAAGTCCCGCGGGAGGTCGGTGTTCATGAGGAACTTCTGGAAGCCGCGTTCGTAGGCCTCGCGGGCTTGTTCGAATTCCCCGCGTATTAAATGCAGGTGCGCCAGGGTGCGCTGAGCATAGGCGTTTCTCGAATCAATCTCCACGGCCTGCCTCGCGTCGCGCCAAGCCGCTTCGTCTTGGTCTGCGACGGTCAGCGCCTTGGCCCTCAAGGCGTAGGCCAGGGCCAGGGACGGGTCTATTTCGATGGCTCGCGTGCAGTCCGCGATGATCCGATGCGGGTTGCTGAAGGCTTCGTCGGGCTGGGCGGCCAGGAATACGCTGTAGGCCGTTTCTCGCGTCCGCATAAGGGACTCCGCCCAGCTCGCGCGAATTTGTCGATCTGCACCCACGCCGAGAGCGAGTGCAATTGCCGCCGCCGTGGCCAGAGGAACGCGCCGACGGCGCACGAACTTGCGGAACCGATAGACCACGCTGGGCGGCCGCGCGTGGATCGGCTTGTTCACCAGGTAACGCTGAAGGTCCTGCGCAAAGTCCGCCGCGGATTGGTACCGGCGCGCGCGATCCTTCTCCAGGGCCTTCAGCGCGATGGTCTCTACATCGCCCCGCAGAGTACGATCGAGAGTGCTCAGCCGGGCGGGCTGCTCCTCGCGGATGACCCGCGTGGCCTCGTGAATGGCCTTTTCGCGCACGTCGTAGGGAAGCTGCCCGGTCAATAACTCGAAGAACACCACGCCCAGGGCGTACACGTCGCTGCGAATGTCGATGTCGTGCGGATCGCCCGCGCACTGCTCGGGACTCATGTACTGCAACGTGCCGATCAACTGCCCGACGTCGGTCTCTAGAGTTGTTAAGGCGAGATCAGCGTCGGTCCCGCGGGCCACGCCAAAGTCGATGATCTTCACCTGTCCGGCAGCGTCGACCAGAATGTTGCTTGGCTTCAGATCGCGGTGGATCACGCCCTTTTGGTGACCATGGTGTACGGCGTCACAGACCTGCCCGAAAAGCGCCACCCGCTCCCGCGTGCCGAGTCTCTTCTCGGTCACGAACCGTGTAATGGGGCTGGCATTCGCAATGTACTCCATTGCGAAATAGGGAACGGACCCGTTGTCATCGGTGTGCGTCCCCGCTTCGTAGATCTGGGCAATGCCGGGGTGGCGAAGCCGCCCCAGAATGTGGGCCTCGAACTCAAATCGCCGCATGGCGGAGCGGGACGCCACGCCGGGTTTCATGACTTTGACGGCAACCACTCTTCGGGGGCTGTCTTGCGTGGCTTCGTAGACGGTCCCCATGCCTCCGGACGCGATCACCCTCCTGATGCGATAGTGCCCGACCTGCTCTAACGGTTTGACGCTCCCCAGGGAAGCGCCGCTTCCTTGCTTGAGAGTCTGCGTTTCGGGCAACGGCTCGACGTGGTGCGGGTCCCGCGTAGGTTCTTCCAAGGGAGTATCCTCCCCCAAATTCTATTCCGCGCGCCAGACGGTTCCGTCGGGGCGGTCTTCGAGGGTGATCTTCTGCTCCGTGAGGAGCTTACGAATAATGTCGGCGGATTCGAAGTCCTTCTTCTTGCGAAGATGTTGACGGACCTGGATGAGGACGTTCATGGCCTTGTCGGCAACGCCGTCGTCGGAAACGGTACGCTTGGGCGGCGGATCGATGAAGAGGCCGATGAGGCGACCGAGTTCGATCAGTCGCGTCGTCGCACTGAGAGCGTCCGCGCGGGCTGAAGCCCGCGGCTCAGATTCGAGCCTTTCGTCTTCGATGAAGCGGTTGACCGCGGTGGCCAACTCAAAGAGCGCCGCGATGGCCCCGGCCGTATTGAAGTCGTCATCCATCGCGTCGGTGAGGGCCTTGGCGTATTGCTCGCAGACAGTGGCGAGACTTGGAGACCCAACCTCCGCGCGGGCTGAACCTCGCGGCTCGCTGACGTACGGGGATTGCTTGCAGAGCCGTTCGACGCGTTCAAAAAGACGATAGAACGTGTCCAGGCCTTTCTTCTTGCTGTCGAATTCCTCCGCGGAGTACTCGATCGGACGGCGGTAGTGCGTGCTGAGCACAAAGAAGCGGACGAGCTCCCCGGGATACTCAGCCAGGAGATTGTGCAAGGTCATTTTCGCGAGCGCCGCCTGCATTTCAGGGCTGGCATCCGACTTGGAGATCTTCTTCGTGTTGACGCGGGTCAGGCCGTTATGGAGCCAATACTTGACGAAGGGCTTTCCGTTGGCGCTCTCCGACTGGGCGATCTCGTTCTCATGGTGCGGGAAGATCAGGTCCAGCCCCCCACCGTGGATGTCGAAGGTCTCGCCGAGATAGCGCTGGGCCATCGCGGAGCACTCGATGTGCCAGCCCGGACGACCCTTGCCCCACGGCGAGTCGAACTTCACTTCGTCGGGCTCCTCGGGCTTGGCGGCTTTCCAAAGGGCAAAATCGCCGGCGTTGCGCTTCTCCCCGCTTTGGAGATCACGCTGGCCCTCCTGCTCGTCCACACGACGGTTGGAGAGCTTGCCGTAGTCGGCGTCCTTGGTGACGTCAAAGTACACATCCCCCTTGGACGCGTAAGCGCAGCCGCGGTCGATGAGCCGCTGAATGATGGCGATGATGTCGCCGATGTGCTCCGAGGCTTTGGGCATGATATCGATGCCGTCGACGTGAAGCACGCGCATGGCCGCCAGGTAATCGCCGGTGATTCGCTCGGCGAGCTGGAAGGTAGTCGTGTTCTGCTTGACGGCCTCGACAATGAGCTTGTCATCCACGTCGGTGATGTTCACCACCCAGGTGACCTCATACCCGCGAAAAACCAGATAACGCTTGATGGCGTCGAAAATGATCGGGCCGACCGCGTGACCGATATGGCTGGGCTTGTAGACCGTAGGGCCGCATAGATAGATCCCGACCTTCCCCGGCCGGATCGGTTCGAACGGCTCCTTCTTGCGCGTCAGCGTGTTGTAGACAACTAGGCTCATGGGTGTGAGGACTCTCTCAAGCCGTCGCCGTTGGCTCTCGTGTCATTCTGAGCGAAGCGGAGAATCTCTCGGGCATCGGAATCATAGCGAGAGCTTCTCGTCGCTCAGCATGACAACGGACCGACCAATAGCACGACGGCCGTGCAGGCGATAGCGTCCAAACACCCAACGGGACCGAGCCCTTCATTGGTTTTGGCCTTCACGCTCACATGATCGGGGGCCACGCCCATCAGCGCCGCTGCGGAGCGGGCCATCTCTTTCTTGTATGGCGAAAGCTGGGGGGCCTCGGCATGAACGATCACGTCGGCGTTGTGTACCGCAAAGCCCTGGGCTCGCACTCGATCCATCGCCGTCGTCAACAGTGCCGCGCTGTCGGCGTCCTTATAACGCGAATCCGTGTCCGGAAACAGGTCGCCGATATCCGGCAATCCGGCGGCGCCCAACACAGCGTCGGTCAAGGCGTGCAGCACCACGTCAGCGTCACTATGCCCCAATAACCCTTTGGCGTGGGGAATGGTAATCCCGCCGAGAACAAGCCTTCTGCCCTCAACCAGACGGTGGATATCATGCCCCACGCCGACTCGATAATGGTGCCCGTTCTTCAACTTCTTACCTTCACTTCGCTCAGCCACGCCGCGGTAGGCTAGGTCAGGCGTAACGCCCTGACAAGGCGGCAAGCATGCTCCCGGGCATCCGATAAGCGAAACCGGACGACCCTACAAACCCTTGCCTTACCACTTGGTACGCGCATACAGTTGAACGCGAGTGGAGCGGCCGGCAGCGGGATTGAAGCCCAATCGCGGCCGCGGATCACTTCGAACTGGGGGAGATCAGGCGTGGACAACGTGTTATCTCGATGGTGCAAGCGCAACTCCTGTTTCCTGCTCGTGGCGGGCTTGACCGCATTGATGATGGGCGGATGCCCGCCGACCGCGCCGCCCGGCAATGACAACGAACCGCCGGCCGGACACACCGTGAACGTCATCATCGCTCCCACAGGGAGCGGTACGGTTTCCCAAGAAGCCGACGGTGAACTCGTTACCCTGACCGCCACACCGGCCGCCGGTTTCGCCTTCGACGGATGGTCGGGAGCCGACCTTCCGGATCAGGATCAGAACCCCATTACGGTCAACGCTGCGGATGTGGACTCCATCACCGCGAACTTCGTCGAAAGCCAGGGCTCGCCCTCCGATAGCGACGGCGACGGCGTGCGTGACACTGTCGACGACTGCCCCAATACCGCCCCGGGTACGCCTGTGGACGCGACCGGCTGCCCTGCCACCGGTCCGGATAGCGACGAGGATGGCGTGCCGGACAGCGCTGACCGCTGCGCGAATACTGCCGCTGGGGCCGAAGTGGACACCGAGGGATGCGCCGCCACGCAGCGCGACGCTGACAACGACGGCGTCAACGATGCAAACGACGATTGCGCAAACACTCCGGCAACGGTTGACGTCGACGACGCGGGCTGTCCGGTGAGCGAACCGGGCACGCCCGATAGCGACGACGATGGCGTGCCGGATGACATCGATCAGTGCGACGAGACGCCCGCCGGCGCAGATGTCGATCCCAACGGCTGCGCCGAGAGCGAACGAGACACCGACGCAGACGGAGTCTTTGATGATGCGGACCAGTGCCCGGCCACACCGGAGCGCACCATCGTCGATTCCAACGGGTGTCCCGTGACCGGCGGGGGAGGGGGCGGCCCGCCGGCGCCGGGTACGGTTTGCGGCAACAGCGTGATCGAAGCCGGCGAGCAGTGCGATGACGGCAATCAGGTGTCGGGAGATGGTTGCAGCGCCGCGTGCCAGAATGAAACAAGTGTGATCCCGCACGACCGCTGCAGCTCGCCGAACGCTGTGACCGACGGGTCGCGCTCCTACAGCAACAGCGGGGCAGACACCGACGGACCCGATGAACCGGGGACGTGCAACTTCGCTGGGTCATCGCAGGTGTCCGCCGACATTTGGTATTGCTACACCGCCACGTGTACCGGGACGGCGTTCGTGAGCCTGTGTGGAAGCCACTACGATACCAAGCTGGCGGTCTACGGCGGGTGCGGTTGTCCCAGCGCCGCGCCGCTGGCGTGCAGTGATGATGACTGTGGCCGGGCTGAGTCGAACTTGCAGTCGCGGGTCGAGATCCAAGTAACCGCAGGCCAGCAATACATGCTTCGCGTGGGTGGCTTCCGGACTTCGCAGGGCGTGATTAGGCAGGGCGCAGGCCGGCTGACCATCGGCTGCAACGCGGAGACCTGCGCTGCGGGCAGCGGCGATTGTTTCGCCGCTCACACTAGCCCAGGGTGCGGCGATGCTACGTGCTGCGCCGAGACGTGCGATCTGGACCAGTTTTGCTGCGACGTCACCTGGGACCAGACATGCGCGGGAGAAGCGCAGGGTATTTGTACGGGGAGCTTCGCGGCGTGTGCGCCGGGATCGGGTTCGTGTGAAGCCTCCGATCTAAGTCCGGGTTGTGACGACGTTGCCTGCTGCAACACCGTCTGCCGCGATGACCCGTATTGCTGCCTTACAGGGTGGGACGCGACCTGCGTAGATGAGGCCGAGGCCAAGTGCTTTCTCACCTGCCGCTCGACTGCGGGAGATTGCGCCGCGGCACATCAGGCGCCCGGTTGCAACAACGATTCGTGTTGCCGGCTGGTCTGTGCGGAGGACGAGGTATGCTGCCATACCACTTGGGATCAGCCCTGCGTCAGTCTTGCGGCCCAATTGTGTCCTTGAGACGATCGCCGCCGGTTCGATGAAGAAAACAGGGGACTTGGGCATGCCGGCACCCATGAAGGATGCGCGGCCCATCCGCGTCCTCTTCCTGTGTACCGGCAACTCCTGTCGTTCGCAAATGGCCGAGGCCATCCTGCGACACTTGGGCCGCGGGCGGTTCGAGGCCTCGAGCGCCGGCTCACACCCGGCCGGGTTCGTACATCTGCTGGCCATCGACGCCTTGAAGGCAATGGGCATTCCGCTCGCCGATCAAACGTCCAAGAGCTGGGACAGCTTCGTCGGCGGGCCGGTCGATGTCGTGATCACCGTCTGCGACGCGGCCGCAGCCCAGGTCTGTCCTGTCTTTCCCGGAAGCCCGCTGTCGGCGCATTGGTCCTTGCCCGATCCGGTGTATCATCCCGGCACCGACGACGAGCGCCTTGCGTTCGCCCTTTCCGTGGCCGAGCGCCTTCGCACCAAGATCGAAGGGCTCGTGCAACTGGATTGGTCCGTGGACCGGGCAGAGCTCAAGAGGCGGCTGGAATTCCTTGGTGAAATCTGACGAGTACTTCATGCGCGCCGCCCTCGCCGAGGCCCGGATGGCCCTCGAAGAGGACGAAGTTCCCATCGGCGCGGTCGTGGTCCATGAGGACCAGATCATCGGGCGGGGGCACAATCAGCGCGAAGGCCTCAGCGATCCCACCGCCCACGCAGAGATGATCGCCATCACCGCTGCCGCCGCTCATCTGCAAAGCTGGCGGCTCGAAGGCTGCACGCTCTACGTGACCCTCGAACCCTGTCCCATGTGCGCCGGGGCCATCGTGCAGGCCCGCATCGAGCGCCTCGTCTTCGGCGCCACCGACCCTAAAGCCGGAGCATGCGTTTCTCTTTTTCAGCTCACCAACGATCAGCGACTCAATCACCGCGTCGTGCCAATCTCCGGCATCCTTCGCGACGAATGCACCGAGCTGCTTCAGCAGTTCTTCGCCCAGCAGCGAGCGCTTGGGAAGAAGTAGATCGGCATGCACCTTAGCCGACGAGGTAGAGAGCATACGCCTGTTTCGTCTTGCGATCCCACAGCAACTTCCAGTTGATGAGGGGCTTCCCCATGCCATGATACAAAACCGGGTCTTCAAGGCTGGGAGTGTCCCAGCCGGAGTCTCCGAACTTGAGGAAGCCGCCGAATACACTCTTCCAAGAAGGCATGGCCTCCGGTCGTCGACAGGAATGCCTCGACACCCTCTTGATCGGTTTTGAGCCCGCGCGCGGAAACGATCGCATCGATCGAATCTGAATCTGCCTGAAATCTCAATAATACACACGCGTCTATCGAGATGATATACAGCAACGGCCTGTTCGCGACGATGCTCGACACGCCAGCCGGCGGTGGAATGCCGAAGACTCGCTCGAATTGCATCGCACCGCTTGGGTGCGTGTACCAGTACGCACCCACCGCGCAAACCAAGACGACAATGCCGATCGCAATCAGAGGACGGCGTTTAAGACGCTTAACGAAAGTCGGCATTGCGTCGAGCAGGCTTACTTGCTCGTTTCCATGGCTTCGTTTTCGCGTTTGACCCAGGTGTAGTGGTAGTCCTTGTCCTCGATGGACTGGGCGACGGAGGTCAGCAACAGTGGCTTGAAGGTGTCGCACATGACGGCCAGCTCGGAGGTAGCGTCGTGGCCGATGCTTTTCTCGTACGTGCCCGGGTGCGGGCCGTGGGGGACGCCCATGGGGTGCAGGCTGATGGATTGCGACTCGATGCCTTTGCGGCTGGTGAAGTTGCCCTCCACGTAGTAGAGGATTTCGTCGCAGTCCACGCTGGCGTGGCCGTAGGGGCAGGGGATGGCCTTCACCCCGTCGCGGTCGAAGTAATCCACCTTCCGCGGGACAAAGCTGCAAATCACGAAGCCATGCCCGGCGAAAGTAACGTGCGTGGTCGGCGGCAGGTGGATGGAGCCGGTCTTGGGCTGGTAGTCGTGGATGTTGAAGGCGACGGGGTAGACGATGCCGTCCCATCCCGCGATGTCCCACGGGAAGTGCTTGTATTCGTGTACGCTGAGTTGATTGGCGTGCTTGACGATCAGCGGATACGGGCCGTCGCCGTGCTTGGCGCGATCGAAGCGAAGCATCTCACCCGGCACGCGGAAGTCGCGGTGGCTGTACGGCGCGTAC
>Ga0187892_10012269_pt1 | contig 10235 bp, 8 predicted proteins | sample MA1701073metaG_FD_139345 | JGI IMG/M metagenome (GOLD analysis project Ga0187892, IMG submission 139345) | Bio-ooze microbial communities from a basaltic lava cave in the Kipuka Kanohina Cave System on the Island of Hawaii, USA - MA170107-3 metaG ...
AAAGCCGAGCTTAACGAAGCTGTTATTAGAGCGAAAGATGCCGAAAATAAAGCGGCCCATGTGCTAAAAGCCATTCGCTCCGGTCAGGCCGATGACCCCCAGCTTAATAAGGCCGTGAAGCAGGCCCAACAAGCTAAAAAAAATCTGGCTAAGTACCTAAAAAGCTAGCCCATTCTAAATTAAACAGCTGTTGTAAAAATGGAGTCGTCAAAAACCGGCGGCTCTTTTTATAATAGTAATGATGAGTCAAAAGAGGGTAGCTCTAAAACCAGCTGACTATGTGCATCTGCATAACCACAGCCAATACAGCCTGCTAGACGGCTTGACTAAGGTGCCGGAGCTAGTTGAGTACGTCAAAGAAAAAGGTATGAAGGCTGTTGCTATTACCGATCATGGCACCATGAGCGGCGTGATTGAATTTTACAAATCGGCTAAATCTGCCGACCTTAAGCCGATCATTGGTATGGAAGCCTACATTGCTCCGAGATCGCATGCCGACAAAGATCCGGCTCATGATCGTCAATATTACCATCTTACTATGTTGGCCATGAACAATGAAGGCTATGGCAACTTAATGCGACTCTCAACCATAGCCAACCTAGAGGGCTTTTACTACCGGCCTAGAATCGACCGTAAATTGATAGCCAAATACAGCCGAGGAATAATAATCTTGAGCGGCTGTATCGGCAGTGAAGTCGCTGACGCCCTGAGGCAGGATCAATACGCTCAAGCTAAAAAGGCAGCTCAGTGGTATAAAAAAATCTTCGGCGACCGCTATTACATCGAGCTCCAGGACCATGGTCATAAAAATCATCCAACTAGCTGGGACGAGCAGAATAAAGTTAACAGGCAACTTTTGAAATTGGCTGGTGAGCTAAAAATCCCAGCTGTAGTGACTTGTGACGCTCATTATCTAAAACCCGAAGATCAGGAAGCTCACGAAATACTACTTTGTGTACAGACTGGCGCCTTTTTAACCGACGAAAACCGCTTCAGTCTAAAGGATTTTCAGTTACACGTTATGGACCCCCAAGATATTATCAATCGTTGGGGTAGTAAGCATCCGGAGCTTATAACTAACAGCCGAAAAATTGCCGAGCGCTGCAGCGTCGAAATAGAACTTGGTAAAATCTTAATCCCTAAATTTCCGATGGGGAAGGGTGAGACCGAAAAAAGCTTGCTAGAAAAAGAAGTCTGGCCTGGCCTGGCCTGGCGCTACGGCGGTAAAAGTCGCAGCGAAGCTTTTGAGTTGTCTATCAATGAGGCCAAGAAATGCTTAACTAGTCAAGTAATTGAGCGGGCATCGTATGAATTGGGAGTAGTCGATAAAATGGGCTTTAACGGCTATTTTTTGATAGTCGCCGATTTCATTAACTGGGGAAAAGACCGCGGCATTGTGTTTGGGCCGGGCCGAGGCAGCGCAGCCAGCTCGATCATGGCCTATGCAACTCGCATCACCGAAATTGATCCGCTAGAATACGACCTGCTATTTGAACGCTTCTTAAATCCCGACCGTATCAGTATGCCGGATATGGATATTGATATTCAGGATTCCAGGCGGGACGAGGTCATTGAATATTGTATTGCCAAATACGGTCGAGACCGAGTAGCCAACATTGTTACTTTTGGCCGAATGGCCGCCCGTAACTCGGTTCGTGACGTAGCTCGTGTACTACAGGTACCTTACGCCGAAGCTGATCGCCTGGCCAAAATGATTCCGCCGCCTATCCAAGGCAGGCACGCACCCTTGTCTCTTTCACTGAGGGAAATACCGGAACTGCGGAGTGAAAACGATACTAACGAACAATCTGCCAAAGTCTTTGAGCTGGCGACCAGACTAGAAGGTACCATTCGTAGTCACGGAGTACACGCCGCTGGTGTGGTTATCGCACCAGATGACATAATTAAATTCGTGCCGCTGGAAATGGCCCAGAAAGGCGTTATTGCGACTCAGTATTCGATGTGGCCAATTGAAGACCTGGGACTACTTAAAATGGATTTTTTGGGCCTTTCCAACCTAACCACTATTAAAAACACGCTTAGGATTGTAAAAAAAATTTACGGCCAAGATATCGACATAAGCACTATTTCGCTGAATGACAAAAAAACCTTTGAGCTGCTGCAAAAAGGCGAAACTACCGGTGTTTTTCAACTGGAATCGGCCGGTATGCGACGCTACCTTAAGGAACTAAAACCGACAGTTTTTGAAGATATCATCGCCATGGTGGCCCTTTATCGTCCCGGTCCGATGCAATGGATAGAAGATTTCATAGCTCGAAAACATGGGGCTAGAAAAATCGAATACCTGCATCCGCTTATGAAGTCGGCTCTAGAAAATACTTACGGGGTAATTGTTTACCAAGAACAAGTGATGCAAATAAGTAAGGATCTATGTGGCTTTAGCGGCGGACAGGCTGATACCCTGCGAAAAGGCATAGCCAAGAAGATTCCTGAAGTCCTGGCTAAGATGAAGAAAGAATTTATAGAAGGGGCCATAAAACACTCTAAGGCTGACCGAGTGGTCATGGAGAGATTCTGGGTCCAGCTGGAGGATTTTGCCGCCTATTGCTTCAACAAGGTACATTCGGCCTGTTACGCCTTAATCGCTTATCAAACAGCCTACCTTAAAGCCCACTACCCGGCGGCTTTTATGGCCGCTTTAATGACCAGTGATTATGACAATACCGACCGATTAGCGATTGAGATTGTTGAATGCAGGCATATGGCTGTCGAGGTCTTGCCACCGGATATAAATCAGTCATTCCACGAATTTGCCGTGGTGCCGGGCAAAAAACAGATCCGCTTCGGCTTAGACGCTGTAAAAAATGTCGGGCATGGGGCTGTTGAAGAAATTTTGCGGGCCCGTGAAGTGCTAGGTGGAAAATTCGTACAAATGGAAGACTATTGTGCAGGCGTCGACCCTCGGATTGTTAATCGCAAAGCCCTGGAAAGCCTAATTAAAGCTGGTGCCCTGGACAGCTTTGGTGAGCGATCGGCGCTGGTGGGAAATATCGATACCATCTTAACTCTGGCTGGCAGACTGCAAAAAAATGTCGCCACAGGGCAAGTTGATTTGTTTGGTGATTCGTCCGCGGCGGTCGATATGACGCCACAATTCAGCCTGCAAAGCCAAGAACCAAAAGCCACTAAATCAGAGCAAATGAACTGGGAACGTGAACTACTAGGCTTGTATTTAACCAAACACCCGCTTAGCGCTTATGAAGACTATTTATTAGCCAAAGCCCTGCCTCTGAATGGTATCCGGCGGAATATGGAAGGACGATCGGTAACCGTTGGCGGAACTATCTCTGCCTTGCGCGAAATAACCACCAAAAACGGCTCAAAGATGGCCTTTATAAAGCTAGAAGATACTTTTGGCGAAATTGAATTGGTGGTTTTTCCGGGCGTTTATCAGCAGTTTGGGGATTTATGGAAACGGGACCAGGTAATTTTGGCAAAAGGTAAACTTAGTAGTGGCCGCGACGATAGCGGTGGCGGAGAACTTAAAATGCTGCTAGATAGCGCTGAGGCGATAACTGAGGAGCAGGCTACGGATAGACCCTCAAGAGCAAAAAAGCCCAGCGCTGGACCACCAAACCTCATGCCAGTCACCGGGGTCCAAACTTCAGTTGCCGAGCTGGCTTCACCCAGACTATACATACGGCTAGAAGACAGCCGTGATCAGCCGCTGCTTCTCAGTCTGAAGCAGAAGTTAGATAATTACCGGGGCAAAACCGAAGTAGTGCTGGTGACCGGACCGCAGTCGGACAAGCAAGTCATTAAGCTGCCTCAGACCATAACACTCAACGAAGAAAGTCTAAGAGAATTAGCATCGGTTTTTGGCGCCACCAACGTAGTTGTGCGCTAAAGACGCCCCGGAGGGAAGAGATTACTTGATAAAGCCGACCGTTTGACTCATCAGAAATCCGATAGCGGCAATAATTATAAGCGTGACTTCTACTAAAGGGTGGTGAATAGTCCAATTGTGACCGGCTAAAACTGTCCGCCTAAGAGCAATAAAATGGCGGGTCAGCCAAAATCCGCCGGCGCCAATCATCCCGAATACTGCCAGGGCGCCGGCCCACTGGGCTAGTTGCGAACCCGGCCAACTCATCTGAGCTCTTGTGGTTCGTCCAACTACCCCTGACCCTTCAACCGGATTTTGGCTGGTTGGGGGGCTGGCCAAACCTCCACTATCGCTAACCGGCTGGGGTTGGCTTGAGGGGGATGTTTCTGCGGCCGAAGGCGTTGGGGCAGGCGCGGCTGGGGGCGAGGTAGGGGCAGGTGAAGATTTGTTTTGGGATGAGCCGGCAATCGCTGGGGGAGGAGGGGGAGGTGTAACTGGTGCTGGCGGCGGCGTGGAAGCGCCGGTCGGTCGACCATAAAATGCCACCACGACTGTCATCGGACCACCACCAGCAGAAGTGTAGTCAGAATTGTTGGCAGAACCAAATCCGACATCCAAAAAGGCAGGATCAAGCATATTAGCCTTATGCGGTGCGCTGCCCATCCAGCCGTTTATGACGGCCTGCTCGTCACTAAAACCGGCTGCTAAATTCTCGCCTAGTTTTTGATAGCTGTAGCCTTGAGCCGTTACAAAAATCCATGGCGGGTTGCCTTCGGGCGTATTATGGCTCCAATAATTCCTAGTAGCCATGTCGTTAGCTTTAGCCTGAGCTGCGGCTGTTAACTTATCGTTTAGACCAAGCGCACCAACACCATTTGCGGAGCGTTGGGCGTTAGTGTTAGACAGTAAGCCGCTGACTGTCATGCTGGTGGCGTAAGCCAAAACCTTCCCGTCAGGATGCCTGAACCGGCTAGCCAGCACACTGCCTTGACCGCTAAAGCTCAAAACGGCCGCTACCAGTAGCATTATCGGCAAATACGGCCAATAAGTACGCTCGAAAGCGTGGTGACTAACTCCCCTAGGCTTGTGCCTGGGGTGCTTAGCAGATTTAGCAGCGTGACTTTTCATTTTGGCGGACATGTTATTTCGAAATTATTTTAACCTGGTTTGAGTCCTTTGTCGATCCGATAAACCAAAGCGTAAATGGTAAAGACCGATAGCCGCTGCCGCAGCGACATTCAGTGATTCTTTTTGACCAAGCATCGGGATTTGAGCCTGCCGATTAGATAACTTTAGGACCGCTGGGCTAAGCCCTCTAGTCTCGCTGCCAATTATTAGAGCCATCATTGGGGTGGGTGCCAAGTGGGGTAGCCATACCGCGTCTTCGGTTTGCTCGAGAGCTACCAGTATAAAGCCCTGACTCTCCAATTTTTTTAACAGTCTCAAAATATCTGCCCGGTGGCTCCAACCTACGCTCTTGTCTGCTCCAAGCGCTGTTTTGCTGATTTGTCTTTCGACCCGTTCAACAACGTGCGGCAGCCGAGAGTCGCGCGGGGTTCTGGGGTAAGGTGTATAACCGCATAGGTAGACGTGTTCAATACCAATACCGTCAGCTGTCCGCAGTAGCGAGCCAACATTGTGGCAAGATCGCACGTTTTCGACTACCAATACAATTCGACGCCTCTTCATACCTTGTTACTATAACTCAAAGCCCTTATCCGACTGGAAACGCTCATGCTTTGGCTTTATACTGGTGCCTAGATATGTCTCAGGATGCTCGCAGGGACGAGGAAGCCAAAACCCAGCGCCGGGCCTCGGTGCTCGGACTTAATTATATTGATACCAGCACTATCCAAAAACAGCTGTTTAAAAATGTGCTGAGCCTGCCGGAGTTGTATAAACTAAAAATAATACCCCTTGTAGCCGACGAACACAACATCCACTTTGGTATAACCACCACCACCTCACAGCAGACACTAAATAAATTAAAGGCTCGATTTTCGGACCAAAGGGTCATCTTTTCGATAATTTCCGATACCGGTTATGGGGAATACATAAAGCTCTATGACCCCCCCAAGCAAGTTACTTATAAAGATATCGAAATTGCTAACCAAGGCGCCGGCAACGATCAAATGATTCGAGCGGTCAGCGCGACACTCGATCAGGTCCGAGCCGATGACATGCTGGCCTATCTAGTTCAGCAAGCCTACAGCCTTAAAGCTAGCGATATTCACCTGGAATGTCAGCGCGAGAATATTCGGATACGTTTCCGAGTAGACGGTGTCCTTCATCCGGTCGCTTTTTTGAGCCGCGAAAAATACCATCAGCTTAGCTCTGCCCTAGCCAGCGCCGCCAACGTCTCGACCAACAGCCCGGACGCTCAGACCGGCCATATAAATCGCCAGTATAAAATGGCTACCGGTGAAGAGGTAACGCTAAACCTTAGAGTCGAAACAGTGCCGACGGTTTACGGTATGGATGCCGTGATGCGGCTGTTTCATCTAAGGCTGGAATTTTTTAAGCTCGAAAATTTGGGCCTGAGTCCGGGGGAATTCTCGGTGGTTAAAGATGTCATCAAGCATCCCACTGGTATGGTATTGATTGTCGGCCCGACCGGTTCTGGTAAGACCACCACTTTGTATTCACTGATAAATACACTAAACACTGCCGAGCGCAAAATTATCACGCTCGAGGATCCGGTAGAATACTTTATGCCCGGAGTGGTCCAGATCCCCGTCGAAGGCGAGTTAGAAGGTCGGGATTTTGCCGAGAAGCTTCGAGCCGTTTTGCGGCTGGACCCCGATGTTGTCATGATTGGCGAAATCCGTGACCAGGACACCGCTCGAACGGCGTTGCAAGGCGCCCTAACTGGTCATTTAGTGCTCAGCACCTTTCATGCCGCCAGCTCAGCTGCTGCCCTGACCCGGATGCTTGATTCAGTCGGTATCAATCCTTTGTTTGCTAGCGCCATGCATTTGGTAATGGCCCAGCGGTTGGTGCGGCGGCTGGACGATACTACTAAACAGCCATATCAGCCTGAGAATGCCCTCAAACAGCAGCTGCGTTCAGTTATCGATACTTTTCCGCCTGGACTGGAGCGACCAAACTTAGACTCCTTAACTCTATATAAGCCGGGTACATCAACTAACAACCCCTTCGGCTACAAAGGTCAGCTAGCTATCCGGGAGCAGCTGCTGATGACCCCGGGCGTCCAGCAACTGCTTAGGTTGCCACCAAACCAGGTAACAACCGAGATGCTACAAGCCAAGGCTGTTGAGGAAGGCATGCGAACCATGCTACATGATGGTTTGCTGAAAGCTTTTGCTGGTTTAACCACTCTTGACGAGGTCTATCGGGTAGTCGGCTGATCGCCGTCTTGCACAATCGGTCGGCGCTCAATTACGTATCCCTCGATTCCTCTTACGGCAATTAATCCCGAGGGGTCCTCATTACGCACGCTGAGCAGTTCCGGCGTGATCCAATCTAACCCGACGCGGCGGAACCGGTAGGGGTTAGAAGGGCTGTCAATATTCCCTCCTGGTTGGTTTGGCTGCGAAGACTCTGGAACATTCTCATAAAACTCTGACTCTTGTGATGACATACTTAGGCTCAATAATATAATACAAGGCTTTGCTGACCTAAAGCGTGTTGCCCCTAAGGTGTTTTTAGTGTAGGATAGCCCCGAGCCTTATGAGCAGTGTGATAAAACAGGTAGAAGCCAAGTACAAAAAGAAAGCCGTTGTCGATGTGCGTAGCGGTGATAGTGTTAACGTGCACCAAAAAATCGTTGAAGGCGGCAAGGAACGTGTCCAGATTTTCAAGGGACTAGTCATCCTGGCTAAGCGCAAAAACAGCTTGACTAGTAGCTTCACAGTCCGTCATATCGCCAGTGGAGTAGGAGTTGAAAAGTCCTTTTTAATTCATTCTCCAAGCATTTTAAAAATAGAGGTGACTAAGCGCAGCAAAGTCCGCCGTAACTACCTGACTTATATGCGCAATCTAACCGGCAAAAGCACCCGACTAAGCGGAGTGGACTTCGATAAAACGGCGATTAATACTGTGGAGGATCAGATAGCCGAGGCCGAAGAAGCCAAGATTCACGAGGCTCAAGCCGAAGCCCACGAGGCCGAAGAAGCCGCCAAAGCTAAAGATGAAGAAAAACAGGAACTCAAAGTTGAAGAAGCCATAGCCGGTCGCAAAGATAAGGCCGAAGCAAGTCAGGAAAAGTCCAGCCATAAAGGCGCTCTTAAAAATCCGGAAGCTAAAAAATCCCCAAAAAAGTAACTGGACCCCTACGCCCAAAGCCGATAATCTAATGATATGGTTGGCGTAGATGAGGTTGGCAGAGGCTGCTGGGCCGGTCCACTACTAGTAGTAGCGGCTCGGACCGTGGGTGCCTTGCCTGTGGGACTTAAGGATTCCAAACTACTTAGCAAGATCCAAAGGGAAAAGCTATTTATTAAACTGCAAAAAAGTTGCGACTTTGCAGAAGGTTGGATTAATGCCCAAGAAATAGACGAACGCGGACTCGCTGGGTCCTTAAGATTGGGTACCGCCAGAGCGCTGGTTGCTTTAAAAACTGATGCCGATGAAGAAGTAATCATAGACGGTGCGGTAAATTACGCGCCGCCAGCTTTCGTAAGAGTTAATTGCATAGTGCGGGCTGATAGCTTAGTGCCGTTGGTATCAGCAGCCGGTATTTATGCCAAGGTGAAGCGAGATCAGTGCATGGCTCAGCTGGCTAGGGTGCATCCATCATATGGTTTTGAGCGTCACGTTGGTTACGGCACCAAGGCTCACCAACTAGCCTTAAAAAACTTTGGCGCTTTAAATAATGTTCACCGGCTGAGCTTTAGGCCTATGAGCTTAGCCAATGAGGCGACGTTGTGAAAACCACAACTATCGGCCGCCAAGCAGAAATAGCTGTTGCTCGCCAGCTCTCAAAACAGGGCTTTAAAATACTGGCCCAAAACTGGCGAACCCGTCGTTGCGAAATTGACCTAGTCGCCCAAAAAGACAAGATTATCTATTTTATAGAAGTGAAATACCGCTCTGGGCTAACTCAAGGTGACGGACTGGCCTACATTACTAATCGAAAACTGGACCAGCTTAACTTTGCCGCTAGAATGTGGTTGGCTGTGAATGACTGGGAGGGTGACTGGCGACTGCTGGCCGCCAGCGTTGGCCCAAAGAATGAAGTGGAACAAGTAGTAGAACTCTAGACACTCATTGTCCTTTGAGCGTGATCGGCCAACTCTTTGATTAGCTTAGGCTCGAAAGGTGACCCTAACTTTGATTGTTTTATAGCTTTGAGAAAACTTTTCGTACCACCAATGCGACATAGCTTCATATATATCCTAATGGCACGACTATGGTTTTTTGAATCAATCATTGCAATCTGCAAAGCCACAGTTTCAGCTAAAGCATAATCAATGTAATAAAAAGGCATGCCAAAGATGTGGGGCTGCATATACCAACGCGTTTTTTGGTAGTCCTCGTAGCCGCTATAGTCAATATCCTGCAAATAAAGATCGGAAATCTGGCACCACTTAGCATCTCTATCAGGGATAGATGCTCCAGGATTTTCATATACCCAATGTTGGAACTCATCAACCACAGCTACGTAACATATAATCCCGATAGCGCTTTGCCAGCGACCTAGCCGAAATTTGTCGGCATTCTCCTCAGTAAAAAACTCTTCTATATGAGGCAAGCTCAAGAACTCCATACTAGTAGAATGAACTTCGCAAAAATCGGCGGCACCCCATTGTAAGTCAACTGCCTCTATGTCACGACTTTCCAATCCCTGGAAAGCGTGGCCCATCTCGTGCGTCAAGATATGTATATCATCAGCGTCACCGGTTGAATTACAGAAAACCGCGACTTTTGCTTCATCGCTGAAACTAGTACAGTAAGCCCCGGCTTTTTTCCCCGGCCGGTTCTCCAAATCAATACAACCCTTATCTAGCATTGATTGAAAATGGGCCCTTAGCTCGGGCGAAAGTTTGGTAAATAGGCGACGGGCTTGAGAAGTTTGATTGGCAATTGGTACAATACCAAGCGGCAATGTCGTTCGGGGATCGTAGCTGCTGTCCCAAGGCCGAAGTTTTTTTAACTTTAAGGCACGTGCCTGTGTCCGACCAAGTCGACGATTTAGCGGGACTAAGTACTGTCGGACACTGTCGCGGAATTGCTTGACGGCCAGGGCATCGTAATCGGTACGACCCATATTCTGATAGGCCAGCTCGATGTAGTTGTCGTAACCGACATTTCTGCCCATTTTGTGGCGAATCTTAACCAGTTTGTCATAGATTTTTGCCAGCTCATCGTGATGTTCTAAAAACCAGCCTCGGATTGCCAAATAAGCAGCTTTTCGCAGGGCTCGATC
>Ga0187892_10012270_pt1 | contig 10235 bp, 3 predicted proteins | sample MA1701073metaG_FD_139345 | JGI IMG/M metagenome (GOLD analysis project Ga0187892, IMG submission 139345) | Bio-ooze microbial communities from a basaltic lava cave in the Kipuka Kanohina Cave System on the Island of Hawaii, USA - MA170107-3 metaG ...
GCTAACATGAACGTAATCAGTGGTTTTGGTTGATTTCTGCGAGTAGCCCAGCCCTACCCGCGGGTTATTAGCTTCGTACTCGCCGAAGGCTGATCTAGCCCGCGAGGCGAAAAACTCAACGTTGGCCTGCCGATAAGTAATAATCTGGCGCGGCTTATCCCGAATAGTCTGGCTCTCGCCGTGGGCAAGCGAAGTATCCAAAAGCCGTCCAGTGAAGTAACGCGACCAAGCCATCCAAAGCTCCGGGTCGTTACCGTCGCTAAACGGCACCCCTTCATCCCAGTCAAACGGATTCTCGCCGAACTTGCCGAAAAATTCCGTCCCGGGTTTGGGGCTATCTTTAACTGGCCTGGTTGAATCAGCGTAGTAGCTGCCCCAGGGGTAGTCCAGCGAGTCGTAGTCGTTATCAAAGCTCGCCAGAGCGAATCGATCCGGCGGCGGGATCGGGCAAAGATAATCCACTCGATAAGTGCCAAAAAGATAGTAAACCGCCGCCACAATCAGTCCGGCCGGCCCCAACCCTAGAGCCATGCCGATTGCTCCGGCCACCGCCATATTAGTAAATCCTGGCGGGGCGGCGAGCGCCTTATCAACCGAGGCAAAGAACTGCTGACAAGCGCTGCAAGCGTTAAGGGCGATAGTAATTGCTAGAGCGGTGAGCTCGGCTTGAGCCTGTCTTAAGGCGGTCTGGGCCTGGACGGCGGCGGCCTCGCCCGCTCCGGCCACGCCACTAATCCCTTCGACAAAGGCATTAAGGGCGGGGGCGGCAGCCCGGGCGGCGGCCAAGGCGCGACTAGCAGCAATGACCCTTGTCGTAGCCTGGTAGAGCCGGAAAACTGAACCGGCCGGCAGGCCAAACGCCCGATCGGCCCAGGTGGTCAGCCGACTGACCAGAAACGCCTCGCCGAGACTCTCGAGCGAGGGTACAATCAGCTGCTCGCCTTCCTTGATCTCGGCCCCAAGATCCCAACTGTTCGCCGCGGCAAGATAAACAGATTTGCTAAAGCCCACCGGTAGGCCGCTAATCCCGGTATAGCGAGCAAACCAGCCGTCCAAGTACTGCCACATCGAGCGGAACCGCTCGTCCGAGTAGATGTTGACTGCTTTGGGGGCGGTAACATAGGTGAAGAAGGTTTTGACAAAATCACCGTCGAAAACACCGAAATCAGCATCAGTTCGCCCCACCAAGGTGCGGACAAAGTTGATAATGTCGCTATTGGTAATCTCGCCGCGGAAGATTCGCTTGAGCGTGCCAGACTCATAGCTCGACGAGAGATCACCCAGCACCCGGTCAAGATTGGTGAAAACGAAGCTCTCCAGCATCTCAAGACGCGCTCTAACATCGCCCTCGAGCATTGTTTTGGCAAAATTGGCTGGCAAGATGATGCCTTGCTCGCTTAGACTCTGGTTTAAGAAGGCATCGGCGATTTTATACTGAGCCTCGTCGCGAAACCGCTGCATCAGAAGCCGGCGCGCTTGATCAAGATAACTCTGGCGTTGTTCAGCCGGCAACCCGAGAAACTGATTCAGACTTAGATTACCGCCAGTTGCTTCGTTGTAGAGCTGTAAAGCCTCGGTGTTAATCAGGGTCGCGTCATCTAAATCTAGACTACGGCGTAGCTCCTCGTAACTTAGGCTGACGCCTTCAGGCAGGTATTTCTCGGCAAACTCTACCCACATCGCCGCTGACCAGCGCTCCAGCGCCACACGATAGTCGCCGCTTAAGAAATTCGCCACATCATCACGGTAAGCCTCGGGGATGCCGGTCGCTTGGAGGAGGTCGCGAATTAAGAACTCCCGCTCAAAAGGGTTAAGGTTGCCGTCAAAGGCTGCCGTTAAGCGAGCCGTTAGGGTACGCAGCTCCCCCTCGTCAAAGCCCTCAAGGTTAATCCCGATCACCGCCGCCAACAGCCGGATGCCTTCCCGCAGCAGCCGCTCGGCAATCTTTCCGTCGCCCGGGTCGCGGATAAAGGCCATAAAACTCCCCTTGGTGAAACCGGTGCGCTCGTCGAGCGACTGCGAGATTAGCTGGAGGGCAAGCTGAAACGCCGCCTCCCTTTTCTCTAAATCGGCCTTGTCCCAAGCGGCTATCGTTTTCAGCAGGGTGACGGTTTCGTCGCGGCTCAGGCGGAACCGGTCTTCGAGGTCGAAGTAATTCCAAAGATTCTCCGCCGTAACGTTAGCTAGATTGGCCTGGGAGACCCGACGGGCAAGGCCCTCAAAACTTAACGAGCCCTTCAAAAACTCTTCGGTCGAGCCGGCGCTAACCCCTAATCTGACATCGGTTCTTGTCCAGGCCTCAGGAGTGCTGCCGAAAAGTTGGCGCAGCTCGCTCTCACTAAAATCGCTCGCCACCTTTTTACCTTCGAGCTGGCCCGGCTGGGCGCCGAGGCGCGTTGCGATCAAGGCGCTACCGTAGTTAAGGCTGAGATCTCCCCGAAGAGAGAAGACGGTTCCTGAGGGTAGGCCGAGCGTTACCCCCAGAGCATTAGCAAAAACCTCCTGCAACGCCTCCTCCAGCCCTTTTTCACGCTTGATAAGAGCCAGACCAGTACCCGGAGCCCAGCCGATAGCCTTATCAACTTGGGCACCGCCGACCTTGCTGATTAGGCTAAAGTTGCCGGTGCCTGTGCTTTGCCGAACGTCATCGGCATTGACGGCGCTACTGCCGCTTAAGCCAAGCTCGCGATTGAGAAACTGGGCGATCGTGTTTAAAACCCGGCTCGAGCGGCCAGCAATCAGAGTATCGCCGTCAGCGACCTCTAAGCCCGAGGCAGCGGCCAGCTTGCCGGCACCGATTGTCTCTTTTAGCTCGCCGAAGGTTACCTTTGAGCCGGGATTCAAAAGTTCCTGCAAAAGTTGGCGAGTAACTCCCTCGAAACGGCTCGGGATAAACTTTGTCGCCGCCTCGCTAAGCAGCTCCAGACCGAGGTTCTTCAAGGCCTCGATCGCCTCGTTTTGATCCTTCTCATTAGTTGTCAGTAGTCCAGCGAGAGTGACGATCGGGACCGACTTATCGACGGCAAATGTAGTTGGATCAACCTTGGGGACGCCGCCTGATTTCGCTGCTTCTTCGAAAGCCCGGCGCTGCTCGTTGGTTAAGCGCAAAACATCGGCCAGGATCTTGATGCCAGCCATCCGGATGCCGGCCTCGTCTCCGCGCTTGATTTTCTCGATGGTGCCAGGGAAAAAGTTGAACGCTTCGTCTGATTTGGCAAAATGCTCCAAGGCCGCCCTCACTGTTGCCGCCCGGCTAGCCTCATCGAGGCTATGAGTTTTAAGAAACAGCGCTGGCAGCCCCAGGGCTTGTTCGAGGGCGCGTTGGCCAACATCTCTAACAATCTCTTCCCAGCCCTTGCCCCGGATCGAGCCCGGCGGCAGCCCCAATCGCTCACTCAACCACTCTTTGGCGATCACCACCCTTAAGTCGTCTTCGTTGTGGCCCAGTGCCATACCTTCAGGCAGCCCGGGGATGGCTTTCTGCAACGCTGAGGCGCCGATTATCCTAAGTAGCGAATCTGCGAGCGGGTCGGTGGTAATCTTGGTTGAGCCTAGGGTTTTGAGCAAAATGTTGGCGCCAACATATTGAAAGATTGTTGGGAGATCGAGGCCGTGGACAAACTCGGCGTACTCGTCCATCTCGCCCGATTCATTGAGCATCCGGAGGATGCTCTCGGCCGACATCGTCCCTGAAATTTCGACGAGGCTGGGCCCTTTCGGAGTAGGGTGGCGACTGATACCGTCTTTACTCTGCCAGGCGACTTTGACTGGTTTGGGGCGCTGCCAGCGGGTCTTGTCACCGCCAAGGTGGCGACGCTCCACCAGCTTGCAAGTCACCTCGCCAACCTCGGAGATATCGGCTGCCAAACCGCGGTGATGAACAGATTCCAAGCCGCCCTCCTCTTGTAAGGCGTCCAAGGTCTCGCGGTCAAATCGGCCGGTGCCCTGAGAGTCGTAATTTTTAAAGATCCGGGCTGCTTTGATATGGGTGAAGCCGTAACCGCCCTGCTCCACTGGCCGCACTAAACTTAAAAGGTAATTAGTGACCCGCACATCAACCTCTTTATTGACGAGCTTATTTTTATCCTGCGGCGAGAGTACTAACGGCGAATTTTCTTGAAGTAGAATATCGAGCTCGCCGAGCGAGTCGATTGAGTTGAGCACGCCCTGCTCGAGCTGATCTTCAGGGGAGACGTAATTAGGAGAATCTTCTTCGTAGATTGACTCTTGGGCGCGAGCCTGCCAAGCAGCAGCAGCGAATATAGGTTGAGCGATAATCAACAGACTCAAGGGAATCAGTAGTAAGAACGATCTAGTCGGTGCCATATCGTTTTGCCCCATTAAATCGGTGCGAAGTGAGCGGGCGCTGTACAATTCTGGTTTGCGTTGAAGACGAATCGATAATCTGGCCCTGACCGATATAGATGCCAACATGGTCAAACAGAGCTCCGCTATAGCGAGTCCTGGCCCTCTCACCGCTGCCGAACCAAACAATATCGCCGGGCCGCATTAAGCTTTCGTTGATACGGGAGTCGCTGGCGAGCTCGGCCCGGTCAATCACCAACCTTAACGCGCGATTTTTCCAAAGCTCGGTAGTGGTTGGGACAATAGTGTTCGGTACCCCGGCCTCCCAAAGTGTGGTTGAGGTGAAGGAGGCGCAGGCTAGCCGTTCTGAAACTTTAGTAATCCGACAGAAGTTACCGGTTGGCTCACCCTCGTGGCTTTTGGCCAGAGCGGTAATCCAAACCCCAAACGGCAGCGTTCTCTCAAAAGCGAGCATGTCTTGCTCGATTGCGCGTACTAGCGCTGCCTTTTTTTTCAGATCCTGCTCTTTGGTCATCTCATCGAGTCGAACAGTAAACTCGGCCGCTTTCTGCTTGATGACGGCGGAGTGAGCGGCGCTGTACTGATCGGCATTACGCTGAATGCGCTGATAACGCTCTTTCTCGTCGGTAACTGTTTCCAGGACAATCTCGTTTTTCGCTAGTCGGTCTCCAGAAAGAGCGGAGAGTAGAGTTGCCTGCTGGACCTGGCTCGCCGTAGTCGGGGTGATCGCCAAGCCGCCGCCGCTTTGGCCGGACAGTCCCCAGATCGCAAACACTATCCCAAGGATAATGATCACCAAAAGAATAATCCCGATAATAATCCAGCCAACCGGGCTGGAAGCCAGCGCCGTGGCGGCGCGAGCAGCTAGTTGGGCCATCATCCGGCCAGCTTGGGCCGCGGCTCGCCCGGCCGCTTTGGCTGCCTGGCCGCCGGCTCTAGCGGCGGTTCGCCCCGCCGAACCCTCCGCTCCGGCGCCAGGTGCCGCCGGACCTTTCGCTGCTCCCGGCGCTGCCGGTTTCCCAAAAGTCTTACTGCCGCGACTAACCCGGCTCAGAACATCCCCGAGATGACGCCGTTGTTTTTGAGCTAGGCTCTCTTTTGGGGTCTCGGGCTCTTCTGGGACCTCGTCCCGGACATCCGACTCTAAATTAGGGTCAAGCGGCTCCGGCATTTCTTAGTCCGTAAATTTCGAGGAGCTGTTTCGGGTCGGTGGTGATAATCTGATCTTCAGTGTAAGAAGAGACGATCTGGATCGCCGCCCGGTTGGTCCCGGCAAAAAACAGGCCTTGGCCGACCTCAGCTTCGGTCAAGAAAAACTTTTCGCCGTCGGTTAGCTTGAAGGTTTCAGCAACCTTATCAACTGCCGAGGGCGCCTGACCCAGCAGTAGTTGGGTAGAGGAGTTATTAACGACCGAGCGACCGTAGTTCGAGGTGAGGAAATCGTCAACATCTTGGCTAATGACGGTGATGCCCAGGTAGTACTTGCGCGCGCGTTTCACCATCGCGTTCAAGAACTTGGCCGAATCTTCGTAGCGCATCATCCACCAACCCTCATCAATTACCAATAACCTTTTTTTGAGCTCACTTTTGACCCGACTCCAGATGTAGTTGAGCACCAAATACATCGCGATCGGCCGCAGCTCATCCTCCATATCGCGGATCGAGAATACCGTCACTTTGTTGGTTAGATCGATATTGGACGGGCTGTTGAAAAGCCCAGCAAACGACCCCTCGGCGTACTTGGAGAGTCGGTTCATCAAACTCTCGGTGCCGCTCATATTTTGCAACACCGTGATCAGATCACTTAAAACCGGCGGGGGGTTGGAATGCGTTGCCGGGTCGGGGGTGATGTCTTTAAGGGCGTAAGTTTCATAAAGCGCTTTATCGAGCAAGCTGTCCTCTTCGGGCGAGAGGCCGCCAACCATTAAGCTCAACAGGCCATGGACCGAAGTGACGGTGGTGCGCAGAATCTGCTCGCCGGAATCCCCAGTCTCCTCGCGGAAAGCCGGCAGATCAAAGGGGTTAATTTTCTGCGAACTGGACAGCGACAGATTAACGTAGGTGCCGCCGACTGCCTCAGCCAAGGCTTTATACTCGCTTTCGGGATCAATGACGATGAGCTCGGTTCCCAGCATCAAGCTGCGAATCGCCTCAAGCTTAACAGCGTAAGACTTACCGGCGCCGGATTTGGCAAAGACTACCTGGTTAGCGTTCTCCATCCGGAAACGATCAAACAGCACCAGCGAGGAGTTGTGCAGATTTATCCCGTAAAGCACCCCATCGTGATGGGATAATTCAGCTGAGGTGAAGGGGAAGGTGGTTGAAAGCGAGGCGGTGTCCAGATTACGAACGATCTCCATTTGGTCATCAAGTAACGGCAGGGTAGCGTTGAAGCCTTGCTCCATCTGTAGAAGCGCCTGTTTAGTGTAGGTGAGCGAGCCGCCAAGAATCGCCTCAAACTGCTTCGCTAATTTATTAAGCTCCTCAATTGATGGGGCGTAAATCGTAAAGTAGAGCCCGAGCTGGAAAAGCCGGGTCTCGCCCTTTTGTAAGGTGTCGCGCAGCTCTTCGATGTCGCCGATGGCAGTCTCGAGCTCGGGGTTGCGCACTAACCCCTTCTCTTGCTCAATTGCCGCTGAAGATTGGAGCTGGGTGGTTTTGCGGCGCAACTGTCCTAAAAGCGAGCTCGTTTCGATGGGGTAGATAAACATCCCAATATCGAGGGCTGTATCGTAGTTGATAATCGGGCTTAACCAGTTGGTCTGTAGGTAGCGCGGATAGGTGTAAACAAAGAGGCTTTTGACGTAAAAATTGCCCAGCTGCAGGTAATTGGGGGTGATACTCAAGCCAGCCGGGGCGATAATGTCAAGGACACTGGCCACCCCTTGGCGGAAAACCGCTTCGGGCGTGTTTGGGTCTTCGCTCTGGACGCCGATCCGGCCCAAGATTTGGGTGAGGCTGGAGCGCTTTAGGGTGCTGGGCGGGGTCCCGGCGAGTGTGGCGGTGGCTGGGGGCGGCTCGGCCTGCTTGGTTTGAGGAGTAGGGGTGGGAGTGAGCAATTCGTTGGCTTTATTGGTCAATTCCGGCGCCTCGCGGGCGATTTTCTGGGCTCGCTCAACAACTGGGGAGGTGAGCTCGTGGGGCTCGCGCAGATGTTCGGTAACTGCCTCCTCCGGGTTATAGGTGTTATAGAAAAGCTCGATGATCTCTCTGGTATCCAGTTCCTTAGCGACCACCCCCAGGGCATTGAGCCGGCCGACAATGGTGCGCAGCCTCTCCGTCAGAATGCCTTTATACTCGACGAACTCCTCATCGGTGAAGCTAGTTAAGGACAACCTTTTTTGGCCGAGCAGCCGGTCAATCACCGTCTTTTTCTCTACCGCGCCTTTGACAGTGTGTCCAACGACCACGTAGAAAGACTTGTCCATAATATTAACTTCATCAGATAAAACTTTGATAAAACTTAGGTAGTCTTCGGACTGACGTTTCAGCAACTCGTTAGTTTCGGCCTCGGTGGCCTGGGCAACCTTACCGATGTAGTTTGATAGATCAACGCGGCGCGACTGGATCACAATTTGGATCGGGAATTTCAGCGAATTGAGGAAGCTTTGGTACTGGTAGATTGAGGATTCCTTCTCCTTCTCGCTTTTCAAATCAAAGTTGATCGGGGTGGCTTCCAACATCATCCGCAGCCTCCCGTCTTTGAGGACAATCACGCCTTTACGGATCTGCTCCACTTGTAAGTATTTCTGGGTGGCAACCGGTTTCAGTTTCTGGGCCATTACTTTATCCTCATTTACTTGCGGGTCGATCTAAAACCTCGGCTAATTCGCTGGCCTTGAGAGCGTCAAACTTTTTCTTCGGTAGCTTCTGCTGGGGACTGGCTTTCGGCGTTGGCGCCTTCACTTTAGCCGGCGGGGCGTAATGCTGCCAAGTGCGCTGCCGCGGTTGAGTGAAAAACTTGATTAGAGCGACAAAGAAGGAGGGGAATGGCCGGTCATTCACCCGCAAAAAAGCCATCGCAAAACTAAGTAAGCCGATCGGAATGGCGAGGATCCAGAAGAAAAAGCCGAGGCCAGCGGCATATAACCGGCCAAAGAGGATATAAATTATCAGACCACCAAACAGCAGGTAGAAAAATTGCGACAGGGTCAGCGGCCCGATAATCCTGTCCTCCATGTCGATATTTTGGGGAACTTTAAACTGCATTGTTCCTCCAAAATAAGGAGCACGGAGTTGCGACTATATTCTGCGGTACTTTGAACTGCATCCCTCCCTAATATCTAGGTTTAGGATAACACAAAGCGACCCCAGGGTCGCCGCCTAAGTGGTCGGCGGCGGCGGTTCCTCTGGTTCAGGTTCCTCTTCGATGAAATCCATATCCTCGGCCGGCTGCTGTCCGGTTGAGCCAGGAGGTTGTGATGAAGGGGGCGGCTGATAAGTGGTACCAGCTTTTGCGGCTGCGCTTTGGCCGTACTGCTGAAGCTTCTGACGGAATACTTCCGAGCCGAAAATCTGTTTCAGTGTCTTGTTGCTTTTGAGCTGCCCTACCACCTCGCCGCTAATGGCTTGAGTCAAGGCATTTTTTGTCTCCGGCGTCAGGCTCATATTTAAAATTCTGGCTTGCTGTTCGACGTGCTGACCGACAGCAGCTTTAGCGGGCGCACTGCGTTCAAACGACTTAGCCCGATCTTCGGGCCTGCCCTCAGGGATAATCCCGGCGAGCCCATCCCCTAGCTGGTCGATTTGCCCGTGGATCTGGGCGGCCTGAGCCGGGGTTTGACCGGCGGTAACTGCCGCCGCCGCGCGGGACATTGAGATAATCTGCTCGTGCATTTTCTCTGCCTCGACTCGTAACGGCATCACCCCACCTTGCGGTGCAAATCCGCCCATTCGCTCGATATGCTCTTTGGCGTCGGCCATAACCCTTTGAACCGCGGCGTCGGAATCCTCGCTTAGGACGCGGTAGAACGTCTCAGAAAGTTTATCCGCCCCTTCCACCGCTTCTTGTAGTGTAGCAGCATCTTTCCCTGAAAAATGATCCATTAAGCCGCTGAGCCGACTCTCTAGCGCCGCCACCTGCGCTTGATTGACCACGCTATCCGTACCTTCCTGCCTAGGCTCTGCACCTTGGGCATAATCATAGGCCCCCCCGGTCTTATATGGCCTTCTCGACTCGGCATGGTACTCCTTGAGCGCCGCAAAATAGTCAGCCAGCTTGGTCGAGCTCAACCCAGTGGCCTTCATTGCTCCGAACTCGCGGAGAGCCTGGAGCTGTCCAAAGGTATAAGGGGAAATCAGCCGACTGAGCTGCTCAGGTTTTAAGGTCTTTATCCAAGCCCTTACCTTCCCTTCCTTGTCGGCTTCTTTCATAAATTGATGGAGAGTCAGTTTGTCCGCTCCTTTCAGGGCCTTTCCGATACCTTCGTAGTGGTTCTTGTGAGTCGCTTCTTCGCCCGCGACCTTCTCGTAGATCGGTGTTTGCGAGCGGGAGTAACTAAGGGCTCCCTCACGGACTTTCATCCGTGCCTCCCAGGCTTCCTTAGCAGTGAGGGGAGCTGATATGCCTCTGCCTAAGAATTGCATAGTCTTCCACCCTCCTGTCCATCTTCCAGCTTTTGTCGCCTTCCCTGCTCGTATCCCGCCCTCGAGAGCCATTGCTGAGCCGATGTTCTGACTTTTAGCGTAAGCAAAGGTCCCACCACGCCTAAACCAATTAGAGGCCGTATTGACCAACGTTCCACCTAATTTTGTGGGGATGGTGAGCGCAAAGTAAAAAAGCCCGTAGATAATTATTAGCCTCGCTATACTTTCCTCTGGGGTTGCTTCGGCCACTTCCAGTAAGAGCCAGAAGATTGCCGCCATTGCCGGAACTATGAACATCCACTTTGTTAGCTGCTGAAGCCACA
>Ga0187892_10012271_pt1 | contig 10235 bp, 6 predicted proteins | sample MA1701073metaG_FD_139345 | JGI IMG/M metagenome (GOLD analysis project Ga0187892, IMG submission 139345) | Bio-ooze microbial communities from a basaltic lava cave in the Kipuka Kanohina Cave System on the Island of Hawaii, USA - MA170107-3 metaG ...
CCGATGCTCTCGCACCCGAGCACCTTTCCGGTGCATCGCCCGACGCTCGCGGCAAGGGGCGCTGAGTTTGCGCGCCCGGGCATCGCGGTCACGAACGGCGCCTTCGTGCCGGCCGAATGGCAGATCGGCTCGCACATCCTGGCAAAGCGCAATCCGCACTACTGGAACGACACCGGCAACCAGCTCGATGCAGTCCGCTACCTGCACGTTTCCGACCCGGTCGCGGAACTGACGCGCTATCGCGCCGCCGAACTCGACGTCACCTACACCGTTCCGCCAGGTGAGGTCGCGCGCCTGGAGCGCGAGCTGCCCGGGCAGCTTCGCATCGCGCCGCATGTCGGGGTCTATTACTACGGACTCGCCCTCGACCTGCCGCCGTTCCGGGACGCGCCGAAGCTGCGGCAGGCGCTGGCGATGGCCATCGACCGCCGGGTGATCACGGATCAGGTGCTGGGCGACGGCGAGCAGCCGGCTTTCGGCTGGGTGCCGCAGGGCGTGTCCGGCTATGCCGCGCAGCGCTTCACGTGGTCGGATCTGAGGGACGGGGCGCGCAACGCCGAAGCGCGCCGGCTCTACGCGGAAGCCGGCTACTCGGCGGCGCGCCCGCTGCGGGCGGAGCTGCGCATCAACCGCAGCCCGATCCACGACCGCATCGCGCTTGCGGTCACCGCGATGTGGAAGGAAAACCTGGGCGCCGAGATCAGCCTGCGATCGGAAGATTTCCGCGTGCTGAAGGCGGCGATCGATGCACGCGAGGCGACGCTGTTTCGCGCCAGCTGGCTCGGCGACTACAACGATGCCTATTCCTTCCTGCAGGTGCTGAAGGGCGGCTTCGGCATCAATCTGCCGCGCTATGCGAGCAGCAAGTACGATCAAATGCTGGCGGCCGCCTCGGCCGCGAATGGTGCCGAACGTGCGGCGATCCTGGCCGCGGCCGAGCGGCAGCTGCTCGAGGACGTGCCGCTGATCCCGATCTACTTCTACGTCTCCAAGCACCTGGTCGCGCCGCGCGTGCGGGGCTGGTACGGCAACGTGATGAACGTGACCTACAGCCGCGACCTCGCGCTCGCGGACGGTGTCGGCTGATGTCCGCGCCCGACGCCACGCGCCCCGCACGCGGGGAGATGCGGAAGGTCATCGTCGGCGCCGCGCTCGGGACGATGTTCGAGTGGTACGACTTCTTCCTGTACGGCTCGCTCGCCGGCCTGATCGCCGAGCATTTCTTCTCGGCCGTGAATCCGACCACGGGCTTCATCCTGGCGCTCGCGACTTTCGCCGTCGGCTTCATCGTGCGACCGCTCGGCGCGCTCGTGTTCGGCCGAATGGGCGACCTGCACGGGCGCAAGATCACCTTCCTGACGACGCTCGTGCTGATGGGGCTCTCGACCTTCCTGGTCGGCCTGCTGCCCGGGTATGCGGCGATCGGGATCGCGGCGCCGCTCATGCTGGTGACGCTGCGCATCGCCCAGGGGCTGGCGATCGGCGGGGAATTCGGCGGCGCGATCGTCTACGTGGCGGAGCACGCTCCTGCCGGCAGGCGCGGTTTCCACACGAGCTTCATCCCGGCGATGGCCATTGGCGGGCTCCTGCTCTCGCTGCTCGTGATCATGGCGACGCGCGCCTCGATGACACCGGCGGAGTTCGCAGCCCGGGGCTGGCGGCTGCCGTTCCTGCTGTCGGCCATCCTGCTCGGGATCTCCCTGTGGATCCGGCTGCGCCTCCAGGAGAGCCCGGTGTTCCGCGCCATGCAGGAGCGCCGTGCGCTATCGCGCGCGCCGTTGTCGGAGACCTTCCTCGACCGCGGCAACAGGCGCCTGGTGCTGATCGCGCTGTTCGGCTGCGTCATGGGCCAGGCGGTGCTCTTCTACACCAGCACCTTCTATGCCTATCACTTCCTCGAGCGCATCGCGCGCGTGGACGCCGCGACGGTCACGCTGCTCTCCGGCATCGCGCTCGCGGTTTGCGCTCCGGTCCTGGTGTTTTTCGGCTGGGTCTCCGACCGCTGGCGGCGCAAGCCGCTGATGCTGGCGAGCTTCGGACTCGCGGTGGTGCTCTTCTTCCCGCTGTTCGGCGCACTGTTATCGGCGGCGAACCCGGGACTCGCCGCGGCGCGCGAATCCGCGCCCGTGACCGTGCGCGCGCGCGAAGGCGATTGTTCACTGCAACTCGACTTCATGGGCCGGCGCCGCTTTGACGAGCGTTCCTGCGACATCGTGAAATCGCTGCTCGCGCGCGCGGGCGTGAGTCACGCGACCGAAACGCTGCCCGGCAGCGGCCCGGCGCAGCTTGCGATCGGCGGGCAGTTGCTGGTCGCGCCGGAGCCGGCGGCGCTCGACCGCGAGGCGCTCGCGGCCGCCGTCGCGGAATTTCGCGCGCACGCCGAGGCGGCGCTCACGGCAGCGGGTTACCGGCCGACTGCGGAGGGCGCTGCGATCAACCGCCCGGCGATCGTCGCGATCCTGATCGCACTCCTCGTGCTCGCCTGCATGGGCACCGGCGCCTACACGCCGATGCTGGTCGAGCTGTTCCCGGCGCGCATCCGCTATTCGGGGCTTTCCTTCGCGCAGAACTTCGGTAACGGCTGGTTCGGCGGCATATTGCCGGCTGTCGCCTTTGCGATCGTCGCCGCGACCGGCAGCGTTTTCGCCGGGCTCTGGTACCCGGTCGCGATCACGGCCGTCTGCTTCCTGGTCGGCGCGGCCTTGCTCCCGGAGACGCGCGGCCGGCCGATCGATTGAGGCACCCCGCGCGTCCGGAAAACCGTCCGCCCGCCTGTCCGCGGACACCTTGGGCCGTCCGCGGGCAGCCTGCGGCAGGCCCCTGATGCCTTTCGGATCAACCGCTTGGCTCAAAGCCGCCCTGCTGGCACGCCGGTTGCAACCCGGCTGGCGTGAAGATCACGAACCTGCGCCCCCTGAGTTCCTCGCGCCCCGCGGGCGACGACGCCGATGCCGGCATCCGCGGCACCGAGGCGCAGGATGTCGCGGTCGCGATGACCCCCGATCGCCGCCGCCAGCTGATCCAGGTCGGCGCCGGCCTGGGCGCCCTGCTCCTGATCGTGGTGTTCGTGCTGCTGTTCCGGACCTGGAGCGCCTCCGAGCATATGGTCGCGCGCGAGCGCCTACGCATCGCGACCGTGACCGAAGGCCCCTTCGTGCGCGACGTCTCCGCGCAGGGCACGGTGGTCGCGGCCGTGAGCCCGACGCTCTTCGCGGTGGCTCCCGGCAACATCAGCTACCAGGTGCGCGCGGGCGACGCGGTCAAGGCCGGGCAGCCGCTCGCCATGCTCGCGAGCCCCGCGCTCGACAACGAATACCAGCGCGAGCGCGCGACGCTCGAGAGCCTCGACACCGCACTCGAGCGCCAGCGCATCGAGATCCGCCGCCAGCAGCTGCGCTCGCAGGAGCAGATGGACCTCGCCAGCGTGCAGATCCGCGCCGCCGAGCGCGAGTTGCAGCGCGCGCAGTCGGCCTGGGACAAGGGCGCGATCCCGGAGCGCGACCTGCGCCGGGCGCAGGACGAGCGCGAATCCGCGCGGCTCGCCTTCGAGCATGCGCGCGAGACCACCGGGCTCGAGCGCGAGAGCCTGGACCTCGACCTGCGCACGCGCCGGCTCGAGCGCGACCGCCAGGCGCTCACGGTCGCGAACCTGAAGCGCCGCGTGGACGAGTTGACGGTCCGCTCGCCGGTGGACGGCATCGTCGCCAACCTGGCCAACCCCGAGCGCGCGAATGTCGCCGAGAATGCGCCGCTCCTGACGGTCGTGGACCTGACCGCCTTCGAGGTCGAGTTCCAGGTCGCCGACGTCTATGCCCGCGACATCCGGCCCGGCATGGCGGCCGAGATCACCCTCGACGGCGGCGAGCATACGGGCATCGTCACCGCCATCTCCCCGGAAGTGCGCTCGGGCCAGGTCACCGGCCGCGTGAAGTTCGCGAGCCAGCCGCCGGGACTGCGCCAGAGCCAGCGCGGCTCGGTGCGCATCGTGATCGAGCAGCGGGCGATGGCGCGCAAGTTCGAGCGCAGCCCGGACATCAACAGTTCGACGCGCGCCGTCTACGTCGTCGACGGCGACCGCGCGGTCCTGACGCCGGTCGAGCTCGGCGCGGCCTCGGTGGGCGAGATCGAGGTCATCAAGGGCCTCGAGCCGGGCGACCGGGTGGTCGTGTCCGGCGTATCCGATTTCCGCGACGTTCCCGAAATTCTGATTGGAGGCTAGGAGCAGCCATGCTGGAAATGAACGGCATCAGCAAGATCTATCGTACCGACCTGATCGAGACGCACGCGCTCAGGAACTTCTCGCTCAAGGTGGGCGACGGCGAGTTCGTGGCCGTGACGGGACCCTCGGGCTCCGGCAAGACGACATTCATGAATGTCGCCGGCCTGCTCGAGAACTTCGACACCGGCAGCTACAGCCTCGACGGCCAGGACGTGAGGCGCCTTTCGGATGAGCAGCGCTCGCGGCTGCGCAACGAGAAGATCGGGTTCATCTTCCAGAGCTTCAACCTGATCCCGGACCTCGACATCTACGACAACGTGGACGTGCCGCTACGTTACCGCGGGCTCGCGTCGAAGGACCGCGACCAGCGCATCAAGAGCGCGCTCGAGGTCGTCGGGCTGTCCTCGCGCATGCACCACATGCCCTCGCAGCTCTCGGGCGGCCAGCAGCAGCGCGCCGCGATCGCGCGCGCGCTGGCCGGCGATCCGCGCTTCCTGCTCGCGGACGAGCCGACCGGCAACATCGATTCGCTGATGGCGCGGCAGGTCATGGACCTGCTCGAGCAGATCAACGAGATGGGCACGACCATCATCATGGTCACCCACGATCCCGAGCTCGCACGCCGCGCGCAGCGCAACGTCCACATCGTGGACGGGCAGATCTCGGATTTCCGCCCCTACCAGCCGCGCCCCGAGGTCGAGGCCGCGGCGATCGCCGCGGGCCCGGCGCCGATGACGCTGGCGCCGGCCTGAGGAGTGAGCATGCTCGGCTATTACTTCAAGCTGGCCACGCGCAACCTGCGGCGCAATGCCGGGCTCACCGCGCTGATGATCGGCGCGGTTGCGCTCGGCATCGCCGTGTGCGTGATGACGCTCACCCTGTACCGCGCCATGTCGGGCAACCCGATCTGGTGGAAGGACGACGTGCTGTACGCGGTGACCATGGATTCCTGGGACCCGAACGAGGCCTACTTCGACGACGAGCGGTCGGAGCTCCCGCCCGAGCAGCTCACCTACCGCGACACGATGGCCCTGCTCCAGTCGGACATCCCGAAACACACCGTCGCCATGCACAAGGCCGTGGGCGTGCTCGACACGGACGATCCGGCGGTGCTGCCGGAGCGCGTGCGCACGCGCGTGACGACCGCGGATTTCTTCGCCGCCTTCGAAGTGCCGTTCCAGTACGGCGGCGCCTGGTCGGACGAGGCCGACCGCTCGGCCGAACCGGTGCTGGTGCTCTCGCGCAAGATGAACGACAAGCTGTTCGGCGGCCAGAACAGCGTCGGCAGGCGCATCCGGTGGGACGACCGCGAGTTCCGCATCATCGGCGTGCGCGACCACTGGGAGCCGCTGCCGACCTTCTACGACCTCAACAACAGCAGCCTCGAAGAGCCCGAGGAGGTGTACATCCCCTTCGGCTGGAACGTCGCGCTCGAGATCTACAGCGCAGGCAACACCAACGGTTGGAAGCCGGAGCAGATCAATACCTACCAGGATTTCATCAATTCCGAGAGCATCTGGATCCAGATGTGGGTCGAGCTGCCCGATGCCGATACACGCCAGCGCTTCCAGGCCTTCCTCGACAACTATGCAACCGAGCAGAAGAAGGCTGGCCGGTTCCAACGGCCTCTCAACAAGCGCCTGACGCCGGTGAGCCAGTGGCTGGTGGACAACCGCGTGGTTGGCAACGACGATCGCATCCTGGTCGGGCTCGCCTTCGCGTTCCTCGCCGTGTGTCTGCTGAACACGGTCGGGCTGCTGCTGGCGAAGTTCCTGAACGGCGCCGCGATCACGGGCGTGCGCAGGGCGCTCGGCGCGAGCCGCCGCCAGGTGTTCCAGCAGCACCTGGTCGAAGTCGGGGTGATTTCGGGCATGGGCGCGCTGCTCGGACTCGCGCTCGGCGGCCTGATGCTGATGGGCCTGCGCGCGCTCTACACGGTGGATCCGACCGAGGGTGGCGGCACTCAGGCGATCGCGCACGTGGATGTGACGAGCATCGTCGCGGCGCTCGCGCTTGCGCTCATTGCAACCATTGCCGCCGGGTTGTATCCCGCGTGGCGCATCGGCCGCATCCCGCCGGCCACTTACCTGAAGGCACAATGACATGAGCTCCTGGAATCTCCGGCCCATCGCCTCCGCGCTCTGGCGCAACCGCACGGGCGCCCTGCTGGTCGCCTTCCAGATCGCGATCGGCCTCGCCGTGCTGGTGAATGCCGTGTACGTAGTCAAGCAGCGCGTAGAAAAGATCAACCGCCCGCACGGCATGGACGTCGAGAACATCTTCGTGGTGGCGACCACCGGCTTCACGCGCGATTTCGACTACGCGGCGAGCTGGCGCGAGGACCTTGCGTACCTGCGCGGCCTGCCCGGCGTCGTTGCTGCGACGCTCACGAGCCAGGTTCCGCTCTCCGGCAGCGGCAGCTCGAGCGGCTTCTCGGCCAAGCCCTTCAAACCGGGTGACGAAATGGAGCCGGCCAATCACTTCGAGGTGGACGAACAGGCTGTCCGGACGCTGGGGGTCAAGCTCGCCGCGGGGCGGGACTTCGAGGCGCACGAAGTCCTGCCGCCGACCGATGCCTGGGAGTTTGCGCCGCAAGTGATCCTCACCAAGGAGTTCGCCAAGGCGCTGTTCCCGCCCGATGGCGATGCGCTCGGCAAGACCATCTACGACGGCCTGAACCGGCCCATGACGATCATCGGCATCATCGAGACCATGCACGGCTCCTGGGTCGGCTGGGACAAGCTCGGCCAGGTGATGCTGGTTCCGCGCATCCGGAGTGGCCCGGGCGCGATTTATATGGTGCGTACCGAGCCCGGGCGGCGGGCCGAGCTGATGCAGGCCGCCGAGAAACACCTCGCGACCAGCAACCCCGGCCGCCTGCTGCGCTGGGTGCGCACCTTCGACTCGTTCCGCGACCGCTCGTACCTCGATGACCGTAACATGGCCATCTTTCTCACGACCGTGACGACCGCGCTGCTCGCGATCACGGCGCTCGGCATCTTCGGCCTCGCGACCTTCAATGTCGCGACGCGCGTGCGCCAGATCGGCACGCGCCGCGCAGTCGGCGCCCGGAAGCTCGACATCGTGCGCCATTTCCTGGTCGAGAACTGGATGGTCACGACCACGGGCATCGTGGCCGGCTGCGGGTTCGCGCTCGCAATCGGCTACTGGATCTCGGTCGAGTACGAGCTGCCGCGCCTCGACCTCTATTACATGGTGGGCGGGGTGCTCGCGATCTGGCTGATCGGCCTGTTCGCGGCCTGGCAGCCGGCGCAGCGCGCTTCGGCCATCTCCCCGGCGGTGGCATCCCGCACGGTCTAGACTCCGGAAGTCATTGCAACCGTTCAGGCGCCCGGCGCATCCAAGGCCATGAAGGACAGGGACACCCAGGGACTAGCTTCGAGCTTGGCCGAGCGCACCGTACTCGTCATCGACGACAGCGAGGCCGTGCGCACCGCGCTCGACGTGCTGCTGTCCATGCACGGGGCGCGCGTGATCGGCGCCGAGTCCGCCCGGGACGGCCTCGATGCGCTGGCGCGCGAGCCGGTGGACCTCGTCGTGCAGGACATGAACTTCCGGCGCGAGGCGACTTCCGGCGAGGAGGGCGTGACGCTCTTCCGCCAGATCCGCGACCAGCACCCCGATCTGCCGGTGATCCTGCTGACCGCGTGGACCCATCTCGAGACGGCGGTCGAGCTCGTGAAGGCCGGTGCCTCCGACTACGTCGCCAAGCCCTGGGACAACGCGCGTCTCCTGACGACGGTGCGGAATCTCCTCGACCTGCAGGCCGCGCGCGCCGAGAACCGCGCGATCCGCCAGCGCCGCGCCGCCGCGCGCGCCGAGCTCGCGGGGCGCTTCGATCTCCGGGGCCTGGTGTACGAAAGCGAGGCGATGCACGCGCTCGCCGCAACCGCGGTGCGCATCGCGCACGCGGATGTGCCGGTGCTGATCAGCGGACCGAACGGCGCCGGCAAGGAGATCATCGCCGACATCGTGCAGGCGAATTCGGCCGTCAAGGGCGGTCCCTACGTCAAGGTGAACCTCGGCGCGCTGCCGGACACGCTGATGGAGGCCGAGCTGTTCGGCACCGAGGCGGGCGCCTTCACTGGCGCCAAGGCGCGCACCGGCCGCTTCGAGGCCGCGGACGGCGGCACGCTGTTCCTCGACGAGCTCGCGAATCTCTCGCCGCAGGGACAGGCCACGCTCCTGCGCGTGCTCCAGACGGGCGAGTTCGAGCGGCTCGGCTCGAACGCGACGCGGCGCACGAAAGCGCGCGTGATCGCGGCAACCAACGCCAACCTGCCCGAACTGATCAGGGACGGCCGATTCCGCGAGGACCTGTTCTACCGGCTGAACGTGATCGAGCTCGAAGTCCCGGCGCTCGCCGCGCGCCAGGAGGACATCCTGCCGCTGGCGCGCCACTTCCTGGAGCCCGGGTTCACGCTCTCCGCCGACGCGCTGCGCGCGCTGGTGCGCTACCAGTGGCCCGGCAGCGTGCGCGAGCTCCGGAACGCGATCCACCGCGCCTGCCTGCTCTCGGTCGAGCCGGTCGTGACCGCCAAGGCGCTCCAGCTCCCCCTCGCGCCCGAGCCGGCGGACGGCTCGAGTATCGACCGGGCGACCATCGAGCGGGCGCTGCTGCTCGCCGACGGGGTCGTGGCGCATGCCGCGCGTGACCTCGGCCTGTCGCGTCAGGCACTCTATCGCCGCATGGAGAAGCTCGGACTCAAGTCCCCGGTGGATCCCGGCCGGACGTCCGCGACCCAGGGCTGATGCTGCGCAAACCGCGCACGCGCCGGTCGCTGGCCGGGCGCGTCGCATGGGTCATCTTCGTCACGGCCCTGATCGTGGCGGCGGCGACGCTCGCATTCGACCGCCTGTTCGATTCCTGGCAGCTGGCGGGTGCGGCCGCGCTCCTGCTCACGCTGCCGCCCGCGATCTGGCTCACCGGGCGCGCGCTCGACCGCTGGAGCCGCAGCATCCGCGCCGTGGCGGACGGCATCAGCAGCCTCAAGGACCGCGACTTCAGCATCAGCGTGACCGCCTCGACCGGCGACGAGGTCGGCGACCTCACCTCCGAATACAACACGCTCGGTGACCGCCTGCGGCAGGAGCGGCTCGACCTGTACCAGCGCGAGCTCCTGCTCGACACCGTGGTTCAGACCACGCCGCTTGCGCTCGTGCTGACGAACGCCGGCGGCGCCGTCGTGTTCGGCAACATCGCCGCGCGGCAGCTGTTCGCGGGCGGCCGCAAGATCGAGGGGTTGGATTTCGGCGAGCTGCTCGCGCAGTCGCCCGCGCCGCTGCGCGAGGCGGTGGAAAGCGGCGCCGATACGCTCTTCACGGTGGAAGTCGGCGGCGAGGCGGAGGTGTTCCACCTGAGCCACCGCCCGTTCACGCTGAACAGCCAGCCGCACCGGCTGCTGCTCTTCAAGCAGCTCACGCGCGAGATGGCGGCGCAGGAAGTCGCGATCTGGAAGAAGGTGATCCGTGTGATCGCGCACGAGCTCAATAATTCGCTCGCGCCGATCACCTCGCTCGCGCATTCAGGGCAGGCGCTCACCGGCGAGCGGGACATGGAGCGGCTCGCGCGCGTGTTCTCGACCATCGAGGAGCGCGCCTCGCATCTCGGGACCTTCATCGAGGGCTATTCGCGCTTCGCGAAACTTCCGCGGCCGCGTCCGGAGCGGGTCGCCTGGGCCCCGCTGTTCGCCGGGCTCAAGGGCAGCCTCTCGTTCCACGTGCTCGAGCCGCTGCCGGCGAATGACGGGTGGTTCGATGCACCCCAGGTCGAGCAGGTGCTGATCAACCTGATCAAGAACGCGATCGAGTCCGGCTCGCCCGAGGACGAAGTCACGGTCTCGGCTGCGCCGCGCCACGGCGGCGTCGCGATCGAGGTCGCCGACCGCGGCAGCGGGATGACGGACGAGGTGCTGCGCGACGCGCTCCTGCCCTTCTATTCGACCAAGCCCAAGGGCACCGGTCTCGGGCTCACGCTCTGCCGCGAGATCGTGGA
>Ga0187892_10012272_pt1 | contig 10233 bp, 8 predicted proteins | sample MA1701073metaG_FD_139345 | JGI IMG/M metagenome (GOLD analysis project Ga0187892, IMG submission 139345) | Bio-ooze microbial communities from a basaltic lava cave in the Kipuka Kanohina Cave System on the Island of Hawaii, USA - MA170107-3 metaG ...
CGACGTGCGGCATGTGGCAGGACTGGCAGTCCCCCTGGTGGCCGAGGGAGGCGAACGCGGAGGCCTTCCACTCGCTGTAGGTGCGCTCGATCACGTGCTGCTTCTGCACGTTGTAGGGGTCCATCGGATCGGCCATCAGCGGATTGCTCACGTCGTGGCACGTCCCGCAGACCTCCCCCTGCTCGTGGAACGCGGAGTAGAGCGTCGGGTGGAAGGGGGAGAACGAGTTCGTGTAGGGGCCGCGCCGGGGCGGCTGCGTCGTCGGGCCCGTCCCCGGATCGACGACCATCTGCCCGTTCCCGTACGTCGTGACGGGCGGGTTGTTCACGAGGGCCATCCCTTCCGCGCTCGTCGGATTCACGAGCCGGTGGCAGGCGTCGCACTGGACGGAGTCGAAGTCCTCCGGGATCAGGCCGGACATGTCGGGCGGGCTCGACCGCCCGTCGAGCCACCCGAGGGGGGCGTGGCAGCGGATGCAGAACTCGCCCGAGCCCGGCACGTCCTGGTTCGCGACGGCGAGCGCCGCGCGGTAGAGCGGATCCCGCGCCGCGTTCGCCATCATCGTGCCCCTCCAGGTGTCGTAGGGACCCGTCTGGGGGACGTTCGCCGTTTCGTGGCAGATCTGGCAGGTCCCCGCCTGCGTGAGCAACTGGGCGACGTTCGGCTGCGTTCCGGGCTGGAAGATCTGGAGCGCCGGGGCCCCTGCGGCGAGCGCGAGGAGAGCGACGAGCGCGGCGGACGGTCGGAGAACGGAACGAGCCATGGCGCAGGATTCTCCTTCGACGGAACGAGAGGTCGGAGGCGGATCTCCCGAGTAGGACGCCTCGCCCCTCCCGAAGGTTCACCGAGGCGTCCAGGAAAATGTACCGCACGGGGCCGGAGTTTTCTCCCCCGCGGGTTCGACCCCTTCATTATCATGCGCGCCTCGCGGCGATCCGGCGAAGGTCGCTCCCCCGCGGCCCGGGAGTTGCCCTCCCCTCCCGCCGATCGCCAGACCCCATGACGGATCCCCATCTCGTCCTCGTCGTCGGCGCGGGCCCCGCGGGCCTGTTCGCCACGAAGAAGCTCGCGGAGTCGGGCCAGCGCGTCCTCCTCCTCAATCGCGACGTGAAGCCCGGAGGCCTCGCGGAGTACGGGATTTTCCCCACGAAGCACACGATGAAGGAGGGCCTGCGCAAGCAGTTCCGCAAGGTCCTCGCCCTCCCGAACGTGCGCTACCTCGGGAACGTCCGCGTCCACACCGAGGGCGACCTCCGACTCGAGGATCTCCGGGCGCTCGGCGCCTCCGCCCTCGTCGTCGCGGCGGGCGCGCAGGGGACGAAGTCGCTCGGCCTCCCCGGCGAGGAGGCGGAGGGAGTCTTCCACGCGAAGGACCTCGTCTACCACTACAACGGCCTCCCTCCGTTCAGCGAGCGCGACTTCCCGATCGGCGAGCGGTGCGCCGTCGTCGGGATCGGCAACGTCATGGTGGACGTCGCGAACTACCTCGTCCACTTCCGCAAGGTGAAGGAGCTCGTCGCCGTCGCGCGACGCGGCCCCGCCGAGCGCGCGTACGACCGCAAGGAGTTCAAGGTCGTCGCCCCGAACCTCGACCGCGAGGCGCTCGCCGCGGAGATCGGGCGGATCGCCTCCCGTCTCGAGGCGGTCGGGCAGGACCCCAACGCCCTCCTCGAGCGCATCGCGGAGGACACCCCACCGGGCGTGTTCCCCGAGGGAGGGACGCGGCTCCTCTTCCGGTTCCTCGCCTCTCCGAAGCGGGTCCTCGCCGACGAGCGCGGCCGGGTCCGCGGCCTCGAGGTCGAGGAGACCCGGCTCGTCGCGAAGGGGGACTCGACCTCGGCGAAGGGGACGGGCGAGACGAGCGTGCTCGACGTCGACACGGTGATCTTCGCGATCGGCGACCGGGTGGACCCCGCGCTCGGCCTCCCGGTGGACGGCTCCGCCTACCGGACGAACCCGGACCGCCGCGGCGGCACTCCCGACCCCGCCGACTACGAGGTCTACGACGAGCCCTCGGGGGGACCGATCGAGGGGCTCTTCGTCGTCGGCTGGTCCCGCAAGGCCTCGGAGGGGCTCGTGGGGAAGGCGCGCCAGGACGGCGACAACGGGGCGCAGGTCGTCCTGCGCTACCTCGAGGGCGTGCCCGCGCTCTCCGAGAAGGAGGCCGATGCCGCGCTCGCGTCCGCGGAGCGCCGCCTCCGGGAGAAGGTCCCCGACGCGGTTCCGCGGGAGGCGATCGTCCTCCTCGAGGCCGCGGAGGACGAGGAGGGGGAACGGCGCGGGGACCCCGAGTTCAAGTGGGGCCGCAACGAGGAGATGCTCGGAGTGATCGCCGCGAGATCCGCTACCGGGACTCGCCGTCGAGACGCTGCCTCGTGACGGTGAACTGGATCTCCGGGTAGGAGCCGTCCGGACGGACTTCGTTCGGATCGAGCCATCGCTCGTCCGTTCCCCTCGTGCGGTGCTCCACCCGCAGGATGTTCGGGTGGCTCGCCGACAGGCGGGCGCCGAACGCGAACTTCCCGTCGACGTCGGACACGTCGGCGATCGGCTCGGCCCCCTCCACCTCGAATCTCACCTTCGATCCGGGAAGGGGCTGGCCGTTGTCCAGATTGAGGATCTTCCCCGTCACGAGCACCGGAAGCGGGCTGGAGACCCGGAATTCCACGGGCGCGCCGCCGGGGCGGATCCCCTCGAGGTCTCCCACGAAACGCTCGGGCCCGCCGGGCACCGGAGACGGCGCCGAGACGAAGACGCGATAGCTCCCGGGGACGAGGTTCTCCCTGCGAAACCTCCCGGTCTCGTCCGTCCGGGTCTCCCCTCCGCGGAACACGTAGCGCTCCTCGAACGTGGGCCGGAGGAGGACGACGACCTTCCCCCCGGCGAGCGGGCTTCCGTCCTCCCGCAGGGCTCGACCCTCGATCGCCCGATCGGGGCGGGCGAACACGACGTCCCGCACGAGATCCTCCCCCTTCTTGACCTGCGATGCGCCCGTTCCCTCGACGGGAGAGACCGTCTGCGATCCTCCCAGCTCGAAGCGGAAGGAAACCTGGCCGACGGTGAGCTTCTCGAACGCGTACCGCCCTTCCGCGTCCGTCGTCCGCGTCCTCGGGGTCCCGAGGGCGAAGCTCGCCTGCGAGATCTCCACGCGGACCCCCTCGATCGGGGCGCCGTCGGGATCCTTCACCGTCCCGAGCATCGAGCCGGTCCCGGCATGGAAGAGGCGGACGACGACGGTCGCCGTCGGGCCGGTGTCCGAGCAGGAGACGGGGCCCGCCCGCCCGTCGAGGTAGCCGGACGCGGAGGCCCACAGGTTCCAGGGCCCCGCCGACGGGACCTCGAGAGAGAACGAGCCGTCGGAGCCCGCGACGGCCGCGGCGGGGCCCGGCCCGCCGATCTCGTCCGCGGGATGGAACCGGATCTCGGCTCCGGCGATCCCGGCGCCGGCGCGATCGACGACGCTCCCCGAGACCGTCCCGGCGGCCGCGGGAGAAACCATGGTGAGAATCGGGAGGAGAACTCCAGACCCCCGCATCGGAATCGGCACGTTCCGCGCCTCCTCGTTCGTTCGAGCCCCGTCCCTACCGTCCCGCCCGAGCCTCGCTCGGCACGAGCGCGAGGACCTCGCGGACGAGCTTGTCGATGCCGTCGTAGGCCTCGGAGATCCGGGTGGCGAGCATGTAGGCGGGAGTCGACACGATCCGGTGCTCGCGGTCGACCGTCACGTCGCGCACGGCGCGATCCGTGTGCTCGCATCCCATCGCGACGAGCTTCGCCGCCGTCGCCTCGTCGTTCCCGATCGTGAGGGTGGGGCGGACGGTGCTCCCGCGGAAGATCGCCGCGATCGTCGCCGGCGAGATGCAGATCGCTCCGATCGGCTTCCTCTCCGCATGGACCTCCCGGACGATCCGCGCGACCTCGGGGTGGGCGCTCGCCCGCTCGCCCGCCTCCGCGAAGTCGCACAGGTTCTTCGCCGCGCCGTACCCCCCCGGCAGGATCAGGGCGTCGACGTCCTCCGCGCGGACCGTGGCGAGGTCCCGGATGCTCCCGCGCGCGATGCGGGCCGCCTCGACGAGGACATTCCGCCTCTCGCCCGCGGCGACCTTCCCCGCGTAGTGGTCGAAGACCTCGCGCTGGGAGGTGTTGGGGGCCATGAAGACCGCCTCCGCGCCCGCCCGGTCGATCGAGAGGAGGGTCAGGACCGCCTCGTGGATCTCCGAGCCGTCCATGACCCCGCATCCGGAAAGAACGACGCCGACTCGAACCATGACCTCTTCCCTCCGAGGAGCCTTGCGCGGGAGCACCGCCCCGGCCCCTCCGATCGCCGAGTCGGGCGAGCGGGGAGGGGAGGGCATCCCCGGAGGACCACGGGGCGGGAACCGTCCCGACGGCTCCGGGGGGAGGGCGGACCCGCGCGGGGCCGATAATAGCAAGACGAGAGGAATCCCGAGTGCGACTTCTCGAGATCGTCCACGGCCTCCCTCCCGAGCTCGTGGGAGGGACGGAGGCCTACGTCGCGGAGATCGCCCGCGGGCTCGCCGCGCGAGGCCACGAGGTCTCCGTGCTCGCGGGGACCTTCGACACGAGACCGGGCTTCGCGCTGCGGCGCGAGCCGCGGGAGGGGTTCGAGGCGCTGTTTCTGCATCGCGGCGACCTCTACTTCGACGACTGGGACCGCACGCACCATCCCGAGGCCGCCCGACTCCTCGAGCAGGCGCTCGCGGAGACGGCGCCCGCGGTCGTCCACGTCCACCACTGGATCCGGATGTCGCCGAATCTGATCCAGGCGGCCGCCGCGCGCGGGATCCCCTCCGTCGCGACGGTGCACGACACCTGGACGAGCTGCCTGCGCTGCTTCCGCGTCCTTCCGGACGGCCGCTTCTGCGAGGAGCGCGCGCGCGCCGAGGTCTGCGTCCCCTGCGTGGACCGCTCGCCGTCCCAGACGGAGGAAGAGACCGCGGAGGCGTTCCGCCTCTTCCGCGCGGATCGCGCGGCGGAGTTCACGCAGGCGGTCCGCGTCCTCTTCCCGACGGAGGAGCACCTCCGGTTCCTCGCCGACAAGGGGGACTTCCCCGCGGCGAACTTCTCCGTGTTCCCGCACCCGCACCTCGTCCGCCTCCCGAGAGGCCCGCGCCCCCCGGAGGGCGACGGCCCGCTCCGGCTCGTCACCTGGGGACACCATCACCCGGCGAAGGGGACGCACCACCTCGTCGAGGCGATGGGACGGCCGCGGGTCGCCGAGGCGGCGCGGCTCGATCTCTTCGGCGATGCCGTCTTCCCCGACTACGGAGAGAGGCTGCGCGCGCTCGCCGAGGGACTCCCGGTGCGCTTCCGGGGTGCGTTCGATCGGAGCGACCTCGCCGCCGAGGCGTACCACCTCGCCGTCTTCCCGACCCTCGCCCACGAGTCCCACTCCTTCGTCCTCGACGAGGCGTTCGCTCTCGGACTCCCCGTCCTCGTTCCGGACCGCGCCGCGCTCCCTCGCCGCGCGGGCCCGGCCGGCTTCGTGTTCCGGCCGGGGGACGCCGACGACCTCGCCCGCCGGCTCCTCGAGATCGCTTCCGACCGAGGCGCGCTCTCCCGCGCGCGGGCGGCCTCGGAGACCCGCCCTCGCGGGCCCTCCCTCGAGGAGCACCTCGCGGCCCTCGAGACCCTCTACGAGGAGGCCCACCGATCGGGCCCCCGCACCGGGCTCCCGGGCCCCACTCTCGAGGAGCGGCTGCGCTTCGAGGCCCTGCGCGCCGAGAACCGCTACCGCCGCCTCCTGCGCTACGAGCCCCGGTCCTCCTGAACGCTCAGGACGGACTCGGCGGGGAGCCAGCCGACGCCGGCCCCGCGGGCCTCGACGCGGACCCAATCCCTCTCGCGCCCCAGCACGCGGACCTCGACGCCGCGCCGGATGCGGAAGATCTCCTCGCGGTCGGGGCGCGGCTCGCTGCGGGCGCCCGCATCCGCCAGGACGACCGCCGTCTCCCGCTCGGCGACGACGAGCCGGTCGTGGGCGATCCATGCCGCGCAGAGGAGCATCCCGGCGCCCGCCGCGGCGAGGAAGAAGCGAGGCGGCGGACGCCGCGAGAGGATCCGGATCGCCCCGAGGCCGAAGAAGAGGACCTCGAATGCGAGCCCCGCGAGGAGGACCTCCCGGAGCGTGAAGGCCCGCGCCCACGCGCGGATCGTGTCGGTGAGGCCCGGCTTCTCCTCCTCGAGGCCGAGCTTCCGCCGCACGAGCGCGAGATTCGCGGCGACGTCGGGGTCCCGGGGCGCGACCCGCTGCGCCGCCCGGTACTGGGCGAGCGCCCGCGCGTGATCCCCCTGCCGGGCGAGGCAGTTCCCGAGGTTGTAGCGGAGCGCGCCGCTCTCGTGCCCCGACGCGAGGAGTCCCTCGTAGATCTCCCCGGCTCGCGCGTACTCCCCCGCCCGGTAGGCGGAGAGCGCATCGACGAGCGCGCGATCCGCGTCCCCGTCCGTCCCGGCGAGGGCGAGGAACGCGAGGCCGAGGAGGGCTCTCACGATCCCCCTCCTTCGAGCCTCCGGACCGCCGCGCCCGCGCGGTCGAGGAGACCGGGCGCCGGAGATCCCGAGGCCGACGCCGCGTACACGGAGCGGTCGCACTCCTCGAAGAGCGCCGCGAACGCCCGCGCGAGGTCCGGGCTCGCTCCCGCATCTCGGAGCCTCCCCTCGACGTCGGAGCCGAGGATCGACTCGGGCGTCGCGCCCAGGCGATCCGCGAGGTACCCGGCGAGAGATCGAGCGATGCGCTCGCAGGCGGCGCGCCCCTCGCCGCTCTCGCAGAGACGCCGGATCTCCGCGCTCCGCCTCCGGAACGCCCGCTCGGCCCTCTCCCGGCGCCAGGCCACCGGATCCGACTCGCGCCGGGTTCGACGCGCCCGGACGAGGAAGGCCCCCGCGTAGCCGAGAGGAGCGAACCCCGCGAGCCAGTAGATTGTCTTCGGGATCTCCCCGTTCTCCACGGGGAGCGAGACGAGCGGCTTCACGTCGCGGAGATCCTCCCCCCCCACCTCGACGGGCGGCGCCGTCGCCGGGCGCAGCAGCACCGCCTCGCCGGGCGGGATCGGCCGCACGCGGACCGGGATCGCCGGCGTCTCGGCGGCGCGGTAGGCCGCCGCCTCCGGATCGAAGTAATCGAACCGGATCGACGGGATCTCCTCGATCGAGGAGGACCGCGGCGCGAGGTCGTAGACGATCTCCCTCCGAGTCGCCTCCTTCGTCTCGACCGCCCCGAAGAAGGCGAAGGGCTCGAATCCCGGGGCGCGCTCGAGATCCGGCCGCCGGAAGAAGGCGAGGTTCCCCCGGCCCGAGAGCGCGAGGGTCAGCTTGATCGACTCCCCCTCCTTCACGTCCGCCGGCTCCGCCGACGCCGTGATCCGGAACGAGCCGATCGCGCCCAGGAATCCCGGCGGCTGCCCCTCCTCCGGAAGCGGCGCGACGGAGATCTCGAGATCCCGCGCCCCCCCCACGAACATCGACTCCGTCCTCCCTGGCACCCGCTCCCCGAAGACGGTCTGCCTCCACTCTCGCACGAACCCCATCCCGAGGAAGGTGGAGCCGACGGAGATCGTTCCGGGGTAGGTCGCGACGTACGAGGCGCCGAGCCGCCACGTCGAGAACTCGACGCCGTCCCGCACCACCCTTCCCGTGCGCTCGACGAGCGTCTCCCGGCCGTTGACGGAGATGCGGACGGCGTCCGTCGGGGAGACGACGAGGTCGTCGAGCCGCGTCGCGTCGGCGAGGTCGTCGAACCACGCGCCGCGCAGCGTCACGTCGCGCACTCGCCGATCCTCGATCGCGTCGGCCCGGACTCCGAACCGTGCCTCGATCCGGAACACCTCGCCGCGATAGAGGGGGCGCTCGGGGCCCAGGACCTCGAGGAAGGCCATCGTGGCGCCCTCGAGGTCCGCGACGACCTCGAGGCGGAGGGGGCGCGTCTCGAAAGGGACGCCTCCCGCCCTCCCCCGGAGCGGGGGGATCTCGAAGGTTCCCTCCCGGTCCGGGAGGACCCGGAAGTGCACCTGGACGGATCGCCGGACCTCTTGGCGCCGTCCCTCGATGAACGTATCGATCCGCGTGCTCGGCCGGCCGGCCTGGAAGATCGCGAGCCCCGACATCTCGCCCGGAGGCTGGACCTCGATCTCCGTCGTCCCGATCGCGACGAGGACGATCGTCGCCGCGTCCCCGAGCTTGAGGACCGCGGGCTCGACCTGCGCCGAGACGCGGATCTCCTCCTGCGCGAGGAGGGCGATCGCGAGGGCGGCGATCACCAGTCCCGCTCCACGCGCACGCGCTCCCGCCGGCGCACCTTCGCCTCGAACTCCTCGCGCTTCCTCTCCAGCTCCGCGAGCCGATCGAGGATCTGCTGCACCTCCTCCGGGCTGAGGGGCGGTCGCGCCGCCGCGGGACGGGTCTCGGGCTGCGCGGGCCTGGTCTCCGGCTCCGCGGGTCGCGTCTCGGGTTGGGCAGGACGGGTCTCGGGCTCCGAGGGGCGCGTCTCGGGCTCCTCCTCCTCCGACCCCGAGGACGGGCGCGACTCGGGCTCCGACGGGCGGCTCTCGGGCTCGGGCGGCCGGTCCTCGCCGGAGCCTTCCCCCTCCTCGGAGGGGCGCGAGGAGGGCCGGGACTCGGGCTGCTTCTCCTGTTCCTCCTTGCGAGCCTCGAGCGCCTCGAGACGGCGCGCGGCGATCTCGGCGTTCGCGCGCGCGTCCTCGTCGGGCGCCGCGTCGAGCACGTCCAGGAACGCGTCCCGAGCGCCTCTCGCGAGCTCGATCGCCCGATCGAGACTCTCCGGATCGGACTCCGCGGCCAGCGAGGCGCGGAAGAGCGCGTGGCCCAGGTGGTACGTCGAGCGCCCCCTCACCTCTCCTTCTCCGGCGGCTCTCGCGCGATCGAGGAACGTGCTCGCCTCCTGAGGTCTCTCCTGGAGGAGACGGACGAGGCCCAGGTTGTGGAGCGCGATCCCGGAGGAGGGATCGCGCTCGATCGCGGCCTCGTACTCCTCCGCCGCCTTCGCGAGATCGCCGGCATCGAGAGCCGCGTTGCCCGCTCGCACCGACCCGGCGGCCGGCTCCTGGGCCAGGAGGAGAAGGAGGTGGAGCATCATCGCCTCCGCCTCCCTCCGTCGAGAGCGGCGACGAGCAGCGCGATCCCGATCGCCGCGGCGAGAGGCCACTGGAAGCGATCGATCGGCTCGCGCCGCACGGCCCCCTCGAACTCCCGCTCCTCGACGGCGGCGATGCGCGCGTCGTACAGGTCCTCGAGCGGCGCCGCCGAGGCGGTCACGGGAAGGAACTCCCCACCGGAGCGCTCCGCGATCGCGGCGAGCCCCCCGCTCTCGAGACGGCTCACGACCTCTTCCCCCGAACGGTCCTCGAGGAAGCGCTCCCCGCCCCCTTCCGCGAGGAGGATCTTCCCCCCTTCCGCGGTCCCGACGCCGAGGACGAAGATCCGGATCCGCTTCTCCAGGGCCGCGTTCGCCGCCGCGAGCCCCTCCCCCGTAAGGTCCTCGCCGTCCGTGAGGAGCACGACCGCCTCGTGGGAGCCCGATCGGCCGTCGAAGAGGCGGAGCGACTCGCGGATCGCCGCCCCGAGATCCGTCCCTCCCACGCGGTTACGCGAGGGATCGAGCTCCTCGAGGAACCCCTCGAAGGAGGCGTAGTCGTGCGTCAGGGGGCACGCGACGCGGGCATCCCCCGCGAAGCCGACGAGCGCGACGCGGTCTCCGCGAAGCCGGCGCAGGAGGCCGCGGATCTCCCGCTTCGCGCGCTCGAGCCGGCTCGGCCGAACGTCCCCGGCCAGCATCGAGCGCGAGGTGTCCACGGCGAGGACGAGATCGATCCCGCGACGCCTCACCTCGCGCTCCGCATACCCGACCGTCGGGCCGAGGAGCGCGAGCGCGGCGAGACCCAGGCACGTGGTCGCGAGGGCGAGCCGGCGGCGCTCGGCCACCGGAGAGCGTCCGGGAATCCCCTCGTCCCATCGGGCGGCGTGCACGAACCGCTCGAGCGAGCGCCGGCGGCCGCGCCGCGCCGCCGCGCCGAGGATCGCGAGCGCGACGGGCAGCAGGAGGATGGGCAGGAATCCCGGACCGGAGAGGGTCACGTCGGATAGGTACGAACGAGCGTTTCACGGGCGAGGCACGCCCCGAGGTAGAGGAGGAGAGCGGGCAGGAGGAGGATCGGGTAGAGCTCCACGTAGTCTGTGAACCGGCGGTCCTCGATC
>Ga0187892_10012273_pt1 | contig 10230 bp, 9 predicted proteins | sample MA1701073metaG_FD_139345 | JGI IMG/M metagenome (GOLD analysis project Ga0187892, IMG submission 139345) | Bio-ooze microbial communities from a basaltic lava cave in the Kipuka Kanohina Cave System on the Island of Hawaii, USA - MA170107-3 metaG ...
CCGAGGATGTACGCCGCGACGAAGCCCAGGATATTGCCGAGCTTCTCGAGGGCGTCCTCGCGCCGCTCGGCCACGTCGAGGCAGGCGATGGACCAGACGTCGATCTCACCCGCCGGTCGCCGCGCCGCGGCCGCGCCCTCCGCGATCAGATCGCGGACCCGGCTCACGTGCGGAGGCCCGAGGCCATAGTTGACGAAGGCGCCGTCGGCTGCCGCGCCAACCGCACGCAACGCCGCCGGCCCCGAGGCCGCCGCGTAGACGGGCACGGGGCGCTTGATCCACGGCAGATGCGTCGAGGCCCCCCGCCACGACGCGGGCGCCCCGCTGAGCGCCGCCTTCAGGAACGTGAGCCCCTCGCGGAGATCCCCGGCGCGGCTGGGCGCGCCGCCTACATTGGTGACGCCGCTATGTCCGGCGCCGACCCCCAGGATGGTCCGGCCGCCGGCGGCCGCGTCCACCGAGGCCGCCGCCGAGGCGGTGATCGACGGGTGGCGCGTCACCAGGTTGGTCACGCAGGTGGCCAGCGCCACCCGCGACGTCGCGGCGGCGGCGAGGGTCATGGCCACCCAGGGGTCCAGCGCGTTACCGGGCGTGTCGGCGATGCCGACCAGGTCGAAGCCGGTCTCCTCGCCCAGCCGCGCCATGCGCGCGGTGTACTCCGGCGTGTACGGCCAGAAGAAGAAGCCGAATCGCATCGGGACCCCGCTCAAGGCTTCGCGGGAGGATAGTCGCGCGTGTAGGGCGGGTTCTCGCGACGTGATCTCATGGGCGCGGCTCCTGTGACGCGGGAGGTGCCGCCACCCCCTCACCCTGCCCTCTCCCCCTGGGCGGGGGAGAGGGTGATGAGGGAGGACCTGTCAGCGGCTGCAGGCCTTCAGTCGCAGAACTTGCAGGGCGGGGAGTTCCGATCGTAGGCGGGCGCCTTCAGGTACTCGTCCTGCTTGTAGGTCCAGAACTGCGAGACGTTCGGGTAGGTGTGGACCACCGTGTTCTGGAGCTTGCCGCCCACCCGCTCCACCTTGCGGATGTAGACGTTCTGGACCGGATTGTTCAGATCGTCCATCTTCATGGGCCCGCGGGGGTCGTCGCTGATCGAGACCTGACGGAGGGCGGCGACGAACTTCTCCTTGTTCTCCGCCTCGCCGTTGATCGCCTTGAGCGCTTCGTAGTAGAAGCGGGCGCCGGTATAGCCCTGGGCCGAGTAGAGCGAGGTGCTGCGGCCGAAGCGCTTCTCGTAGGCGGCGGAGAACTTCTTGTTGGCCGGGGTGTCGAGCGCGGCGCTGTAGTGTAGCGAGGTGAACACGCCGATCGCCTCGTCGCCCATGGCCTTGAGCACGTTCTCGTCGGTGAGGGTGCCGACCCCGGTGAGCGTGACCTTGTCCTTGAGGCCGACGTCGCTCCAGGTCTTCACGAAGCGGGGCGACAGACCCCCGGTGTGGCAGGCGAAGACGCCGTCGACGTCCTTCTTGAGCGAGGCGAGGAACGGCGCGTAGTCCTGGATGTTGAGCGGCGTCCAGATCCGCTGCACCACCTTGCCGCCCAGGTCCTCGAACACGCGCTGGAAGCCCGCGTTGGTCTCCCAGCCGAACGCGTAGTCCATGCTGATCGTCGCCATCCGCCGCAGCTTGAGCTGCTTGTAGGCGTAGTCCCCGATCGGATGGGTCATCTGGCTGCCCGAGGCCGAGGTGCGCACGATCCAGCGCACCGGCTTGCGCTGAGTGATGTCGTCGGGCGCGGTGATCGGGTACACCGTCGGGATCTTGTTCTGCTCGATGTAGGGCACGAGCGCGTAGCCGGTGGCGGCCAGGAGCCCGCCCGCGATCGTGTGCACCTTCTCCTGCTCGACCAGGCGCCGCACCTTGGTGAGGGCGCCGGTGGGCTCGGGGTCGGAGTCCTCCACGATGACCTTCACCTCGCGGCCCGCGACCTTGTTGCCCACCTCTTCCCAGAAGAGGTTGAAGCCGTCGGTCATGTCCTTGCCGGTCTGGGAGAAGTTGCCGGTGAGGGGGCCGAAGTAACCGATCCGGATCGGGTCCGCCGCGCGGGCCCGGGAAGGCCGGACCGCGGCGGCCGCCGCGGCGCCGCTCATCGCCACCAGGAACTGTCGCCTTTTCATGGAAACGCCTCCTCTTCGGTGAGGGGAAACGGGGGCTCGCGCCGCTACACGCGTCGCTACACTAGGGACGGCCCTCTCATTTGTCAACCTTCGGACTGTCATTGGCGCGGGCTTGACAGCGTTCCCGGGCGCGCTAGAGTCGGGCCCATGCTCGACGCCACCCGGGATCTGGTGCTGCCCACCACCATCACCGGCTCCTATCCGCGCCCCCACTGGTTCACCGAGGAGCTGCGCGGCCGGGGATTCAAGGACGCCCTGGGCGACTCCCGCTTCCGCGAGCAGTACCTCGACGCGGTGGCCTGCCTGGTGCGCGAGCAGGAGATGGCGGGGCTCGACCTGGTCACCGACGGCGACTCGCGGTTCGACCTCACGGTGGGCGGCAAGTCGTGGTTCTACTACGTGATCGAGCGCCTCGCCGGCATCACCGGGGCCCAGGACCGCTCCACCGGCGGCGGCTGGAAAGCGCTCCGGCCCGGCCACATCCTCTACGAGGTGATGGAGGCCTACCAGCCCGCGGTGGTGGGCGCCCCGCTCCGGGGCAACGGGCTGCAGTACGCCGCGCTCTTCAAGGCCGCGCAGCGCCTCTCCGCGAAGCCGGTGAAGTTCGGCGCGATCACCGCCCAGTCCCTGGCCAAGATGCTGGTCGACCGCCACTACGGCTCGGACCGCGACGTGATCCTCGCCCTCGCCGACATCTTCAACGCCGAGCTCAAGGAGGTCGCCGCCGCGGGCTGCCGGGTCATCCAGGTGGAGGAGCCGCAGCACCATATCGGAGGGGCCACCGGCGCGTCGGACCGCGATCTCGAGTTCTACACCGAGGCGGTCAATCGGGAGATCGCGGGGGTCGACACCGAGATCTGGCTCCACACCTGCTGGGGCAACCCGAACCAGCAGCCGCTGCACTGGGAGCGGCCGTCCTACGAGCGGTCGCTGCCGTATCTCCTCGCCACCAACGCGGACGTGCTCACGCTCGAGTGCGCGTCCACCAATGGCCGGGACCTGCCGCTGCTCGGCAAGCACCGCACCGACAAGAAGATCGCGATCGGGGTGGTGAACCACTCCACCGCGGCGGTGGAGCCGCCCGAGGTGGTGGCCAGCCTTATCCGCAAGGCCCTGGAGTACGTGCCGCCCGAGCGGCTGATCCTGTCCACCGACTGCGGCTTCGGCCGGGAGGGCCTGGCGCGCCGCATCGCCTTCTACAAGAGCGTGGCCATCAACCTGGGCGCGAACATCGTGCGCCGCGAGCTGAAGCTGCCCGAGGCGGAGATTCCCGCCGCGGATCCGCGCTTCACCTTCGCGGGCTGACCAACTTCCCCTCTCCCCTCGGGGAGAGGGTAGGGTGAGGGGGAGGAACCATCATGGCGACCATCAAGGTGCGAGACCTGGCGTGGGTGCGGCTGCGGGCGCCGGACCTGGACGCGCAGGAGGAGTTCCTCACCCACTTCGGCCTGACGCGCGCGGCGCGCACGCCGAAGGCGCTCTACATGCGCGGGACCGACCCGACCCACCACATCCACGTGACCGAGAAGGCGGACGATGCCGGGTTCGTGGGCTTCGCCTACCACGCCGCCGGCGAGGGCGACCTGGCGCGGGTGGCCGCCGCCCCCGGCGCCTCCGCGGTGGAGGCCCTCGACGAGCCGGGCGGCGGCCGGCGGGTGCGCCTGCGCGAGCCGAATGGCTACCAGATCGAGGTGGTGTGGGGGCTCGAGGCGCTGCCGGCGATCCCGGTGGACTACACCCCGATGAATACCGGGGCCGAGCCCCTGCGGCGCGCGGGGACGCTGATGCGGCTGCGCAAGTCGCCGACCCCGATCAAGCGGATCGGCCACGGGGTGATGGGCACGCCCCGCGTCCGCGAGACCGCGCAGTGGTTCCGCGACACCCTGGGCTTCATCGGCTCGGACGACATCTACGTGGGCGCCAAGGACCACATCATCGGCTCGTTCAACCGCTGCGACCGCGGGGAGGAGTACGTGGACCACCACACCCTCTTCTGCGTGATGAACGAGCGGGCGGGCATGAACCACGTCTCGTTCGAGGTGCCGGACGTGGACGCGGTCTTCAAGGACCACGAGTACCTGGCCGGGCTCGGCAAGTACGACCACATGTGGGGCGTGGGGCGGCATCTCCTGGGCAGCCAGGTCTACGACTACTGGGCCGATCCGTGGGGGCGCGTGCACGAGCGCTGGGCCGACACCGATCGGCTGAACGTGCGGAGCGGCTCGAATCTCCTGTCCGCGGAAGAGGGGTTCGTCAGCCAATGGGGCGAAGATCCGCCGGAGCGGTTCCTCCGGCACGTGACGACGTAGCGCCGCTCGCGCGGCTGCGGCGCGTCTGCCTCGCGCGGCCGGGGACCAGCGAGAAGGTCTCCCACGGCGAGCCGACGTTCTGGGTGGGCGGCCGGATGTTCGCCACGTTCGACAACCACCACCACGGGGCCGCGCACGTGAGCGTCTGGCTGGCGATGCCGCTGGGCATCCAGGCCCTGCTCGTCCGCGACGATCCGGAGCGGTTCTTCGTCCCGCCCTACGTCGGGGTGCGCGGCTGGGTGGGGGTGCGCCTCGACGGACGCCCGAGCTGGAAGCGGGTCGAGCAGGTGGTGCGCGAGAGCCACGCCTTCATCGCGTACAAGAACCCTCGCCCCCGGAGGGGGAGAGGGCAGGGTGAGGGGGCGGGTCAAAGATGACGGAACCCTACGACCACACCTCCCGCGGAAACGGCAACCCCTCGAGATCAGCATCGGTGAGCGGAGCGTCCTTTTCCACGCGCAGCTCATCGAGGAACCAGTAGATCTGGCGCAGGTGCTGGGCCGAGTGCCACGTCGTGCGCTCCATGAACTCGGGCGCCGACTGCGGGCCGTAGTAGGTGCTCACCTCGCCGTCGCACCAGCCGGGCTTGGCGAAGAAGGCCCGTAACCGCGTGCGGACCGTCTCGCCGTAGCGCGCGACCGCGGCGCCGTCCGCCATCTCGGGCGGCGCGTTCTCCTCGAACCAGGCCCCGTCGAGATTGCCCCGCTCGCGCGTGTCCGCGTACGAGGCGGCCACCCGGAACACGTGGAAGCCGAGCTGGTGCACCGTCCGATCGCGCCCCGGGTACTTCATGCCGAGGTGCTCGCGCGGCACCTGCCGGATCGCCCGCTGGGTCGCGGCCAGGACGAGGTCCATCCGCTCGGCGAGCTGGGCCGGAGTCAGCTTCTTCGGCGCGCGGTAGCGCACGCCGACCAGCTCGGCCAGCGCCTGCGGGTTCCAGCCGTGCACGATGCGATCGCCCACGATGGTGGCGGGCACGCGCATCGCCCCGTGCGCCTCGAGATCGGCCCGGCGCTCCGGCTGGGCCTCGACGTCGAAGCCCTCGAAGGCCACTCCCCATGACGAAAGCAACTCTTTCGTCTTGGCGCAGGAGCTTCAGCCTTGTCGGTAGTAGACGCGGGCGATCGGAGAACGGTCACTCATGGAGAGCATTATCTCCTATTCGGGGACCAAATTGGACCGGGCAACGTCGAGGAGCTCTTCGTGGAGCCGGCGGTTGGCGCTGCCGACCAGGGAGTCCGAGTGGATGGTCCAGGGGCGGCCCGCGATGTCCGACACGGTGCCGCCCGCTTCGGTGACGAGCAGGCTGCCGGCCCCGGCGTGGAGGGCCGAGACCCAGAAGACGACGTACGCCGCGATGCGGCCGCCGGCCAGGTACGGCAAGGCCAGGGTGGTCCCGAGCGACCGGAAGTCCCACCGATCGGCCCGGATGGCCGCGGCGGTGAACTGCGCGGCCTGCTCGCGCCGACTGCCCTGCGACTTTCCATCCTCGATCACGATGGTCCGGCTCTCGTTGCTGGTCCTCAGCCGGCGCCGGCCACCGTCGTTCAACCTCCACGCACCTCGGCCACGCTCCGCCACGTCGATCTCGCCGGTGGGCGGATCGCCGACGACGGCGACCGAGATCTCGTCGCCCTCCACGAGTGCCAGGTTCACACAGTACAGCGGGATCCCGGAGGCGAAGTTCCGGGTCCCGCAGATTGGATCGACGAGCCAGTAGGGCGAGCCGTCGGCCCCGGCCTGGCCGCCACGCTCCTCGCCGACCACCGAGAAGCCCAGCGCATCGCCCACCACGCCTCGAACCACGTCCTCGACAGCGACGTCCGCGGCGGTCACGAGGTCGCGCGCGTCCTTGGCGGTGATGTCTTCCGGGCCGATGTCACGTCGCGCGACCGCGAACGCCCGCTTCACGGCCTCGATGGCTACGAGGGTCTCGGGCCGGAACTCGCCCGTGGACGTGGTCAACGGGGAGAGCCCGGCGGGCAGGCCGCGTGACCGCGGGCGGGGGCCTCAGGACCGTGCGAGGCCGAAGGCGTCCGCGTAGCGGCGCCACGCGTCGAGGTGGCTGCCGTACTTGCGGTGCCCCGCGGTGTGCTTGGCCGAGGCGTAGAGCAGGCGGTCGCGGTCTTCCGCGGTGGAGTGGCCGTAGTCGTCGAGCAGGCAGGTGCCGAGCTCCTGGTTGTGCGGGTCGTTGCCCGCCTTGGCCGCGCCCACCGCGAGGGTCTGCAGCAGCGGGGCGCGGTCGTGGCCGCCGCTCAGATAGGCGGCGACCCAGTCCATGGCCTCGAAAGCGCGCAGGCCGTCGAGCGCGCTGTCGAGCCGCTTGAGCAGCTCGGACGAAGTCAGCGCGTCGGAGCCCTTGGGCGGCGCGATCTTCACCGGGTTGTTGTCCGGGGTGTGCTTCTGATGATGCGCGGCGCGGGTGACGAAGGCGGCGGCCACGAAGAGCAGCTTGAGGCGGTGCGGGTGCTGGAACGTGTCGAAGAACCAGCGCACCGTATTGCAGTACTCGTAGCTGTGCTGGGGCATCGAGTAGGCGTTGACGTCGCCGGTCTCGATGATGAGCTGGGCGGAGGCGAGCTGGATGGTGTCGATGATCTGGCGGTGGCCCCGCCCGGCCTGGAGGAGCGCCACGAGCAGGTCGATGAAGGCCGGCTCCTGGCCGCTCAGGATCGCCTGCTGGAGGGCGAGGGACTCCACCGGGGTCAGCGCCTCGTCGTTGGCGAGCAGCTCGCGGTCCCGGCCGTCGAGCAGGTTCTGGATCACCAGGCAGCCCATCTCGTAGGTCGAGTACCAGCGGGGACCGACCGCGATGTCGGGCACGCCCGCGTAGAGGACGGAGTGCGCGTTCTCCCAGCCGACCATTCGCGCCAGCGCGACGGTGGCCCGGGCGCGATAGGACTTGTGCCCCGTGGTGTAGGAGCGGTTGTGGAACACGCGGTCCTGGACGTCGATGAGGCCCGCGAAGACGAGCTGGGCCAGCAGCGCGGTGCGCCGGTCCGGATCGGTGCCCGCCGCCTCCCAGAGGCCGAGGAAGACGCGATAGGCGTTGATCACCTCGCCGCGCTGCACCAGGGTGAGCCACGTGTTCAGTCGCTCGGGCCACGTGCCTTCGATGGCGAGTGACGTCTGGTCCGGCCAGTGCACCTCCGGCAGGGGCGGCTTGCCGTCGAACTTGAGCTCGTAGAGCCGCACGTAGTGGCCGGGCATCTTGCCGAGGAGCTGGTTCCACGGATCGAGGCCGGTCGGCAGATACCAGATCGTCTGCGCCACCGGGAGGAAGGCCAGCTCGGGTGGCATGCGCGGGACCAGGTCGAGCGTGGCGCGCGAGCTGAGCAGGCAGTGGTCGTTGTTGACGAACCGCGGGACGCCGTCGTCGAGGCGCTGGTGGTACGGCACGTGCGTGTAGGGCGCGTGGATGCGCACGATCTGGCCCACCATCTCGGCGAGCGGGACCTGGGCCCGCACCAGGTCGTAGAAGATGTCGCTCGCCCCCTTCTGGTCCCGCTCCAGGATCTTCTCCTCGAGCCGCGCATAGGCAGTGCTGATCTCGGGACGCACGGACCGATCGACGGAGAGGGCCATGGGGACGCTCCTTTGCGAGTTGCGGAGACTTTGTCATGCCCCGGCGCCGCCTGTCAAATGGCCCGGGCTTGGCGACGGGCGCGCGGTCTGCTAGGCTCCACCCGCAACCGACATGGCGACCGCGATCGCGCCGAGCGTGCAGGGTCTCCGACAGGTCGCCTGGCTCGACTGCCCGGGCGGCGGCCAGGTCTCCGTCGACGGCACCACCGCCTACATCGCCCACATGAAGGCGCCGCACGGCACCAGCATCGTGGACGTGAGCGACCCCGTGCGCCCGCGCATCCTCGCCAGCGTCGAGGTGCCGCCCCACACGCACTCGCACAAGGTGCGCGCGGCCAACGGGCTCATGCTGGTGAACCGCGAGGCCCAGCCCGCGCACCAGCCCCCGGCCGGGATGGATGGCGGCCTCCTGATCTACGACGTCTCCGACCCTAGCCGGCCGCGCGAGATCACGTTCTGGAAATGCGGTGGCGCCGGCGTGCACCGCTTCACCTTCGATGGCCGCTACGCCTACATCTCCCCCGAGATGGACGGTTACGTCGGCAATATCGTGATGATCCTGGACCTCCAGGATCCGGCGCGGCCGCGGGAGATCGGGCGCTGGTGGATGCCGGGGCAATGGGCCGGGGGTGGGGAGACCCCGAGCTGGTCGGGGCGGCATCACCGCTGCCACCATCCGATCCGCTCGGGCAACCGGCTCTACGTGAGCTACTGGCACGGCGGCTTCGTGATCCTCGACATCGAGGACATGGCCAGACCCCGCTTCGTCTCCGGGCTCGACTGGAGCCCGCCCTATATCACCCCGACCCACACCGCGCTCCCGCTGCCGTTCCCGCTCCACGGCCGCCGGATCATGCTGGCCGCCGACGAGGACGTGGCCAAGACCGCGCCGGGGCCGCCGTCCTTCCTGTGGCTGGTGGACATCTCCGACGAGCAGCACCCGGTGCCCATCTCCACCTTCCAGGTTCCCGGGGTGAACGGCGATCCACAGCCCGAGTTCACCGGCTGCCACCAGCCTTGCGAGCGGGTGACCGGCACCGAGATCCCGGTCGCCTGGTTCGCCCACGGCCTGCGGGTGGTCGATGTCGCCAACCCCCACGCGCCGCGTGAGGTCGCCCACTTCCTGCCCGAGCCGCCCGCCGGCCATGCCCGGGTCTCGAGCAACGATGTCGAGGTGGACGGCCGGGGCCTCCTGTACGTGATCGACCGGGGCCGAGGTTTGCACATCCTGGAGCGCACTTAGGTCCCAGCCGTCCGTTTCACACCCGCCCCGCTCCGGTGTCTCAGGGGCATGAACAACCGATCGAATCTACGCCCCACCATCGCCCGCATCTGGCACGGCCGGACGACGGCCGCCCGGGCCGACGAGTACGCCCGCTATCTGTACGAGCACGGTATTCGACCGCTGCAAGAAAAAGCCCTGGGGGTTCAGATGCTCCGCGAGGATCGCGCGACCGAGAGTGAGTTCGTGACGATCTCCTACTGGGAGAGCGTCGCGGCGATGTCGCGCTTCGCCGGCTCCGATCCGCGGCGCATCCACCATCTGGAGCGGGATGCCGAATTCCTGATCGAGCTGCCGAGCGGGGTCCAGGTTCTCGACATCGTCACGGCCAGCGGCCGGACCGGAGGTGACGCATGAACAATCGAACCGATCACGGCTTTCTGATCCTGGCCGACGTGTCCGGCTTCACCGCGTTCGTGACCACCACCGAGCTCGAGCACGGCTCGGAGATCATCGCGGCCCTGCTCGACGAGGTCGTCGGTCACCTCTCGCCGCCGCTCGAGATACAGGAGATCGAGGGCGACGCGGTGTTCGCGCTCGGCGGCGAGGCGTCCGACCTCCCGCGGACCCGGCTGCTCGAAGTGCTGGAAGAGGCATTCGTCGCCTTCAAGACCCGGCAGCGGGTGATGCAGGGCGAGGAGACCTGCTTCTGCGGGGCCTGTCGGCAGGTCGGGGCGCTCGATCTGAAGATGGTGGTCCACCACGGGCCGTTCCTGCGCCACACCGTGGGCGGCCGGAGCCGGGTGACCGGCACCGCGGTGATCCTGGTGCACCGGCTCCTGAAGAACGGGCTGGGGCGCACCGGGGGCTACGCCCTCCTCACCGAGCCGGTGCTGCGGTCACTCGGGATCGACGCGGCGCAGGCGGGGCTACCGGCACACACCGAGCACTACGAGTACCTCGGCGATATCCGCTGCTTCGTGCGCGACCTCAATCCC
>Ga0187892_10012274_pt1 | contig 10229 bp, 5 predicted proteins | sample MA1701073metaG_FD_139345 | JGI IMG/M metagenome (GOLD analysis project Ga0187892, IMG submission 139345) | Bio-ooze microbial communities from a basaltic lava cave in the Kipuka Kanohina Cave System on the Island of Hawaii, USA - MA170107-3 metaG ...
GGGCCCCCGGAAAGTCCACCCGCTCCGACCCCACACTCCCCTCCCCCTACGCCCCTCCGCACCCCCACAGCCCCCTCGTACTGCGCCTTTTTCCGTCCTATCCGCATGGCAAGCGGCGAATCGCAATTAACCTCTCAGTTCCTGCTCGCGGTTACTGAAAAAATCTCGAAAGAGCTCCGGGATTTCCTCGAGTCGATGGCCATCAAGGTCCTCGAACTCCGCCCGGGGCAGGCGGCGGAAATAGACGAGCCTCGGTATGCCGATTTCAAGCAACGTAAGATTTCCGACGTGTTTGATGTTTACCTTTTCGGGCACAAGGAAGTCGACCTCGTCGACCGCCTTCGCGCCATCGTCATGTCCCACGACGGACGGTTCCAAGGCGTGGGCAACACGCTTAATAATCCCGTGGTCGACAAAGTGAACAAGACCGGCGACAGCACCAATACGTGGTCTTTCATTCCCATTGACGACAAGCCCATCCCGGGATCCCGTCCGGCGACGTCGGAGCTCCAGCTGATCGAAAAGCTTCATCGTGAACCGGACATAGTGAAGTGGAAGAGGGAGACCCAGGGATGGACGCGCGCCAATGGATTCCCGGCGCTCGATCTGGAGCGTTTCGGCCCTTGGGATCCTCACGCTAAACGCGTGCTAACTCTGACCAAGGCGAACTTCGCGACCGCTAACGTGAAGGGTAATCGTGTGGCTGTGACAGCCCACGGGTCGGCCAATGATTTCCAGGGCACGAACGAAGCCCTGGAAAAGTTCGCCGCGGACTTCACGGTGGGTCCCGCGGAAGCTCCCCTCATCTTCGATCCGGCGACGGGAACCCTGCGCGACAACCCCGATCTCAAAGCGGGAGATTTCTTCAATGCGGACGGCACCCCCCTCGCGCTGAAAGAGCTCTTCTTGGGTTCGTGCAACGCCTATTTTGCGGTAGTCAAGAAGCTCCAGGAAAAGAACGCCGCCGAGACGGCGGCCGGGAACCTCAAGGCGGTCTGGCGGAGCCCCATTGCGGGGGTCAACGGCCTGGGGAGCTATACGTACCGTTCCGTCCTTCACTTCGCCGGAGGCGCGACCGACTCGGAGAAGCTGAGGATCGCAAGCGAGTACAGTGCGTTGTTCAACGGGATGCGGGTCGGGCTCACGTTGCCGGCAAAGCTGGATATCAACAACCTCCCGGCCGCGATCACGGTCACACAATACGGGTCTGGACTCGCCGACCTGAATGTTCCGACGACATTTGCCAATCAGAGCGCCCGAAAATACACGGCCAAGTGGAACGATATCTACCTCTCGGCTCCCGGGAAGCCGTCCGAAAACACGGCGACGCTCGAATTCACCGGACTGGTTAAAGTCATCGGCACTGCACCCAATCAAGGGGTCTTCGCGCAGGTGACTCTGGAGGATCCGGCGCACGGGATTTACGAGAAGATCACCTTCTGGATGTTGGAGGAATCGGTGGCTCCGGGGGCCCTTCGCATCGTGCTCGTACACTTTGATCCGAACGGTCTGGACGCCCTGTTCTTCCCGACCCGGGTCGGAATTCAGATGCGCGTCGGTCCCGGCTTGCGAAGCTTCAGGGACTTTGCCAGGTCGTGGGCGTCAATTACTCAACGCTATGTCGGCACCGGCAAACTCACTCACGCGTACTGGGATGCGGCCCATCTCCTTGGCTACAGCGACATGGCGACCCTTCCGCCCGCTCCCGAAGGGGCTCCCCCTCAGAGAAAATGGTTTAAGTTCGAATTCAAGAAGTAGGGGTTTCGGATATCATTCTTTGGTGACATCGCCGTATGCCGGGGGAGGTTGCCTGGCCGCGTGCTGTTGCATTGTCGTCTTGCTTTTGCAGTGTTCCCTTCCGGGCGACGCCCAGGAACAAAAGGATAGGGCTCGGGAGTGGGTTTCGCGGCTCGGCTCTGCGATGCCCGAAGAGCGTGAGGAGGCCTCGCGCCAACTGCGTAAACTGGGGCCGGTCGCTCTCGCCGAGCTCGAGAAAGCCGCAACCGCAGCCGATTCGGAAATCGCCTCGCGAGCAAAGCACCTCATCGGCATCATTCGAATCGCCGAGTCCCTGCCTCCACGGCTTCGGGCGGCCTTGCCGGGGGTCGAGGAACGACTTCAAGAACCGACCGGCTGGACGCAAGTGTTCTTGGGACTGCTTTCGGAGGAGGATACTCCGGCCCGCCCCGATCGCATCACGGCGGCCGAACTTGACGTGCTCGCCGAGCGAGCGCTTCGGGGGGCCTCCTCTAAGGTAGAAACCCAACGCATCCTTCGGGCCGTTCAGAAGAACCGCTTGATTTCCGCCACGGCGGAAGTCGCTCTTCGGGTCCGCCATCCGGATTTCGACGTCGCCGAGTGGGCGGTCGCCGCCATGGCTTCCCTGGGACGAGAAGAGGAAACCCCCGGGGGGCCCGCGGATCCCCCCAAGTCGGCGGATTCCATCGGGCAGGCTGCGGCCAGGGCTTTGGCTAAGGCCAGTGCCGATACGCGTCTCACCCAGATTACACGCATCATGGAATCTTCCGATCCGTTTGTTCGCCAGATCGGGCTCGAGGCGGCGATGCGCCTGGCGGATGATCGAATGGTCCCGCGGGTCCTGCCTCTTCTGAGAGACCGACAGGAAGACGTGAGAAAGGCTGCCGTTCAGGCGCTCGGCACATTCGGTAAGTCGGCCCCTACAGATGCCCTGATCCAAGTGCTTTCGGACGATAGCCCGAAAGTTCGCCTTGCCGCCCTTCGCTCCCTTTCGGCATTCGACCATCGGAAGGCGGCAAGGCCGATCCGACTGCTTCTCAAAGACCCCTGCGGTGATATCCGTCAAGCGGCGGTCGAAACCTTGACCAGCTTCTTGGATAGGGAGTCTGCTCCCGATATCTGGCCTTTGCTGCTCGACGGCCGGCCAGAAGCGCAAGCCGCTGCCGCGTGGGCGTTGCAAGTCCTGCAGGAACCCTCCGTCCTTCCCCACGTCACCCGACTCTTAATGGATTCCACGGTTTCGACAAGAAGCCTCGCTGCCGGCGTGCTCGCCGGGCTTGGCGCTAAGGATCGCGTGAAGGATATCGAACCGCTCCTGAACGATCCCGCGGACACTGCCCGGGCTTCGGCCGTGAGGGCGCTCAGTGAACTGGGGGCAGCGCAGGAGAAGGAACGGACCCGGAGGCTTTTGCTCGATGCTAGCCCCTCCGTCCGATCTGAGACCGCACGAGCTCTCGCTCTTTTTCCAGCCGCGGACACCGTCGGACTCCTGAAGCCGCTCCTCAAGGATGAAGAGGGATTCGTACGAGCCTCTGCCCTTGGCGCCTTGACTCAGCTCAAAGCGCGTGAGTTGAGCAAAGAGATGGCGGCGCTCCTTGACGATCGCGACCTGCACGTCAGAGCGTCCGCCGCCGAAGCGTTAGGGTGGCTTCAAGCGGCAGAATACATTCCGCACCTGAGGCAGATGCACCTCGAGGATGAATCGTCCGTGCCTCGGAGATCGGCGGCGCTGGCTCTCTGCATGCTGGGCGATCCCAAGGTGGCAGCCTCGATCATTTCGGCCGAGCTCGACCTCAGCTACCTCAATGCCCTTCGGCAGCCGGCCCTTTGGCGCAAGCTTCAGGGAATCGCCGGGCCGGAATCTGGTGTCGGTACGGCCGCGGAGGTTCTTTCGCGAGCAGCGGCCAAATCGGGCCTTTCTCTGGAATGGGGCATGGGGGCGCCTGGTCCGCCTACGCCATTGACGAGCAAGTATACTCGATTCGTCAATCCCAGGGGACAGAAGAGTGTTCTGGCCGCGCTTCTCGAGACTGTCGGCGGCCACTTCAGTTTCGTGCTCGAAGGACGGTCGATGAGGATCATGACGTCTCAAGAGGGGATCTCATTCTGGCGCGAATGGGCGGCGAGCTTGAAGGACAACCGATAGCCAACCCCACTCGATAGTTGGTGTGCGGGCGGGGAGAGGAGGGCCGTGCGAGCGCCTACCGCAACGTTTGCCGGGTTCGTAGCCCCCGACGAAAGTAGGCCGGCCCCTTACGGCGAGTCCCTCTCGTACAAACGCGGCCCCAGCGGCCTCAGAAAGCCCGCCTCTGCGGCTCTCTCGACAAGGGAGTCCGGGAGCGCCGACGTTCGGCTGACACACAGCACGCGCACGTTCCGGCGGTCCATCACCTCTAGAATTCCCTCGCCCTTCCATGGCCGAAGATAGACGACCTCTCTTGAGAAGTCCGGCCCGTACAGCAGGTAGGCTTCCCCCCTGCGGGACACGAGCTCATTGACGTAAAACGCGACTGGTCCTGGCGGGAGGTCCGGGCCGACTACCCGAGCCCACGACCTTTCGCCCCAGCCGAGCCGCGCCAGATGCAGCATCCCCTCCGGCCGAACCTCGGCCGGAAAGGTCGATGACCACACCATCCAACCTCCTGCGAGGATGAGAGCGATTTGGATCGGCAGTTTCGACCAAGGCAGGTAGGCGATCCCGAGCGAAAAGAGGACCGGAAAGAATAAGACGAATCGGAAATTCCAAGGATCGTGGCGGACGAGGAAGAGGACGCTCACAAAGGACGCCGCAAGGGCCAGCACGAGGGTCCCCAGCGCGTGGTTCCGCCGAAGTCCGATGACAAGTCCGATCCCTCCCAGAAGTACGCACACAAGCCCCCAGCCGGCCGCACCCGGAAGGAGGGGCGACTGAGGCAGCCGGACATCGTTAATGACTCTGGCGAAAAGGCTCGCGACGTTGCGCACTCCGGATTCGAAGCTGAGCCCCAGTTGGATCCTCTCCTGGCCGGTTCCCCCAACCAGGCCTTGCGAGCCCAAAGGATAGATCGGATTCCCAAACCAGGCGACGTTCCTGAGGTACCAGAAGAGGCCGATCCAGAGGGCGCAGGTGATCAGGCCAAACTTCGCGGCTTGAGGGCCAGAACTCTGCCGCGATTGTTTCCGCGCGAGGACTTCAAGAAGCACGATCCCTGGGACCGCGTACAGGAATGTCCCCTTAATCCCCATTCCCAATCCGGCCGCAAGAGCCGACGGCCCTAGCGGAGCTCGTGTCGCGACAAGCGCGAACGTGGCCGTGACACACGAAGCCACGGCGCCGTCATTCAAACCGCCGGTTGCCTGAAGCTGAAGGCCAGGAGTCAGAACGTAGAACAATCCGGCCAGACACGCGCCCGTCGGTGCGAGTCCCAAGTGAGTCGCCAGAGCGTAAACCGAGGCAAACGCTAGAACAAGAAACTCAACGCCGGCCATTTCAATCAGTACATCGTGCTCGAGGAAGAGAACCCACCACGTTTCGATGAGTTCGTAGCCGGCGGGAAGACTAACATGCGTATCCAATCCCATCTCGTGCGTAAACGATCCAGCCCGAACCCATTCGGCGATCTTGGGGAGGTGGTAAGAAAGTGCGTCATGATTGTATGGCGCGAGAAACCAGACTTGCGCGAGGACCCGGAGGCAGAGAACGGTCAGGGCCAACCAAATCGGCCACGCCCAGGCCGGAAACCGGATCTTGGGCATGACTCGATTGGCGGAGAAGGCCAGGAAGAGTCCCGTCGCCGCCGTCGCGGCCAAGCCGAGTGCGTAGCGGTTCAGAATCGAGCTGAGGCCCGCCACCAGAACCGCACCGGAAAGTACGGCGAGTCGCAGGATCAGGAACAGAACGACATCTACGTGCGGCTGACCCGAAGGACATAGGCGAAGCAGGGAACGCGCTGCCAGGATCGAGGCGACGTTTCCGAGAACGAGTGATAGAATTCCAATCAGCATGGGGAGGTTCGCGCCGAGATCACTATACCCGGAAAGGACGGGAATTGGCTTCGATGAAAGCACCGGGGGTCACCGCGTCTCCCCGGAGAAGAGACCGTGAACGCCCAACCACGCAAATACCTACGCCACGGGCTCCTGGTTCTCGTCCCCGCCCTGTTCGTTCTCGGCATCGCCGGATGGCGAATCTGGACCGGGTTCCGCAAGCCTTCCCTTTCCACTGCCGCAACCGGGCCTGCTCGACATCGCGACCCTCACCAGGCGCACGAGCCGGTGCCAAGGAGCGAATTGTTACGAAAACTGGCCGAGCTGCTTTCGCGCTCGGACGCCTCGACGCCGAGCCCGGTCCAATGCGAAGAAGCGCGACAGATGCTGGCCGCTCGTCCGCAGTCCGGTTACTCGGAGATCGGGGGGGCGATCTGCAACCCTCGGGAAGCTTCGGATTTCAGGTTTCGCCTCCTCAACCTCCTCGCGGCTCTTGGTACGAAGGAGGCCGGGGACACCCTTCGGGGGATCGTAAACCGGCGCGACATCGACCCCACGTTCTGGAAACTTGCCCTCCTTCGAATGAAGGAATATCCCACGGAAGCGTCGGTGAGAACCGCCGAGGCCCTTCTGAACGAAGACCTGGACTGGGCGCCCCGTCCCGTCGTCTACGGCCTGATCGCCTCCTACCCGTGCGATCTTTCCAGAGAACTCTTGCTCCGGGCGACCGATCTAGAATCGGACGGTCCATCCCGCTCCATGGCCATCCGGGCCTTGGGTCCATACCTCAGGGACGAGGGCGTCCTCTCGAGGCTCTTCGAGCTGGCAGCTTCCGCGCCGTCCGAAGATTCGCGAATCGCGGCGATCCTGTGCCTGGCCGGGTCGACCGAACAAAAAGTGGACGACTTCCTGAGCGGATTGCTTTCGCGGACGGGTGAGCCGGACTCCGTAAAGAGAGCGGCGATGAATGGGCTGACCGTGCGAAAGAAGAACAAGGGGAATTGAGGATGTTCAAAGGCCGTTGCGAACGGGAACCTTCAGGGCGGACGGCATGACCGTGCAAAACGAGAGCCGTTCGAAACGGGTGACCGTGATTCTGGCAGCGGCTGCGGGCGCGCTCTTTGGCCTGACCTGCCTCCTCCTTTGGCGTCGGCAACCGGATGATCGTGATCCGGCTCGCATGGGCCAGGACGCTGAGGGGAGCGGCAGTGTCCTGCGCCGGCCGCTCATCACCGACCCGGGCCGTGCCGTTGAGGCGCTCCGCCAGGAATGGGCAAGAGGCACCGACGGCTCCCTCGTCAGGACGCCGGATAGTCTCTCAATCCGTGAAAACGTAGTGGTCTTCGGGGACCGCGCGGTGCCCTCCATCCAGGAAGCGATCGCCCGGCAGGACGATCCGATTACGATGCGGCTGAACTGGGTAGATGTCCTGGCGGAAATGAACGGGACGGCTGCCGAGCAGCTCCTGACGTTTCTCTTGATGAATCAGAACGGGGACGAGAAAGTCCGCTGCCGGTGCCTAGTGCGTCTTAAGGGACGAAAGACCTCCGCCGTGGTGGCCGCCTTCAGGAAACTGGCTGGTGATCCGAGCGGATTCCCCTCGAGAGAACTGCTTCTCAGGGCTGTGGCTGACACGATGGACGCAGAGGGGACGAAGATTCTCATGGACGCCGCCCGTTCGGACAAAGTCGCCGCCGTACGACTGACCGCTGTCGAACTCCTGGGAGCCAGACGTTTGGAACCAAGGATCGAGCCGGGTCTAGCGAAAATCATGGAGTTCGATGCTGACCCGTACGTTCGGCTCGCTGCACTCACGGCTCTTCGAGAGAGTTCAGACCCCACCGTGAGGGAAACCATCCTGCGCATAAGGGATTCGAGGGAAGCTCCCGAGCTGCTTCGGTCAGCGGCGAAAGCAGCCGTCGCCGATCGATAGTGGCCCTCGAACGCTGGGCTTGCCACGGAGCGAAGAAGCGCTCAACCCAACGCACGCGGATATCCGGCGCACTTCCCTATGGTCCCGATCTCTGGCTTTTTGCCGACTTGCCGGGTAAGCCGAGGTAGCTCTGCGGAACCTCTTCGAACTTTGACCCGTGCTCGTGTCGTACGAAGTTTCATATTCTGTCTTCGAAGGCTAGAAGGGCGAGCTGCGCCTTCCGGCGCAGCTCGAAGGGCCAAGGCGAAGGAGGGGGTGATGGAAGGAGGTTGGTACATTTGAAGGGCTCAAGGGGTCGCCTCGCCCGCTCGGCGAGCTCGGCCCGAAGGGCGAAGGGCCGAAAGGTTTGCCGACGCGCTGCGGCGTGTTATCCTCCACGCATGGAAGTGGGCTTGCACTTCGTCGCGGAACACGAATTGCTTCGTAGGAAGCAGCAAGGAATCCGTCTCCCGTATCATCTCGTTATCCTTCGGAAGTTCTTCCAGATCCTGCTGGCCGACGGGCCGCCGCGAATTCGTACCTTCATCCGGATTGGCGAACTCGGACTTCATGACCTCGCGGAAAGGGTGATTGAGGACAAGTCTCCGGACGGCCTGTCGGTAAAGGTCCGCTACGACCCGAAAGCCTTGGCCAAGGCCTGGGACGAGTGGATCGCTCCAGAAGAATGGCTCTGGAGCCACAGGATGGAGGAGGCTTACGGAAAGCGCATCTTTGTCGTCCATCTCTCGGAATGCTCTCCGGAACTCATCGCCAAACTCGACCGCGGTCTCAAGGCGTGGTCGCCCTACGTGGGGGCGCGACGGGTTGAACACAGGTCTGCCGTTGATTCACTGTATGAAAACCGACTCGTGCGCATGTTCTTCCTGAGCGGGGCGCACATCCGTCGCCTCTCCGATGGCGACCCCGACGAAGATCCTGATATCGCGCTTCTGGATTTCCTCCGAGAGCTTCCGTTTGCATCAGTCGGTAGCGCTTACATCCCCTCGAAGGAAGACGAGGACCGGCTTGACGACATCTTAGGACTCGCCTGACCCCCGCTACGAAAAGAGGTAGAGCGACCGGCGCACTTCAGCGAGGTCGAGCGAGGCGGGCGCCGGCGGCGGGGGGAGATCGATTCCCGGGGCGCTCGCCTTCATTTCGTCGTAGAGCTTCGCGAGCGTGAACTCGGTGTGAACGCGGACGAACTGCTCGCGCAAGACCTCCTGGAGAACGTCCACTTCCGCGGCGTGAACGGCGTAGCTGTCGTGGACCATCGCGAAGTCGCGGATTCCCTTGTCGTAGAGGGCGCAGACTGTGAGCATCATGTGTGCCGCATCGAGCGAGTGGACAAGATTGGCGACGATGCCATTCGCCGCGTCCGTAAGGTCGATCTTCCCACCGGGCGCGGGGCGCAGGGTCTCGAGCGTAATGAGCGCCGTCCGCACGCGGTGCCCCTCCATCTTCGGGTAGAGATTGGTTACGCGAAAGCCGGTCGGGACCACCCAGGTGAGCCCCTGCTTCTTCTTTCCCAGGCGCTTCGCGCACTCCCGCAGCCAATTCGTGATCTCGACCGCCTTTAGTAGCGTCTTCTCCAGGGCGTCCTTGAGCGGCCGGATGAGATACTCCGCAGCCGACCAAGGGCCTTGGAATCGCTCGGGATATTCCTCGCGAATCACGGCGCGGATCTGGTCCCTCAGCCCCTTGTGGGTCACTCCATACGGGGCCGTCATCGTCGGCTGCTTGACGAGCACTCGATCCACCAGGCCATCCCACAGCCAGGCAAGGAGATCGTCCTCGTCAGAGCGCGACACTTCGCCCACGTACTGCGCGACCCGATTGGCAACCTCCTGGTAGATGTCCTGGGGTTTTGGTCCCGGGACGAGGTTCGTGTATCCGCCTCCCACCGGATCCCGGCCTAAGCCCGAAAGGTGCTGATGGACATTGCACGTCCCGTCCACGGCGATGGGTTGGCGACTGACATAAGCTGGTCCTTCGGCGACATATCCCGCCCACTCCATCGCCGCCGCCAGAAACCGCCAGGGTTTCTTCGCGTGGGTCCAGAACTTCTTCCCCTCAAGAGGGCGGGCCGCCGAGTCGAGGATGTCCTCCTGGTGGCCCCTGACCCACTGGACTCGCTCGTCGAAGGACTTGTGGTTGACCCCATCCCGGCCCCAGAGGTTGGCGATATGGATTGCGAGCCAATGGGCTCCCCGCTCGCCGAGCGGCTTCCCGCGGGCAAACTCAATCAGGGCGCGGCCGGCATCGTCGGCTTGGGGATTGACTACCTGCGGAATCGGATAGGCGCGACCCCGCCAATCGAGGTGCCAGGGAAAGTAGATCTCGAGGTCATCGAGAAAGCGCCGGGCGAGGGCCAGCCGCCGATCCATCGCGTCCCGCGCGGCGAGAATCTCGCGTTCGAGGCGGGCATTTCTCGCATCGCGCTTGGCGGGGAGGGGCGGGGGCAGGACTTCCTCCGGCTCCCCCGAGGCCCAGGCCTCGCGCATCACTTCATAAAGGCGTCGATGGATTCGCCACGGCGTCTCCTGAAGGGCGTTCACGGCGCGGCAGGCGATCCCGAGATCCCCGTGCGCGA
>Ga0187892_10012276_pt1 | contig 10225 bp, 8 predicted proteins | sample MA1701073metaG_FD_139345 | JGI IMG/M metagenome (GOLD analysis project Ga0187892, IMG submission 139345) | Bio-ooze microbial communities from a basaltic lava cave in the Kipuka Kanohina Cave System on the Island of Hawaii, USA - MA170107-3 metaG ...
ACGCTGAAGTCGCCGCCGACCACGACTTTGCCGTCGGCCTGCAGCGCGAGCGCCAGCACGTTACCATCGGCGCCGGGATTGAAGGTGGAGTCCAGCGAGCCGTCCGGATTCAGCCGCCCGCAGCGGTTGCGCGGCTGACCACCGAGCGTCGTGAAGTCGCCACCAACGATGATCCCGCCGTCGGCCTGAAGCGCGAGCTCATTTATGATCCCGTTGGCGCCGGGGTTGAAGGTGGTGTCCAGCGAGCCGTCGGGATTGAGCCGTCCGATGCGGTTGCGGGGCTGCCCCGCTAGCATGGTGAAATCGCCGCCGACGAGAATCTTGCCATCGGCTTGGACGGCGATTGCCACGACCGAACTGTTCGCTCCTGGGTTGAAGGTGCTGTCCAGTGAGCCATCGGTATCGAGACGTGCGACGAAGTTGCGCGGCTGACCCGCGAGCCGGGTAAAGAATCCGCCGACAACGATTTTACCGTCGTCCTGTAATGCGAGTGCCTTCACGAAGTTGTTGGCATTGGGATTGAATCCGATCTCGAGCGAGCCGTCGGTATGGAGCCGCCCGAGGTAGTTGCGCTGCTGCCCGCCCAGCCGGGTGAATTGGCCGCCGACCAGGATCTTGCCGTCGCCCTGCAGCGCCAGCGCTTCGACGAAACTGTCTGCCCCGGGGTTGAAGTTGGCGTCTGTCACACCGTCGGCCGTGAGCCGCCCAATGGCGTTGCGCGGCTGCCCGCCCAAGCTAGTGAACCCACCGCCCACAACAATTTTGCCGTCCGCTTGCACCGCCAATGCCACCACACCGAAGGAGTCCGCACCCGCCGTGAAAGAAACCTCCAGCGTACCATCGGCGTTGAGCCGTCCGATGCTGCTGTGCGGTCGGTCGCCCAATCGGGTGAACTGGCCGCCGACGAGGATCTTCCCGTCGGCTTGTAACACGAGCGTGCGCACTGAGCCGTCTGCGCCTGGGGCGCTTGTATCGAGAGACCCGTCGGGTCGCAGCCGCCCGATGCCTCCGCGCGGCTGGGCACTCAGCAGGGTGAACTGGCCTCCGACCAGGATCTTCCCGTCGGTTTGCTGTGCGAGCGCGTACACCTCGTTGTTAGGGTCCGCATCGAAGCTGGTGTCCCGCGACCCGTCGAGGCGGAGTCGCGCTATGGTTCTTTTGGTTACTCCGCCGGTAAGACTGTAGACGCCACCGACCACGATCTTGCCATCTGGTTGCAGCGCCAACGCCCTCCCTCTCGGGAGCCGAGGGTCCAGTATAGGAATGAAACCAAAGTCCAGTGAGCCGTCGGCATGAAGCCGTCCGATACCTCGAAGTCTTCCTGCGCCGAGTGCGGTGAAATCGCCCCCGACCACAATCTTTCCATCGGTTTGGATTGCCAGCGCAAGCACAGCGGAATCTGTTTCAGACGTGAAAGTGGTATCCAGGGAGCCATCGGCGTTGAGGCGCCCCAACCTGAATCGTTGCTGGCCTGCCACTCTAAAGAATTGACCGCCGACTACGATCTTGCCGTCGGGCTGCAGCGCGAGCGCGTATATGACCCCCTCGGCGCCTGGGTTGAAACTGGTGTCTAGTGAGCCATCTGGATTGAGCCGCGCAATGCTGCTGCGGGCCACACCTGCCAACGTCGCGAAGTAGCCGCCTACTACAATCTTACTGTCAGGCTGCCGCGCGAGCGCGAACACTTGTCCGTCAACGCCTGGATTAAAGCCAGCGTCGAGGGAGCCATCGGGATTGAGCCGTGCAATATTGCTGCGCGCGATGCCGCCCAAGGTTGCGAACCGGCCACCGACCACAATCTTATTGTCGGGCTGCACGGCGAGCACGTTTATGGGCCCGTCAGCGTCTGGATTGAAACTATCATCGATGGAACCGTCTGAATTCAAACGGCCGATGAAGTTCCGCTGCGCGCAGGCCAACGTCGTGAAGTCACCCCCGACCAGGATCTTCCCGTCTGGTTGCACCGCCAGCGCGCGCACGGTGTTGTCTGCGCCGTGTTCGAACGCGCACGCAAAGCCAAGGGGCTCGGATTGCGCCTGCGCTTTCGCAGACAATAGCGCCACGGCAACGTAGGCCAACAGCCAACGCCGCATATGTATGAGCCGCCGGGATTCGGACGTATGACCAGATGCCAACCCATCTAGACGGCTGATCGGTGCGCCAAGATGCTCGATGCGCCTAAACGGGATTCGGCAACGCTTCTCGCGGGCATTGCGAGAACGCATGGAGGTCTGGGCGTCGCGGTCTAACGTCGTGGACATCTTCAGGGCACCGTCAGGTCGATACGCTCAGACCGGCATCCACTCGGACCGTAGCGCCGTGTGTACGACGGGATAGAATCGAGCAGCGAGCGGCGGAAGCAGAGGACGACATCGCTGTTGACGATTCGGCCGTCGCCACCGCACGCTGGCGGTGCATCGTCTGCCGCCGCATCCATCGCGCTCGAGCGGTCGCTGCCGGCGCGCGGCCGTTCGCCGGCCAGCAGCGCAGCGCGAAACAGCAGGAGGACATCGCTGTTGTCGATCGAGCCGTCGCCGAACTCGCCAGCATCGGACCCGTCACCATCGCCATTCAGATCCGCGAGGCGCGGCGCCACGTCGCACACCAGGAATGTCCCCGGTGCGACCGTCGGCGTCCGCGTGACGGTAGACGAGGCCCCCGGCGTCGTGGTCGGAGTCGACGGTGTGGTGGTGGGCGTGTGACTCGGCACCCCGGTTGCCGTGTGCGTCGCTGTCCGAGTCGGACTCTGCGTTGGCGCAATGGTGTGGGTCGCCGTTCTGGTTGCAGTGTGCGTTGCGGTCGGTAACTGCGTCAGCGTGGGTACACTGCTGGCAATCGCGGTGGGGCTCTGGGTGGCCGTACGGGTGGCGGTCGTCGTGGGCGTGCGGGTCGGCGTGAGTGTCGGCGGCAACGCACCGGTCGGCGTACGTGTTGGCGTTGCGGTGACTCCAATAGGCGTGCTTGTAACGGTTGCGATGAGCGTCGCGGTCATGGTGGATGTACCAGTCGGCGTCCGCGTTGTGATTGCGGTACTCACAGGTGTGGCCGTAGGCGTGGGGGTTCGGGTGACGGTCGCAGTGTGAGTCGCGGTCGCAGTGGACGTGCCAGTCGGCGTCCGGGTAGGCGTAGACGTTGCGCTGGCGGTTGGGGTGCTAGCGGCTGTAGTGGCGAAAGCCGTCTGTGTGGGTGTCCGAGTCGGCGAAAACGTCGGTGTGTTCGTAACGCCCGGAACTGGTGTCGTCGTTATCGGTGTGGCCGTGAGTGACGGGGGCACAGTTGGGGTGAACGAGCTGGTTGCCGTGTAGGTTCGTGTCGCCGTCGGTGTCGATGTCAATGTCTGCGTGGGTGTAGACGTTGCGATTATCGTGGCCCCGGCCGTGGCGCTGCGAGTCGGCGTCGTGGTGGGCGTAGATGTCGACGTGCGCGTGGCCGTCGCTGTCGCGCTGCGCGTCGGTGTGGAGGTCGGCGTGGACGTCGCGCTGATCGTCGCCGTGAGCGTGGCCGTTCGCGTTGCGCTGTGGTTAGCCGTCGGGGTGAGCGTGACCGTCGGTGTGCGGGTGGGGCTCGCGGTCAGTGTCGACGTGTGCGTTGGCGTACGCGTCGGAGTTCGCGTGGCCGAATGGGTTGGCGTCGTTGTTCGAGTCGGTGTGCGCGTCGGTGTGAGTGTTGGCGTCGGTGAAACGCTGGGCGCTCCCAAGAGCCCCGCCCAGAAACCGCTCGTCAGAGAGTACGCCCCCCCGGACGATTGAAATGGCTGGAGACCGGCATCGGGCTGGTTCGCGCTCTTCATCTCGTATCCGCCGCCCGTCATCGAACCCGTGCCACTGCCGTCCAGATGGTTCCATTGCAGCTCGTAGCCTCCGCCACTCTGCGCGAATGAAGGTGAGGCGATCGCGAGCGCCGCGAGCACGCGCAAAGCGGACACACTGACGATTCCCCCCCTTGATGTCGCCATGTATTTGGACAGGCGTACTTTGCCAGGCGCTCCGCAGCGGAATCGGCCTACTGGAGGCTCACCAATGCCTTCACGGTCCCCGTGCCGGCATCCAAGCTTTCCAGCGCCTTGCCGACTATCGCGCCGACACACTTCACCCGATCGTCGCAGCGCATGGCGTGGCCCGGAACGGCGGACGTCGTGAGGAGATCGCCCGCCTTGATGGGTCCGTTTGCCGTGGTAACTTTGACCGGCACGCTGCCAGCCAGCGCGAGGATCGGATCGCGAACACCGGTTTCGGGGGCGTCTTTGCCGCGACTGCCGAGGACCATTGCAGGTGCGGTTGACACAATCCCGGCTGTTAGCGGTGAGTACGGTGTCGCAGCACGGCGAAAAGAGCCATGCTGAGCGGGGTCGATTTCGACGACGTCGCCGGGGTCTAAGAGGTCCGTCGAGTCAATCCGTTCGGCCACGTCCGCGTTCCCACTATCGAACCCGCCGGCAGCATACACTTTGCCGGTGAAGTACCCGGCCCAGCCTGCACTGTTAGGGTTGTCACCGTAGATCGCGGTCCCTGGGCCCGACGTACGACCGGCAACACCATACCCCGAGCCCTTGTTCTCGCCGTAAACGCCAGAGACCGCAAAATAGGATGACACCCCCTCGACGCCGTTGCCGTTGACCGAGGTACCCGATACGCCCGGGCCGCTACTCGTATTTTCTCCGAACACTCCGGCTCCCATGGTGCAGCCCGCACTGACACAGCCGTTTGAGGAGCCTCTGATCGCATGGCCTTCGGAGAGGTGTGTCACCGCAATCCCTGGTTCCATGGTTCCGGTCACGCCTTCGGTCATCGGCAACCGAAGGCCGAGCGCGTACGGCACGGCGTTCATGGGTTGGCACGGTGCCAGCGTCACCTTTGACGCTAAACAACTTGCTTCAGCAGCGGGCGACACAGGATTGGGCGCACAGCACACCGCCGTCTGTAGCCACGTGGCCTGCCCAGCGAAGACCGCGCCGAAGTCGAGCTGGACGGTGAATAGTCCATCGATGGCTCCCGCAGTCTGGTCGACCGATCCGATGCGCTGCGTGCAAGAGGGCATTCCGGGTGTCGGACCGCAGCTGCAGCTCGAATCGGTCCAAAGATTGAAGGTGAAGTAGCAAGTGCTGTCGTCAACGGCAGCGCCGGCGTGCTTCAATTGGCCCTGGTAGGTGAATGCGGTTCCGAGCGGTGCGGCGAGTACTCCGCTACTGACCAACAGACCAATGACGACGGTCCCGCCGCTCATGTGCCATTTCATCCTGACCTCCTTCATTCATTGCGACGATGACTACGGCCCAAGGGAGCATCCGTTCAGGGCGTTGGCGACACCCATGATCAGCTCGTCCACCGTGACGCTCTGATCACGACCCTGGTCGAAAGCAGGGCAGTCGTGCAGCGCTGCGCTGCCCAATGCGATATTGACACCCCGAACGACGTCGCTGACGTCGACTGTCCGATCGTTCGTGCAATCACCGACGCAGGGAGACACTGGAGCGCTGACTCGGATCCGACCGTTGCGGGCGGTCAATGCCACCGCCGCCGACCCCTTCGCCAAGCCAGCCGTAGTACCGGACGGACGCCGGATTTCGATCCGATACTCATCACCGGCATGCGCCGTCGCCGGAATCGGAACGGTGAGCGTGCCGATCACCACATCGCCGGCGAGTGGTGGCGAGATCTCCTGCAGCCAACCCACCAGTACGGTCGCCGCGCCTTCGTTCATAAGGAGACTGGGACCTGAATGTGAGGGCGGCTCGCTGCTCACAAAGGAGATCGAGGGCTCGATCGCCGGCGCGGCGCCCGTGGGCAAGACGGTGATGTTGAACTGCAGCGTGGCCAGCTGCTGGCCAGCTGGCAACTGGACGGTCACGGCCGCTGCAGCTGAAGCGCCGGGCGCTGCCTCAGCCGGAGCCGTAGTGACATATGCCTGCGCCTGAGCCACACGCGCTCCGATGGCGAGCGCGGCTGCTTCCAGTAGCAGGGCGATGGGCCAACGAGCACGACGCGCTGTCATGCGCGGCCCCCGGTGGTGCCGCGAACAACATCCGAGCCGTGGTTAGGCGAGCGGCTCCGAACGACTCGGGGTTGCGCGCGGGCGAGCAACGAAGGGCCCAAGCAGAAGCCAAGCCGGTCGCCCGAATGAGAGTCGACATGGGTCCGATTCGCCAATACTGGCCCCCCTAGAATCAGACATTCCCCCAAGGAAAAGCTGCGGCGACGTTATCGAAGGGACAATGAAAATGTCAAGCATAGATTGCGCAACGCAGCGCGACAATCGGATCCCAGCGTACTGGCCTTGCGCGCGGGTAGAAACCAATAGGAGGCCGAGCGGGGGCGCAGTTGAGTCGTTGGGTAGGTACCAAGAGGGCCCGAGCAAGAACGCAGTTGGGTTGTTGAATCGCGGCGGCGGGCGTTCCACGATCCAACTACGTCCCCCCATTCCGAGCCTCGCGGCAGCGCCGAGGCGGCACTGACTGGTCAGTCGTCTTCGAAGAGCCCGCCACCGACCCAATCGTGGTCACCGGGGGCTGTTCTATCGTTACCTCCGCTCACCGTAGCAAAGCCGCCATTTGCTTCGTTGTATATGCCGCCGCTCACCGAACTCCACACGCCAGTGGCGAAATTCACAGAACCGCCCTGTATCGATGATAGGTCCCCAGTTGCTGTGTTCGCATCACCGCCGGTCACCGAAGCGCCCACGCCGCTCGCCGTGTTGAATCTTCCGCCGGTCACTGAAGCGTACGGGCCACTTACTGTGTTTGCGGCCCCCCCGACGATCCCTCCGTAGTTGGAGTAGGTATGGTCATTGCCGACAACGAGATTGTGCGAGCCGGACTTCGACGCGGGGACGCCTTCGTTGTATCCGACGACCAGGTTGCCGAGGGCGTTTACCGGTCCGGCTGTAGAGCCGCTGCCATCGCGGACGTTGACGTTGCAGGCTGTAAAATACACCTCGTTGCCCACCTGCGAGGCGCAGGGAAGCAACGTGCCTTGGGAGGTAAACTGTGGCTGACAGGAACCTCCGATAGGGGTGATGCCGGTGCCGGTGACCTTGAGGAAGTAAGTACCGGAGTCCGGTGCACCGGTGAGGACGTGGGTGAGGCGTGCCACCTTGGGCGGCTTGGGTCCTTCCTTGACCTTGATGGTAAGGACCTTCTCGATCAGTGCCACATTCTCGACGTTGACCGATTGGGCATGAATGGCGCTGGCGCAGGCCGCGGTTGCGTGTAGCTCAATAGCCCGAACTAACGTCCGATCTGACAATCTGAGACGAAGGTCCGATTCATCAACTTTGTCCCCCGAGAATCTGACCCTCCCCAAAAAGACGAGTTGCGTCGAGGTTAGTGAAGCGACAATGAATAAAGTCAAGTGTCGGCTCTCGCCTGTTCTAGAGCCCGGACGAATACTTTCTTTCCTCAATCTCGGGGACGAGACGGGGATCGCGGGCTCACTCGTACCGCAGGGCGACAATCGGATCGAGACGGGCGGCCTTCCGGGCTGGATAGAAACCAAAGAAGATGCCGACGGCGCCTGAGAAGAGGAATGATCCTACGACGGCGGTTGCCGACAACAGTGTCGGCCACTGGGCGAAGTAGGAGATCAATTTGGCGCTGACGATCCCGAGCAATGCCCCCGCCAGGCCGCCGACCATGCTCAGGACGATCGCTTCGACGAGAAACTGCAGCAGGATGTGACGCCCCTTGGCGCCGACCGCCATGCGGATGCCAATCTCGCGCGTGCGCTCGGTGACCGACACCAGCAAGATATTCATGATGCCGATACCGCCGACGAGCAGCGAGATCGAAGCGACGCCAAGCAGTAGGTTGGTCATGATTTGACTGGCGCTCTCCGAGGCCTTGGCCATGTCGTTCAGGCTGCGGACGGTAAAATCATCGTCCTCACCCGGCTGGATGCGATGACGCTGGCGCAATACTTCGCCGATCTGTTCGGTCGCTTCCTCGAGGCGCGCCTCCGACACCGCCGACACCAAGATCATGTCGACGGTGCCGATGAACTCCGTACCGAGAACACGCCGCTCTGCCGTGAAGAATGGCATCAGAACCAGATCATCCTGGTCCTGCCCCCACGCCGTCTGCCCCTTCGCCTCGAGGACCCCAATGACCCGGAACGGTACGTTCTTCACGCGAATCGTCGCGCCGATCGGATCCTGGCCGGCGCCGAAAAGATTGTCGACTACCGTTTGGCCGAGCACGGCAACGCGCGCAGCGGTTTCCTCATCGCGCGGCGTGAAGGCTGCACCCGTGACCACCCGCCACTCGCGCAGCTTGAAAAACGACGGCGTGGCTCCTTGCACCACCGTTGACCAGTTGAGATCGCCGGCCACGACCTGGGCCACCTGCCGCCGGAAATGACTGACGCCGGCGATGGCAGGGCATTCCTTTTCGAGTGCCGTAGCGTCGCTGGCAGTTAGGTTGGAGACACCACCCCAACCCGACCGCACGCCGGCGGCCGTCGTTGCGCCGGGGATGACCATCAGGACGTTCGTGCCGAGGCTGCGGATCTGTTTCTGAATCTCGTAGTCCGCACCTTGTCCAATGCTGACCATGGCGATCACGGCGGCGACGCCGATGATAATGCCGAGCATGGTCAGCACGGAGCGCATCTTGTTGCGCCGTAGGGCGCGTAGCGCTGTGATGAACGTCATGCGCAACAGCTTCATGGATGCTCCGTCCCCCCCTGTCGCGCACGCACCGCCGTCGCGGACGGATCCGCAGCACTCGACGCCCCCGTGCCGTTCGGTTGCATGACATCGGACATGATCTCACCGTCGCGGAACGTGATGATTCGGTGGCTCCAACGGGCGATATCCGGCTCGTGCGTCACCAGGATGATGGTGATCTGCTGCTCACGATTGAGCGCGCGGAAGATCCGCAGGATCTCCTCGCTCGTATGGGTGTCGAGGTTGCCGGTGGGCTCGTCGGCGAGCAGGACCGATGGACGATTCACCAGCGCGCGGGCGATGGCGACCCGTTGTTGCTGGCCACCGGAAAGCTGATTCGGCAGATGCGTTTCGCGCCCGCTGAGACCGACGGCCGCCAGCGCATCGCGGGCGTGCCGATCCAGATCGTGCAGCGGAATGTCGCTGTAGAACAGCGGCAGCTCGACATTCTCGAGCGCCGTGGTGCGCGGAATGAGATTGAAGTTTTGAAACACGAAACCCAACTGGCGATTGCGGATCTCGGCGCGGGCATCCGGTGTCAGGTTCGAAACGTCCTGCCCCGACAACTCGTACGTGCCGCGCGTTGGGCGATCGAGACAACCGAGGATGTTCATCAAGGTCGATTTGCCCGAGCCTGATGCACCTATGACGGCGACAAACTCGCCCGCGGCGATGTCGAGCGACACCCCGCGCAGTGCTTCGACCTGCACGTCACCGAGACTGTAGACTTTCCACAGGTCGCGGATGCGAATGAGCGGTGCGGCCATCGGGCGTCAGCGCGGTCGCGGCCCGCGCGGCATGCCCAACATTCCGGGGCGCGATTGGGTGTCCTTCTCCTTCGGAACGCGCAAAGCGACCGCGAGCGGATCGCCGGGTTGCAAGTTATCTGAGGTGAGCTCGCCAAAGCGCTCATCGCGTAGGCCGATGACGACATCGACTTTGCGCACGGTGCCGTCGGGCTGAACGACCCACACGGTGGGGCCGGCCGAAGTCTTGCCGCTGTGCGACGCTGCGGGACGGACGGCGGGTCGCGACTCGGTTTCGGGGTTGAAGCGCAGCGCCCTGAGCGGCACGCGTACCGACTCGTCTCGCGACGCCGTCGTGATCGTGGTCGTCGCGGTCATTCCGGGCTTCAGCTGCAGGTTGGAGTTGTCGACGGTGATGACAACATCGTAGGTCACCACGTTCTGCACCGTGACCGGTGCGTTGCGGACTTGCGAGACCGTGCCGTTGAACTCTGTGCCGGGATACGCATCAACCGTGAAACGCGCCTCCTGCTGCGGCCGGATGTCGCCGATGTCCGACTCGCTGACGGCGGCGTTCACTTGCATCTTCGTCAGATCTTGAGCGATCAGGAACAATGTGGGGGTCTGGAAGCTGGCCGCCACGGTTTGCCCCACGTCGACGTTGCGTGACACGACGACCCCGTCGACGGGAGAAAGGATGTCGGTGTAGGCGAGGTTGATACGCGTCTCCTCCAGGTCGGCTTGCGCCTGCTTGATGCCCGCCTCGTCGAGCGCCAACTGTGCAACGGCTTGATCGTGGTTGCTCTTGGCGGTGTCGACGT
>Ga0187892_10012277_pt1 | contig 10225 bp, 9 predicted proteins | sample MA1701073metaG_FD_139345 | JGI IMG/M metagenome (GOLD analysis project Ga0187892, IMG submission 139345) | Bio-ooze microbial communities from a basaltic lava cave in the Kipuka Kanohina Cave System on the Island of Hawaii, USA - MA170107-3 metaG ...
CGGCGGCGCAGCGCGGCTCGGACTCGCGTCCTGACACCGGTCGCCAGATTCCCAACGTCGCCCCCGGGGGCCGGCTTCGGTCGTGCGCCCGTCACCATGATTTCTCCGACACGCTCCTAGGCGGACTGAGCGGGCGTCGTGGGGGCCGTGCCGAAGCGCCCGGCCATGCTGCTCCACGGAGCGCCGGCGAGCAGCTCCCGGACGACTGAGACCAGCTCGGGGATGGGCACGCGGATCTGCTCCATCGAATCCCGATCACGGACCGTCGCCCGCTCGTCACCCTGCTCGCCCTTGTCGCGGTCGCCCACCGTCTGCACGTCGACGGTGACGCACCACGGGGTGCCGACCTCGTCCTGACGCCGGTACAGCCGGCCGATGGCGGCGGTGTCGTCGTACACCGCCGTCCAGTGTCGGGCGAGCTCGTCGCGGATCGCGTGGCAGGTGCGCACGATCTCCTCGCGCTTCTTCAGGAGCGGCAGCACGGCGACCTTGACCGGGGCGATCTCGGGGTGGAAGCGGAGCACCACGCGCTTCTCGCCCCGCACCTCCTCCTCCCGGTATGCGTCGGCCAGGAACGCCAGCAGCGCGCGGTCGACGCCCGCGGCCGGCTCGACCACGTACGGCACGATGTGCTCCTTGCGCTCCTCGTCGAAGTAGGTGAGCGACTTACCGCTGAACTTGGCGTGCTGCTTGAGATCGAAGTCCGTGCGATTGGCGATGCCCATCAGCTCGTTCCAGCCGATCGGGAATCGGTACTCGATGTCCACCGTGCGCTTGGCGTAGTGGGCGAGCTCGGCCTTGTCGTGCTCCCGGAGCTGGAGGTTCTCCGCCCGCATGCCGTAGCGCTGGAACCACGCCATGCACTCGTCGATCCAGCGGTCGTGCCAGTACTCGTCGGCCGGCCGGCCGTCCACGGTGTCGTGCGGGTTGACGAAATACTCGATCTCCATCTGCTCGAACTCGCGCGAGCGGAAGATGAAGTTGCCGGGCGTGATCTCGTTGCGGAACGAACGTCCCATCTGTGCGATTCCGAACGGCAGCTTCAGCCGCATCGATTGCAGCACGTTCTCGAAATTGACGAACATGGCCTGCGCCGTCTCCGGGCGGAGGTAGGTGACGGACGCCTCTTCTTCCACCGGGCCCATGAACGTCTTGAACATGAGGTTGAACTGGCGGGGCGCCGTCAACTCGCCCTTGCCGCATCCCGGACAGAGGGTCCGGCGCTCACCGCAGTGGCCGCACGGCTCGCCGGCTGGCATGGTGAACTTGTTCCCCTTGGTGGCGGCACAGTAGTGCACCCAGGGCATCGCGTCGACGTGGTCGGCTCGAAAGCGCCGCTTGCACTCGCGGCAGTCCACCATCGGGTCGGTGAAGTGATCGACGTGGCCGCTCGCCTTCCACACCGCCGGGTGCATGAGGATCGACGCGTCCAGTCCCACCATGTCCCGGCGGAGCTGCACGAAGTCGCGCCACCACAGACGCTTGATGTTGCTCTTGAGCTCCACGCCGAGCGGTCCGTAGTCCCAGCACGAGCCGGTGCCTCCGTAGATCTCGCTCGACTGGAAGACGAAGCCGCGCCGCTTGCAGAGAGAAACGAGCGTGTCCATCGAGACGGACATGCGAGTCAGGATAGCACAGTCGCCTCGGCGCGCCGCCGGTGGGACGCGTCAGCCGCGCCGGATCTGGGCGAGAAAGCGGGAGGAGCGCGGTAGCTGGCCCGCCAGTCGGGCGACGATCGCATCGACGAGCGTCGCCAGCTCGTCGCCGAGGGACGAGGCGGTTCGCAAGGCGAGCATCTCCTCCCACCGGAGCCCGCGCAGGCGACGGAGCGTGCCCACCGCCGCTCCCGACAGCGTGATCGCATCGGCGCCGGACTGGCAGCGCGCGCAGATCAGCCCGCCGGCGATGGGGTCGAGCGCGGGCCCGGCGAACGGATGATCCCTGCCGCAGGACGCGCAGCGGTCGAGTCGCGGCCGATGGCCGAGCAGGTCGACCGCGCGCAGCGCGAAGCAGACGGCGGTCCAGTCGGGCCGCGCCCCGGGGGCGTCGAGCGCCCCGAGCGTGCGTACGAGCAGGGCGAACAGCGCGGGGTGTGGATCGCGCTCGGCCGAGAGCCGGGCGACACACTCGGCCGCCCACGCCGCGCGACCAAGCCGCTCCAGATCCTCGCGCACGCGGACGAACGCGTTCAACGATTCGAAGTGGTCCACGCGCACGAGCTCGCTCCGGCCGGTGTCGAAGAAGATCAGCTCGCCCAGCGTGAAGGGCTCGAGCGCGCCGGCGAAGCGGGAGCGAGGCCGTCGCGCGGATCTCGCGACGCCGCGGACCTTGCCCCAGTCGCGGCTGTAGAACTCCATCAGGCGGTCACTCTCGCCGAGCGCCCGGCGCCCGATCACCACCGCCCGTGTCTTGTAGAGCGCCACTACGAGGTGGCCAGGAAGCCGAACTCTCTGAGCGCCTTGGGGTCCTTCCGCCAGTTGTGGCGGACCTGCACGGCGAGCTCGAGATAGACCTTGATGCCGAAGAAGCGCTCGAGCTCGGCGCGCGCCTGCGTCCCGATGCGCTTGAGCATGGCCCCGCCTTTCCCGATGAGGATGCCTTTCTGCGAGTCGTGCTCGACGAAGATGGAGGCCCGGATGTAGAGGCATTCGGGACGGGCGCGTTCGGTGAGCTCTCCCACGCGCACGGCGCACGCGTACGGGATTTCCTCGTGTGTCAGACGGAAGATCTGTTCGCGGATCATCTCCGCCACGTAGAACGTCTCGGGCTGATCGGTCAGGTAGTCGGGCGGGAAGTAGGGCGGCCGCTCCGGCAGCGCCTGGACGATGCGATCCAGCAGCCGGTCGCAGTTGGCGCCCTCGGTCGCCGAGATCGGGATGATCTCCGCGAATGGGTAGCGCTGTTGATAGGCCGCGATCAGCGGCAACAGCTTCGACTTCGGGCTGATCAGGTCGATCTTGTTCAGGCAGCAGTACACCGGCGCGCGGGAGCTTCGCAGCCGCCCCAGCACCTCCTCGTCGATCCGGTCGGGCCGGCCGGTCGCGGCGGCCACCAGGCACACCACGTCCACGTCCTCGAGCGCGCGATCGACCGCTTCCGCCATCAGCTCGCCGAGCTTGCCCGAGGGCTGGTGGAGACCCGGCGTGTCCACGAACACGATCTGGGCCGCGGGAAGATGCCGGATGCCGGTGATGCGGGTGCGAGTGGTCTGCGGCCGGGGCGACACGATGGCCATCTTCTCGCCGACCAGCCGGTTCAGCAGCGTGGACTTTCCGACGTTCGGACGGCCGACGATGGCCACGAATCCGGATTTCTTCATCTGGTCACGGGCCCCCGGGCTGTCGCCACGCCCGTGCCCCGCCGGAACTCTGCTGCTCGGTTTTTTCGATGCCCGATCAGAGTCGCGGTTGACCCGGGTCATGTCTTGTCCGGCAACAGCCCGCTCCAGAGCTGGGTGGGCAGCGGCCGCCGCCGGCCCTGCGAGAGGAGCTCGCGCGCGCGCGCGTGCATGCGGCGCGCGCGGCGCGGCCCGTGGTCGTCGTAACCAACCAGATGGAGCAGCCCATGCACGAGCAGCAAGTCCATCTCGAGCGCGGCGGAGACGCCGATCTGCCGCGCCTGCCGGCGGGCGGTGTCGGCCGAGATGATCACCTCGCCCAGGAGCGGGGTCGACGCGGGCGACTGGAGATCGAAGGCGAGCACGTCGGTGGGACCGCGGCGCCCGAGATAGCGCGCGTGCAGCCGCCGCATCTCGCGATCGTCCACCACGGCCACGTGCACCTCCTGATCGGAACGGCCGAGCGCCGTCAGGGCGCGCGCGGCGAGGGCCCGGAGCCGCGATGGGGACACCGGAACCCGCACCTGGCGATTCCGGATGCTGACCGTCAAGGGTGCGGCTGGCTGGGCGGGCTTCCGTCCGTCCGGGCCGCGGCCCGCGCCGGCCCACCCGGCACATGGCGGTCATAGGCCCGCACGATGGCCGACACGAGATCGTGGCGGACCACGTCGCGATCGTCGAAGTACACGAAGCGGATGCCGTCGATGCCCTGCAGCACGGTCTGCACCTCGATCAGCCCGGAGGGTCGGTGATTGGGCAGATCGACCTGCGTGATGTCCCCCGTGATCACCATCTTGGCGTTGAAGCCCAGCCGCGTCAGGAACATCTTCATCTGCTCGGAGGTGGTGTTCTGGGCCTCGTCGAGGATGATGAACGCGTCGTTGAGCGTGCGGCCGCGCATGTACGCGAGCGGCGCGATCTCGATCGCCCCCTTCTCGCTGAGCGTCACCACCTTGTCCGGCTCCAGCATGTCGTACAGCGCGTCGTAGAGCGGACGCAGATACGGGTGGACCTTCTCCACGATGTCTCCCGGCAGGAAGCCGAGGCGCTCGCCGGCCTCGACCGCGGGCCGGGTCAGGATGATGCGCGAGACCTCGCGCTTGGTCAGCGCCGAGACGGCCATGGCCACCGCCAGGTACGACTTCCCGGTGCCCGCCGGCCCGATCGCGATCACCAAGTCGTGGCGCCGCATGGCATCGAGATAGCGCCGCTGGTTCGGCGTCTTCGCGGTGATGACCTTGCGGCGCGACGGCACCTGGATCGCATCGGCCAGCAACGACTTCACGTCGAGCGCGGGCTCTGTCCCGGCCAGTCTGAGGGCCGAGCGGACGTCCGACGCGCTCAGCGCCGGCTGCTCCCGCAGCATGTCCACCACGCCTCGCAGCACGCGCTCCGCCTCGCTGACCTGCCGCTCCTCCCCCTTGAGCGTGACGTCGTGGCCGCGCGCGGTGATCCGGATGTCGTGCAGGGACTCGAGCAGGCGCAAGTGCTCGTCGCTACGACCGAGGAGAGCCAGGTGATTGAGATCGGGAGGCAGGATCAGACGGCGGGTGACGCTGGTGGCTTCAGTCAACGAAGACGTGTACCTCCCACCGCCAGGATATCACGGCCCGCCGAGGCCCTCCACGACCCGGATCCCGAGCTCGCGCAGCTGCCGCTGATCGACCGGCGCGGGGGCGTCGGTCAGCGGACAGGTCCCCTTCTGCGTCTTGGGAAACGCGATGACCTCACGGATCGACTCCTGCCCGGCGAGACTGGCCGCAAGGCGGTCCAGGCCGAAGGCGATCCCGCCCATCGGCGGCGCCCCGAACTCGAGCGCATCCAGCAGGAAGCCGAATCGCGCCCGCGCCTCCTCCTTGCCGATGCCGATCAAGGCGAACACCCGCTCCTGGACGGCCGGCTGGTGGATACGGATCGAGCCGCCTGCGGCTTCCTGACCGTTGAGGACCAGGTCGTAGGCCTTCGCGCGGGCGCGCCCGGGATCCGACTCGAGCAGCGGCAGGTCCTCGTCGCGCGGCGCGGTGAACGGGTGGTGGACGGCGTCCCAGCGCTGCCCGTCCTCGCTCCACTCGACCAGCGGGAAGTCGATGACCCAGGCGAACACGTCGCGATCGGTGAGGATCAGCCCGAGGCGTCTCGCCAGCTCCACCCGGAACCGGCCGAGCACGGTGGCCGCCGACGCCGGGGCGTCGCCGACCAGCAGCACGAGATCCCCGGCGACCGCTTCCGTCGCCGACAGCAGCCGATCCTGGACTGCGCCCAGGAACTTGGCGATCGGTGACTGGATCCCCTCGACCTGGACCTTGATCCACACCAGCCCCTTGGCGCCGGCCTGCTTCGCCTCGGCGGTGAGGTCGTCGAGATCCTTCCGGCTCAGCTTGGCGCCGCCCGGCACCCGCAGCCCCTTCACCGCACCGCCGCCGGCCACCAGCTGCGCGAACGCCTGGAACTCCCCCTCCGCGAACAGCGTCGAGACGTCCACCAGCTCCATGCCGTAGCGAAGGTCCGGCTTGTCGGACCCATACCGGCCCATCGCCTCGTCGTAGGTGAGGCGGCGGAACGGCCGCTCGAGCTCGACGCCTTTCACCCGCCGCCAGATCTCGGCCACCAGGCCCTCGATCATCGGCAGGAAGTCGTCCCGATCCAGGAACGACGTCTCGATGTCGATCTGGGTGAACTCCGGCTGCCGATCGCGGCGCAGGTCCTCGTCGCGGAAGCAGCGCACGATCTGGAAGTAGCGCTCGAAGCCAGCGACCATCAGGAGCTGCTTGAACAGCTGGGGTGACTGCGGCAGCGCGTAGAAGGTGCCGGGTTGCAGCCGGCTCGGCACGAGGAAGTCGCGCGCGCCTTCCGGCGTCGAGCGCGTGAGGAAGGGCGTCTCGACCTCCACGAAGCCCTCGCCGTGGAGGTAGTCGCGCGTGGCGCGGCAGACCGCATCGCGGATCTTGAACCGGTCGAACACGCCGGGACGCCGCATGTCCAGGTAGCGGTACTTGAGCCGGAGCGTCTCGTCCACCTCGGCGTCGTCGTCGAGCTGGAACGGCAGCGGACGACAATCGTTGAGAACCCGGAGCTCGTGGACCTGCACCTCGATGGCACCGGTCGCGAGCTTGGGGTTCTCGGTCCCCGGCGGGCGCGCCGCCACCGTGCCGCGGACGGCCAGCACGAACTCGCCGCGGACGGCTTCGGCCTTGGCATGCGCGTCCGCCCCGCACGCGGGATCGAACAGGCACTGGGTGAGGCCTTCGCGATCGCGAAGATCGATGAAGATGAGACCGCCGTGATCGCGCCGCCGGTGCGCCCAGCCCATGAGCGTGACGGTCTGGCCGACGTCCGCGGCGCCGAGGGCGCCGCAGCTGTGCGTCCGCGTCCACCCGCCCAGCGATTCGGTTCTCATTGGGCGGCTCCGCCCGGGTGCCGACGACCGGCGAGCCCGAGAAGCTCCTCCGGCAGGCGGTCCAGCGCGACGCGGCGCTGCTCTCCCGAGCCCATCGCGCGCAAGATTACCTCTCCGGTCGCCAGCTCGTCGTCTCCCGCGATGACGGCCCAGGGCACGCCGAGACGGTTCGCCCGCTCGAGCTCTCTGGGCAAGCGGCGGGTGCCGTAGCCGACCTCGACCGGTACCCCCTGGCGTCGCACGGCGCGGGCGGCGGGCAGCAGCCGGTGCAACGCGCGCTCGCCGAGCGGCACGAACAGGGCGAGGGGCCGCCCGCTCGCTCCCTCCTCGCCGAGCAGGAGCACGACGCGCTCGAGACCGATCGCGAAGCCGATCCCGGGGTCGGCCGGGCCGCCGAGCTGCTCGATCAGGCCGTCATAGCGCCCGCCCCCGGCGACGGCATTCTGGGCCCCGAGCGCTGTCGTCAGCAGCTCGAACGTCGTCCGCACGTAGTAGTCGAGCCCTCGCACCAGCCGAGGGTCGACGACGTACGGGATCTCCATCGCGTCGAGGCACTGCCGCACCGCCTCGAAGTGCCGGGTCGCGGCGGGTGAGAGCGAATCCAGGATCGAGGGGGCCTTCTCGATGATCGGCTGGCAGCCGGGCGTCTTGCAGTCGAGCACGCGCAGCGGGTTCCGGGCAAGGCGCGCCTGACATTCCTCGCAGAGCTCCGCCCGACGCGGCGTGAGGTACTCGATCAGCCGGGCGATGTAGACCGGCCGGGTGCCCGCATCGCCGATCGAGTTCACGTGCAGCTCGAGCCGGTCCCCCAACCCGAGCGCGCCGAAGAAATCCATCAGCATCGCGATGACTTCGGCATCGAGCGCCGGGTGGTTCTCCCCGAGGGCTTCGACATTGGCCTGGTGGAACTGCCGGTATCGCCCGGCCTGCGGCCGCTCGTACCGGAACATGGGACCCATCGTGTACAGCTTGACCGGCTTCGGCTCGACATGGAATCCGTGCTCGATGTAGGCGCGCAACACGGAGGCGGTCGCCTCCGGCCGCAGCGTGACCGACTCACCGCTTCGATCCTCGAAGGTGTACATCTCCTTCTGCACGATGTCGGTGGCGTCCCCGATCCCGCGGGCGAAGAGCTCGGTGCGCTCGAACAGGGGGACGCGGATCTCACGGTAACCGTACGCCTCGAAGACCCGGCGCCCGGCCGCCTCGACGCGCTGCCAGCGCCCGCTCTCCGTGGGCAGGATGTCGCGGACGCCCCGGACGGCCTTGATAGGCGGCATCACGCGCCCGACGCGGCCCGGTACTCGGCCCCGAGCGCGATGTAGTTCCGGGCGGAGCGGTGGATCAGCTCGAGATCGGCGTCGGTGACCTGGCGCTTGACGCGGGCAGGCGTGCCCATCAAGACGCTGCCGCGGCCCGCCTTGGTGCCCGGGGACACCACCGCCCCGGCCGCCACCACGCATTCCTCTTCCAGTACCACCCCCTCCAGCACGATCGACCCGATCCCGACCAGGCAGTTGGACTTGATGTGGCAGCCGTGCAGCCGCGCGGCGTGGCCGACCGTCACATAGTCCTCGAGGAGCATGGGCAGCCCGCGCCGGTTCACGTGGATCACGGTCCCGTCCTGGACGTTGCTGCCGCGCCCGATCCGGATGTAGTTCACGTCGCCGCGAATCACCGTGGTGAACCAGACGCTCGACTCCTCGCCGAGCTCGACGTCGCCGATCACGTGGGCCGAGGCCTCCACGAAGGCGCTCGGGTGCACCTTGGGCAGAACACCACGATACGGGTGGATCATACTGTCTTCCGCCGCATTGCACTTAGTCGGGTAGTATACCGTGGGTGGGTCTACGCACCTGATTGCGAGCCTGTCAATGTCGCTTGTGGGGATCCTCCGTGTCTAACGGGGGGCTGATGCGTCTGCCCCCGTTTCTGGGAGACGCGGGTACGCGCTCGGCACCACTGGTACTCGGCTCATCGACATTGATCCCGTCCCGCGCGAGGTCCGCATCGGTCGCCTTGAGCGCAACGGTCCCTGGAGGATGCTGATACCAGCCGGGATCTTCATCGTAGTTCTTCAACTCATCACGAACTTTCACGATCGTAAAGAGCCCGCCCATCGAGATGTAGTCCCCGAAGGGACCCGTGGCGCCTTTCATGGAGATGGTGTTCGGCGGATACGGCATGACTTCGGCCATCTTGCCCATGTCCATCCCGGTGTGCCCGTGGGTCATGTACGCCGGAAGCAGGGGGCGAATCTTCTGATCCAGGCCGGCGGGATTCATGCCGACCATGTTCGGGAACTCGTGTCCCATCTGGTTCATGACGTGGTGGGTCATGTGGCAGTGAAAGGCCCAGTCGCCGGGGGCATCGGCGATGAACTCGATGTTGCGGGTCTGCCCGACCGCGACGAGAACCGTCGTCTCCGGCCATTGGGCCGACAGGGGGATGTCATCACCGTCTGTCGCCGTCACCCGGAACTGATGTCCATGAATATGCATCGGGTGGTGGTCCATGGCGCCCAGGTTTCCGAGACGGATCCGCACCCGATCGCCGGTCTTGCATACCAGCGGCGCGGTCGAGGGAAACACCTTGCCGTTGAGCGTCAGCACGTTGAAGTCCATCATCTCCAGGGTGTTCGGACGGGCCGTGCCCGCCTTCACCGACCACTCACTGATCATGAGCGAGAAGTCGCGGTCCACGCGATAATCCGGTGACGGATTTCTGGGGTGGACGACGAACATGCCGATCAGCCCCATCCCCATCTGGGTCATCTCGTCATGATGGGAGTGGAACATCAGCGTGCCGTACTGCCGCAGCGTCCACTCGTATTTGCCCGTCTCCCCGGGCTTGATGTAGGGCTGCGTCAGCCCCGCCACCCCGTCCAAGAAGCTGCCGGCATTCTTTACGAATGAGGAGAGGACCCGAGCCGTGATCGGGCGGACAACGGCAAGGGTCTCGCCGATGGCGAGCCTGGCGCCCACCGCGACGGAATCGCTCGTGGTCGTCGCGTCGACGGATTCGCAGGAAATCTCGGGTTGATCGGCAGAATCCTGGGCTGAGTGATGATCGGCTTCGGTCACGTCGTGTGGGTGGAGAACACGTGCGTAGGCGGGCAACTCACAAGCATGACCTACGATGAGGAAGAGAACGAGCGCTTGGAGCAGGAACCGGGCGACAGTGCACAAGGGTTCACGCTCGGCCATCCAGCCAAGGTTACCGAGCGATCTGGCCAGTGTCAACAATGCGGGCTCCCGGCACACAGCCCTGCTATCGTCCCGATTGCAGCCGGTGCCACTGCTCCAGCACCAGCAGGGGCCAGAGGTATCGCGAATAGTTGGCTTTGCCCGTCACGTGGGCATCGAATAGCGGAGCCTGTCAAGAAGAATGAGACAGTGGGTCGCCGAGTTTAGTGTAGGAGCGCCTCCTCGGCCGCTCGGGTCTTGGGCGGGTTGATCCACACTTCCGTGGGACGCGCCGGCGGCTGTGGA
>Ga0187892_10012278_pt1 | contig 10222 bp, 7 predicted proteins | sample MA1701073metaG_FD_139345 | JGI IMG/M metagenome (GOLD analysis project Ga0187892, IMG submission 139345) | Bio-ooze microbial communities from a basaltic lava cave in the Kipuka Kanohina Cave System on the Island of Hawaii, USA - MA170107-3 metaG ...
GACGACGTCCGGCGCGCGGACGCCGTGGCCCAGGGCCCGCATGACGGCGACGGGAGGTGGATCCTGGCCTGCGCCTGACACAAACACACGCGCGCCGCCGCGGCTGCTTGCCGTCGCGGAGTGGCTAGACTGTTGGAAGGTGTCAGGCACCATTCAACCAATCGGGGTCCCTAGGGAGACCTTCCCCGGCGAGCGGCGCGTGGCGCTCGTGCCGGAGCTGCTTCACGAGCTCGGGAGGCGTGGGCCTCAAGTCGTCGTCGAGCGGTAGCGGGTTCCCCCCGCCCTCCCCTTTTCTACCTGAGCGGCGCGCGCTCGCGGGCCCGCGCGCGGAACGCGGCTGCGCGGCGCGCGTCGCCGCGCTGCTCCAGGAGATCCGCGACCCTCATGAGCGTCGGGTAGTCGCCGGGGACCAGCGCGAGCATCCGCTCGTACTCGCGGAGCGCGGCGTCCTCGTTGCCGAGCGCCTCGTAGCAGAGGCCCTTGCTGTGGATCGGCCTGAGCAGCCAGGGCCGGTCGCGAAGGTCGTTGTCGAACGCGGCGAGCGCGGCGTTGTAGTCCCCGAGCGCCATGAGGATCGTGCCTGCCGACATCCCGCTCCCCCGATGCGCCCGCGCGTCCGCGAGCGCGCGCTCGAGTTCGAGGCGCCCCTCGATGCTGCGCCCGAGAGCGAGCAGCGCGCAGCCGAGGCCGTAGCGGTCCTGCGCGTTCCCGCGGATCTGGACGGCCGCGCGCAGGTGCGGCATCGCCTCCTCGTACTCCCCGCGCAGCGCCCTCAGGTACCCCACGTTGAACTGCGCGCGCGCACAGCGCGGGGCGTCGCGGGCGGTCACGCCCCAGAACGTCTCCGCGTCCTTCCAGTCCCGATTGCGGACGACCGTGCGCACGGCGAGCGCGACGAGCAGCGCGACTCCGAGGACGAGCACGGCGGGGCGGCGGGGAGCGCGCTCGAACGCCGCGCCCGCCGCGAGGCAGAGGCCGATCGACGCGAGGTAGAGGTGGTGCTCGGCGGCGAGCTCGTGGAACGGGATGATCTGCACGACCGGGAGGAGGGTCGTGAGGAACCAGGCGATCCCGAAGGCGACGAGCGGGGCGCGGCGGCGCAGGAGGACGACGGCGCAGACGAGCGCGAGCAGCGCGGTCGCCGCGCCGAGAAAGGAGGGGGCCAGGGGGGACCGCGGGAGCGGGAACGCGTCGTACGAGTAGTCGCCGAGGAGGCGGACGGGCATGACGAAGCGCCACAGGTAGAGGCCGTAGAGGCACGGCACGGCGAGGTAGTGGGTGAGCGCGGAACCGCCGTGGAACCCCTCCTGCTGGGACGCCTCGCCGAAGGCCACGCGGACCGCGAACCCGGCCGCGAGGACGAGGGAGGGGGCGTGGAAGAGGAGACGGCGGCGGAATGGCTGCGGGTCGACGATCAGGTCGTAGAGGAGGAGCACGGCGGGAAGGGTCACCGCGCTCTCTTTCGTTCCCGCGGCGAGCGCGAGCCAGCCGAGCAGCGCGAGGATGTGGCGACGCCGGCCCGTGTCGCGGTAGGAGAGGAAGGAGAGGAAGCCGAGGAGGAAGAAGATCGTGAGGAGCAGATCGCGGCGGCCGGAGACGTAGGCCACCGCCTCGGTCTGCACGGGGTGGACCGCGAAGAGGAGCGTTGCGGCCCACGCGGCTCGCTCGCCCGCGAGGCGACGCACGACGCGGAACGCGAGCACGCAGGCGAGCGCGTGGTGGAGCACGTTCGAGAGGTGGAGCCCCCACGCGTTCCGGCCCCAGAGCAAGTGGTCGAGCGCGAACGAGAGGTGGCGGACGGGCCGGTAGCGGGTCTCGAAGAAGCCCTTGAGGCCCTTGAGCGAGCCGAGGTCGTAGTTCGTCGCGGCGACGATGTCGTCGTCGAACACGAGCCCGTTCCCGAGCGCGTTCCCGTAGAGGGCGAACGCGACACCGAGGAAGACCAGAGGTACCAGCAGCCCCTTCCGCCGCGACATCGGGATGCAGAGGCTACAGTAAGCGGCGCGTCGTGGACCGGTCAACGGGGGTCGTTCACTTCGGCTTCACGACCTCCACGGGCGCGATCTTGCCGAGGTCGTCCTGGATCCGCTTCGCGTCGCCGGCGACGACGATGAGCAGCCGGTCCACGTGCACGTGCTCCTTCGCCACCGCAAGGACGTCATCGGCCGTCGCCCGGCGGTAGCTGTCGAACGCCTTCCGGTAGAAGTCGGCGGGCAGCCTCTCCTCGACGAGGAGCCAGAGCGCGGCCGCGCGCGACTGCGGCGTCTCGTACCGGCCCGCGAAGCTCCCGACGAGGTCGCTCCGCGCGAGATCCATCTCCTCTGCGGTCGGCGGTCCCACGCGCAGCTTCTCGAGCACGTCGAGGAGCGCGCGCACCGCGTCCGCGGTCGATTCCGTCTTCGTTGACGTGCTCACGGAGAAGCCGCCGGAGAAGCGGGCGCCGCCGAAGCCGCCCGATGCGCCGTACGTGAGCCCGAGCTCGACGCGGAGCTTGTCATTCAACCGCGACAGGAAGCCGCCGCCGAGGATCTGCGAGAGCACGACCCCCTTGTGCCAGTCCGCGTGCGTCCGGTTGAACGCGAGGTGGCCGGCGCGGATCTCACTCTGCGCGGCGCCCGGCGAGTCCACGACCACGATGCGCAGCTTTCCGGGCGCAGGCAGCGCGGGCAGATCGATCGACGGTATTGGGCCCTCCGCCTTCCAGGCGCCGAAGTGCTTCGAAGCGAGCGCCTTCGCCTCCTCGAGCTTGACGTCCCCAGCGAAGATCAGCGTCGCCGCGTCGGGGCGCGCGGCGCGCGCCCAGAACGCCGCGAGGTCGTCGCGCGCGAGCGCCTGCACGTCCGCGACCTCGCCCGTGAGCCGCCGCGCGTACGGATGCTCGCCGTAGCGCAGCACATCGAAATACCGGTCCGCCAGCACGCCCGGGTCGTTCGCGTCCACCATGAGGTCGGTGACGGTCTGCTCCTTGAGAATCCCGAGCTCCTTCTCAGGGAACGTCGGCGTGAGCACGACCTCCGAGAGGTACGCGATCGCGAGCGGGAGCTTGTCGGTGAGGCAGGAGCCGCCGACGCTCGAGCTGTCCGTGCCCGCGCCGCCGCCGAGGCTGATCGCGTGAAACTCGAGTTTTTTCGCGAGCGCCGCGGCGTCGTGCGTCTTCGTCCCCTCGGTGAGCATGTCGAGCGCGAGGTTGGCCGCGCCCGGCTTCGCCTCGGCCCACTGCCCCGCGTCGAGGCGGACCGAGAAGGAGACGTAGGGGACCTCGTGATCCTCGATGACGAGGATCCGGATCCCGTTGTCGAGCGTCGCCGTCTCGTAGGGCAGCGCCGGCGGCGTCTCAAGGAGGGGGGCCAGGGGGGCCGTCGCGGCGAACCCCTCGGGACGCTCGATCTTCGCCTTGAATCCGCTGCGCGCGGCCGCTCGGTTCTCCTTCGGTTCCTCGACCGGCGGCGCTCCCTCGTCCTCCTCGCCGCCCCCGGACCCCCCGAGGATCCCCTTCAGGATGCCGCCGACCGAGGGCTCGACGGTGACCGACGTCCGGCGCTCATCCACGAGGTAGGTCTTCGCCACGCGCTGGACATCCTCGACGGTCACGGCGCGGATCCGGTCGAGCGCGAGGTTGACCTCGTCCGGGTCGCCGCGGAGGAGCGCCGCCTCGCCGAGCGCGCTCGCCTTGCCCTCGACGGTCAGCGTTCCGGTCACGGCGCCCGCGAGCGCGCCGTTCTTCACCTTGTCGAGCTCCTCGGCGGCGACGGGCGTCTCGCGCACGCGCTTGACGTGCTCTGTGAGCGCGGCCATCGCCTTCTCCTTGCTCCCGAGCACGCCGAGCACCGCGCCGAAGACCGCGAGGCCGTCCTGCTCCAGCGTGAAGTGGGTCGAGAGCGCGGCCTGCGCGAGCTGGCGCTCCTTCACGAGATCGAGGTTGAGCCGGCTGCTCTCACCGCTCCCGAGGATCGCGACGAGGATGTCGAGCGCGGGTGCGTCCGGGTGGTTCATCGGCACGGTCCGGAACGCCTGCGCGACGATCGGCACGGGGCCCTTCTTCTCCTGGATCGTGATCACGCGGGGTTCGGTCTGCGCGGGCTCGCGCTCGGTCACGCGCGTCGGGTCGGGGCACTTCGGCACCCAGCCGAACCAGCGCTCGGCCGCGCGCTGCGCCTCCTCGTGCTTCACGGCGCCCGCGATGACGAGCACCGCGTTGTTGGGCACGTAGTAGGTCGCCCAGAACGACTCGAGCTCCTCGATCGTCGCGGCGCGGAGGTGCGGGATGCGGCCGATCGGCATCCAGCGGTAGGGGTGCTTGAGGAAGATCTTCTCGAGGGCCTGCTCGGCCACGGTGCCGTAGGGCGGGTTCAGGTTGCTCTCGCGCCGCTCCTCCTCGACGACCTTGCGCTCGGTGTGGAACCCCTCGGCGTCCACCTTGAGGAAGAGCATGCGCTCGACCTCGAGCCAGAGGATCAGGTCGAGCTGGTTCGAGGGGAGCTCGTTCACGTAGGTCGTGTTGTCGAACGAGGTGAAGGCGTTGTTGGATCCGCCGGCACGCGTGGTGAGCCTGTCGAAGTCCTTCGGGCCCACGCGCTCGGTCCCGCGGAACATCATGTGCTCGAACATGTGCGCGAACCCCTGGCGATCGGGCCGCTCGTCCTTCGAGCCGACGTGGTACCAGACCTGCACGGCCACGATCGGCGAGGAGAAGTCCTCGAGCGTGATCACGCGGAGCCCGTTCTCGAGGACCTTCTCGCGGAAGTCGTACCGGCGCTCGCCCGCGAGCAGGGCGGTCGGGAGGAGGAGGAGGAGGCAGAGGAGACGGAGCATCCCGTGAGGATACGACCGCCTGCAATCGGGCAGCGCGGGTTCCCCCCGCCCCTCCCTTCCCTACTCCTACGACCGGAGCCGCTCGAGCGCCAGTCGGCCCTCCCGCAGCAGGTCCTCGTCGCCGATGTCGTGCGCGTAGAGCGTCACCCCGAGCGTGTGCGAGAGCGCGCGGAACCGCGCGAGCTTGGCCGTCGCCTCGCCGATCGGGCCGTAGCCCGCCTCGAACTCGGCGCGCGGCACGAACGCGAACGCGACCATCAGATCGCACGCGGGGTCGCCGCTGTGAATGTCGCCCCAGTCGATGACGCCTGCGAGGCTGCGGTCCTCCGCGAGCACGAGCTGCCTCGAGTAGAAGTCGCCGTGCAGCGGGCAGGGAGGAAGGGGGCTTCGGGGGAGCGAGGCGAGGAGCGGGAGCCAGGGGTCGGGCTTCGGGATCACGCCGAGGTCCGCGAGCGCGTCGAGCCGCTCGCGGGCCTTGGGCACCCGCTTCTCGGGATCCATCCGGCCGATGAGGTCGCCGGGGAGCCCTTCGACGTGGAGGTCGTGGAGCGCGCGGAGGAACTCGCCGAGCGGGCGCGCGAGGGCGCCGCGCTCGGTGTCCGTGAGCCGTGCGCGGTCCGCAGTCGTGCCGGCCACGTACCGGTGGCGCGCGACCGGCCACGGGAAGTCGGCCGTGGGCGCGCCTACCGCCTCCGGCACGGAGACCGGAAGGGGCAGGCGGCCAGAGATCCGCGGCAGGAACTCGCACTCGTTCGCAAGGAGCCGCGCGGGCAACTCGCCGCGCGGGAACCGGTAGACCCAGGCGCGATCGACGAGGTACGCGACATTGTCCCAGCCTTCCCCGATCCGCTCGACGGTCGCGGCGCCGACCTCCGGCGACCGCTCGCGGATGAGCTTCCGGGCAAGCTCGAGGTCTACCCGGCGCTCGGCCTCCCACGGCTTCCTCAAGGGCCGCGCATTTTACCGGGTCGTGATCGCGCGGTGACCGCGGCGCGCGATCCCTTGGCGCATGCGAAGACTTGGCCTGCTCCTCTGTCTCACCCTCCTCGCGCGCGCCGGCGAAGACCCGATCGTGCGCGTGTACGACGTCGCCGACCTCAAGGCGCAGGAGGTCTGGTGGGCGGTTGCGATGGCGCGGGTCAAGGCCGCGGCGGCCGGCGTCCAGATCCGCGAGGAGCAGGACACGCTTGTCGTGGCCGCGCCTGCGGCCATACACGAGAAGATCGCGAAGGAGCTTACGAGCCTCCGCGAGGCCCTGGGCGTTGTCGTGACGCTTGACTTGAAGCTCGCGAAGCTCGAGGGAGGCACGGGGGTCGCCTCCGTGCCGGCGGAGGAGATCGAAGCGTTTCTCAAGGACAAGCGCGCGGAGCGGCTCGCGTGCCCTTCGATCACCCTCTGGAACGGACAGCGCGGCTCGCTCAGCGTGCTCCGGCAGGTCTCCTGCGTCGGCGACTTCGAACTTGACGTGGACGGCCAAGGCAACGTGATCGCGGATCCCATCGTCTCGACCCTCGACCACGGGATTCGCGCGAATCTGCGGCCGTTCGCGGTCGGCCAGTCGATCCACGTCGCCGTGGACGCGTCGGTCTTTGAGGTCAAGGAGCCGATGGCCGAGGTCGAGTTGCCCCTTCCGCTCGCGGCGCCCGTGAAGGTCCAGGTCCCCGAGACAACGACGAGGTCCGTCGCGCGGCTTGTCGAGTGCAAGACCGACGCGTTTGCGGTGATCGACCTCGGCGGGGGCGTGGTCCTGTTCCTTCGGGCGATCCTGGGGAAGGCGGACTGCCTCCCGGGTGTACCGCCGCGGGGCGCCCTCGCGATCGAGTTGCGGTAGCGCAGCCCGTGACGCGCACCGTGACGACACCGCGAACACGATCGTCTGGCGGGAGATCGCGCGCTGGCCCGCGCCGCGGTAGAGCTACCCCCGAAGGCGCAGCTCGGCCGCGACCGGGTAGTGGTCGGAGAACGCGAACTCGCGCACGACCCGGTAGGACTCGACCTCGAAGTGCCTGCTGAAGAGCACGTAGTCGAGCGTCCGGTTCGGCGCGCCCGTGGGATACGTCCAGAACTCCGCGCTGTCCTCGTGGGGGACCGTGCGCAGTCCCGCCGTCTCGAGGATCCCGAGCGTCCGGTCGCCGCGGTAGCTGCGCACGTCGCGCTCGCCCTCCGCGAAGTCGCCGTCCTTGCAGCCGGCCGGGACCGTGTTGAGATCACCGAGGAAGAGGATCGGCACGTCGCCGAGCCTTGCGATCTCCGCGGCGATGCTCTCCGCCTGCCGCGCGCGCGTGCGCGGGTTGTAGGGGTGCAGGTGCGTGTTGCCGATCCACACGGGGCGCCCGTCCACGCCGAACGGCGCGAGGGTGAACCCGCAGGCGGCGAGGCGGAAGACCCGGCCCGGGAGCAGGCACTGGATCCTCGGCGAAGGGGCCTGCGGGAGCCTCGAGAGGAGCAGGTTCTCGTAGCGGAACGCCGCGAAGCCGACGCGGTGGGGGATCGAGCAGCCGTAGCCCGCGAGCCGGCTGTAGTAGTCGCGCTGGCGGAAGCGACGGGCGCCGGCATTGAGTCCGAGCGCATGGTGGAAAACCTCTTGCAATCCAACGGCGTGGTAGAGGTCGCGGCTCCGCCGGAGCCACTCGGCGATGTGGTACGCGTAGGCACGCGTGTCATGCAACAGTTCGATCCGCGCCGCGTCGCCTTCGGGAGCGCCCCGCAGGAGGTAGGGGAGCTTCGGCCCCTGCCCGAGGTGCGTGTTCGCCGTGAGGACGCGGATCCGGGTCGAGAGGCTGCGCCGGGGGACGGCGCGCGGGGGCATGAGCGTGTGCGTCGTCATCACGGATCTCCCTGGACAAGCCGTTCGATCCGGTAGAGGCCGAACTTGGGAAGCCGGGTGAAACCCGACCACGCGGCGGCGGCGAGGAGCCCGTCCTCGAGCCACTCGCGGAGCCACTGCGCGGCGTAGCGCGCGTCGCGCTGCTTCAACCCGGCGCCGCTCTCGCGCGCCCACCGCCGGTTGTACCACTCGTGCACGCCGACCGGTGGCGAGAGGACGAGCGGGAGCCCGAGCGCGCCGAAGAAGGTCATCTCGCTCGGCTTGGTCCAGAGGACGTCCGTCCGCGCGAGCAGCGCGTTGAACGCGCGGAAGTACGAGAGGACATCGGGCTCGAAGAGGATCTCCGCCTCGACCCCGTGGCGCGCGAGCAGCTCCTGGAACCGCGCGTTCACCTCCGTGCGCACGCCGGCGACAAGCGCGAGCCGCAGCCGGCCCCTCTCGATCTCCGGCTTGAGCCGCGGCAGGAACCGGCGCACGATCTCCGTCTGTGCCCCCGCGCCCCCTACGCAGAACGTCACCAGAGGCGCGACACCCTCCTCCGAACGCGGAAGCTCCCCGAGGAAGTGCCGCACCTCGTCCGGGCACGAGTCCCGAAACGTCCTCTCGGGATCGATCCGCACGAGCCGCGCGGCGAGGTTTCGCCGCAGCGTCGCGAGCGACTCGCCGCCCAGGAGCTCGTGCGGCAGCGGATAGCCGGTCGCGCGGATCCGGTCCTTCGGCACGCCGTACGCGCGCAGCCGGCGCAGCGCGCGCATGCTCGGCACGAGGTAGGTGATCCGCGTGCGGCTGGGCTCCGGCGGCGCCCAGGCGCGGTTGATGTCGGCGTCGGTGACCACGCAGTAGACGCGGTCGAGGCCGTGCGCGTCGGCGGCGAGCGCGGGCGCAAAGAACGTCGTGAGGATCGCCCGCCCGCTCTCGCGCGCTTGGTCCACCAGCTTCCGGCCGATGCCGCGCTTGACGAGCCGCTCGAGCGCCCGCACGGCCACGGTCTTTCGCGACTGGTCGCGGTACGGGTGCAGGTGCGGGATGTGGGTGTAGCGCTCGACGAGCATCCGCAGCGGCGCGCCGATGAGCGGGATCCCGGACCAGCGTGTCGTCGCCTCGTAGAGCCTGCGCGATCGCGCCCACAGCCGCGCCTCGTCGGGGCCCGCGACCTCCGGCGCGTCGGCCTCGAGAAGCTGCGTGCCGAGGTACTCGGCAAGCGAGTGGGCGGGACGCAGGTGGCCGTAGCCCATGTTGAGGGCGACGACGAGGGGGGGCGCGGGGGGGAGGGCTCTCATGTGTGCGCGAGCGTCGGCTTTGCACGGCGCTTCGGCGCGCCGTCGAGGAGCCGCGTGCCGGGGCCGAGCACGAGCGAGTTCCCTCGCCAGTGGACGCGGCGCCGGAAGGCGGCGACGAGCCAGAGCGCGGCGACAAGGAGGTCCTTCAGAGGGATCAGGAGTAGGCCGCGGAGCGGGAAGGAGACGCCGCGGAGGCGTCGCGCGACGAGGAGGTCTGATACGACCTTCGTCAGCACGATCGCCCCCGCGAGCGTGGGCCGCCCCGCGGCGGCAACGGCCGCCGCCCACCAGGTCGGCTGGAGGAGCGGCTCCGTGAAGAAGGCGAGCGGCGCCATCCGCCGGCGGATCTGGCCCCAGCGGACGTGGCGGCTCAGGAAGGAGCGGAGGCGCCACCGCTCGTTGACGGTCGTCACGACGTGCGGCGAGAGCGTGACCTTGAAGCCGTTCCTGCGGAAACGGAGGCCGAGAGCGTGGTCCTCGGCGAGGACGTCGCGCACTCCTTCGAGTCCGCCGACCGCGGCGAGGTCCTTGCGCCGGAAGAGCATCGACTTCCCGATCACGATCGGGGAGCGGGCGATCTGCGCCGCGCAGACCGCGCTCGCGACGAACGAGTTCAGGTGCAGGTTCTCGAGGAGCGCGCCGAGTCCCTTCTCGCCCACGCCCGCGAGCACGTTCGTGACGAGCCCGACGTGCGGGTCCTTGAACTCCGCGACCGTGTCCGCGAGGTAGTCCGGGTGGACGCGCGTGTTGGAGTCCGAGATGAGCCAGTACGGGTGGCTCGCGAGGCGGGAGATGGCCGCGAGGTTGTTGACCTTCGGGTTCCTGCCGAGCTCGGGCGCGTGCGTGGAGACGCGGATGGGCGTGTTCGGGTACGCGCGCCGCACCCGCTCCACCACCTCGAGCGCCGGGTCGCGCGGATCCGCGACCCCGAAGACCAGCTCGAAACGCGCGTAGCGCTGCGCGGCGAACGACAAAAGGTTCTCGAACAGCCCGTCGTCCACGCCCTTGAGCGGCTTCAGGACGGAGATGGACGGACGAGGGCCCGCGCCGTGCCGTTTCCGGCGCAGATGGACCGGCACCGCCACGTTGGTGGCGAGCGTGAGTCCAAGCGAGAGGAACGCAAGAAAGACCAATGCCTCGGCCAAGCGGTCTCGAAGCCCCCACTGTGGGCCGGTCCTGTCCTAAGAGCCTATCCAAAAACCCGCGACCTCAGCCGATCTGTAGGAAGTAGCCGCCCAGCACGCGCCCCGAGGAGGGTCGCGAGGTGATTGCGCGCCGAGAGATCGCCGACACGTTCCGGATC
>Ga0187892_10012280_pt1 | contig 10221 bp, 3 predicted proteins | sample MA1701073metaG_FD_139345 | JGI IMG/M metagenome (GOLD analysis project Ga0187892, IMG submission 139345) | Bio-ooze microbial communities from a basaltic lava cave in the Kipuka Kanohina Cave System on the Island of Hawaii, USA - MA170107-3 metaG ...
CGTCTGGCAGGACCGCGACCCCGAAGTGCCCGACGACAGTTGGAAGATCTATGCGCGGAGGACGGAAGACCTCTTCAAGTCCGGGAGCGAGCGCCTCGTGGTCGACACCAAGGTCTACCGGCAGCAACCTACTGGCACGCTGGGTGTGCCGCTCGACCTTGAGGGGAGCATCCTCATCTATCAAGGCGCGCGCGAGAACGATCCCAACGTGAACCGAGAGATCTATCTCCTGGACCTCGACGGCGGCTCCGAACCGATCAGCATCGCCTCGGTGGAGGATCCTGCAGACCGACTCGAATGGCCCGCGGTCTCCGAGCATTACGCGGTCTGGACCCGCATCAGGAATATCACCGACCGTGTCCCCTACGCCCGCCGACTCGTCGACGGGCGGCCCGCCGGCGAGAACTTCGTCATCGGGAGCGGGAAGCTCGGTGGAAGCTGGATCACGATCGACGGGAACATCGCCGTCTGGAACGGGGGGACGACCCTCGTGAACGGCGAGGTGCTGCACGATGCCGTCATTGCCGCCGAATTGCCAATTCCAGGGGCTCAGGACATCGGCGATGCCAATCTGGACGGCAAGATCGACATCACGGACGCGATCTTTCTACTGAAACACCTCTTCTTCGGCGGTCCCCAGCCCCGGCGGCGCCTCGCCGACATGGACAGGGACGAGAGGCTCAGCCTCCAGGACGTCGTCTATCTCATCGACTATCTGTTCCTCGGTCGTGCGAGACCCGATAGCTGATCCTGAAAGGAGTTCACCAGGGTCTTCCGCCGCTCGGACGGCAGAGTCGATCTCACCTCCCCAACGCCCGCGCCGCTTCGTCGCGGATCTCGTGGAGACGCTTCAGGGATCCCGCGGGGAAAGTGCTCGCTCGCTCTCGCTGGGCGACGCGCTCGGCGCCTCGGTCGAAGGCGGTCCGGGCTCCCTTCGTGTCTCCGCCTTTGGCGCGGGCCATCGAAAGGAACAGCCACGCCGAGGGCGACCCGTCGCCGCCGGGGAGCGCGACCGCCCGCTCGAGCGCGTTCCACGCCTCATCGGCGAGCCCGGAGCGCCAGCAGGCGATCCCGAGCGTGCGCCGGGCCGCGTGCATCGCCGGATCGGCCGCGACGGCCTCTCGCGCCAGGGAAAGCGCTCGATCGAGGTCGCGCATCTCCGCCGGGCCCGTCAAGAGGATCCACGCGATCCCCTCGAGGATCGCCGGGTCCTTCGGCGCCGCGTCCCGCGCCTCCTCCCACTCGTGGAGGGCTTCCGCTTCCTGCCCCAGGCGGTCGAGCGCCGAAGCACGGAGCTTGCGCGCCTCGATGAGCTTGGGGTCGAGCTGGAGCGCGAGCTGCGAATCCACGGCGCATTCATCCATCCGCCCTTCAGCCTCGAGGAGCTTCGCGCGCTGGAGCCAGAGCTTCGCGGGCTCCTTCGGCTTTCGCTCGAGGGCGCGCGCCAGGTCCTCGATCGCCTCGATCCGATTCCCGCGCCGGGCCGAGACCTCCGCGCGCTGCGCGTAGCCGTCGGGAGCCTTCGGATCGGCCTGGATGATCTCCGTGAGCCCCTCCATCCGGTCCTTCCGCCTGTATCGAGGGCCGATGTCGAGCGGCATCGGGCCCCGGCTCTCGGCGACCTCGATGGACGACGCGCCGGGGGTCGCGGACGCGGGTTTCGCCGGGACGCCGATCGACAGCTTGTACTTTTCCAGGTGGCGCTCGACCTCGGCGAGGTCCCAGATCTGGAAGTCATCCCCCGTGGAGCTGATCGCAAGCATGGATGCCCCGCCCATGGCCAGCGTCGGCATGTCCCGCGCATCGGTCAAGCCCAACTGGGCGATCTCCCGCCCCGTCCGGGTCTCGAGGATTCCGGCGTGATGCCTCGAGAGCGCGGCGATCACGAACCGCGAATCGCGAGAGATGGCGACGGGACCGCCGACGTTTCCGGCCTCCTGGCGCGGCTGCGACCACACCACGCGCCAGGTGGCCACCTCCATCGCGCGGACGTCGAGAGGCCCGCCGAGGATGAGCCGCGTGTCATCGGGGGTGAACGCGACGTGGCCGCCGCCCTGAGGTAGGGCGAGGACCTCCGCTCCGGTCAGCCCGTCGAGAATGCTCGCCCTCGCCGGGAAGCCCGCCGCCACGGCCATCCAGCGGCCGCCGCGGCTCAGCTCCAGTCGAGTCAAGTTTGCGACCCTGCCTGCAATTCGAGGCTCCGTCCGACCGCTCAGGTCGACGATCGTGATCGCCCCCTCCTCGTCGCCGCACGCGACGATCCCGCCGTCGGACGGGACCCCCACTTCCTTGCCCTTCTCCAGGAGAACGCGCGAGGGGCCGATGCGGACCGCGCCGCCGGATCGCTCGATCGGAAAGAGCAGCGTCTTTCGCGCCCCGGCGACGAGGCCGGAACCATCGGGCAGGAACGCGACGTCCTGGACGGAGCCCCGGGCCAGGAGCCATCGATCTCCGCCCGAAGTGAGCGATATCTGGAGCCCCTCATCCCCGCATGCACCCGCGACGAGATCCCCTTCCGGCGAGATGGCGAGCGTGCGGGGCCCCTTTCCTCCGACCCGAAAGCGCAACCGCCGCACTTCGTCGCCCGGTGCGATCTTCCACCGGCCGATGGTGCGCGATCCGCGGTAGTAGGCCGCGCTGCGTCCGTCCGGCCCCCACCACGCCAGTCCGCCGAGCCCTTGAGCGAGGAGGGCGCCCGATGCGACGTCGTAGAAGCGCGTCGAGCCGTCCCAGGAAGCCGTGCTCAGGATCTCGCCGGTCGGATTGAACGCGACGCGGGCGACTTCGGCCTGATGTCCGCTCAGGCGGGCCACCATTCGCTCGGCCTCGACATCCCAGAGGTACGTGTGGAAGTCGTTCGACGCCACCGCCAGGAGCTTCCCCGAAGGGTGCCAGGCGACGTCGCGCGGGACGGCTCCTTGCATCAGCACTTTCTCGACTCGACCTTGCTCGACGTCCCAGATGAGGATCGAAAGCCTGCCCGGGTTCGTCTGTATGGATGCGATGCGCCGCCCGGCCGGTTCGTAGGCGAGCAGAGTCGGAGCGTACGCTCCCGGCGGCGTGAGCCGCCGCACGGGCGCCGAGGGATCCCGGCAGGACACGACGACGATGCCTCCCGCCTCGCCGCGCACCGCGAAGCGCTGCTCGCCCGGATCGAAGTCGAGCGCGAGACCCGATCCTGGGGAGCGCCTGCGGATGATCTCGGTTCCATCCTTCGGGTCCACGATGCGGACCTCGTAGCCGTCGGGCCGATCGAGCCCGACCGCCATGTAACTCCCCGACGGGCTGAACAGGATGGAGTTCATGCTGTGCGGTACGGGGTCGGATGGAACGACCCGCCTCACGAGGCTCCCATCGTCGAAGCGCCGGATCTCGAACGAACCGTCGGGGTTCCCGACGGCGTAGCGCTCGAGCGATCGTTCGATCCACACCATCGACTGGTTGACGGAGAGACTGTGGTCGATCTCGAAATCGAACAGGCCGAAGCAGGCGACGGCCTCGGTCGTGACGGTCGAGTCCTGGCGGATCGGCGCGGCCGCCTCGATCTCGCGCGAGCTGTCGAACCGCTGCCCGGAGCCCCTCGCCTCTCTGCGCCAGCGCGCCGCGGCGATCCGGGCGTCGACGAGGCTGTGCGCGGCCTGGTCCTCCGCCCGCAGCGCGGCGTCCCTCTCCTCCCGGAGGCGAAACGCGGCGATCGTGGCGCCCACCGCGAGCACCACGAGGAGGGCGGCCGTCGCGGCGGCGAACCCCGCCGTCACGGGGCTCCGCTGGCACCATCGCCAGGCGCGGAGGACCGTGCTGGCGCGCTTGGCGTGGATCGGACGGATCTCGAGGAAGCGCCCGAGGTCGCTCGCCATCTCCCGCGCGCTCGCGTACCGGAACGAGGGGCTCTTGTCGATCGCCTTGAGGACGATCGTCTCGAGGTCCCGCGGAATCGCAGGGGCGATCTTGCGCGGGACGACCGGCTCCCGGCGAGCGATGGCCTCGAGGACCTCGGCGCGCGTCGGCTGCGGGAACGCGCGGCGGAGCGTGAGGAGCTCGTAGAGCGTGAGTCCGAGCGAGTAGACGTCGCTGCGGGGGTCGCACCAGCCGTCGAGGCGCTCGGGGGCGAGGTAGGCGACGGTGCCGACGACGTCGCCGGAGAGCGTGATGTCGGTCGATCCCTCCGCCTTGGCGAGGCCGAAGTCGCTGACCCAGACGTTGCCCTTGACGTCGAGGAGCAGGTTCGATGGCTTCACGTCGCGGTGGAGGACACCTTCGTCGTGCGCGTAGGCGAGCGCCTCCGCCGCTTGGCTCGCGATGCCCGCGACGCGCCGGAAGTAGAGCTGGGAGCCGGCGTCGGTCGAAGGCGTGCCATCGCCGAGGAGGGCGGATGCCGAGCTGGAGGTCGCGACCGAGGAGGCTCCGCCCGTCGACGGATCCCCCGAGGCGAGGCGCAGCCGCCTGACCTCCTCGAGGACCTCGGAGAGATTGCGCCCGTCGATGAACTGCATCGCGTAATAAAGGACGCCGTCGCATTCTCCCGTGTCGTGGACGGGGACGATGTGGGAGTGGTGGAGGCGCGCCGCGGCCCGCGCTTCGCGGCGGAAGCGCTCGATGAGCCGCTCGTCGCCGAGGCCGGCGAGCCGGAGCACCTTGAGAGCCACCCGCCGGCCAAGCGAGCCCTGCTCGGCCTCGTAGACGACGCCCATCCCCCCGCGGCCGATCTCCCGGAGGATGCGGTAGTCGGCGATCTGGCGCGGGATCGCTTCGCGGACCGCGGCGGCCGCCGGCGGCGTCGGCCCTCCGGCCTCCTCGAGGTCGAGGAACGTGGGAAACAGCTCGAGGATCTCCTCCGCGAGGTGCGGGTGGCGGCTCGCGTACTCGGAGACGGTCGCCTGCTCGCCGCGGCGGCGCCGCTCGAGGAACTCCTCGGCGAGGGCCTCGACGGGGTCCCGCGAGCCGTCGGCGTCCTGGGCCGCAGGCTTGGGCGTCGGGTTCGAGCGGTCGGCGGCGGACATCGCTGGGCCCTACCCGAGGCGGGCTCCTTGCTGGCGCAAGAGGGCGAGGACTCCCTTGAGCCGCTGGGCGGCTCGAATGTAGCGCTTGCTCGCCGCCGCCTTCGTGATGCCGAGCTCTTCCGCCACCTCGGCGTTCGAGAGGTGCTCGAAGTGACGGAGAGCGAGCACCTCGCGGTCGAGGGGCTCCAGCCCTCCCAGCGCCGTCTGGACCTCGGCCTTGACCTCTTCCCTCACGGCCGCGCGGCTCGGGCTCGTCTCGGTGGCGAGGAGCTGGGCCGCGAGGCCCTCCGACGTGGCCATCGATCCGCTCCTGGCCTCGATCGCCACCTCCTTGCGGGCGTCGCGGGCGAGAGCCCCCACGTGGTGGCGGTAGAGCGTGATGAGCTTCTGGCGGGTGAGGAACCTCAGCCAGAGGAAGAACGACGTCTTGGGCGTCTTCACGTACTCGGGGAAGCGCTGGAGCGCCTCGACGAACGCGTCCTGGATCACGTCCGATGCGTCGAGCCGCCCCTGGAGATGTCGGTCCATGCGGAGCGAGACCATCCGGTGGAGGCGCGACCGATGCAGCGCGAGGAGCTGGTCGAGCGCCTCCCCGCTGCCGCCGATCGCCCGGTCGAGGAGCGCTGCATCGGATGCCGTTTGTTTCTCGAGAGAATCGGCCATGGAGCCTCGGAGGTGGAATGCGTCGCGGGGAGATTCTACCCCAACGCCTCCCCTTCCGGAGAGCGTCGGGCGCCGGACTCCCCTCCCATTGGTTTCTTCCTCAAGGGAACCGGACCGAGATCGGCGGCGAGCCGTTGTTCGTTTCATCCCCCTCGGTGACGCTCCCCGCCGGGGCCCCGGTCGCGGGCGGGTCCGCCAGGGCGAAGAACGAGTGCGTCTCGCCCTGGTAGTCGGCCGCCGGGAAGCTGACCGTCGCTGTGAACGTCTGCGTCGCGCCCGCGGCGAGCCCGGAGACGCTCCACGGATTTCCGAGCGAGGGATCCCTCATCGGCAAGGTCGTGTGGAAGCGCAGCGACACCGGGAAGGGTCCGGCGGGTCCGGTGCCCTGGTTCTTCACCGTCACCTGCATCGGGACCTCGTACGCGGCGCCCGCGGGCCGGACGATGGCGCCGTTCAGCTTGAGCTCGAGGGTCACGAGGTCGGGCATTCCCGGCGGAGGCGGCGGGCCGTCCCAGCAGTCGCGCTCGGGGTTCCTCGGATCGCTGTCGTCGAGCTCGCAGTGGTCGGGGAGGTCGACCTCGATCTTGGCGGAGACGTTGTTGTCCTCGCGGGACTCCTTGACCTCATCGGCGCCGTCGATGGTGGCCCAGATCCGAACCACCGTTCCCATGCTCCCATCGCCGAAGCGCACGTCGACCTGGACGGCCCACGGCGCCCCCGGCTCGATCGGCCCGATGGCGCGGGCTCCCGATCCGTGGGCGAACGTGAGGCGGCAGGGGCCCGAGAGCTTTCCGCCCAGGTTCAACCCCGTCACGCGGACCTTCTGCGTGAAGCCGGCCCTGCTTCCGATCTCGAGCGCGCCAACCTTCTCGATCCCCGTGATCGTGAGGTCCGGCAGGCACGCCGGCGCCGGGCTCGGGCCGGTCCCGGTGCCGCACGCCGGAGCGCTGAGGCACGAAAGCGCATCCCTCATGATGATCGGATCCTCTCCGCAATCGGGAAACGGAGCGGGGGGCGGCGGCGACCCGAGGAAGAGGTGGCCGAGCGTGCGGATCGCGTCCGTGATCTCGATGCTGCCGTTGTCATCGGCGTCGGCGGCCCGCTCGCACCCGATCTCGGAGCCGCCGAGGAAGAGGCGGCTCAGCGTGGCCAGGGCGTCGCTCAGGTCGAAGAGGCCGTCGCCGTTCGTGTCCCCGCGCTGGAACAGCGTCCGCCGCGGGGCCGCGAGGTTTCCCGGAACGACCCACACCGGGTTCGTGTACGCGAAGCGCGGCTTGCACCGCTCGCTCAAGAGGGAGGCGCGTTCTCCGCAGCCCCCCCGCGACGTGCGGCCGACGGCCCGCGCGAAGTAGCGGTCCGCGAGCTCTCCGTTGGCGAGCCGGAGATCTCCGTTGCCCAGGAGGACGTACGCGGTGCCCTGGTACCCGAGAGGGGCGCCCTCCGAGGCGGCGTTGATCCGGAGCCGCTCGCTCGTCCGGTAGATCGTGAACGGCGGGCCCGAGCTGTAGGGCCCCGGCGTCGGATACTGCTCGTCGCCGGCGTTGCGCGGCCCCGCGTCGCGGGGAGTGTAAACGACGCCCGGCTCCGGGCAGGTGCGTTCCTCCCAGGCGCAGCTCTCCGAAGAGCCGGCGCCGACGTAGAGGTGGATCTCGTCGAGCGGCCCGAACTCGGGCGTCGAGATCCAGTCGACGCGGATCGAGAAGCGCGTTCCCTGGAGGTAGTGGACACCGCCCATCGGAGTGTCGCCGATCGAGATCTTCAGGGCGGGCCCGTCGGTGACGCAGAACTCTCCCGTGCGAAGCGCCTCGACGATCTGCTCCTGCGAGTGGGGCGCTACGTCGCGCCGCGTGGCTCCGGGCAGAGGGATGGGCTTCCCATCCGGCGCGCCGGCGCGCACGAGGTTCCGCGGCTTGGCGATCGCGGTGTCGACGATGGCGTCCGTGCCGTGGAGGTAGCCCTCGCGGCGGTAGTTGAAGTCGCCGTGCGCGTCGGAGCCGCCGGCCATGAAGACCTTGCGCGGCTCGCAGCCCCGCGTGAACCAGAGCTTGGCTCCGAGTCCCCAGAGGAGCATGCGGTCCCAGGTGTAGGCGCCGTGAAAGAGCTTCCCCGCGAACGCGGAATCGCGAGACTCGTTCCATTGAGGGTTCCAGGCCCCCGCGTCGTTCGTCGAGAGCGTGAAGAGCCCATCGTCCCAGGCGAAACCGTCCCTGCCGTCGGGCACGTCGATCCAATCCGCCGTGCCCAGGACGTCGCCCCGGTCTTCCATCGGGGGAGGCGCCTCCATGGCCTCGGAGTACAGGCGGGTGTCCTCGTTCCAGAACTGAAGGCCGAGGAACGCGGGCGACTTGAGCAGCTCGCGGAGCTGGTATTCGCTGTAGGGGGCGAGGTCCGGCCCCTTCGTTCCCTTCCCGGCGGAGTCGAGCGGGTGCGCGATGAAGAAGGCGCCTCCCCGCGCCTCGATGCTCGGCACGATGCCGCTCAGGCCTTCGTACTCGCGGAAAAGGAGCCGCCCGCCGCCGCCGTACTTCCCCGTGCGGGAGCTGACGAACGCGTTGGGGTCGTCGTGGCGGCCGGGCAGGTAGATCAGGTGCTGGCGCGCGTGGAAGAAATCGTTCAGCCCCTGGATGTCCTTGAGGAGGTAAGCCTCCCCGAACTCTTCGAGGACTCTGTACCGGTAGCACGTTCCGCCGGTGGGGTCCAGGTTCTCCGCTCCCCCGCAGAGGTACGTGATGAAGTAGCGGAGCCCGTCGCCGAAATCGAAGAAATAGCCATCGGCCATGACGATGTTGTTGACGGTCTTGATGTCTTCGGGCCGCGGCGCTCTCAGCTCCGCGACGCCGACCTCCGGAATCACGTCCACTTCCCCCCCGAGGAAGACCTGCGGAACGGCGCCGTGGGAAAGGTACGTCTGGGGGAGCGCTCCAACCGGTCCCCTCAGCACCGTCCGGTTGGCGCCGTCCGGGTTCTGGGCCGTGCCGTGGAGAAAGCCGAGGAGCGTTCCGAACCGGCCCGGACTCATGTCGCGAAGGCCGCAGGTCTGCGTGCTCGTCGGGGGGATGCTCCAGCCGGCATCGGCGTCGACGATCTGCTTGCTGTCGGAGGCGTGCTCGGTGGCGAAGACGAAGTCGATGCCCATCGCGCCCATCGCCTCGAGGACGCCGCGGTAGTTGTAGGCCGACTCTCCCTCGTTGTCGGTGCCCTGCGAGTGATAGTGGAGGTCGCCGTAGAGCCAGTCGTTCCCGAAGCGGGGGAGGGGCGCCTCGCCGAGGTGGATCGCGACCTCGTTCACGACGTTGAGGAGGCCCGAGGGGTCTTCCGTGAACTCCGGGCCCGCTTCGAGGGATTCGATGGTCAATTCGTACGAGAGCGTGCTCGATGGGATAAGAGGAGGGATCCTGGCGCGCTCTCGCGACAGCCGCACGGTCGCCTGGAGGCGGATCGTCGTCCCGGGCAAAGGCTCCGCTTGGGGAGTGTAGAGGAGGATTGCGTGCCACTCGGACGTCCCCGCGATCCATTGGGCCGATGCGGCGCAGGCCGGATCCTCCGACACCCGGCACACCTCCGTGCGGGGGGAATCGAAGCAGGGATCGTTCACGTCGAACTGCCAGACTCCGGTCGTCCGCTCGATGAGGTCGAGATCCAAGAGGCCGAACCGCCGCGGCGCGAAGGCGCTAGCGCGCCCCCCCGCCGGCGTGCTGACTTCGGTGATGATGATCTCGATGAAACGGCCGGCGTGGTGGTCGCTCGTGAAGGAAGGAGAGATGACCCGTTCGTCGAGGGCGCTGAACAGCGCGTCGTGGATCGAGATCTGGATGGGGATCGAGCCGTAGCTCAAGCCCCCGGAAGCGTCCTTTACGGGCTCGATGCGCCAGGGCGCGTCGATCGCGAACTCGATCTTGCCGCCCTTGCCGGCGATGGCGAGGGCCGGCCCCGCCGCCACGGCGAGGATCACAGCAAGGGTCGCGACGCGGCGGGCGAGGACCAGGGTCGGGTGGGTCTTGGGTGTCCGGGGTGTCATCGGAGGTCTCCTTTCGGCTGTCGGCTAAAAGAAGAACCGACGGCCGAGACCGCCCGAGGACAGGAATTCGGGGGAGCCGGCCGTTGGTTTGATTTCCTCCTTCGGTTCGCTTTTTGCGGATCTCACAGGGAGGGTCGCATCGGCCCCGCGAAAGTCGCTCTGGATAGGGGACGTCAGAGACGCTGCGACGACGAAGGAAACCGAAAGACCCGCCTCAAGCAGGGATTCACGGGAAGAGCCTCCCGAAGGCGGAATGATGTGTTGATCCCGCGCAAGCGGAGGTCATATGCGGATTCGGACCGGATGGAATAGGAGTTTTCTGTAGGTCGCTGCGTGCGGTTCACGCCACCCCAGCCTTCGGTAGCTATTACAGGAAACAAGTTACTTCTTGAAGCCGGGGGTGCGTTGGCGTGAAGTTTCTCGTAATTGTTTAGCGCCCTCAGGACAGACTGTGAGTGCAGAAGGTTGAAGCCGCGGCGATGATTTTTGCTTTGGAGACGATGCGCTCAGCCGAGCGCGTTTATCGGGAAGAGTTGCGGC
>Ga0187892_10012281_pt1 | contig 10220 bp, 7 predicted proteins | sample MA1701073metaG_FD_139345 | JGI IMG/M metagenome (GOLD analysis project Ga0187892, IMG submission 139345) | Bio-ooze microbial communities from a basaltic lava cave in the Kipuka Kanohina Cave System on the Island of Hawaii, USA - MA170107-3 metaG ...
GAGAGGCTCGCGCGGACGCGCCAGACGGGCCACTCCTTCCCGCGCAGCGGCTCCCGGAAGGCGACCTGGGCGTACGTCGCCCAGCGGCCCTCGTCGTGCTTGACGGCAGTGATGACGGCCTCCTGTCCCGCGACGATCGCGGCGACGTGTTTCTGGAGCTTGCGGGGCGAGCCGAAGTAGGCGAACGAGAGCTCGGTCCGGGCGGAGGTCATCGTCCACCACGGCGCTTCGGCGCCGGCCGCGAACTGATACCAGGAGGGGCCGATGCAGAACGTGCCGTTTTTCCCGTCGTGGAAAAAGACGGCCGTCTCGCCGGGCTCCGCCCAGTCCAGGAGGCGCTTGGGCTCCTGGGGGTGAGCCCCGTCGCTTACGGCCAGCTTGACCGAGTCGTCCGGGTGTGCGCCCTTGAGGTCGGCGACCTTCCGACAGACGATGGCGCGTTTCTCGTGGCTGACCTTGTCGACCTCAAGGACGACGATGTGGGTCGCATCCTTGACGATCCGCCCGAGCGTCGGCGCGCCGTCGACGTACGGCGGGGCCGGCGAGAGGAGCCCGAGGAGCCAGGCGAGCAGAGGCATGCTTTCCTATTCCTTGATGCTGACGGTTGCGACCCTTGGTATTAGGTGTTGCCGGGTTTCCCCCCGTTTCAGGGGCCGCCGCAAGAAGTGCCGCCCGCCCTGCTCGGCCGCAGTTGGAGATCTACCGCGACCTCGAAGAGGAACTCCGACTTGTTCCGCGAGCGCGTCGAGGTGTTGTAGTCGGCTGGATCGACCCGCCGCGCCCGGCCCCCTCAACCTCCCCGAGCCGTCCAAAGCTCAAGCGGCGCGCGCGGTCATATGGGACTTCGGGCTTCCAGGCGAGAAGGTCCGTGCAGCAGGTTTGTGCGGTTTCATGTGAATTTCAATAGTCCTGGTGCGTATACTAAGTATACTAAGTACATAAGGAATCATAGAATGGTCCTGATGCACCACATCTTGGTCGCAGACGAGGTCTGGCTGGCGATGGCCCTGTTGCATCGGGAACAGCCCTCGCGTCCCGATTTCTCCACGAGGGAAATCCTCGAGCGGGCGGAAAGGGAGAACCTGACCGGGCGGCTTCGTCCGGGAATCCGGGCTCATGTGAGTCGCCATTGCGTTGCGAACCGGCCTCCCAGTCCCGACCGCTACCGTATGTTGTACGAAACGGGCGAGGGCAGACGGCGCCTGTTTCGTCCCGGTGATCGCTATGACCATCGTCGTGAAGGGAGCAAGACTCTACCGGATCGAGAAGCCATGCCCCCGTCGTACCGTGATCTCATCGATTGGTACTTGACCGCGTATGTGCCCGCCGTTCGAGCTTCGCAGAAGGACGATCCGATTCTCGCCTTGCGCGGTATCGGCAAGCATCTCTCCAGTGGCGAACACCCCGACGAGCACGTCCGCAGGCTGCGGGAAGGATGGGAATGAGCCACATCTTCTGAGACACGAACCTCTTCATCTATTTGACCGAAGACTATGGCAAGCTTTCCGATAGGGCCGCGGAAGTGCGCGTGCGCATGCTGCAGAGGGGCGACCAACTCTACACGTCCGCGTTGAGTCTGGCCGAAGTCCTTGTCAAGCCTTCAGCCGCGGGCGATGAAGCTCTGCGCCAGCGCTACGAGACGGTCATTTCCCAGTGTGCCGTACTGATCCCTTTCGACATCGATGCGGCCCGCGTGTATGCCCGACTCCGAGGCTCGGATCGCTCCATCCGAGCTCCCGACGCCATTCAGCTCGCGTGCGCCGCACATGCGGGAATCGATCTCTTCATCACCAATGACGACAGGCTCAGCCAGAAAAACGTGCCCGGGATTCAATTCGTGACTTCTCTTGCGAACGCATCCCTCTGACCGGGATCGGGAACTATCGACGCTCGCCTTCCTGAGGGCCGAAGGCCAGGGCAGCCAGCTCGAGGAGCCGAATCGTCGGCTACGGAACGGACCGCACCGCGACGCCGAACGTGCCGCCGTTGTAGGTCGCCTTCTCCGTCGCCATGCGGAACTTTCGGATCGCCGGCTTCGCGGCGTCGAAGTCGAGGACTCCCACCGCGACCGCGTCGACCGTCGCGCCGTCCTTCTTGTGGTAGAACGGGTGCTTCATCCGGAGGCTCGCGTCGAGCCGCACCCGGTCGTTCGAGACGAGAGTCCCTTTCATCGAGACCTGCTCGATCTCGTTCTTCGAGATGTCGTTGTTTTCGGTCGAGGGATAGAAGTAGTTGAGCAGCTTGACCGCCACGTCGCGGTCGATGTCCCACGAGGCCCCGGCGGCGGAGCCCGCCGGGGGAAGGAACTTGGCCCACTCCGCCGGCGCGTAGACGATCCAATCCTCGCCGGGCAGATATCCCCAGAAACCGCCGACCTTTCCGGGAACCGCGCGCGCGATCAGGTGCAAGACGAGCGCTTCGAGGTCCGCCTTCGGCGAGAAGGATTGCGGCTTGGGCTCGAAGAGAGGCTTCCCCTCGGGCGTCCCCAGCTTCTCGACCGCCGCCTTGAGGGTCGCGGTCACCTTGTCGGGACTCGCGTGGGCCACGTGGATGGAGTCGATCGGGTCCCCCTCGGGGGTCAGGACGTACACGTGGACCGTCCCGGTGGACAGCTTCTTTTTCAGCGCCGCGTGGTAAATCTGGTCGTACGCCTTCCGCTCCTCCTCGGGGACGGACGGCGCCTTCCGGCGGTAGTCCTCGTTCGAGACGTACACGTTCACGAAGTAGGCGTTCAGGAGCGAGATCACCGTGTCGTTCGAGAGCGCCTCCGCCCTCAGGCCGTTGGCGCCCCCTCAGCAGCGGCCGATGGCCATCCGCCCGTCGTGCGTGAAGAGGAAGACGGGGCGGTTGTGCTTCTTGCCCAGCTCCAGCGCGCTTCGGATGTCCGTGAGCCAGGCGATCTGATCGAACTTTCGCTCGGAGGGCTTGGCCTGCCACTCCTGGACTCGCTGGTCCACCCAGGCGAGGTCGTTGACTTGCGCGGCGAAAAGAATCCCCAGAGCGAGGGCTCGCATCTCGTGTCCTCCTACCGGTGTGAGCGCAGGGCAACGCCGAACGGCCGCGATCCGTAGCGCCCGCCATCCGTGACCATCCGGAACGTACGGACGCGGCCCGATGCCGGGTCGATTTCGACGTATCCCGCCGTCGTGGCGACGGCGACGTTGTCGTCGTCCTTGTTGGGGAAGAACGGGTGCTTCAACTTGAAGCCGCCTTCGAGCCGCACCCAGACGGTGCGGGGGTGGCGCAGGACCACCGTGGCGTGCAGAGTGTGCTCGAGAATCTGCGACGCGGGATTCCAGTTGCCGGTCACCGGGTAGAAGTGCGCGAAAAGTTTGCGCGCGACGGCCGGGTCCACTTGCGAATCGCCGTTCGGGGGCAGCAGGCGGCTCGATTCGTCTTTCGTCAAGACGACCCATTCCTCCGCGGGACACGCGTCGTAGTCGCTCCCTCCCTTCAGGGGGTTCCCGCCCTTGTCGAGATAGCGCGCCGTGACGTGGAGGACGAGGTTCTCGGGCCCGGCGGGAGGGGGAACACATTGAGGGGAGGGGGGCGACGCGGGCGGTCCGGCCGTCACGCTGCGCTCCGACGCGATCCGGTCGAGCTTTTCGATCAGGTTGGCCGTGGTCACCTTGCACATGTGGATCGAGTCGAAGACCTTGCCGCTCGCGGGGTCGAGGAAGTAAAGGCATTCGGTTCCGGCGAAGAGTTTACCGTCCAGCGCTTCCCGGTAGATCCGCTGGAACTCTTTCCGTTCCTCGACGGGGTCGGTTCCTTCGCGGTCGTGGTCGTCGTTGACGACGTAGACGGGGACGAAGGACTCGTTCAAACGGCGGATTACGCCCGCGTCGGAAAGCGCGCCGCCGCGGAGCGAGATCGCGCCGCCGTCGCTCCTTCCCTGGTTCATTCGTCCGGCGAACGTGATGACGAGTTGGGGTCGGCCGTGCTGCCGCGAGAGCTCCCGGGCGCGGCGCAGGTCCTTCGCCCAGGCGACCTCGTCGAAACGCTTCTCCTCGCGCGTCGGTTGCCACTCATCGACCCGGCGCTGGATCCACGCGAACTCGGGAGGCAGGGGGGGCGGCGGGTCGGGTTCGCCGACCCAGAGAAATCCGGCCGTGCTCACGACGGCGGCGAGCGCGACCGTGCCTGCGGCAAGCTTGGCGAGGAACCCCACCTTGGCGGCGGCCGGGACGGCGCCGGAGGCGATGCCGGCGAGCGTTGCGGTCAGGGTGGCCGGGGCTGTTTCGGCGGCGGCGGCGGCGGCAAGCGCCCCGGTCAGCGCGGCGCCGGAGACGGAGAGGCCGGTGGTCGCCAGCGAGGTCCGCAACTGGTCGACCCCGCGCGAGAGCTGGCTCCGCACTGTGTTCTCCGAGAGACTGAGCGTCTCGGCCACCTCCCCCGAGGTCAGGCCTTCGCAGTAGTGGAGCCAGATGGGAACGCGGTACGGGTCCGGCAGCTCCTGGACGGCGTTCCGGACCGCCGACTGCAGATGCGGGTCTTCCCGCGGCGCCCCCTCCCCCGTCGCGGCGGCGGCGCGCTCCTCCCGGGCCGCCCGCCGGCCCTCCTCCCGCGCCTTGTGGCGGCAGGCGTTGACGACGAACCCAAAGATCCACGGTTTCACGGCCGATTCTCCCCGGTACTTCGCGGCGTGGCGAAGCATCTCGAAAAAGGCGGCCTGCACCGCATCCTCGGCGTCGGCGGCGTGGCGACAGACGCGGAGCGCCAGGCGATAGGCGGCGTCGGCGTGCCGGCTGAACAGGATCCCCATCGCCTGCCGGTCGTTCCGCTCCACAAAACGTTTCAGGAGCGCGGCGTCGTCCGGAGGTTCACCCAAGACGGGAATCCTGGCGCTGTCTTCCATCCGAGAGGCGGTGCCTGCCTTCATTCTATAAGGCAGTGCCCGCCGGCGGCCGAAGCGATGCAAATTTCTCTAAGACTCACCACAGAGACACGGAGGCCACAGAGAAGAGACCTTCTTTCCGTTTCTTCTCCGTGGGCTCTGTGTCTCCGTGGTGAATCAGGGGTCGCCGATGAGTTCGACCGCGTCGATCTCGTTCCATCAGCACCAGGATCCAGGCGACCCGCATGCTACTTGGACGCTCGAAGCGTAAGGTTGGATTCCGCCCCGGCGGATTTGTAGGCCGCCCGGACGACGCCGTACGCGTCTTCCAGGTCCTTTTCCGATAGGGACTTTCCGTCCGCGCTTATGGCGCCCACGATGGAGAGAGCGCGCGGCGCGACCGCCGCCGCGAGATCGGGCAGGTCGTACACCCGGAGCGCTCCCGGGACGGCGTTCGAGAGCTGGTTGACCGCGACCGGCTTCCTCACGATGTCCGACCAGGACAGGACCATCCCTTCCAGCCGGAGGGATTTGATCCGATCGTCGAGCGCGGCCGCGTGGAGCGCCACCGGGGCCGCCGTCCCTACGGCGACTACCTGCACCTGGTCCGCCTTCATGCCGTCGATCACCGAAAGGAGGTCGAGCACGCGCTGGCCCAGGAGCGGCCGGCTGAGGTGCGTCCCCAGGAAGGCTTCCTTCCAATCGCCGCCGAAGTTTCTTTCCCAGCTCCCTCGAGCCTGAGGCGCTGTCTCGCCGAAGCCGCGCAGGTCGAGAACGATCGCCGGGTCCACGGTTGCCTTCTGCCCTGCTTCGGCGCGAAGGAAGATGACTTTCTGGCCTTCCGCGCCGAGCGGGCGGGTGGTCGCGGGCACGAGAACCCCCGGCTCGGTCTGCCAGACGCCTTTCGCCTCGCCGCGCGACGTGAACGTCGCCGGACGGCGGCCGTCCGGCAGGGCGATCAGGCGCCGGACTTCTCGGAGCAGCTCGTCCTTGGCGAGCTTGCCGCGCCTGGCGGCGAACTCCCTCTCGCGGTCGGCCACGAAGTCGAAGGCGGTCTTCCCCTTGAGGTCCCTCATGACCTGGCCCGTCGGCGTGCAGAGGAGCTCCGCTTCCTTGGCCACCGGGAAGTCCGCCTCGACGGGCGCGTCGTCCGCCCCGACCAGCCAGCGCCGGAACCACCGGAGCGCCGCCTCGCGCAAGGGCTTCGAGATGGCGTGCTGGTCGTTGAACTCGAAGAGGTCCACCCGCTCGCCGTGACCCATCACGCCGTAGACGAGCTTCGCCTCGCGAAACGTGGTCCAGGCACCCTGGATGTCGAAGAAGTCGCGCGTCGTGCAACTGATCTGCGTGGGCCGCGGCGCGCGCAGGGTCAGATAGTCCGCGTGCTCCATCCCGAAGGCCACCTGCCCGGGGATGTTCTGCTCCGCGTCCTGCGGCCCGATCGTCGCGAAGAGCCGCTCCAGCGACGTGATGTAGCAGTTGGGGATCGCGCAGAGGATCCGATCGTCGAGCGCCATGAGGTACGACGTCTGCGTTCCGCCGCCCGAATTGCCCAGGCATCCCAGACGTTTGGGGTCGACCTCCGGACGGCCGGCCAGGTAGTCGAGGCTCCGGATCCCGTCCCAGACGAGGTACTGCGCGGCGCACTCGCCCACCAGGAGCGCGCTCACGCCGAGGAACGTGTGCTCGCCGGTCCCGAAGCCGGCGGCGGGCTTCCCGTCCGGGGTCAGGAGCTGAAGGCGCTCGCCCTGGCTGATCGGATCGAAAGAAAGCGTCGCGATCCCGTTCTTGGCGAGCAGGATGCACGAGCGCTGATAGGTCTCGGCGGCCTTGGCGTTGTTGAAGTGCCCGCACGGGAAAAGCACGCCCGGGAAGGGACCCTTGCCCGCGGGAAGGTAGAAGTTCGCAGTCACGTAGTGCTCCGGGCGGCTCTCGTAGATCACCTTCTCGACGCGGTAGCCGTCGCGCTCCAGGGTCCCGGTCACCTTCGCGTTGAGGGGCGTCTTCTCGGGAAAGCCCCCGAGCGCCGCGATGAACTTCGATCGAAGCTCCGCTTGACGCTTTCTCACGTCCTCCGGCGTCTTGAGGGCCGCGACCGCCTTCCGCCGCGCGTCGAAGTGCTTCCCGCATTCGGCGAGCAGGACCTTCTCGAGCATCTTCTTCGGCTGCTCATCCGCTTGCAAGACAGTCTCCTGCGAGAGCAGCAGCGCCGCGGCCAGAAGATTCATCGGTTCGCCTCCAGGACGAGCTTGGATTCGGCCCCCGCGGCCTTGTAAGCCGCCCGCGCGACGGCGTACGCCTCCTCGAGCTCCGCCTGCGACACGGGGTTCCCCGCGGCGTCGATCGGGTTCCGGATCGTGAGCGGCCGGGGCGCGATCGCGGCCGCGAGGTCCGGCAGATCGTACACCTTGAGCGCCCCCGGCACCACGTTCCCGAGCTGTCCCTTGCTCAGCGGGATGCGGACCACGGACGACCAGGAGATCAGGCCGCCCTCGATCGTCACCTCCGAGAAGTTTCTATCGATCGCGGCCGCATGAAGCGCGACCGGGCCCGACGCGCCGACGGCCGCGAGGCCGGGCCGATCGAGACGCTGTCCCACGGCGATCACGTCAAACACGCGCTGACCCAGGAGCGGCCGGGCCAGATGGAACCCCAGGAACGCGTCCTTGAATTCGGAGCCGGACGTTTCCCCGACGCCGCGCGGGTCGAGCGCCAGAACCTGTCGGCCGCCTTCCATGAGCGTCGTGAGGTCCTGCGCCGACGCGACGTTGCGGGGCTTCCCCTCGCCCCTCAGCGAGACGACGACGGAATCGCGGGGCCCCAACTCTTTGGTGCAAAGCGCCGTGACCTTGATCCCCGGCTCCGTGGCATACCAGCCTTTGGTCTCCACCGGCCGGGAGTTCGATACCGGAACAAAGTCGCCCTTCGTGGCCGGGGTCAGCTTCACGGGCACGCCGACCAGGCGCATCACTTCCCCCCGGAGATCCTCCGCCGGAAGCTTGCGTCGCGTGGCCGCCAGCTCCCGCTCTCGCTGGGCGTTCAGCTCGAAGGCCGACACGCCCTTGAGCGACGAGAGCACCTGTCCCGTTTCGGTGCACCAGACGTCGCGCTCTTTAGCGATCGGGAAGTCCTGCTCCACGATCGCGTCGTCCACGCCCAGGAGCCAGCGGCGGAACCAGCGCACCGCGCCCTCGCGGTGCGTCTTCGGGTAGCCGTGAGGCATGTCCCACTCGAGGAGGTCGACCGCCTCGGCGCGGCCGAGGATTCCGTAGGCGAGCTTGGCCTCGCGGAACGTGGTCCACGACCCCTGGATGTCGAAGAAGTCGCGCGAACCCGTGAGGAGGATCGTGGGCCTCGGTGCGCGCATCGTCACGTAGTCGGCATGCTCCATGCCGAAGGCGACCTGGCCGGTGATGTTCTGCTCGGCGTCCTGCGGCCCAATCGTCGCGAAGAGCCGCTCGAGGCTGGTGACATAGCAGGATGGCGCCGCCGCCAGGATCCGCTCGTCGAGCGCCATGAGGTAGGAGGTCAGCGTCCCGCCCCCCGAGCAGCCGGTGCAGCCCAGGCGCGTGGGGTCGACTTCGGGACGGCTCGCCAGGTAATCGAGGCTCCGGATGCCGTCCCAGATCCGGTACGTCGCCGTGCTCCAACCCACCAGGAGCGCGCCGATCCCGACCTGCGTGTGTTCGCCCGTGCTGTTGCCGATCGCCTTCTTGCCCGCGGCGTCCAGCAGCTGGTTCCGTTCGCCCTGGCCGATGGGGTCGTAATTGAGGCAGGCGATTCCGTTTTTCGCCATGAGGATGGAGCCGCGCTGCGCGTAATCGGCGGCCTTGCCGTTGGCGCTGTGGCCCATCGGGTGGATCACGCCGGGGAACGGCCCGGGGCCCGAAGGCAGGTACAGGATCGCCGTCACGTGATGGTTCGGGCGGCTCTCGTAGATCACCTTTTCGATCCGGTAGCCGTCGCGGTCCTCCTTCCCCACGATGCGGCCGTTGAGCGGCGTCTTCTCGGGGAAGCCGCCGAGCGCGTCGACGAACTTCGCCCGCAGCTCGACCTGGCGCCTTTTCAAGTCCTCGGGCGTCTTGATCGCCTCGACGGTCTTTCGCCGCGCGTCGAAGTGCTTCTGGCACTCGGCAAGGAGGTGGGTCTGGAGCATCTTCTTGGGCTGGTCATCGGGCTTGAGGACCGTCAGGTCCTGAGACGTCGCGAAAAGAAGCGCCGCGAGAAGATTCATTTCTTCGCCTCCAAGACGAGTTTGTCCTCCGCGCCGGCCGCCTTGTACGCCGCCCGCGCGCCCGCGTAAGTCTCTTCGAGCTCGGCCTGCGTGACCGGCTTCCCCGTGGCGTCCACCGCGTTCCGGATCGTGAGCGGACGCGGCGCGATCATGGCCGCGAGATCCGGCAGGTCGTACACCTTGAGGGCGCCCGGGACCACGTTCGAAAGCTGGTTCAGCGTGACCGGAGTCTTCACCACGCCCGACCAGGAAACGAGCCCGCCTTCGAACGTGATCTCCTTGAAAGACGGGTCCAGGGCGGCGGCGTGGCAGGCGGCCGGGACGGCGGCGCCGACCGCCCACAGGTGAACGGCGTCCGACTTGAGGGTCCCCCGCGCGGCCAGGAGGTCGCCGACGCGTTGGCCGAGCAGGGGCCGGTTCAGGTGGAACCCCAGCCAGGCCTCCTGCCACTCGGCGCCGAACGGCGGGTCCTTCCGGCCGGCCGGAGCGGTCTCGCCCATCCCGCGCAGGTCAACGGCCAGGACACGGGTCCCCGGCATCGACACGTCTCCGGCGTCGCGAGCCATGCCGCGGTCGGTCGCGTACAGCCGCTCGCGGGAAACGCCGCCGGCCGGTTCGATCCGCAAGGCCGGCAGCACGATCCCGGCCTCGCGCTGCAGTCGGACCAGGGAGACGGTCGCATTCGCGCGGCGGACCGGGGATTCCTGGCACGCCGGTGCGGGCTCGAGGGCGATGAGGCGGCGCACTTCGCGAAGCAGGTCCTCCTTCGGAAGCTTCCGGCGCCCGGCGACCAGCTCGCGCTCCCGCTCGCGGTTCAGGTCGAAAGCGGACTTGCCCCCGAACTCCGAAAGCACCTGGCCGGATTTCGTGCACTGGAGCTCCGCGTCCTTCTCGGCCGGGAACTCGGGGTCGACGGGGGCGTCGTCGGCGCCGACCAGCCAGCGGCGCATCCAGCGCATCGCGGCCTCGCGGCGCGGCTTCCAGAAGCCGTGCTTGTCCCCGTACTCGAAGAGGTCCACGCGCTCGCCGTGGCCGAGGATCCCGTAGACCTCTTCCGCCTCCCGTAAGGTGGTCCACGCGCCCTGCCAGTCGAAGTAGTCTTGCAGCGCGCCGCGGCCCCCTTCCGCGAGGCGAAAAAGGTCTACGGGA
>Ga0187892_10012283_pt1 | contig 10219 bp, 6 predicted proteins | sample MA1701073metaG_FD_139345 | JGI IMG/M metagenome (GOLD analysis project Ga0187892, IMG submission 139345) | Bio-ooze microbial communities from a basaltic lava cave in the Kipuka Kanohina Cave System on the Island of Hawaii, USA - MA170107-3 metaG ...
CCTCTCTGGATACAGGCAGCGCTGGCGCGTCGAGCGTCTGTTCGCCTGGATCGGGAACTACGACCGCCTCCTCGTCAGAAAGGAACGGAATGCCCACACTTACCTCGCCTTCCTCCTCATCGCTTGCGCAATGATCACTCTCAAAGCAATATCGGGATGACTTCTAGGCGCCCCGCAGGCTGGGGCGCCTGTTTGTTCTCAGGCAGTTCGCGCAGACGCCCGCCCTGCCCTATCATGCCGCCAGAGCGTGAGCGTTCAGTTTCACAGGAGGCGGACATGCCCAGTTACGACCTCATACTCGCCGGCGGCCACATAATTGACCCGGTCAACGGCCGCGATGGCGGGATGGACGTCGCGGTCTCAAGCGGCAAGGTGGCCGCGGTGGACCGCAAGCTAGAAGGCGCGACAGCCAGGAAGACGCTCGATGTCTCCGGCTTCTACGTCACGCCCGGCCTCATTGACCTGCACGCGCATTTCTACGGCGGAGGAGGCGGTTACAAGGACTTCGAGATGAACCCGGACATGTACGGCCTGCCAAACGGCACAACGACAGTCGTGGACGCGGGAGGCGCAGGTTGGCTCAGCTATGGCGGGTTCATAGACAGCGTTGTCCACGGATACAGGGTCCGTGTGCTAGGGTTGCTCAACATCTGCGCCCAGGGCATGCACACGCACCACGAGAACGACCCCAAGTCGCTCCAGCCGGAGGACTGCGCCAGGACGATACGCGAGAACCGCGGCCTGTTCGTGGGCATCAAGACGGCGCACTACATGCTGCCAGGCTACGAGTCGGTTGACGCCGCCGTGAAGGCGGGGGACCTGGCAGGCGTGCCCGTGATGATGGACTCGTGGCCGTCGGAGGTCCGCAAGTACCCGGACATGGTCCTCAAGCACCTGCGGCCGGGCGACATCCATACCCACTTTTACGCCCAGCAGTTCCCGTGGCTGGGGACAGATAAGAAAGTTGCGCCATACATGTGGGCAGCGCGTAAGCGCGGCGTGTTGTTTGACGTTGGCCACGGCGCGGGCAGCTTCTGGTTCCGCATAGCCGCGCCGGCCATGGCGCAGGGCTTCGGCCCGGACACGGTCTCGACTGACGCGCACTCGGGTTCGTTCTACATGCCGCGCGCGACGATGCCAGTGACGATGTCGAAGCTGATGTGCCTCGGCATGGGCCTCCAAGAGGCAGTCGACCGTTCGACGCGTGTGCCGGCCAAGGTGATAGGCCGTAGCGACATTGGGTCGCTGAGCGTGGGGGCGGAGGCCGACGTGGCGGTGTTCGAGCTGGAGCAGGGCCCTTCGACCCGCGGACCAAGGCCGGCGTCAGGGCGAACGGGGTTCCGGTATGTGGACTCCGGCGGTGCGCGGATGGAAGGCGACAAGCGCCTCACTTGCGTCATGACTATACGCACCGGAAAAATTCTCTACGACCGCGAAGGCCTCTCGCGCCCCGACTACCACACCCTGGGCGAATACAAGAGCGTGGAGTAGAAGACATTGTCACCCGGAAAATCCAGGGCGGATGTGCCCGGACAACGTCCCTCGCGGGCAACCTCCGCACCTGCTGCGGGCGCAAACATGCGCCAACGCGCTGCCCGCCTGCACAGGTCATCGCTCGTGATTGACACGCACATAGACACGGCGACGCACCTTCTCTACCGCAGCCCGGACTTCTCGAAGCGGCTCAGCGAAGGCCACGTGGACATCCCGCGCATGCGCGAGGGCGGCATTGGCGCGACGTTTTTCGCCGTCTGGATTAACGAGACTCACGACGAGGCTGCCGCATTCCGGCACGCCGTGCGGGGCGTGGACGTTATCCGCCGCACCGTTGACAAGCACTCCGGCGACCTCGCGCTGGCCGTCAACGCCAGCGACATCGAAAGGGCCCACGCCGGCGGCAAGGTCGCCGTCCTGATCAGCATCGAAGGCGGGCGCGCCATCGCCGACGACCTGGCGTGCCTGCGTGCGCTGCACGCTCTTGGCGTGCGCTCGATTACCCTGGCCTGGTACAGGGCGACGAACTGGTGCGATTCTCACAACGACAGCCGCCACGGCGGACTGACGCCGTTCGGGCGTGACGTCGTGCGGGAAATGAACGGCCTCGGCATGCTGGTGGACATCTCACACGTTTCAGACGCAACATTCTGGGACGTGTTGGAGACGAGCGAGAAGCCGGTTTTCGCGTCGCACTCGTGTTGCCGCGCGCTCTGCGAACACACCCGCAACATGACAGACGAGATGGTCCGGGCGTTGGCTGAGAAGGACGGCGTGATGAACGTCACGTTCGTATCCGGGTTCGTCTCAGGGCCTCCGACGTCGGAATTCAAGCCGCCTGTGCTGCCGCCGCGCGAGATGCTACGAGACCCGTTCGATTACATCGCCTGGCCTGCGCCGGAGCCGGGCCCGCCGTTCAGCGCGCTGATGGCGCAATTCAACCACGCGATCGCGGTCGCAGGCCCGGACCACGTGGGCATCGGGTCCGACTACGACGGCATCGTGCAGGCGGTACAAGAGGTCGAAGACATTTCGAAGCTGCCGCGCTTAACGGAGGGACTGCTAGAGTCGGGCCACTCTGAGGACACAGTGCGGAAGGTGCTGGGCGCAAATAACCTGCGCCTGTTCAGGGAGACGCTGCGCTAGGCCCCCCTATAACCGTCGTCAACGACTGGACACCAGCCCGGCGAACCGATGACGGTGGCGTGCCAGGAGGCGGTAGGCGGGCTCGGCGAGCAGGCTCAGGGGTGGCCATGCCATGACGCGGCCAATCAGGCCCCAGAGGCCGGCCAGTCGGCCCATCGTAAGGAACATGGCTCGCGCGCCATAGACCACCGTTCCATCCGGCCTCACAAAGGCAAGCGCTTGCATGGCCCGCGCCCGGTCAACCTGCGGCGCCGCACCGGCGAGCCCTTCAGCCTGCACCGGCGTAAAGCCGAGGCGGCCCTGCGAGTCCTTGCTGCTTGCCCAACCGTAAAAAGTCTGGCAGACGGCACACTGGCCGTCATAGACCACAGCGCACTTGGCCGAGGTTTGGCCGCCCTTGTCCATGCCTCAAGGATATCTCCAGAATGATCTACTTCACGCAGAGCGGTGTCTTGTCCCCTCTCCCAGCGGGAGAGGATAAGGGTGAGGGAGAAGTCCTGCTCTCGCGTTTGCTCAAACGCACCCCTCACCCCGGCCCTCTCCCTCAAGGGGAGAGGGAGTGAAAGGCGAACGCTGCGTCAAGTAGATCATTCCCGATATCTCCGCTGCATCCACCCGGTCCGCCAAGCGACCCACTGCGACGGTTATCATCAGGCAAACGGCTTGGCCCGTGATTAGGACGGCCTGAACGCTGTTCCCGTTCTTGAGGATGGACACATGAAGAGAAAGCTGGTCTCCGGCGTCATCGTCGGCACCCTGATTGCCCTGGCGACCGCCGCATGCGGTGGGAGCACCGCGTCTTCGTCTGAAGTGGTGCACACGGCCGAGTACACGCTGGCTCAAGGCGCCACCGTATCTGTAAAGGCCGACAACGCCAGCGTGACTATCCGTCGGTCTGAAACAGAAAAGACTGAAGTCACCGCCACGGTTCGCAACCCTGACAAGGTCAAGTTCTTCATCCTCCCGCAGGGCACGGAGCCCGTCCAGGAGCTCCGGGTCTCGGCAACGGTAGACGACGGTGATGCAGGGCGGGACGCTGGCTCGGACATCGTGGTCGAAGTCACAGACGGGACGGTGCTGACTATTGAGACGTCCAACGGCGCCGTGGAGTTCTACGGGGCGAGCCTCGGTGAGGTAAACGTAGTCACCTCCAACGGGCCGATCAACATACAGTCGTCGCGCGGTGACTTCGCCCTTACCACATCAAACGGACAACTCACTATAAATGCGTCGGAAGGCACATTCTGGACCCAGACATCGAACGGCGCGATTGACTTCAACGGCAAGGTCTTGCCAACCAGGTCCAACCGGTTCAAGACCTCGAACGGGGCCATCACCGTGCGCCTGGCCGGTGAGCCGGACCTGACTCTGACAATAACCGCGGGCAACGGGACGGTCACTGCGGAAGGCGCGACAAACTTGCGCGAGGTCAGCAAGGTATACACGGCACGCTACGGCGAAGGCAACGGCGCGGTAACGGTGGAAACGTCAAATGGCAACGTCAGCATCTCCCGCGCCGGCGGCTAAGGCCACAGTCGCATATGCCTGAACTATCACAGGACCTGAAGCGCATCCTCAAAGACAGCTTCTTCATCCGCGTGACGATGACTAGGCGAAAGTCCGGCACGCCCAGGACTGTTGAGCTGACTTATGTTTGGGACGGCGGCGACAAGGTTGTGTTCTCGGGCTATCCTGGCAGGCGCGACTGGGTTGTGAACATGGCGGCGCACCCCGATGTGATGGTGCACACAGTGGAGTCCGAGCCGTGGTACGACATCCCGGCCACTGCGCGGATTGTGCGTGACAGAAGAGAGCGGTTGCCCCACCTGGTCGCCTACATCGAACACTGGTCGGACCGCCCTGGCTACCGCCGCCCTATGGTCATGTGCGTCATCAAGGCGGTCAAAGTGAACCGCTCCCTCCGTTTGCCCATGTGGGGGCCGTTCTGGTTGCTGCAGCGCCAGATCTTTGACCACATGCCGTGCATTGAAGTGACGCTCACCGGGCAGCCGGTGGTGCGGCTGTCCGGGGGCCCACCGCCGCTCTCGGAGGCGCGTGAGGGCAGGCCTTAGAGACTATCCGGCTTTGTTGACATCCTCTCGTTTTCATCCCCTCTCCCTGGCAGGGAGAGGGTCAGGGTGTGGGTCGGACCTGGTCCGGGGGTGAGGGGTCGTAAACTCGCAGCTTCTCCCTCACCTCAGTCGCTCTCCCGCTGGGAGAGGAGGATGTCAGCAAAGCCTAACTATCCCGAAAACCCCTCTCCCAGCGGGAGACGGGCGCCCATAGCAGGTGGGAGCGGGTGAGGGAGGAGTCTGAATTCAATTGTGGGCGCCGGAAGCCTCTGCCACTCGTTTTGGGATAGTTACTTAGGGGCATTTCGCATTCGGCCCGCCTAGCGCCATAAACAACGGCGTGCCAGACGGCGCAATTTCTACTCCTTCTTTGGGAATTCGCCCTGCAGTGCCGCGCCGGCGATTTGCCGTACCTCAAGGCTGAACTCGGCGTTAGAGGCAACCCAGGCCAGGTAGTCCGCCTGCGACTCACGCAGCGCCGACAGCCTGTGGCCACGGAAGCGGCCAAAATTGATCAACACCTCGCCTGCGTCGGACCACACGAACTTGCCCTCCGGGTCTACCGGAGCAGGCTCTGCCCCCCTCAGCCACACCGCAAGGCCCTGAGGGTCCTTCGGCAGCTCCGGGTGCTTGGCGACCTGGCCCTCCAACACGTCGAGGGCCGCGCGTGCACCTGTGTCATGTTCACGTATGTCTGGCAGCTCAGCCCCTGCGTAGTGGCGGTAAGCCGCACGCAGGTCGCGCGGCTCCAGCTTGTGGAAGATGGCCATGGCGTCCACTACTGCCCTGCCCTGCAAGGTGAACTCGACCCCGGCCCGCCTGAACTCCGCTTCCAGCAACGGCAGGTCAAAACGCTCGATAGCGAACCCGGCAAGGTCGCAGCCATCCAGGTAGGCGGCCAGGCTGCGGGCATAGGCCCTGAACGGCTTGGCATCGGCCACATCGTCGTCCGTGAGGCCATGCACGGCTGTGGCGCCAGGAGAAATGGCCTCACCGGGGTTGACGAGGTTGCTCTTCAGTTCCCGCGGACCATCGGGCATGACCTTGAGGATGGTCAGGCGGACGATGCGCGCCGTCCGTGGGTCTAGCCCGGTGGACTCAGCGTCAATGACTGCGAGCGGGCGCTGTAGTTGGAGCATTGGCGGATATAGGCTCGGCATCAATAACTGCGATCTGGGCGTGCGCAGACATGCGGCTGGGCTGGCCAGACCGCCCACATGTTACGATCAAACTCGGCCGGACATTGCCGAGGTGGCGGAATGGCAGACGCGAAGGTCTCAAAAACCTTTGGGGGCAACCTCGTGAGGGTTCGACTCCCTCCCTCGGCACCAACAGATCCCCCGTCCCTCCCTCGCAACATTCGCCAGCCGCGCCCACAGAGGGTCCTTGCCGCTGCCGGAATGACGCCGCGCTCTGGTGCGGCATCATTTGAGGCAGGCCTCCCATGGCGCATCCCAACGGCATTTTGCCCCGCCATACGGACAGGTTTTGCGCGTGACACGCTCCGCACTTGATCTCTGGCCACATTAGGTTCCGTCTGACTAAGGAAGTTTGCCAGTGCTTGCTAGGCATCTTCCTACGCATCTGTGGGACTGCGCCTATTTCCTGCCCCCACAATCCCTGATACACGCGAAAACCGTGAGGCTCGGGCGTCCAAAAGCTGCTGCGTCACTTACGGGTGCCGTACTACTTAGCCTAGCCAAGTCCGGATTCGTGCAGGCACGCCGTGACATCCGGTAGTTGTCGGATAATACTCAAGTGGTATACAAGGGGACCATCCGGCCAGTCACCTCCTGGAGGTTGCGATGTCTCCCAGGCTGCGTCTCCTCACCGTGCTCGTCGCTTTCACGTCCCTGCTGATCGACTTCCACACGGTGCAGGCCCAGGCGCCTGGACCGCAGGCTGAAGCGTCTTCTGGCCCGCCCGACGCCGTGGCGAAAGTCATTTTCAAGAAAGGCGAGCCTGCCACGCTCCGCTCCGGCGACGGCAAGGTGAGCATCGAGTTCCCAGCCGACCTCGCGCCAGCGGGCCTTGTTGCGGAGGACCTCGAAGTCGAATACACGCCGCTTGAACGGTCATCCCGCGGCCACGTCAAGGTGTGGACTGTCGAAGCGACCGCGCCCGGCCGGGCAGGAGCAGCGGTTGACGAGTTCAACAAGGTCGTGACCGTAACAGTCACTTACACCGCTAATGAGGTAAGCAGGTTCATCCTGTCGTCGCTGTACATCGCCCACCTGGACGAGGCGACGGGCGAATGGGTACCGGCCGAGACCACTCTTGACGTGAAGAACAACACGCTGAGCGCACAGTTCGACCATTTTTCGGTTTTCTGCACGTGCGGCAACCCTGCATTCGCCCAGCCCGGGGCCGTACTGGACTTCCAGACCGACCTGCACACAGGGGCGGCGACCTACTCGTACCCGATTGACGTCCCTGCAGGGCCAGGCGGCTTCAAGCCGGTCAGCCTTGGACTCAGCTACAACAGTGGCTCAGCCGACGACATGAAGTACAACACGGAGGTCGGTTCGTGGGTTGGGATTGGGTGGTCGCTCAGCCTGCCGGCCATAACTCAAAGTTCAGGTTCGTCATATGCATACCTGATCCTGAACGGGGTCCACTCTCAGCTTCTCTCTACCGGCTCAGGCAACTGGGCGGCGACGCCCTACCAGCCATTTGAGATCAGCACTACGACTGAGGGCGGGTACGTAGTCTGGAACCTGTACGACTTCAACACTGGCACGAAGTACGTCTTCGGCGGCTCCGCGAACACGCAGCGGACCGGATACTTCGGGATCGTCAGCTCGCTCGACTGCGGGCCCCAGACCGTCTACCAGTACGACCTCCGCCAAGTGGTCGACGTAAACGGCAACACCGCAAACGTGACCTACGCACAGGACTATGCAACCCACCCATGGGGCTGCACGTTCGTAAGGGCGTCCTATCCATCTTCTGTCACTTATGGAAGCGGTGCCGGCCAGGTAGAGGTGAGTTTCGCCTCGGCGTCTGACGGGTCCACCAGTTTTCCTTCGGGGCCAGCCCGCTTCGATACCGCGCCAGGCATCCCGCAGGAAGGCATACCCGCCCTGGGCCCCTTTGTCACTGAGAGCCGCAGGCTTAATTCCATCAGCGTAAAGGTGGGAGGCGCACTCGTCAGGCGTTACGACTTCAACTACACGACCACCTCTGACCAAAGATCACCTTGCATTAGTTACACCTACTACCCGCGGTGCTATGCAGGCAACCACTACCTCAACTGGGTGAAGGAATTTGGAGGAGACGGCGTTTCGAGCCTGCCGGCTACCACATTTACATATGAATCACGGGACGTGTTCTATTCGTCTGCTCAGGACGGCCAGCAGCAGCACTGGCACCCCTACCTGAAAACCGTAAACAACGGGTACGGCGGGTCCGTGGTGTTCACATATGAGCAACGCCCGCTGGCGTCTCAGGGACCCATGAACATCTGGACACGTCAGCTGGTCGTCCAGACGTCAGCCGACCCCGACCCAGGCACGGAAACCCAAGGCGTACCGGTTATCACCACCTATGCCTACCTGGACGCTAACGGTCAGTCCGTCTGGCCTGGCTATGTCGGAGGCGGCATCACTGCGGAATACCGTGGATTCCAACAGGTCAAGGAGACCGTTCAGGACGGAAGTTACAAAACGCACTGGTTCTACCGGTCAGGCAATACGACCTGGTGGCACTCTTTTCTCCAGACCAATGTGACCCGCAGCGCCGACGAGCTCAAGGGCCGCAAGTACATGGCGGTCCAACACAACTCAGGAGGAGTGAAACTCGCCGCGGACATCAGCGACTGGAACCACACATACATCGGCAGCCAGAAATACGTGCGTCTTGAGAACTCCGGCTCGTACTCGTACATAAGCGGGACGACCGAGACGAACCACAGGTGGACGTTCAACTATTTCGATGTTTACGACAACCTGATTCGCGAAGCCTACACAGGCTGGTACTCGGTCACAGGCCAGCCGCACACAGGCGACGAGAAGTGCGTCACGCGCACCTTCTCAACCGTTAACGGGACGACGCGCGTCGGTAAGAAGGTCTTCAACGAATCGGTCTATAGCTCCTACGACGGCTCGTACAACTGCACCGGCGCCCTGAAGGGCGAGACGCGCTTCTACTACGACGGCCAGGGCTATCAGGCGAATCCAATCAAGGGCGACCTGACGCGCGTCGACCGTTACAAAGACGCCTCGAACTTCATCACCACCAGCAACGCCTACGACTCCTATGGCAACAAGACGTCGGAGACGGACCCACTCGGCCGCACCACGTCGTGGACCTATGACCCCGTCCGCCGCGTCTTCCCTGTCCAGATGACCTACCCCGCGGTGGCGGCGGGCACGTTCACGGAGACCGGGAACTGGGACTACGTGAAGGGCGTCCTCACCTCGCACACGGACATCAACGTCCAGACCACGTCCTACGAGTACGACACGTTCGCGCGGCTGACCAAGACCATCAAGCCCGGTGATAGCTCTGTCAACCCCACAGAGCAGTACTACTACGCAGACTACGGTGACCCCTTGCGACAACGTATAGCGGTCGCGATGCGCACGTCTGGGACTGACTACCAGTGGAGGGCCGACTACTTTGACGGGCTGGGCCGCTTTGTCCAGGTCCGGGTCAGGGAGGACGGCGGCCAAGACCTCGTCCTCTCAACCTCCACCTACAACAACCGCGGCCTGTTGGACAAGCAATTCACCTCGTTCCACTCCCCAAGTGTTCCGTCCGCTCCCTACGCACTCCCGCCCGGCGGCAACCCGCCTGCGGGCGCGCCCTACACCTCCTACACCTACGACGCGCTGGGCCGCGTGCTCACTGAGACCGGCCCGGACGGCGCGGTGACCACGCGCTCCTATGACGACTCGGTCCAGATCCCGCAGATGCTGCGCGAGGAGTACGTCACAGACCCGCTCGGCCGCGTGAGGCGCTACGTCACCGACACCTACGGCCGCGTCCGCACGGTGCGTGAGATGAACGGCGGGGCGACGTACCGAGAGGCCTACTACACCTACGACACCAACGGCAACCTGACCCAGGTCAACATCGACCCCATCCAGGACGCAACTCTGCCCACGCACACCGTCAGCATGACCTACGACGCGCTCGGCCGCAAACTCTCGATGAACGACCCCGACATGGGCAACTGGTCCTACGTCTACGACAACAACGGCAACCTGACATCGCAGACCGACGGCCGCGGCACAGTCATCACACGCACATTCGACGCTCTGAACAGAGAACTCACGCGTGCGTGCACCGCGGTCTGCGGCGGGGCGACGACCCTCGCCACGTACACGTATGACTCGACGACAGGCGGGAACGTGGGCAAGGGCCGCAAGACGTCGCAGTCCGACGCCGCAGGCTCAAACGGCTCAGCCACCTTCACCTACGACGCCCGGGGCCGCCTGACGCAGGAGGTGAAGACGATCGCCGGGACGGCGTACACGACCTCTTACGGCTACGACTCTGCGGAC
>Ga0187892_10012284_pt1 | contig 10218 bp, 12 predicted proteins | sample MA1701073metaG_FD_139345 | JGI IMG/M metagenome (GOLD analysis project Ga0187892, IMG submission 139345) | Bio-ooze microbial communities from a basaltic lava cave in the Kipuka Kanohina Cave System on the Island of Hawaii, USA - MA170107-3 metaG ...
GACCAGCGACACTAGGCTACCGGCGCTCTTTAGTTCGTCAATTCTAGCCAGCAGTTGCCTGAGCTTTGGACCAAAAGGCTCACTGCTACCCCAGCCGATAGGCTGGACATAAGTTTGAACGCCGTAAAGCCGCCAGGCTCGCACAATAGTCTTTTGCGGCCCAACCCGGTGGTCGCCGATGCCTGGAATGTAAATAATGGCGTGTTTAGCGAGCATTCACCAAAGCTCATCCATAAGTTTTAAGTGGCAGATTTGAGCCGAGAACGGCGAGCCGCTCGGCGAGTTAGTTCAAAAAAACCGGCTTGACCAGCATTCAAGACTCCCCAGCCAGTCAACACAGTACTCTCTAGCGCTATGCCTGCTCCGCCCAAGGCTACCGCGCCAACAATAATTATATTACGCAAGAACCGACTAGCCCGTTCGGGAGTGTTTTCGGTCGAAGAAATCGCTCCCTTTTCAATGCTATTGGCCATAGCCTAAATTATACCTGAGAAATGTACGAAGCTCACTTGGCGGGCCGGACGGGATTTGAACCCGCGACCTTCTCCGTGACAGGGAGACGAGCACTCCGCTGCTCCACCGGCCCTTAGTGTTGAACTCGAACAGGGGTTATCTTAGCAATTTACAGATAAAAAAGCAAAGCGCAATCCCGTCTGCCCCACCAGCATTAACTAACAAAGTGCTTGTGTTAAAGGCAGATTAATTGTGTTACTGTAACTCAGCATCCTGTGTGGGGTGAGCCGAGTGCGAGCGGCATTTCTCGCACAATTGGACCAAGGAGGTCCGTATGAGCGAAGAGCTCGGAGTGCCTGCCGAGCCGGACGAAGACACATCCGGCGCTGGCGCCGAGGATGAGGCCAAGCAGGCCGATCCCGAGGAGCCCGGCGAAGACGGCAACGGCGAAGCCAGCAACCCTGGCGAAGACGCCGATGATGCCGTTGGCAGCGGTGAGGCGGAGCAACCGGGTGATGAACCCGAAGCTGGCGCCGAGCCGGAACCCGAGCCTGGCGAAGACGCATAGTAGCCAGACTTCCGGTTTCCTCCCCCGCCAACATCTCGTTGGCACGCCAGAATAAGGAGAGCCGGAACCCGTGTGGGAACCCGGAGGGATGAAAGCCCTAGGGGCTATTTCATTCCCTCCGGGTCCACGGGCTGCAAAAGCCTTCTAAAAAGCTTGCCTGCCTCCTTGACCTATCTGCCCCGCCGACTAAAACAACCTACCAATCGGTATTTTTTAGTCCAGGCGGGGCTGTTTCCTGACTTTGGCACCTGGTTTACAGGCCGCCATTTAATAAATGAACTACCTTTAGGGTGGTTTTTATTTGACACGAATTAAACTCACCTATATAGTTAACCAGTAGGTTAAGTTTTACGGATATTGCTCTTGATTCACCTCGGCTTGATTCCTTATTTAATGCCCTAGCGCATAAGAAACGCCGCGGTATGATTCATACGCTCTCATTTAGACCAGCAACCGTAACGCAACTGGCCCGGGAGTATGATCTTTCCCTGCCGGCTATCCACAAGCATATACGCTCACTTGAAGATGCGCAGTTAATCAGGCGTAAGAAAGTCGGGCGGACAAACTTTGTGGCTCTGAACAAAAAATCACTCAAGTTTGCTCAAGACTGGATCGGGCAGTACCGGACCGAGTGGGGTAATGATGAGGAGTCGCTAGAAAACTATATTGCTAGCCTGCGTGAATAATTTTTGGACATGACCTACTCCCTGCGAAGTTGGGAGTAGTAAATGTTAATTAATAAACGTCCGCCAAGGCGGACAGAAAGGGACATAAAATAATGAAAAATTTCGTATTCATATACGACAATGGTGGCGAAGTGGCTAGCCTGCCGATGGAAGAGGTTCTAGCAGCCTGGACCGCTTGGTTCACTCAGCTTGGCGACAAGCTTGTTGACGGCGGTAATCCATTCAATGAGGGGGCTATGGCCGTTACCAAAAATGGCGTGTCGGCGCTCAAGGGTTCTCCAGCCAGCGGCTACTCAATCGTGAAAGCCGAGAGCATGGAAAAGGCCACAGAATTGGCAAAGGGCTGTCCTATGCTGAAGCACGTAAAAAACGGCACTGTCCAGGTTTACGAAGCCTTGCCGATGTAAGAAAAATACCGCAGGTTATATTTCAACCTAGGAAGTTGGAGTGGGCTTCTGGTGGTTTTCTTAGCTATACTTAAACTTAGTATGACCAAGCATCTGCGCCTTGTGCTCTGGATTAGTATCCTGGCTTCATTTGTGGCTTTTCTGGATGGCTCGGTGGTCAATGTAGCCCTGCCGGCCATTACCAAAGAGCTTGGCGGCGGCTTGGCGGTTCAGCAGTGGGTCGTTGATGCCTACCTTATTACACTCGGTTCGCTGATGCTGATCGCTGGTTCTTTTTCGGACTTATTCGGTCGTCTGCGCATTTTGCGTATTGGTCTAGTTGGTTTCGCCGTAACTTCCGCGTTATGCGCCATTGCCCCAAGCAGTGAATTTTTGATTGTTTCACGAGCCCTGCAAGGAGTGGCCGGTGCCCTGCTGGTACCCAGCTCGCTGGCGCTGATCATTTCGGCATTCTCAGGACCCGCTCAGGGCAAAGCCATCGGGACTTGGACGGCTTGGACCGGAATGGCCTTTATTATCGGCCCCTTACTGGGAGGATTTTTCGTTGATACGGCGTCTTGGCGATTGGTCTTTGCCATTAACTTAGTTCCGGTTGCCATCACGCTGTGGCTGATGCAGCTGCTTCACTCACCTGACCCGCACCCAAAAAGTGTCAAAGTCGATTTTCTAGGGGCAGCGCTTTGCGCCGTAGGCTTGGGTGGCCCGGTTTATGCTTTAATTGAGCAAGCTCATTATGGTTGGGGGAGCCCGCTCATCTATCTGCCCTTTATTGCCGGGATTCTAGCCTTCGCCGTCTTTATTTGGTACGAGCGTCGAGTAGCCCAGCCGATGATGCCGTTGAGTTTGTTTACGGTGCGTAATTTTTTGGCCGGCAATATTGCTACCATCGCCATTTATGGCGGATTATCGATAGCAGTGTTTTTAATCAGCGTGTTCGTCCAACAAGTCGGTGGCTATTCAGCCATAGGCGCCGGTCTGGCTTTGCTGCCAGTAACACTTATAATGTTTGTCTTGTCTTCCCGCTTTGGCGCTCTGGCCGGCCGATATGGTCCGCGCACTTTTATGACAATCGGGCCGCTATTATCAGGGTTAGGATTCCTATCAATGCTACGGGTTGACTCTTCGGTGGAGTATTGGTCGCAACTTTTGCCCGGCGTTTTACTACTTGGCTTGGGCTTGAGCGTAACCGTGGCGCCACTAACCTCAGCGATCTTAGGCTCGATTGATAGCAATCATGCCGGCATTGGTTCGGCCATTAATAATGCTGTTTCTCGGGTTGCCGGGTTGGTAGCCATCGCCGCGATTGGAGTAATCGTCGGCTCGCAGTTAGATGTCGAAGGTTTCCACAGAGGAATTGTGGCAGGGGCTCTTTTGCTAATAGTGGGTGGCCTTGTTTCGGCTGTGGGAATTCGTAATCTTAAACAACCATCGCCGAAATAGTTTTTTTATAGTTTCCCGTTTGCCGCTGCATGATCCAGCGATATTCTTGTGCTTGGCTATAAACTAGCTTGATTCTATACTGGCAAAATGGAATCCTTGCCCGAAAACCGACCGCCGCCCAGCCTTGAGGATTGGTTAGCTGAAAAAAGAGAGCGCTTGCCCAAAAGGCTTACCCCTGAGGAAGCTGTAGCTGAGATAGCCCTGGGGGCAAAATTAATCGATACTCGGACGCTTGAGCAGAAGATTGCTGATGGCCAGATCCCTGGAGCTATTGAAATCGATCTAAACGTTTTGGGGTGGAGATGTCATCCCGCATCTCCTTATCGAGATCAGCGAATTACCGAGGATTACGCTCAACGGCTAATTCTTTTATGTAATCAGGGTTTCTCGTCAAGTATCGCGGCTTTTCATCTTCAGGAGCTTGGCTTAGTCAATGCTACTGACGTTAATGGCGGCTATGAAGCTTGGGTGAATGCTGGGTATCCCTGGATGCCTTATCAAGAATCTCAGCAATAATTTAGAACTTGACGTAGGTTTTGGCGGGTTTTTTGGCTTTTAGGTCATTGATATAAACCGATATATCTTTCAGGTTGAAAGATATGTGTTTGGCTGTCAGTGAGGCGTCTTTTTTTTCTATAACTTTTACTATTTCCAGCGTGGTGCCGGTGTTAATAGGTTCGGAAACCTGCCCCGGTTTGAGTCTGAACAACGCATCGACGACTTCCGGTGGCACGTTGGGGTTAGATTTATCAATCAAAAAGCCATAGTCGCCACCATTTGGTTTGGAAGTTTGGTCTTCGGAAACCTGTTTGGCTAACTCGGCAAAATCAGCTCCAAGGCGGATTTGCGACATGGCGCTGGCGGCTCGCTGATTGGCGGCCGCATCGAGTTTGGCGGCTACTTTTTCAGTTAAAATCTGTTCCTTTAGGCTGCGCTTGAAATCGGCTACTGACCAGCCCCAATAATCGCGCAGCACGTCGGCAAACACCTTATTATTATTGCCAAGCCGATTTTGGTCACGCACCATATCGATGCGCTCATCCACCTCTTTATTAGAAACACCCACCTTATTCTGGCGGGCTAGAATCTTCACGTAAGCTTGATTTATAACGTCTCCCAGAGCCTGCTGGCGAAAGCGCAGCAACTGCTGTTTGTCATCCGGGCTAGCGAAATTACGCTCTAGCTGTACCTGATAGTAGTGCACGTAGCGACGCAACTCAAAAAGATAATCTTCGTAGCTGATAAAATTGCCGCCGGTGCGGGCAATTGGAAACGGCGCCACTTGGGTGACGCGGTACAAGAAAGCATTGTGCTGATAAAGCCTATATAGCGCGACAGTGCAGTAAATCAAAAAAGCCACTATCGAGATGACGGCTATAGTGACGGTCAACAGGACAATGCGGTGTTTAGAGTGCGGCAAGGGGTAAATATACTTGCGCGCGCCGGATAAGACTTCTTCGCGGTGGGCCGCAACCGTTTCGTTGGTAATGTTGGGCACGTTTTTATCGCTGAGAGGCTGTTCCTCGGCGGTGCCCAGGGCCATCGGTTTAAGATTAGCGGCTTGTTCGGCCAGCTTCTCGGGTACCAAGTCGCGGACCTTTTTGACCTTGGACCTCTTAAACTTTAATTTACGCAGGTTTTTTCGCATATTTAAGACTCAATCACCTTTTGCTCTTGATCGGACAAACCCGGCCGCTGAGTAGGGTGTATGCCAAGGGACCTTAGGATATGTACCATTTTTTTCTGGACCCGAGCCGGATGGTGCACGTCCTTGATTACCAAATCTCCCACATAAGTTTGCACGACTATCGTACCATAGCCCAGGAGGGTTTCCTGCAGCCCAATGATTTGATAATTAATCATTTGGACTTGCTCCAGGCCGATATCAACCACATTGACTTGAAGAAGTGAGCGGGTTTGCTGGATAAAACGCTGGTTGGTCATGACGTAGACACTGAAATACCACTTAACCCAAGAAGGAAACAGCAGGATGATTCCCAGTATGAAGCCGCCGGCCAAACCGCCGAAGAAATAACTATATTGAGGCTTGATAAGCGACGGAATGGTGCCCAGCAAGATGCCGACCATGGCCAGTATCAACCCTTTGCGCATGACGATAGGATGTTTTCGAAAAACCAGCAAAACGTCTTCATCATCGAACTGCTCTTTGAAGTATTTGTGTTTGGGCTGATCTTCTTGAGCTTCTTCTTGATCATTCTGGTTTTCGCTCATGCTCATATTGTATCCGAAAATAGCTTTGAAGCTATAGAATAGGTGAGGGACGCCCCTGTAGTTCAACGGATAAAATAGCTCCGTCCTAAGGAGAAGCTAGGGGTTCGAATCCTCTCGGGGGCACCAGAAATAGTAATAGTTGGGGGCGAAAACAGCTCGATAGCTGTTTGAGTTTTCCTTGCTTTACCGCGCCTTGCGCATTTTTATGAAAGAAAATGTTTGCGCAGGCGCATGATAACTCGAGTCCCTCCCGGAGTACCACGTCCTAGCAAACTCCAACCCCGCAAGCCGTTTTGCGATCAAGTGGCAAAACAGCTAGCGGGGTCTAGCGCAGCTACTCCTCTTCCGTTTGGCTTATCCTCAAGCCAAACGGGTAAAACGATTTATTAAATTACCGTTATAGTTAACTTTATCAAGCCAACTTTTTAGTGGGCGCACAAAAATTAACCTTTCTTCGTACTGGGCTTGATAAATAACACACAGTTCATCATCTGACTCTGTAATTGCTAAATGTAGTACTTTATAACTTTTATCTGGTTGCTTGTAGTGTTGATATACTCCTCCAACAGCTACTGCTTCTTTTGCTTGTTCTAGCTTGTTAACTAACTCGTCTTGAGGCTTATGCATACTGAAATTGTAGCAATAATTTAGTTCTAAGCTTTAACATCGTGCTGTACTAGTGAAAAGGTTTAGGAGTTTAGTTCGTCGGCGGTGAACCAGAGGCTGATTTCGAAATCGGCTTCCTGCTTATCACCGGAAGCGTGAACCAAATTTTTTATCGAGCGCTTCTCGGCATTAGCCGTAATAGCCGAATCATCCGAGTAATCTCCCCTGATGGTTCCAGGCTCAGCCTTAGCCGGTATGGTGTGGCCGGCTATAGTGCGAACAGCCCCTATAGCGCCGGGCCCCTCCAGCACTAAAGCAATCACAGGTCCAGAGACAAGAAAATCCACCAGCCATTTCTGGAGCTGAAGGCCTATTTCGTGCGGGTCCTTGGTGCCAAAGTTATGAACTGGATCATGCCCCTCTTCTTTATAGCTATCCAGGGTTTTATGGCCCATCCCCTTTATAAAGTCATGTCGGTCGCTGGGATAGTGTTGCTGGGCTAGCTTCTGGTCGGGTCGCACCATTTTCGTGGCCACTAGCTTAAGCCCAGCCTTCTCGAAGCGAGTGATAATTTCGCCGACTACTCCCCTGGACACGGCGTCGGGTTTCAGCAGAACTAAGGTTTTTTCCATTTAGCCTCCTAAACTTTTTATAGTGTTAGAGAGCATTTTTTGGATATGATTCCTACCGCCCGTTTTTAGCCATTTCTCTCTAAAGAATGCGTCTGATCTATTGACAAATGCTTCATAATACAGAAGAGCGAGCGGGCTTCTGTTACTTGTTGAAGAGACTATTTTTGAATTATGCTCTCGAACTCTTTTATTCAAATTATTGGTGCAGCCTACGTGGAAATTTCCGTCTTTTTTACTGTGTAGAATATATACGTAATTCATACTAAAAAGTTTGGCGGCTGAACTTGGCAACATTATAACAGATAGAGTTAGTTGTACAAATTGAATACTTTTAGTGTTCGATTGTATAGGCCGTGTCGCAAAATAATAATCTGTTACAATTGAGCTTATGGTATACGAAGCAGCCGCCGAGAAGTTTCTGGAATACTTAGAACTAGAGCAAAATCGCTCCCCTAAGACCATCCAGAACTACAGCCACTACCTGACCCGCCTAAGCGACTTTGCCGGTGACATTAAAGTTACCGACATCGATGTTGAGCTAATCCGCCGCTGGCGGCTATGGCTTAATCGCCTGGGCACTAACACCAGTGAAGAGCTGTCCAAAACTACCCAGAACTACCACCTTATCGCGTTGAGGAGCTTCCTACGGTTCTGCGCCAAGCGGGGCATCCCTGCTCTGGCGGCCGATAAAGTAGAGTTGGCCCGTACCAAGCGTGCTCAAGTTACTTTTTTAACGCCTGAGGAGTTGGAACGCCTTAGTTCTCAGCCGAACATTAACAGCATAAACGGTCTAAGGGACCGAGCTATCATCGAACTGTTATTCTCTAGCGGTTTGCGAGTTTCGGAATTGGTAGGCTTGGACCGTGACCACATTAATCTGAAACGCCGGGAGTTTATGGTAAGGGGTAAGGGTCAAAAAGATCGGCCGATATTTATTAGTCCGGAAGCCGCCGGCTGGATAGAACAATATTTAGCCCGCCGTCAAGACAATACCAAACCACTCTTTATCCGTTACAGCGGTAATAAAAAGGTGGACCTGAGCGGTAATTACCACCGCCTGACCGCTCGTAGTATTCAGCGAATTATTGCCCGCTACGCTCGGTTGGCTGGTATAACCAAGCATGTTAGCCCACACACTCTTCGTCATTCTTTCGCTACCGATTTACTGATGAATGGGGCTGACCTTAGATCAGTGCAGGCCATGCTAGGGCATAGCAACATTGCCACTACCCAAATTTACACCCACGTAACCGACCCGCATCTAAAAGAGGTGCACACTAAGTTTCACCGCCAAAAAGCTAAATAGGGTCTTTATCGGAATTTGCAGGCTTCAGAATCGCTGCCGATGGCATCAGTCTGGTCATAGCTATCTTCAGCCGGGCCGTAGTCGTTAGGCCCAGGACCGATTTTTGGCAAACGGAAGCGCTTACACAGCGTATCGATTGATTGAATGGCAGTTTCGGGAAGAGGAAAGTTATCGTCTAAGGGCACCCGAACCTGGACACGACGTAGGACATCATTACCCTCGCCAGTAACGTCTATCACCGCTTGAGCCCCGGTAAGCGGATCAGCGGTAGGGTTGCCGCCAATAGCCTGGGTGGCCCAGACCGAAACGATTAGTGGCCGATAAACGGCCGTCAGCCGGACATAATATTTTTGAGCATCCGGCAGTTGGTCGCCAGGCACGCCGATTTGCGAATTGCAGAAGCGGCCCGAAGCCTGACCGTAAATATTGGCAGCGATTATTGGCGAGTTAACTCGGCTGGCCAAAGAACAATTGCCATTCACGAAATCGCCATTACCAGATTTGTAGCCCAAGCTACCAATACCGCTGCCAAGACTTGGGTATAAGAAGAAAGTTTTTGATAAGCCAATTAAAGTACCATTTGGATTCGGGTCTGCCTGTAAGCCTGCTGGTACTGGATAGATAGCCACTCGCAACAAGCCGGTGATGTTTGAAGCTGGGGTTACAACGCTTTCTTGAGGCAAGGGACGACTTGCGCCGCCCATTTCTTTCGGGATACCGATGTAGCTGGAATTTTCCCAACCGAAGTACATTTGCCTCAGATTAGCCGTAGTCGTTGAAAATAGTTTTGATTCGCCCGGATTGATGATGAATTGGAGCTCCTTGGGGCTATCGTCAATCAACACGCAGGGGTATTTGGCCACGTTATCGTTGGGGTCACTATTATAATCGCCGGATATACTCTCTTTGAAAGGAATGGGCGTATCACCGGTAATTTGTAGACACTCGGTAGCATTAATAGGGTTTATGAGATTGCCAGCTATCAGAAAAGCCCGGGCATCGTTGACGCCTGACTCGGCGGCATAATAGGCTTGAGAGGCTAAATCACGATCCAGAGCCTGGCGTAAGTTCCGGCCCATGACGCGAGTGAAAGCCACGGTTAGAAGACTCAGAACTATCGTTATGGTGGCGACTACCATAATGGCGACTACGCCATTTTGGTTCTTTGAACGCTTGGAGGCTGTATCCTGCATAGTTATATTCTAAAAACTTTCTAAAACGGTAGTTGATAAAGTGGCCGTAGCGCAGAACTGTGAGCTTATCAGACCGCCGCTGCATTCGGCGTCGGGTTCCAATAGGGCTAGAGCTCGGTCAGCGTCGGTATCGTCGGGATATTTAGAAGATGTGAACACCAAATTATCGGCGCCATAAAAGATAATATGAACCCCCGCTGTGCATCTTCCATTATTGCAGGCTAGATTGAAGGCGTTAAGCTGCATATCCGGTCCCAACATTTCAGATACTTCTTTTAGTCCAGCCGCCGAGATAGGCGGAGTATCGCAGCTAGTGGTAGTATCGCGGCGCATACCTATCTGATCGGCCGCTGAAGGGTCAATTTTTTTCTTCAGCTGATAAGTATAGCGATGATCGCCGACGCAGAAATAGTAAAGGTTGGGATTGGAGCCTCCAACCGCTTCGCCTTTTCCGCTGGCATCGAGTTTTATGGGTTGATCAGCAGCAAAGCGGATATCATCACTCAAGCTGTCAACCACCGAGCGGGAGGCGTCCTGAGTACGGGCCATGCTAATACCCTTATAAAACATCCGGCCGATTTGCAAAAAAGAAGCCAGCAGTATAATCATGACTATCGAGAAAATCAAGGTGGCGAACATTAGTTCGATGAGGGTGAACCCACCTAAACTCTCGCGGGAGTTTGCGTGGGTGAAGC